>Ga0302251_1001469_pt1 | contig 14266 bp, 11 predicted proteins | sample AAG_RA_Gln_MG_FD_193534 | JGI IMG/M metagenome (GOLD analysis project Ga0302251, IMG submission 193534) | Enriched activated sludge microbial communities from anaerobic digester in WTTP, New Holstein, Wisconsin, United States - AAG_RA_Gln | ecosystem: Engineered > Bioreactor > Anaerobic >...
GCCCAGGTGCCGGGCGATTGCACGCTCAAGGTCTGGGAGGGCCTTTACCACGAGGTCCATAACGAGCCGGAGAAGGCCGAGGTGCTGGCCTGCCTCATCGAGTGGCTGGATCGACACGTTCCACAATAGAAAGGCCAGGAGTGGCACGGCGGTTCCGGGTGATCGGGTTTCAGGAATGGTCTTCCCAATCACCAATCACCGCTACCCATTTCCCCTTGACTGTACGCCAGAACGTGTTATGATAGCGCCTATACCGGTAGTCGCCAAAAGGACGAGAATATGCAAGTCTCACCCAGCAAGCTCAAGAAAAGCCTGGATGGCATCCTGGACCACATCGCCGAGACGGGCGAGCGAGTCGTCGTGGTCAGCCGCGGCAAGGTCCGGGCCGCGCTCATCAGCGCCGAGGAGTTGGGGCAGCTCCAGGGACTCGACGAAGCCGTGGCGACATGGGAGGAAGAGGGCGACGACACCATCGACCTGGAGGCCCTCGAGGCGGAGCTGGGATTGAACGAAGCGCCGGCCGCGCCGACCGCCAAGAAGAAGGCGAAAAAGGCCCGGCGTCCGTAAACACCGGGTTGTCTCGAGCAGCGCGCCCCTGGCGTGCGCCCGGCCGCTGGGGCGGGCCACCGGCGGCGTCCCTGTCCTCAAGGAGTCCGCATGCCCCCCACCTATATCGCTGCCATCGACCAGGGGACGACAGGCACCCGCTGCATCGTCTTTGACCACGGCGGGCAGATCGTCTCGTCCGCCTATGAAGAGCACCGCCAGATCTATCCGCGGGCCGGCTGGGTCGAGCACGACCCGCTGGAGGTTTGGGAAAAGACCCGGCTTGTGATCCGCGCCGCGCTGGCGCAGGGCGGCATCCGGCCGGCCGAGATCGCAGCCGTCGGCGTGACCAACCAGCGCGAAACGACCGTCGTCTGGGACCCCCGGACCGGCCGGCCCTATGCCAACGCCCTGGTCTGGCAGGATACGCGGACCAAAGAGATCTGCGATGCCCTGGCCAGCGATGGCGGGCAGGACCGCTTCCGCGCGCGCGTGGGACTGCCCCTGGCCACCTATTTCTCCGGCCCCAAGATTGTCTGGCTCCTGGAGAATGTGCCGGGCTTGCGCGCGGCAGCCGAGCATGGCGCGGCCCTCTTTGGCACCATGGACACCTGGATCATCTGGTGGCTTACCGGCGGGCCGGCCGGCGGCGCCCACGTCACCGACGTAACCAACGCCAGCCGCACGATGCTGATGGACCTGGCCACGCTGGATTGGGACGAAGAGATCCTGCGCCTCCTCGGCATCCCCCGCGCCCTCCTGCCCCAGATTCGCCCCTCCAGCGATCCTCAGGCCTATGGCCGGACCGGCGCCGATGGCCCCTTTGGCGCGGCCCTGCCCGTGTCCGGCGATCTTGGCGATCAGCAGGCGGCGCTCGTCGGCCAGGCCTGCTTCACCCCCGGGGAGGCCAAGAATACCTATGGCACCGGCTGCTTCATGCTGCTGAATACGGGCGTCCGGCCGGTGCCCAGCGCGAGCGGCCTGCTCACGACGCTGGGATACCGCTTTGGCGCGCAGCCGGCCGTCTATGCCCTCGAGGGCTCGATCGCCATCACCGGGGCGTTGGTGCAGTGGCTGCGCGACAACCTGCGTTTCTTCACCCGCGCCGCCGAGGTCGAGGAGCTGGCCCGCCAGGTGGAGGATGCCGGCGGGGCCTATATCGTCCCGGCCTTTTCGGGGCTCTTTGCCCCCTACTGGCGGAGCGATGCCCGCGGCGTTTTCGTCGGCCTGACCCGGTACGTCACCCGCGAGCACCTCTGCCGCGCCGCTCTGGAGGCGACCGCCTACCAGACCCGCGACGTGCTCGAAGCGATGGAAAAGGACTCCGGGGTGCGCCTGACGGCGCTCAAGGTGGACGGGGGGATGGTTGTGAACGAGTTGCTGATGCAGTTTCAGGCCGACATTCTGGGGGTACCGGTCGTCCGGCCGCGCGTTGCGGAGACGACGGCGCTGGGTGCCGCCTATGCGGCCGGCCTCGGGGTGGGCTTCTGGAGCGACACGGACGCGCTGCGCCAGAACTGGGGCGTGGACCGCACGTGGGAACCGCGCATGGACGCCGCCCGGCGCGCGGCCCTCTGCCGGGGCTGGAAAAAGGCGGTGGAGCGGACGATGGGGTGGCTTGATTAGAGTTGGTATGTGTAAGTCGGAGGTTGGAGGGTGGAAGTCGGATGAGGCCGATCCAACTTCTGACCCCACTTCTAACCTAACTCCCAATATTCACGAGGTGAGAAATGACCGCTGCCAACCGAATACCTGTAGAGGTGATTGAACGCTTCATCCTCGCCGTCTTTACCCGGCTGGGTGTGCCGGAAGCGGATGCGCGCATCTGCGCCGACGTGCTCATCGCCGCCGACCTGCGGGGCATCGAGTCCCATGGCGTGGGCCGGCTAAAGTACTACTATGACCGCATCCAGGCCGGCCGGCAGGTGGTGCGGACGACGATCGAGGTCGTCCGCGAGACGGAGACGACCGCGGTGCTGGACGGCCACCACGGCATGGGCCACGTCATCGCCCACCGGGCCATGCGGCTGGCGATGGACAAGGCCAAGCGGTACGGCACGGGGGCGGTGGCGGTGCGCAACAGCACGCACTTTGGCATCGCCGGGTACTATAGCCTGATGGCGGCGCAGGAGGGGATGGTGGGGCTGTGCGTGACCAACGCCCGGCCGGCGATCGCTCCCACCTGGGGCGCGGAGCCGATGCTGGGCACCAACCCCATCGCCTTGGCCGCCCCGTCCGACATGGACTTTCCGTTCAACTTTGACGGCGCTACCTCTATCATCCAGCGCGGCAAGGCCGAGGTCGCGGCGCGGGCCGAAAAGCCGCTGCACGAGGGATGGGTCATCGACGCCGCCGGCCGGCCGGTCACCGACGCGGCGGCGGTGCTGCGCGACCTGGACACCGCGCAGGCCGCCCTCCTCCCGCTCGGCGGGGCTGGCGAGCTCTACGCCGGGTACAAGGGCTACGACCTGGCCACCGTCGTAGAGATCCTCTCCGCCGCCTTGTGCGGGGGCGCCTTTCTCAAAGACCTCCTGGGCGTCGCGCCCGACGGCTCGCGCCGGCCCTTTATGCTCGGCCACTTTTTCCTGGCGCTCGACGTCGCCCACTTTGTGCCGCTGGAAGAGTCCTGCCGGACTACGGGGGGGATCATGCGCGCCCTGCAGGGGTCGCGTAAGGCAGCCGGGCAGGAGCGCATCTATGTGGCCGGCGAGAAGGAGCACGAGCGCGCGCAGCGCGTCCGCGAGGAGGGCGTTCCCGTCAACCGCAACCTGCGGGCCGAGCTGCAGGCGATGCGCGATGCGCTGGAGATTTCCGGATACGAGGCCTACTTTTAGCGGCCTCTGCTCCGGCTACGGCGTCCGGCACGCACGTCTGGATAGGACTGTCACCTGGCTAGACGAACGTCAATCGCGCACGACCAGCGGCAGGAAGACGGCGTACCCGGCCCGGTGCACCGTGACGCCAAATGTCCCCTCGTCCTCCCCGCCGTCGTCGTCCGCGACGGCCACCGTCACGGTGTACTGTCCGGCCGTGGTATAGGTGCGGGTGGCGGTGAAGGCGGCGGCCCCGGCGGGCAGCGAGACTGTCCAGCTGACGGCAGGCATCCAGTGTATGGTGGCGGTGTGGCCATCCAGCGCCCCAGGGTCGGTAAAGGCCACCGTGAGTGTCAGCGGCGTGCCGGCGGTGATCTCCCTGTCCGGCAGGGGGGCCAGCGCCGGCGCGACATTGTTTACGGTGAGGGTAGAGGTGGCCACGGCGCTGGCGAGCTGCTCATCCACAACGGTGACGGTGAGGGGATAGGTGTAGGGGCCTTCGGCATAGGTGTGGCGCGCCGCAAAGCGATACGCGGGCGCGCTGCCGCCGACCTCGGCCGTGCTGCTGATCCCGTCGCCCCAGCCGACGGTGACGGTGAAACGGCCTCCCTGGTCCAGGTCGGAGAAGCGCCCCGTGAGGAGCACCTCTTGGCCCTCGTAGGCGGGGGTCGTCGTCTGCGAAATCACGACGTCACCGGGGATCGCATTGGTCAGGGCAAAGAGATAGGCCGCGCCGCCCGGTTCGGCGCCGGGCGCGCCGGCCGCCAGGAGGTCGCCAGCAAGGCTTACGCTGCTGGCCAGGGCCGCGCCGCGCTGCGGGTCGTCGGCTGCCAGGCGTACCACCCGTTCCCAGGGAACGGCGGCACCCTGGCGGGGGGCAAAGAGGTAGGCCGCGCCGCCCGGGTCGTAGGCCGGCGCGCCCACTGCCAGGGTGCCGCTGACGATCGCCAGGGAGCCGCCAAAGGCCGTGCCCGTGAAGAGTTCCTGGGCGGTGAGCTCGGCCACCCGCCCCCAGGCATGGGGGCCGCCCTGGTTGCGGGAAAAGAGATAGACGGCCCCGTCCGGCGCGCGGCCCTGGGCGCTCACGGCGGCGACATCGCCGTGGATGGCGACAGGGAGGCCGAACCAGTCCACGGGCGCGCCGTCGGGCAGGCCGATCATGGCGACCTGGCCCCAGGTATGGGGGCCGCCCTGGTCGCGCTGAAAGATGTAGGCGGCGCCGGTCGAGTTGTCGCCGGTGCCACAAGCGCCGACGATGGCGGTGTCACCGCTGACGGCCACGGCGCTGCCGAAATAGTCATAGGGCCCGACAGCACTGCCGACGATGCGGGCCACCTGCCCCCAGGCGTCGGGTCCGCCCTGGTCGCGGTAAAAGATGTAAGCCTGGCCGTCATAATCGCCGCCGGCATAGGCGCCGACGACGAGGGTATCGCCGTCCAGCCCCAGGCTGTAGCCAAAGTAGTCGTTCCAGCTCGTGTCCACACCTTCCACGCGGGCCACCTGGCCCCAGGCGTTGGGGCCGCCCTGGTCGCGGTAAAAGACATAGGCCGCCCCGCCGGGGATCGAGATGGGCGCGCCCACCACGACCGTGTCGCCGGCGATGGCCACGGCGGTGCCAAACTGGTGGAAGGGGCCGGCGTCGTCGGCGGTGAGCCTGGCCACCTGGACCCAGGATTGGCCGGCAGGGTCATATTGAAAAACATAGGCGGCGCCGGATTCCGGGCCGTAATCGTCCGCCGCTGGGGCGCCGGCGACGACTGTGTCGCCGGCGACGGCGATGGCAGCGCCGAGACCCTCCCCCGGTACCGGGGCGAGCGCCTCCAACCTGGCCACCTGATGGGAGAGGAGCTGTCCCCGGCGGTCGGCTGCCGCCGCGGGCAGCCCACTCAGCACGGCCAGGAGGGCCAGGAGGGCCAGGGGACGGTACAAGATGGGAGATTTGAAAGAAGCCATTGCGCGCCTCCTCGTTTCGAGATGCAATGTCCACACGCGTGGAAGAGGCCGGACCCACGAAGCCGCGCACCGTGCGGCGGGATTGGAGAGGGGGCGGCACGGCGCCTTCTCGTCCAGCCAACACGGCCATCATAGCGGCAAAGCGCCGCCCTGTCATGTCCCCAAGGTGCTATCGCGGGGGATATTCCGCCCGGCGAACGCGCGGCGGCGGGCGACCGGGCCGGCTCGCGCAACGATGTTGACGTCCTCTCTGCAGCGTGCTAGAATGCTCCAGCAGTCTGTACAGAACAGGACAGCGTGGAGGATCTCGCCGTGGTCGATGCTCTGTCCCCGTGGAGAGCTGTGCTCGCCACCGTCCTCATCTCGGCAGTGCTTGCGGCCTGCGCCGTGCCTGGCTCCAAGGCCCCCGCGCCAACCGTGCCCGCGGCCCTGGGTGATACCCGGACCCGTCCCGTCGACGGCATGGTGATGGTGTACGTCCCGTCCGGAGAGTTCACGATGGGGAGCGACTACCTGGCCCGGAGGTCCGGCCAGGAAATGTGCCGTGCCTACAAGCGTGAGACGGCGATCGCGACGTGCGGGCCGGCAGCCTTTGCCGACGAATCCCCCGCCCACCCGGTCGCCCTGGACGGCTTTTGGCTGGACCGGACGGAGGTGACCAACGGGCAGTACCGGCGCTGCGTGGAGGCGGGCGCCTGCACACGGCCGGCGGAGAGCGGCTCCTACACGCGCGGCTCCTATTACGGCGACAGTGCCTACGACAACTACCCGGTCATCTGGATCACTCCGCAGCAGGGGGCCGACTATTGCTCCTGGGTCGGGGCGCGGTTACCCACCGAGGCAGAGTGGGAGTATGCCGCGCGCGGGCCGGCAGGGTGGCTCTTTCCCTGGGGTGATGAATTTGACGGGCGGCGGCTGAACTATTGCGATGCCAACTGCGCAGCCGGCCCAAACGATGCTGCCGTGGATGACGGCTACGCCGACACGGCCCCGGTGGGCAGCTTTCCGGACGGCAGTAGTTGGTGCGGAGCACTGGACATGGCCGGCAACGTGCGCGAGTGGGTGGCCGATTGGTACGGCACGTACCCGGCGGAGCGGCAGGTGAACCCCGCGGGGCCGGCCGCGGGCGCAGCGCGGATTCCGCGCGGCGGCTCATGGCTGGACACGCCGGATGACGTGCGCAGCACCAACCGCGGTGGCAACGAGCCCGACTATACGCGGCACAAGGTCGGATTCCGCTGTGCTGGCCTGCGAGGTGAACGATGATGCATGAACTCGAACCCACTTTCTGTGAAATGATCCGTCCCCTCTTCCCGGACAGTGACGTGCACCTGGCCGTCCGGGCGCTCCTGGCCGGCAACGTGCCCGGCCAGGTCTATGTGGACGACCCGCGCCATCCCCGGGCGGCCCTGGCCCGGATCGGCTATCGTTTCTACCTGGGCGGATCCCCCGGTGAAGAAGCCTTTAACCGGGAGATGGGGCGGTTCTTTGCGGAGACGGTCTATCCCAAAGGCCGCGCGGCCGGCCAGGAAGGGTTTGTCGTCAAGTGCACGACCGCCGGGTGGGTCGAGCAGGCCGACGTGCTTCTCCCCGGCAAGATGCCCATCCCCGAATACCACCATTACTATGCCGGCCGCGAGGTCTGTCACAACTGGCGGGCCATGCTTCCACCCGACGTCACGATCCGGCCGGTGGACCGGGCGCTGCTCGCCGCGGACCTGGAGGGGCTGGACGACCTGCGGGAGGAGATGCAGTCGGAGCGCCCCTCGGTAGCCGAGTTCCTGGACAAGAGCTTTGGCCTCGTCCCCGTCCGGGAAAACGAGGTCATCGGGTGGTGCCTTTCCGAGTACAACTGCGGCGACCGCTGCGAAGTGGGCATCGCCACCGCGGAGGCGTACCGGCGGCGGGGGCTGGCGACCCTCCTGTCCACAGCCTTTATCGAGCACGCCCGGGCCCGCGGCATCGACCGGATTGGCTGGCACTGCAACGCCGACAATGCCGCATCCAACGCCACGGCACTCAAGGTGGGCTTGCGCCAGGTGGCCGCCTATCCGGCCTACCTGTGCCTGTTCGACGAGGTCGTCCACCTGGCCGTTCACGGGAACCGCCACTTTGAGCAGCAGGAGTACGCGGAGGCGGCAGTGTGGTACGATCGGGCCCTGGAGCACGGGGAAGCCCCGATCTGGGTCTATCTAAACGGCGCTTGCGCCCATGCCATGGCCGGCGGCGGGGAGCGAGCCCTGCAGCGGCTGCACGAGGCGCTGGACCGCGGTTTTGTCGACGTCGAGTACCTGCGGACCCGCCGCTGGTTCGATGGGCTGCGGGGGACTGCCGCGTGGGACCGGCTGATACGCCGAGTCGAGGAGAGAGACCATGAGTGATCATCATACCCCCATCGCCGAAGAACGCATCGTGGAGTTGGAACGCCAGGTCGTCGTTATCGACGACTTTGCGGCGGCGGGCCCGATCCTGGACATTGGCGGCGGCGGCGAAGGAGTCGTCGGGAGGCTCAAGGGCAGGCAGGTGGTGGCCATTGACCGGAACGAGGGCGAGCTGGCCGAAGCGCCGGCCGGCCCGCTCAAGATCGTCATGGATGCCACCGACCTGCGTTTCCTGGACAGCACCTTTGCCGTGGTTACGTCCTTTTTCACCTTGATGTACATCAAGGTGACCGACCATGCCCGGGTGTTTGGTGAGGTTCACCGCGTCCTGGCCCCGGGCGGGCGGTTCCTGGTGTGGGACGGCCTCTTCCCGCCGCGGGTCGCCCCGGAGAAGGACGTCGCCGTCCTTCCGCTCACGGTACGGCTGCCGGATGTGGAAATCAACACGGGATACGGGGTTCGTTGGCCGGAAAAAGGGCGCGACTCGGACTATTACGTCGAGCTGGCCCGTCATGTAGGGTTCGAGGTGTCGGCGCGGCAAGAGCATGGCCAGACGGTCTTCCTGGAACTGCGAAAACCGGCCGGCAGCGCGGAGGCCGGCACGACGGGCTTACTCCCACCAGGGGAAAGGAAGGCCCGCCAGGTGCGGTTGGTCACGATGGCCGAGGTCGACTTCGGGCGATATCTTGCCGCGGCCATTCCTGAGTATGCCCAGGAGCACGTCCGAGCCGGCAACTGGGACGCCGCGGAGGCCCCGGAAAACGCCGCCAAGGCCTTTCACAGCCTCTTGCCCGACGGTGTGGCCACGGAGAACCAGTACCTCTATTCGATCGAGGACGAGGAGCGAGCCGCGGTCGTCGGCATGATCTGGTTCGGGGTCTTTTCCCACAACCGGTCCCGGGCTTTCATTTGCGATTTCGCGATCGACGAAGCGTTCCGCGGGCAGGGCTATGGGACGGCGGCGCTGCGAGCGGTGGAAGAAAAGGTCCGGGACCTGGGCCTCGGGCGGATCGCGCTGCACGTCTTTGGCCACAACCGGGTGGCCCGGGCGCTCTACGAGAAGATGGGCTACCACGTCACCGACCTGGACATGGCCAAGGAGCTGTAGCGCCCTCGCCGCCTCGACCAAATGGATGATCGCTGTCTATTGCGCCACCCGGAACCAACGGTACCCATAGGGCGGCAGCTCGCAGCGATAGGCCTGTCCGGAGGCGCGCGGCAGCACTGCACCCCCGAACAGGTCCTCCAACCGTTCCCCTCCTTCCATATCCCACATCGCAAGCTGGGGCTCGGACGACAGGTTGTTCAAAAAGAGCAGCCGCCCCGTCTCGTGCCGGCGCTCGTAGGCCAGGACCGCCGCGTTATCCAGGGGCAGCAGCCGCAACTCCCCCCGGCCCATGGCGGGATGCCGGCGGCGCAGGTGCAGCGCGGAGCGAATCCACTGGAGCAGAGAGCCCGGGTCGCCCTGCTGTGCCGCGACGTTGACCTCGGCGTAGCCGTAGGGAGAACCGGCGATGACGGGGGCGTAGAGGCGGCCGGCCGGCGCGGTGGAAAAACCGGCGTTGGGGCCGTCGTCCCATTGCATCGGGGTGCGCACGCCGTCGCGGTCCTCCAGCTCGATGTTGTCCCCCATCCCGATTTCGTCCCCATAGTAGAGAAAGGGCGACCCGATCAGCGTCAGCAGGATCGAATGGGCCACCTGGATGCGGCGCGGGTCGTTGCCCAGCAGCGGGGCCAGGCGGCGGCGGATGCCCAGGTTGAGGCGCATGCGCGGCTCCGGGGCGTAATAGTCCCAGAGCATGGCCCGTTCTTCCGGCGTGACCATCTCTAGCGTCAGCTCGTCGTGGTTGCGCAGAAAGGTGCCCCACTGGCAGCCGGCCGGCAGCGGAGGCGTCTGCGAGAGCACCCAATCGATCGGCTCGCGGCTGCCCTGGGCCAGGGCCATAAAGATGCGCGGCATCAGCGGAAAGTTGAAATTCATGTGGAACTCGTCGCCGTCGCCAAAGTAGGGCCGGACGTCCACGGGCCACTGGTTCGCCTCCGACAGCAGCATGGCGTCGGGGGCATAGGCATCGACAAAGGCGCGCAGGCGCTTGTAAAAGGCGTGGGTCTCGGGGAGGTTCTCGCAGTTGGTCCCCTCGCGCTCGAACAGGTAGGGCGTAGCGTCCACGCGCACACCGTCGGCCCCTTGGTCGATCCAGAACTGGACCACCCGCAGCATCGCCTGCTGCACGGCCGGGTGATCATAGTTGAGGTCAGGCTGGTGATGGAAGAAGCGGTGCCAGTAGAACTCGCCGCGCAGCGGTTCATAGGTCCAGTTGGAGCGCTCGGTATCCCGAAAGATGATGCGGGTTTCGGCATACCGGCTGTCCGTGGGGCTCCAGACATACCAGTCGCGGTAGCGGGCGTGGTCGGGGTGGCGTGGATCGCGCGAGGCCTGAAACCAGGGATGCTGATCCGAGGTGTGGTTGGCGATCAGCTCGACGACGATGCGCAGGTCGCGGCGGTGCGCTTCGGCGACCAGGGTGCGAAAGTCGTCGAGCGTCCCATAGTCGGGGTGGACACCGCAAAAGTCGCTGACGTCATAGCCCCCATCGCGCCACGGCGAGGGCGTGATCGGCAGGAGCCAGACGACGTTTACCCCCAGGGTTTGGATATAGTCGAGCCTGGAGACCAACCCCGGAAGATCGCCGATGCCATCGCCGTTGCTGTCGCCAAAGGCGCGGACAAAGACCTCGTAGAAGACGGCATCCTTGTGCCAGTCAGCCATAACTACTCCTCAGAAATCCACAGTTGCGCGTTGGAGCGCGGAGCCGGCCGTGGGCCCGGCCCCGCCCCCCAGGTTGCAGCAGCGTGCGGCCGTGCTAGCCCTTGACCGAACCGGCCAGCATGCCGCGGACGAAGAAACGCTGCAGCCCGAAAAAGACGAGCATGGGCAGCAGCATGGAGACGAAAGCGGCAGCCGTCAGCAGGTGATAGCCCGAGAACCGGCCGACCAGGTTGCTGATCTGCCAGGTCAGCACCGGCGTCTGGCCGCCCAGAAAGACCAGGGCCACCAGCAGGTCGTTCCAGACCCACAGGAACTGGAAGATGGCCAGCGACGCCAGGGCCGGTACGGAGAGGGGCAGCGCGATCTTGATAAAGGCCGTCCAGTGCGAAGCCCCGTCCAGGTAGGCCGATTCGAAAATGTCCCGCGGGATGGCGCCGATAAAGTTGCGCATCAGGTAGATGGCATAGGGGAGCCCAAACCCGGTGTGAAAGAGCCAGATGCCGACCAGGCTGCCGGTGAGCCCCACCTGGGCATAGACGCGGTAGATGGGGATCAGGGTCATCTGCAGCGGAACGATCTGCAGCGCGACGAGGACGACAAAGAGCCACTGTCGGCCCCGGAAGTGGAGCCAGGAGAAGGCGTAGGCGGCAAAGGAGGCGATGACGATGGGCAGGAGGGTGGCCGGTAGGGAGACGAGCAGGCTGTTGAGCAAGGCCCGCGCCATGCCGCGCTCGCTGGCGATGCCGGTGCCGAGGCAGGCGTCGTCCGTGGAGTTGCCCGCGGCGCAGCCGGACTCCACATAGCTGGCCTGGCCGGAGTAACCGACGACGGCGTCCACATAGTTGTTCAGCGTGAAGCGGGGCTGGTCGGCAGTGCCTTCGAGGCCGGAGAGCTGCCGCAGGTAGGCCAGGAGGTCGGCGGTCTGCTGGGCGTCGGGGAGCTCCTCCGCCAGGTGCGGCCGGCCATCGGGCAGGTTCTGCCGCAAGCGGGCCGTCAGGGCCACGGACATGCGGAACTGGGCGATGCGCTCCGGGTCGGCCAGGTTGGCGGCCGAAACGGCCGTGCCGTCCGCGCCGTGGCACGAGGCACAGTACCGCTCATACTCGCCCTGCCCCACCGTTTCGCGCGGCGCCAGGGCCTGCCACCACCCCGAATCGACGACCTCCTGGCGGGGGCGAAAGGAGGTGACCAGGAGCCCGACGGTCGGCGTGATCCACAGGATGCAGAGGAGAATGACCACGACGTGCATCGGCAGGCGGCGGAAAAGGGCTTTGATCCGATCGCTCATCGCATGGCCTCCTGTTCGCGGAACCGGCGGATGTTGATGTAGCCAATGGGCAAGACGGCCAGGATGAGGATCACGGCGATGGCCGAGGACAGGCCGGAGTTGAAGCGGCTGAACTGCTCGACATACATCCGCGTGGCGATGACCTGGGTGCCCGGCTGCCCCTTGCCCATCACGTAGACGATGTCAAAGATCTTGAGCACGTTGACCGTCATCGTTGTGAGCACGACGATGATGGTGGGGGAGATGATGGGGACGATGATGCGCCAAAAGATGGTCCACTCGTTGGCGCCGTCCACGCGCGCCGCTTCGAGCAGCTCCTTGGGGACGGACTTGATGGATGCCGAGAGGATCGTCATGCAAAAGCCGGTCCACATCCATATGCCGACGACGATCAGGGCGATGTTGTTGACCCAGGGGCCGGTGGTCAACCAGGGGACCGGGGCCAGGCCCAGGGCCGTCACGATGGCATTCAGCAGCCCGATCTGGCTGCCCGCGGTCTTGAAATCATAGATATAGACCCAGATGATGCCGGCGCCGACGAAGGAGATGGCCATGGGCAGAAAGATGATCGCCTTGGCCAGGGCTTCGTAGCGGACGCGGTCCACGAGCACCGCGATGACCAGCCCCAGGAGGGTCGTTCCCGGTACCATCAGGATGATCCAGAGCAGGTTGTTGCGAAAGGACAGGAGCATCGTCTCGTCGGTCAGGGCGTGCCGGTAGTTTTCCAGGATGCCCCAGCACGGCTGCCCTGCCACGCACGTCGCCGCGGCCGACTGGACGGCATCCTGGTCCATGAGGCTCAGGTAGATCGTGTTGACCATCGGATAGACGACGAAAAAGAGCATGATCAGCAGGGCCGGCGCCAGGTACAGCCAGGGGGCGTAGCGGGCCTGTTTCATGATCGCCGGGACCTCGGCTTTGGCGGCCATCGGCATACTCCTTGCCCGGAGCGCGAAGCGCCGGGCGCAGCGGCGGGAGTTCCCTGGAGGTGGGGGAGGCCCCGGCGTAGCAGGACCGGGACCTCCCCGGTGTGCACACGGATCGGGCCGGTGTCGGCGGGGGCTCCCCCGTGGGGGATACCCCCGCCGCACGCGGCGGGCTGGCCCTATTTGTATGCTTCGACGGCGCGCTCTTCGACGCGCTGGAGGATGGTGTCGAGGTCGCCGCCGTTGAGGAACTCGACGACAGCCTGCCAGTAGTCGACGTTCAGGCCGCCGGGGAAGCGGTCGTCGGCGTCGAAGCTAAAGGCCGGCGCCTCGTTCATCAGGCCGGCCGCCTGGCCCTGGAGGGCGCCGGAGTAGTCGGCCGCGGTGACCTTGCTGTTGGGCGAGAGCCCCCAGCCGGAGGCGGCGAGGGCCTTGCCGCCCTGCTCGCCGAACATATACTTCATCAGGGCCACGGCGGCGGCGTTGTCCTTGTTGAAAAAGGCCATGACGTCGGCCCCGCCCTGCATCGGCGCGCCATAGGTCTCGTTAAAGGCAGGGAACATGAAAAAGGTATAGTCCTCGCCGGCCCGCAGGTCGGGGAACTGGGTCCCGATCAGGCCGCCGCCGAAGGAGGCCAGGCGGACCATATAAGCCGTCGGGGGGTCCTGGAAGGGCGGGTAGAGCGAGTTCTGGAAGGTGGTGTTCAAGGTGCCCTGGGCCCCGCCGAGGGCGTACTGATCGCTGCCGCAGATGTCGTAGTAGAGCTGAAAGGCCTCCTTGATCGCCGGGTCGGTCCAGGGGACCTCGTGGTTGGTCCACTGCTCGACGAACTCGGCGCCCTGGGTGCGCAGGAGAATGTCCTGGATCCAGTCGGTGGCGACCCAGCCGGTGGCGTCGCTGCTCTCGATGCCGCAGGACCAGGGCACGCCGCCGTCGGCGACGATCTGGTCCATCAGGGCGGTCATCTCGTCCCAGGTGGAGGGGATGGTGTAGCCCATGGCCACAAAGACCGGCGGGCTGTACCAGACGAGGGACTTGGTATCGGCCTTGAAAAAGGCGCCATAGACGGTGCCGTCGACAGAGCCGAGGCTCTGCCAGGCGGGCGAGTACTGGCTGAGGTCGATGACGTCGGCGAGCGGGACCATATAGTCCTTGAACTGGGCGAGCAGGCCGGGGTTGGGCAGGCCGGCGATGTCGGGCGGGTTGTTGCCCTCGATGCGGGTGGAGTAGACGGCCAGGTCGCGGGTGCCTTCGTACTGGAGGGTGATGTTGCACTCGCTGAGGAAGGGCTCCAGGATGCTCTTAAAGGTCGCTTCCTCTTCCGCGCTCCACACCCCGATCATCGAAACGGTACCGCCCTCTCCGCCGCCGCAGTCGTACTTGCCCGTGGGGACGGCGGTGGGGACGGCGGTGGCCGCAGGCGCGGGGACAGCCGTGGGCGCAGGGGTGGTGCCGCATGCGGCGATGAGCAGGACGAGCAGAGCCAAGACACTAGCTACCTGACACTTTTACAACCGCGTAGACCGGACACCAGTTCATCAAGATTGGCAGGCCGTTTTTCAGCCGCCTTTTGATCAAGCGCAACCCAA
>Ga0302251_1001472_pt1 | contig 14248 bp, 14 predicted proteins | sample AAG_RA_Gln_MG_FD_193534 | JGI IMG/M metagenome (GOLD analysis project Ga0302251, IMG submission 193534) | Enriched activated sludge microbial communities from anaerobic digester in WTTP, New Holstein, Wisconsin, United States - AAG_RA_Gln | ecosystem: Engineered > Bioreactor > Anaerobic >...
ACCGCGAAGATGTAAGCGCCGGAGAAAAATTCGCCGACAGCGATTTAATCGGATTGCCTTATAGGTTAGTTATCAGCCAAAAATCCCTGGCTTCCGGTGGAATAGAAATCAAAAAACGCAGTGAAGAAAAAGCTGAAATTGTTAACTTAAAAGAAATTATTAAAAAATTGTCTTGACTTTTAACTTTTCACTTTAAACTTTTAGCTATTCGACGTCCCCCACCTTCTGCAGTCCGATAAGTTTTTGATACAGCCCTCCGTCAGTTTTTGCCAGTTCAAAATGGCTGCCCTCTTCAACCACCTTCCCTTTTTCAAGCACGATTATTTTGTCGGCTTTTTTTATCGTGCTTAAGCGATGGGCGATAATTATGACCGTGCGATTTTTCCTGATTTTATCCATTGCGTCCTGAATGAGCTTTTCGGAATAGGAATCCAGGTTCGATGTGGCTTCATCAAAGATTAAAATCCTGGGATTAGCCAAAATGGCTCTGGCAATTCCGATTCTTTGTCTTTGCCCGCCGGAAAGTTTTATCCCTCGCTCTCCAACCAGCGTATCATAACCTTCTTTCAGCTGGCTGATAAATTCATCGGCATTGGCGATGCGCGCCGCCGCTTTTATTTCAGTTTGCGTGGCCCCTAGCTTAGCATAAGAAATATTCTCCTTGACGCTGGAATTAAACACTTCCACGTCCTGCGGAACAATAGCCATGAATTTTCGCATGTCATAAATATCATAATCCTTGACATTTTTCCCATCCAGAATCACTTCTCCTTTTTGCGGATCATAATGGCGATAGGCCAGTCTTGCCACAGTAGTTTTTCCTCCGCCCGAAGGGCCGACCAGCGCTGTTACGCAATCAGAATTTATTTTGAAACCAACATTGTCTAAAGCTTTAATTTTGCTTTCGCTGTAGATAAAAGTGACGCCTTTAAATTCGATCTGGCCTTGAATATTTTTAGGCTTTATACCGTTTTTTAAGTTTTCTATTTCTGATTTTTCTAAAGATAAGTCATAAAGCCGGTTGACCGCTTCTCCGGATTCCATAATTCGATCATAAAGCCTCGATATTCTAAAAAGTGAAATGAGCGCTTTTTCAGAAATCGTATAGACAAAAACTAAACTGCCGACAGTTATATTTCCTTTCCAAGTCATATATATTCCAAATAAAAGAAGGGTTCCCCTGCCAAGATCAATTATCAGATTTCTATAAATATTATATTTTATTATTTTGGAAAACTCGAGAGAAAGACTGTCTTTGACATTTTGAGTGGCTCGAAAAAATTGTTTATATTCTCTAAGTTCCTGAACAAAAGATTTAACGGTATTGATATTGATGATAGACTGGGTCATTATCCCGGTTGCTTCTTCTTGCTGGTCAAATCTTCTTTTCCTGAAAGGAAAAACTTCCTTATTAACTTTCAGCGTAAGGATTATAAACATTGGAACAAATATCAAAATAATCAATCCGAAATACCAATTAATTATGAAAAGGGTTATCGTCGTCACAATTATCTGAAAGACGGTTGGCGCCACATCCCAGAAAAAATTTCCAAATAAGCCTTCAATCTTATCCACTCCGCGAGTTATTTTCACTACCTTATTTCCCGTATTTTCCTTTTCGTGATAAGCCAATCCTAAAAAAACCATTTTCTTGTGGGCATTGTTAGCCAAATAGGTAAGAATTTCCACTAGGGTCCTGAGTACTCTTTTGTCCACAAAATAATCAAAAATAGAAGTAGCCTGGTTGGCAAAAAACATAGCAATAACTAAAAATATCACCTTTTCGATTACTTCCGGTCGAAAATTCAAAGTAATAACATCGATGATTACTTTCAAAATATAGGGTCCGGCCAAGCGCAATATTTCAAGAATAATCGTAAGAAAAAGCAATTTTATTATTGCCCCATGAGAAGATACAAGAAGATTCCAAAGTTTCTTCCAGAATTCCTTCATGTTGAATCTTTCTTCCGAATCTAAATTTTTGCCTTTTTTATCTTTCATAATTAAATAAACAAAAAATTGAGAAATATTCCCTTATATAGATAATAGCTTAAATTAGAGTTGAAGTAAATTTTTCGCACGAATTTACCACCAGGCTCGAACCTTTTTCCAAGAAAACCTTTGAAGAAAGTTTTCGAGTTTGGCCTCCGCCCCGCTTCCGCCCGCAAATTCTTCCTAGAAGAATTTGCGTCCCAAAACTGAAAATTTTTCTATTCCTTTTAAAAAGAAAAAAAACGGGTGCGCGAAATCAAAAAAGAGTGGAAAAAATTTTCATTTTTGGCAGTCCAGTTCTTTTTCCGAAAAAACTGGACGGCGGAAGCGGGGCTTCGGGAGCGGAAAAGCGGCGGCGGCGGAACAAAAACAATTAAAGAATAAAAAATCATAAACACTAAAACTTATACCTCAATATAGTATTGAAAAATTGTTATGTCCAACAACAATTAAGTCTGTATTTCGCCTCAAGTTAACTTATTTTTTATTTTCTGCCCATTACAATGTTTCAAAATGCCCAAATACGATTGTAAACTCTGGCTAAACGCTTCTCCGGAAATTAATTCTTTCCGCCACATTTTATGCTTCAATGATATTTTTTTCATCATCCGCCTTTTGGTTTTAGTCCGCAATATTCTATAGTCGGAAAAATTGACCATTCCCAGAAAATCCACACCGGAGGAAAATGTTTTTATAGAAATTTTATCTGAGTGCAGCTCTAATCTTAGTCCGGTTTGAAGAAATTCAGATATTCTTAGAATTAAATTTTCAAGATACTTTTTATCATCAGATAAAATTACAAAATCATCAGCATAACGGATATAATATTTAGCTTTCAGTTTATGTTTTATAAACTGATCAAATTTGTTCATGTAAATATTAACGAACAGTTGTGAAGTCAAATTGCCGAGAGGCAATCCAACTTTCACATTATTTTTAGTTGAAAAACTCCCAATCACATTTTCCAAAAGCCAAATAATATTTTTGTCTGGGATATATTCCTTGAGTATTTTAGTTAAAATTTCATGATTAATATTGGCAAAAAACTTTTTGACGTCGCATTTTAGAACCCAGCAGGTTTTGGTGTTGTTTTGACTGACTTTATAGAAATATTTTCGGAATTTATTGATTGCTTTATGCGTGCCTCTATTATTTCGGCAGGAATATGAATCAGCAATGAAAGCATGCTCAAAAAACGGATAAAGAATCCGATAAATGGCATGATGCAACAGTCTGTCTTGGACTGTGGCTTTATGGATATCTCTCGGTTTTGGGTCGTTAATTTTAAACGCTTGATAGCCGCCGTGGGAATAGGTATGATTAGTAAGGTCGCGGTGAAGGGAAAAAATATTATCCATCAGCCGCATAGAAAATTCCTGGACATCCTTTTTATTTTTTTTACCACAAATAAATTCCTTCCATGCCTCTAGCAGGTTTTCTAAACTAATAATATCCTCAAATTTATGGGACAATTGAATTTTCATAACAAAAATACCAATCCTATTAAGCCCCCCCCCAGAGAGTTGCCCGTGGTTATTCAGAAAGAAAAAGAGGCGTATCAGTTTTGGCAGATTTTATGCCGCGATATGCCCAAAGCTGAGCGATTTAGCCTTGGACAGAAAATCTCTCAGCTTTTTATTCAAATTCTGGAATACACTTTCACTGCTTCGTATCTGCCGGTTGAAAAGAAAATAATTCTTCTGGAAAAAATAATTCCACGTCATGATGTATTGAAGTTTTTTATCCAAGTAGCGTGGGAAAATAAACTTATTCCGACCGAAAAATATATTAAGCTTTCTCAATTATTAGAGGAAATTGGTCGCCAGCTTGGCGGTTGGAGAAATGGTCTTATCAAGAAAACTGAAAAGAAAACTCCCGCCCAAAAATGAGCGGGAGAAGCAGCAAGTTTCGGGATGATAACGCGATGGCGATTGTCGGCATTCCAGACATTGTCGTTCTCAAACCGGTTGACGTTGACGTTCAGCCTGTCGTCGGAGTTCACGTTCACGTTGGCAACGAAGAAATGTGCCATGAGCCATCCAAATCACCATCCTTCGAATACTCTCCGGATTGAATCTTATTTGGGGCCATCGAAGCCCACCAGCCCACAGCACCAACTGGCTGTTTTTTTATTTTGAAAAATTTATCCACTCTTCCGCAAGGCGTGCCCGGCGAAACTCCCGGAAATCATTTTTCATCAGCTTTGATTTGAAGCCTTAGCCGCAAATTATCCCGGCTGCATTATTATCATACAAAAAAAGCCCCCGGATTCCAAATTTCAAAGAATCCGAGGGACAAAGGTTCAGAAGGGCAAAACACAAGAGCGCTAAGCCAATTGCGGGAGGATAACGCGATGGCGATCGTCGGCAAGCCAGACATCGTCGTCCCCAAACCGGCGGACGTCGACGTGCAGCCTGCCGTCGGAGCCCACGTCCACGCGGGCAACGAAGAAATGGCCGTTTGACTTGAACAAGAAGAACGTTCCGAATCCTTCCGTCCGAAGCCAGTCCCGATATTTCCGTATGAAGTTCAAAATCTGATGCTGGGTGAGACACAACATTTTCACATCAGAGTTCAGCGAACCGAACATCTGAGCGAAAGTTGAATCTTTCACCATCTCGTGAACTTCAATGGGTGTTTCGGGCGTTTCCAAACCCTGCTCATTAGTCCCCCACCTTACAAGATCAGGATCGATGTAGACGAACGTATCTTTTGCGTTCGCCAGGATTCTGGAGCCGTCGACGGTATCCAGCAGGAGTTCTTGACCGCCGGAAATGAGCCGGAGGATAGTTTCTTTGACAACACCCGTCCAGCAGTTCTCCTTTTTGAGAAACTTCTTTAACTCGTCCAGCCATTCCTGGCTGGCCTCGCCTGAAAGTTTCTCGATGAGATCGTAGACCGCCCCAAGTATTTCCACCGAGAGGTCCGCAATCTTCTGAACAACCCGACCAAGCAATGTTTCTTTTTTCATGGTCAGCCCTTTCTTTGGTTTGACTCATCTTTATACCAGCCCCATGCTGGAATTTCAGACAAGTCATCATTACAGCTTTGAAAAAATTTGCAAAAACTTCCTCAAAGCTGCAATGATCCGCAAAATATATAAAAATCAAAGAACTATTACTCAAGTAGCTATTATACACCCAAAACAGCTTTTTGTCCATAGCGATTGCCGGATTTTGGCTAAAATAAGGGATTTTTTATTCTTTTTTTATATTAATACCTTCTTATTTTAAAGTCAAAGCGTGGGAGGTCCATTTTGCTGCGCGCGGATTGGGCTGGGCGGGCCAAGCGCAGCCAAAAACACAAAAGAAGAATAAAAAAAGAGTTCCGTCGCCGCCGTTTTTCCGCCCCGCGCCGAAGCCCCGCTTCCGCCGTCCAGTCTTTTCGGAAAAAGAACTGGACTGCCAAAAATGAAAATTTTTCCCACTCTTTTTTGATTTCGCGCACCCGTTTTTTTTCTTTTTAAAAGGAATAGAAAAATTTTCAGTTTTGGGACGCAAATTCTTCTAGGAAGAATTTGCGGGCGGAAGCGGGGCGGAGGCCAAACTCGAAAACTTTCTTCAAAGGTTTTCTTGGAAAAAGGTTCGAGCCTGGTGGTAAATTCGTGCGAGAATCAAACTTTCCGGTTTTTGCGACCGGATTTGGTGGGCGGCGCGAAGCGCCGCCCACAAACCTTCTTCCGAAAAACCGGAAAGTTTGATTCTCGCACGGGTGGAGGGAATCGAACCCCCGTTAGAAGTTTTGGAGACTCCCGTACTACCACTGTACGACACCCGCCAAAAAGAGACTTATTTCATCTCTTTGTGAACTGTGTGCTTTTTGCATTTTTTGCACATTTTCTTGAGCGACAGTTTTTCCTTGATTTTTTTCTTGTTTCTCTTTGTGAAATAATTTATGCTTTTGCACGCATCGCATCTCATTTTCACCAGATTTTCTCGCGCCATAAAATTTTTTCTTTACTTATTAAACTGAGCCGTTGTCCGGATTTGAACCGGAGACCTACTCCTTCATTTGCACCTCTATTTTCTTTTTTGTCCTTATTAGAGGATTAGACTGTATCTTAAGCATATCCTAAGATTTAGCTCCCCTTGTCAGTCGTTCGGGCCTCCACAAAGGCAAGGCCACGGTCTTAACCTGAGACAGGCCTTTAACCGTAATTCGGGATTCACCACCCAGTTTCCCGGATAGCGGGCAATAATTTTACCATGGAGTTGCTCTACCAACTGAGCTACAACGGCAAATTCCCTATTAATAAATCTCTCAATTTCTTATTGGAGTAATAAACAGTAACCACTCCATATTTACTCTTTTTTCTATATGTCCCTAGCTTTCCGGTTTTTGTTATAATCGGTTTATAAAATTGTTCTTTTTTAATTTTTAATTTTTTTATCCAATACCCATATGCCTCATTTAAATCAATGTCAGTAAAAACATGCAAATGAAATCTTAGATCTTTCTTTTTAATATGAAAAAACTTAATCAAAAAATCAATAAAAACATTCAGTAATGCTGCATCGGAGTTTCCGAGTCTTACGCAAGTTTTATTTGCTTTAGTGCCCTCCCCCCAATAAAGTCCCAATCCCATACCAAATAAAACCGCTTCATCGACATTTTTTGGTAAAATAAACCGGAAGGGATCACCGTTAGGATTATGTTTGATATAAATCGCTTCACTAATAGACCTCTTTTTAATTCCTTCCTTTGCTAGCCAATAATTAATTCTATTTTCCGAACATCCAAATATTTTTGCAATTTCTGAAACAGATTTTTTCTGGCCAACATACAACCTACTAATCTTAGAAATTGATGATTTGTTCATATTTCCATTGTAAAATAACAATCGCAACTAGTCAACCACTATGATGAAAAGGTATTGGTCTACTAATTTTACGTGGGCCGGGACGGATTCGAACCGCCGTAGGCGTAAGCCGCCTGATTTACAGTCAGGTGCAATTGACCGCTCTGCCACCGACCCACTTTTTAAATTTCACTATTTTTTTATTTTATGAGCCGAAGACCGGACTTGTTATCGGTTTGTCAAAATTTTCGAAGAAAATTTTGGTATAAACCGGAATTCGCCTCTGGCGGGAACTGGAAACCTACTGTTTATCCGCCCGGCACGTTTGAGCCACCCATCAGATTTGAACTGATAACCTACTGTTTACAAAACAGTTGCTCTACCGTTGAGCTAGGGTGGCGTGTCAAGCGGGCGGGCAAAACAGTTGCCTCGCTTCGACTCAATGAGACATTTCGTCGAATCGAGGCAAGTCTACCATTGAGCTACTTCGGCGAAAATAATTCACCTTCTCGCAAGCAGCCGTTCCAGCCTCTTCATTTTGTCTTTCACGTTAACATTCATCGGATCCAGCTTGATTACCTGCTTAAAGCACTCTTTTGAATGCTGGTAATTTTCAATTTCAAAATAATATTCGCCGAGCCGCTCATAGGCTTCCGTATCTTTCGGATTGGCCGCGATTCTTTCGATTAGGATCCTCTCCAGGCGGTTTTTTATTTCCGGCTTGACTCTGGGAGTTATTACCTTATCGCTGATTATCGGCCGAATAATTTTTTTCTCATCAAGCCGTTTTTCCGCCAGCCTTGCATTATTTTCCTCGGCGCCGCGCCTTACATAAACATTGCCTTCTCCGTGCATCCGCACTCTTTCAATAATATCCGGATTCGCTTCAAGGCGCCCTGTCTCGTCATTTCTCTCTTCAGAAGCCGCCGATTCGATGTAATCTTTTCTTTTTTTTCTGATGCTTTCGCTCCAGTGGGTGAATAAATTCTCAAATTTAAGAAAAAATATGCGCAGCTTTCTGGTAAATTTTTCCAAAAAAAACAAAAATCCGTGTTTCAATCCTCCGCCTTCTCCGTTTGACCAAAAAAATATTCTGCTCCAAAACGTCCTTTTTCCCGGAAACGCTTGCTCATTCCTGCTTCCTATCCGGCTGCTGTCCTCCAAAAGGGCGATTTTGGAAGCTCTTCTCGACAAAAATATGATAATGCCTATAAGGCTCAGAATCAGTGCTATGGGCGGTATTATTGAATACGACATAATAAAATTATTTTATTTCATTTTTACCAAAAGATAGATAATCGCCTTTTTCCGTCTTAACGGTTATTTTCTGCGAGATTGCATTGACTTCCACAACTGTCCCTTTTCCTTCGGGAGTATTCACCACGCTGTAAATTTCCGGCATACCGGAAAGCATTTCCTTATATTGGGAAGCTTCATAAGCCAGACAGCACATAAGCCTTCCGCAAAGCCCCGAAATCCGTTCCGTTCCTCGATGGGCAATCTGCTGGACGCGGGCCATGTCGGTGGTAATGCTTTGAATGCTTCCCCGAAATTTGGCGCAACAGAGATCCCGTCCGCAAATACCGTATCCTCCCAGGCTCCTTGCTTCATCCCTGGTTCCGATCTGCTGCATTCTTATTATTTTTTTAAATTCTTTGGCCAAATCTTTTACCAGCTCTCGAAAATCAATTCGTCCGTCAGCCGTAAAAACGAATATTGCCTGTTTCCCGTCCAATCCTATCTTGGCATCCACCATTTTCATTTCCAATCCTGATTTCTTGACAATCTCCTTGCATTTTTCCAGCATGGCATTTTTCTGTTTCTGGTATTCTTCAAAAACTTTCCGGTCTCTTGCGGTTGCGACCCGGACTATTTTTCCTTCAACTTTGTCTTCTGAAGTTTCTTTCGCTTTTTCTTCAATCACGCCCAACTCATTGGAATTTTCTCCGGTTGCAATGACCATTTCCCCCCGTGGAAGTTCTAAATCGCTTTCGCACAGCCTGGGATCTTCCCATTGATATATCCTGACCAAATATTTTAACATGCTTGCTTCTTTCTAATTTAAAATTAAAGCACGACCACCGTTTTTCAGCCCTTATTCCATTTCACCTTAAAGTTCCAGGCGGGAAAAACCGGCGATCTGGATATTTTCGCCTATTTTCCCGATTTTTTCAGCAATCAGCTGTGAAACGGTAATCTCCGGATTTTTAATATACGGCTGGCTCATGAGAGAAATTTCTTCGCGGAATTTTTTCTCCTTGCCTTCCAATATTTTCTCCATTATTTCGCGAGGTTTTTTTTCATTTTCCGCCTGGGCCGTCCAGATTTCTTTTTCTTTTTCAACAATTTCAGCGGGAACATCCTCCGAATTTATGTATTTCGGATTCATTGCCGTTATGTGCATGGCGATATCTCTTGCCAGCTCAATAAATTCGGAATTTCTGGCCACAAAATCAGTTTCGCAGCAAAGTTTTACCATCGCCCCCACTTTTTTATTGGAATGGACATAGGAAACGATGACGCCTTCCCGCGCCGTTCTTTCCGATTTTTTAGATGCTTTTGCCTGTCCGAGTTTTCTGAGCATCTCAACTGCCTTTGCTTCGTCTCCGCCAGCTTCAGACAGCGCTTTTTTTACATCCACTATCCCAGCTCCGGTTTTTTCTCTCAAGTTTTTTATTTTATTAAGCATAAATTTTGGCAATTATTTTTTTATTCTTTTTTATCTATTTTTTCATTTATTCTTTTTCTTCCGTCCAAAACCGCTTTTGCCATATAAGCCAGCATCAGTTTAATTGAAGAAACTGCGTCTTCATTGGCCGGAATCGGATAATTTATTCCTTCCGGAGAAGCATTGGTGTCAACCAGCGCTACAACCGGAATATTCCTAATTGCCGCTTCCTTGATTGCTAAAGAATCATCAATGGCGCTCACGGCAAAAATTGCTCCCGGCAATTTAAGCATATTTTTTATTCCGCCCATTTTTCTTTCCAGGCGATCGAGCTCTTCGGCAATTTTCATTTGTTCAAATTTAGTATATTTTCCAAATTCCCCTTTCTTCATTTTTTCCTGCCCGTCGCGAAGATATCGAGTCCTTTTGGAAATTTCAGAAAAATTGGTAAACGTGCCTCCCAGCCATCTCTCGCTCACATAAGGCATCTGGCAGGCTTTTGCGGCCGACTCAACTAGATTTTTGGCTTGCTTTTTAGTTCCAACAAAAACCACTTCCTGCCCGGAAGCAACAATCCCGGAAATGAAATTTGTGGCAGATTTTATTTTTTCAGCCGTAATTTCGAGATTGAAAATATTTATGTTGCTTCTGGTCCCGAAAATATAATCGTTCATTTTCGGATTTTTTCTTGACTTATGATGGCCGAAATGGACGCCGCTTTTAAACATGTTTTCGATATTGATTTCCAGTTTGCCAAAATCAACACCAAAATCGCCGCTTGAGGCTGATCCGCTTTCAGCGGAAAGTCCGGCAGAACGATCTTTGCCGTCTTTCTCCTTTTTCGGAGATTCTTTTTCTCTGTTCATAATTTTATTCCTTAATTGTTTATATCCTGATTCCGCCAAACGGAGACAGGATCCGCTATTTTTCGTTGAAACGGCAGAATAATCCGCCCTTCCGGCTTATTATCCCCCGCAAGGCAGGGGCAGGAAAAGCTCGAAAAATATGAGTTTCGCTCCTATTGAAGCGAATATAGCTACTATAACAATGCTTTCCCCTCTTGTCAATTTCGACATTCTGTGATAGATTGTTTTAGTAACAAAACATATCTAAATAGGAATTCGTAATTCGTATATTCGTATATGATTCGTAATTCGTAGAGAATTCATGAAAAAAGACATCCATCCCGAATATTATCCGGCAGCAAAAATAGTCTGCGCATGCGGAAATATAATCACAACCGGAGCGGCTGTTTCTGAAATGAAAGTGGAAATTTGCAGCGCCTGCCATCCTTTCTATACCGGAAAAAAGAAGCTTATCGATGCCACGGGGCGAGTAGACCGATTCAAGAAGCTCAAAGAAAAAGCGACGGAAAGAAAGATTGTTAAGGCGAAAAGAGAAGAAGAAAAGAAAGCCAGAAAGACCAAAATTGTAAGAAAAACGGTGAAGTCAAAAAAGAAGAAATAGATTATTTTTGAAACCAAAAAAAACAGGCGCAAGCCTGTTTTTTTTATCTAAAAATTCCCTGAAAAGAATTTATGCATTTTATACATTGACCCACGGTTTTTCTTTCCATTTTCGGCTCTGGCGGCAGAGAAGCTCGCCGGATTTTTGCGGATCGGCCATCACTTCTTCGACTGTTTTTTCCATCCTCATCCCCTGCGAACCCTTGATGAGAATAAGGTCGTCTTCGCGGATTATTTCCTGAAGTTTTTTTCCAGCCGACATCGGATCCTCAAAAACATACAAATTTCCCGGATCAAAATTGCGCTTTTTGAGCTCGTCAGCCGCTGCTTTCATTCTTTCTCCGACAGCAAAAAAAATATTTCCGCCTGTTTCCGCGAATTTTTTGGCCACTTCCCGATGCCCCCGTTCACTGTCAGCTCCAAGTTCCAGCATATCCCCCATTACCGCTATTTTTCTTCCCGCTTCCACCTCGCCCAAAACATCAAGCGCCGCCCGGGCAGAAACCGGAGAAGAATTGTAAGTGTCGTCTATAATGAAGCTGTTTTTTATCCCCTTTATGAGATTCATCCGGCCGAAAGGCAAGCAGAAATTTTCGAGTGCCGCTCCGATTTCAACCAGATTAATTTTCATTTCAATCCCCACGCAAATTCCAGCTAAAGCGGCATGAATATTGTGCCTGGACAAAATATTATTAAGCCTTACCGGCATTGTCGAACCCTTGAAATTCAACTTGAAGCTCAGGCCCTTTATTTTTTTGCTTTGCGAATAAAGAACGGAAGAATCTTCTCCATTGACATAATTGAATGCGACATCCGAAGCCCTTATATCAGCTTCCGGAGAAAAGCCAAAAGTTAATGTCCTGGCTTTCAATTGGCTTCCTATTTTTTTTATCTGCGGATTGTCTACATTCAAAATTGCCAAGTCTTTTTCCCGAAGGCTTTTTGCCAGAATTCCTTTTTCTTTGGCTACGCCGTCGATTGACTTGAAAAATTCCAGATGGCTCCCGGAAATATCAGTAAGAATGGAAATTTCAGGACGGATAAACCCGGTTAGGTATTTTAAATCGCCCGGCCGATCGGCTCCCATTTCTAAAATAAGTATTTCCGGATAGCTTATCGGAAAAATCATGATTCCCAGCCATTTAAGAAAAACTGCCATCCATCCCCAGAAAGAATTTCCTCCGCTTTCCGCGCCAATAACGGTCAGAGGCAAGCCGATTTCGTTGTTATAATTTTTCTCGCTTCTCCTCACCCGGAAATGGCTGGCTAAAACTATGAACACAGCTTCTTTCGTAGAAGTTTTTCCAACTGATCCGGTTATCCCGATAATAAACGGATGGTATTTTTTAAGAACCAAAGAAGACATCGCTCGAAGCGATTTTTCCAAAAATAATAATTTTTTCGACTTTGCCATTGTTCTTTATTCTTTATCCTCTTTTTTGTCGTCTTCTTTCTTTTTTATAAAATTAGTGCTGAGCGTATGCGTAGCATAAAATTCTGACAGTTCTTTTTCAGTAAATTTTTCTGTTGGTTCAATATTGGCATATTCCAGAAGAAATTTCATAAGCTCGCCGAATGTCGGAGCTGCGCTCGATTCGGCCCACTCTACATCTTTCGGATCATCAATTCTCACAAGAACAGTAAAGCGCGGATTGTCAATCGGAGCAAATCCGACAAAAGATCCGATGGTTTTCCCTTCTTCATAGCCTTTTTCGCCTCTTTTGGCAACCTGCGCCGTTCCAGTTTTTCCTCCAACGAGATATCCCGGCACTCCGGCTCTTTTTCCATGCCCATTTTTCACAACGCTAAGAAGCATTTGAGAAACTTCGCTGGCGCTTCTTTTGGATATCACCTGCCTTATTTCCTGAGGCGCTATTTCCTCTTCTGCCCCATCGCTTTTGACTACCTTCTCCAGAATCTGCGGTTTCATAAGCTTCCCTCCGTTAGCAATTGCGTTATAAGCATTTATCAGCTGTAGGGGAGTCACTGTTATGCCCTGGCCGAAAGAAGCAGTGAAAAATTGAATATCGCTTTTTAAATTTTTAAGGTTAGCTATGTTTCCGGCGGCCTCGCCGTAAATTTCTGCTTCTGTCGGCGCTCCAAAACCAAACCGCTTGACATAATCAGAAAAATTCCTGTTTCCAATAGTTTTTTCGGCATATATCGCTCCGGTATTCAGGGACTTTTCCAAAACTTCCGTCATGGTCTGCCTGCCGTAGGATTTTCCGTCGGAATTTTCAATATTATATCCTGACTGGCTGACCAGCCCTGTGTCAACGAAAGTCGTATCCGGATTGATCTTCTCCGCATCAACTGCCGACGCTAAGGTAATGGTCTTGAAAACGCTTCCGCATTCATATGAATCGCTCACAGCAATATTTCTAAAATCTTCCATATTTTCCACTTTGGAATATTCGTTGGGCGAAAAAGCCGGATAATTGGCCAGCGATAAGATTTTCCCCGTCCCCGAATCCATGACGATTATTGTTCCTCTGTCCGCTCCATGCTTTTCCACAGCGCTTTTCAAAATTTTTTCCGTTTCATACTGAATTATGTGATCAATAGTAAGAACCAGACTGTCTCCATCCTTCGCCTGGGTAATTTCTTTTTCCATCGTTGAAATCCATCTTCCAGATGCGTCTTTTTTGTGAAAAATATTGCCTTCTTCCCCCTTGAGGCTATCTTCAAAATAAAGTTCCGTTCCATACCGTCCGCCGAAATTATCGCCTTTCCAACCGACAAATCCCAGCACATGAGAGGCCAGTTCTCCAGCCGGATAATAGCGGTAATCTTCGTCCGCCAAGCGGATTCCTTTCATTTTCAGCAAATTTATTTTTTCGATCTCCTCGTCACTAAGGCGGTGCTTCAAAATTTCATACATATCTTCCGGCTTGTTCAATTTTTCTTTCAGCTCATTTCTATCTAAGCCCAAAACTTCAGAAATTCGGCTGGCAGTCTCATCCAAATTTTCCACTTCTTTGGGAACCGCATAAGCCATTTTAGTCTCCCGGTTGACTGCTACCGGATATACGCCTTCCCTGTCTTTCAAAAAAATTTCGCCTCTTTTTGGAATCAAGCTCTTGAATATGGAATGCTGGTCATAAGCCAGAGCCTTGTAGGCTTCATAGGAAGCAACCTGCAGAGAAAAAAGCCGCAAGACTATCGCTCCAAAAAATAAAAATATGAAGAAGGCCAGGATATATATGCGGACAATGCAGATTTCTAATGAAGCTTTTTTTTGCGGACTCGCTCCGGTATTGCTTTTTTTTCCTTGAATGACTTTCATATTGGAATTTCTCCGCCTTATTTCATGGCTACGGAACT
>Ga0302251_1001473_pt1 | contig 14238 bp, 16 predicted proteins | sample AAG_RA_Gln_MG_FD_193534 | JGI IMG/M metagenome (GOLD analysis project Ga0302251, IMG submission 193534) | Enriched activated sludge microbial communities from anaerobic digester in WTTP, New Holstein, Wisconsin, United States - AAG_RA_Gln | ecosystem: Engineered > Bioreactor > Anaerobic >...
TTGTATCTTGCTTAGATGGCTCTCGCCCCCGCGCCGCTGGCTCTCTGTACTGCGATCCGGTGGCTCTAAAAAAACGCGTTTCGCACCACTATTACATTTTATTTATATTCCGGCTATTTTCCTGCCAAAATCCACAGCGGCATTTTGTGAATCTTCATCCGGGTTCCAGTGAGTTCTGAATCCTTCGCCAATAACTTCAAAACCAGCATCAGCCATTAAATCATTTATTACTTTTACCGATTCTCCGCTCCATCCGTAACAGCCGAATCCAGCCGCCTTCTTATTCTTAAATTTCAATTCCTTGAGCAGGTGGATAAAGCCTGCCAGAGAAGGCAGTATGCTGTTGGAGAAGGTCGGTGACCCCAAAACGACCGTTTTAGATCTGAATACCTCTGTTACAAGGTCATTTTCATCGCTTTTCGCCAGGTTGAAGATTTTAACGACGACATCCGGATCTGCCAGGCCTATGCCTTCTGCTATCCTCTCGGCCAGCGTCTTTGTCCCGTTCCACATTGTGTCATAGATGATCACGATCTGGTTTTCGCGGTAATCATTTGACCACTGTGAATATTTTTCAACGATCTGCATCGGATCATCTCTCCAGATAACACCATGGCTTGTTGCTATGATATCGATCGGAAGTTCAAAAGAAATTACTTCCTCCAGTTTTTTCCTGAGTATCGCGCTGAATGGCGTAAGAATATTAGCGTAGTATTTTATGGCCTCATTAAAAAGGTCACACTGGTCTGCAAGATCATTAAACATTTTTTCTGTTGCATAATGCTGCCCGAAAGCGTCATTGCTGAACAGGATGTTGTCTTTGGTAAGATAAGTTGCCATGCTGTCCGGCCAGTGCAGCATCGTCATCTCTACAAACACCAGTTCTTTGCCGTTTCCTATATCTATTTTATCTCCCGTCTTGACCACATGAAAATTCCAGTCCTTGTGGTACTGGCCTTTTAAAGATTTAACTGCATTTGCAGTGCAATAAATTGGCTTGTCCGGAATAAGTTTCATCAATGCAGGGAGCGCCCCGCTATGGTCGACTTCTCCATGGTTTGCGACAATATAATCGATTTTATTCAGATCGATCTCTTTAGCCAGATTCTCTACAAATTCTTCGGCAAACGGAGCCCACACCGTGTCGATCAAAACGGTTTTCTCTTCCTGTATCAGATAGGAGTTGTAACTTGAGCCATTATGAGTCGAATATTCCTCGCCATGAAACTTCTGAAGCTCCCAGTCGACCTTTCCGACCCATGATACATTGTTTTTAACTTTCTTTTTCAATTGCACTCACGCTCCCTGTCGATCATTAAGTTTATGATTTACTTGTTTTCAATTGCCCGGAGCCGGCGCTTTTACAACTATCAGCTCCAGCGTATCTGCATGCAGGTTTTTTATATTCATCTTTGTATGGACCGGTATTTTTAGCAGAGTTCCAGCCTCATATTCGTGCGTTTCCTGATCGCCGAGCCCAATGGACAGCTTTCCTCTGATAACCGTCATATATACATTTGAATTTGTGAAATGCTCCGGAACCCCTTCATCCCTGTTAAATACCATATGGATATAATTAATATTCTCATCAAACAGGACTTTCTCGACAGCCTTTTCATTTCCTACTGACAGTTTAAATACTTGTTCGATCATAACAGCGCCTCCTCCAAACTTAATAAATTTGCCTGCTGTTAACTCTTTAGAGCAGAATTCGAATTTTCGCGATCACAAAATTTATCTCTCAGATCCCAGCCGACACATGCACGAATCACTTCTCTGCCACGATCAGCCTGACAACGTCGCCTAACAGATTTATCTCATCCTTTATTATGAAATCAGCTTTTGCAACCAAAACATTCGTATTTCTGTTGATATTGTCACTTAAAAACATGACTGTAATCGGGTTGAGCCAGTTCATCAGACATTTCAGCACAGTGTTGCCGCTCGCCATATGTTCTAATAGAATCAGCCTTCCGCCTGGTTTGAGGACCCTATGGCATTCCCGCAGTCCTAAAACTGGATCAGGAACAATACAAAATACAAATGCTGCCAATACACTGTCAAAACTGCCCGATTTCAGCGATGTGCTCTGAATATCCATTTCTTCTAATTTAACAGGGACTTTAGAATACACCGCCCTTTTTCTTGCCAGGTCAAGCATCCTGGGACTAACATCGATACCTAAAACACTAAGGCAGCTGTCTGTGTAAAACGGGAGGTTTAATCCCGTTCCTACCCCGACTTCCAGTGTATTCCCAAATGCAGACCCAGCCGCGCGCTCACGCCATGAGCCGGGGATGAGGCGATCGATCACGGCATCGTAAGCAGCAGCGATCTTGTCATATTTGTTTTTTATCCTATGCTTCTCCTGATAACTCAAGGATCCTCCGTCAGCCCGGCTGCTGCTCTAAGCTACTGTCCCAAATAATACTCACTCAGCGTTTCAAGCCTCTTGTGCAGTTTCTCATGAGTGCCTGCTCCGATCACATTCTCTTCAAGCTCCTCAAAGCGGTCAAAAAGTTTATCCTGGACCTCCTCGCTCAGAACACTGTCGGCCATTTCAAACAGCACATTATTCTCTTTGTCTATGTGCCCGCGCAGCAATTCATTGTATGCCCCGATATTCTCAGCCAATGACGCTGCCGCTGATTCGACTCCGTTTTTATAATCAGCTATCGCCGAGCTCATATTTCGGATAAAAGCTCTCCCCTGCTCGTGTTCTGCAAGCATAACGCCTATGGGGCCGCCTTCACGTGGAATTCTTGACTCTTCGAGTTTAGGGAAGAGGATCTGCTCCTCTTTGCCGTGATGGCACTTATCAACAAAAATTTTCAGAAAATCGATTATATCGTCAATATCAGCTGTGCAGATCTTATTTCCAGCAGATATTCCGGCTGCCGCTCTGTCCATAATTTCCAGCATAAGCCTTACTGCCTCATGTTCGTTTCTTAAGTTATCCGTCGCTGTCATAGATTTTCCGCCTCCTTTTTTAGCTTAAAGCCGCTTCTTTATGGCTGTTTCTGTCGTTTCCGATGAATATCCCGCATTGAGAATATCAGGTTTGGCTTAACGTTATTTCGTATTTTGCGGCGTCTTTACATACAAATATCCCGGAGAGTGCAATAATAAAACTATCAATCATTCTATTACTGGCGTTTTAGCATCAGTGCTGGTTTTATAATCTTTGAACCGCGGAAAATACGGCGTTACCGCTAAATGGATTCAATTCGACGATCCTTACTGTCACGATTTTATAAAATGAACTGAATTCATAAAGCTGTATTTTTACTGTATTTTTATTTTCCTACATATGGCATGAGATAAGGTTGCACAAAGCATCCTTTTTAATTGTTGCCGCAGAATCGTTTATGTCCTACGGAATGATGTCCAAAAAATCTATTCTGAAAGAAACATGCAAAATTCTTCTCCTTATAAATCCGGCCCTGGCAAAGCGCCATCCATCGACATAGCTATAAGGTGCGACCTTACGAAGCCATAGTTCCGCAGTTCGTCAAGAAACTTGTGCATCATGTCCTTGGAACAGAAAGCAGCCTCTATCAGGAAGTCAAGTTCTCCGTATATCTCCCAGAAGTGTATGACATCAGGAGTTGATTTAAGAAAAGGTATCAGCACGTCATTGGGCTTTTTCGCATATCTCTGGTCGCTGTTGAATTTGAAACTTACCATCACATGGAGAGATCTTCCTATGGCATCGGTATTTATTTCAGCCCTGTAACCTGTGATAACACCGTTTTCTTCCATGCGAAGTATGCGCTCACGCACAGCAGGGCGTGTCATCCCAACGGCTTCGCCTATTTCCTTGTATGAGATCCTCGCGTCGCGCTGCAGTTCTGCAAGTATCTTCCAGTCAGTAATATCAAGCTCGTTCTTTTTAGCCGTCAAAATCATCACCACCCGTTCTGCATATATTACCCGCACCAATTGATTTATTCAACGCGCTGAAATAAAAACCGGCATTTTTGTTAACAAATGAAAAATATTGCGCATATAAGGATTCGCTTTGGCATTTAATTATTATAATTTTTTTAAGAAAATACACATGAAAAATCACATGTATTTTTTACATAAGAAAGGATGATGATCAAAATGGCTGAAACAGAAAATATCATTACCGCCCAGAACAGTGCAGCCTTTTGCACCTGCGTAGACCATGACTGCAGATGCAATCCTGTAAATCACACACATGGCTGTACGCCATGTGTGTCCAAGTGCCTGGCGGAAAACGAGATACCAGTTTGCTTCTACCGCAAAATAGAGCCTGATATGGACAGAAAACAGAATTACACCTTCAGAGGTTTCGCTGAGTTCGTATTTAATCATGAAAAATAAGGGGTCTATTTAACCTCTGTAAAATGTGATATTTCCATGTTTGATGATTTCCAAAAAGAGAGCTGTACAAATTGCTGTTTTTACAATTTGTACAGCTCTCCTGTGATAAATCCTTTGACCGGCTCCGAGGCCAGCCGGATTTTAACTATGATTTAGAATATACGCGTATAATACAAAAAGTTCTTACAGTGGGAGGAATTTTTGTGTTAAAAGACAGGAAGTCAAATTTCATAACAATAGTTCTTATAATAGCTGCCCTGCTGACTTACGGTGAAGCCTTTGCAGGGGACGCAAACACTTTCACCATCTCAAAAAAGATCCAGCTCTCGGACAACCGCCTCCTGACACTGCAGTTCAACGGTTCAAAATCTTCCGAAACTGAGACCGGAGGGTACAGCAGCATAAAGGTGTATGAAGAAAAAAACAAGCTGCTTCAGACAATAAATATTTCTGAAGTCAACCCTTTCGGAGATGACTCCACAAACTGCCCCGATCCCGGAACCGGCAGCGATATAGCCATTGAAGACATGAACTTCGACGGCATAAGGGACTTCAGGATCGTTGCAATGCTTCCAGCCGGCCCCAATATTCCATATATATGCTTCCTATGGGACAAAAAATCCGGCAGGTTCATCCACGCTGAATTCCTGGACGACATCACTTCACCTCAATTCGACAGCAAAACCAAAACAATAACATCCGACAGCAGGGAAAGCGCGAACATTTACAGAAAAGACATCTATAAATACTCCAACGGCAGGCCGCTGCTCACAGAATCTGTGATCACCGAATACAAAAAGCTCAAGGACACAAACGGCGCTCTAAGGTTATTCGAGATCAAAACAACTAAAAAGCTGATAGATGGCAAGATGAAGGTTGTTAATATTCAAAAGACACCCAAATAGGAAATCTGCCTGGGGCGTAACCATCGGAAATTTGGCAGGAAAATCCGCCGAGACCCTTTCGTATGGAATCGGCGGCCATAATACTTTTTAAGCCATTTATGAGTTATTTTTTATAGCCATCTCCCCGGCATTCTTCTGATCAAATCGGTCAGGGAATGATTATGTTTGCCGTATTCCTTGTATAATTCTGCGAATGTTTTTTGTCTTAAAACCAGCCAACCGCCTGCCTATTCATTTCCAACAGACATGCCGCTGAATCTTTCATCATGAGCTAGAATGTGCAGCTTAGCTTTTGACAGGCGGCTCCGGCTTCAAAACAGATCAAGCGTTCCCAAACATTGGGTATGCTGCAGTGCTTCATCGCTATATCAAATTACAAATTGATATATTTTTTATCCCGCCATGCGCGTTTGCATTTTTCGTGATCAGAAAATATTACGCATAACATCGACACATACCGTATATAAATTGGTTTTGCTTTTTTGATAAAATTATCTGTTGACATCCGCGATGCATAAACATATACTTTAATGAAAGTGAATTCACTTTCATTAAGAGGTGGGCATTTATGACAAGAAACAGGCTTAGTTCGACATTGAGACAGGAACAGATCCTGGATACGACACTGGATATAATCGCTGAAAAAGGGGTTGGCGGCGTTAATACTTCTGATATAGCGCAGCGTGTTGGGATAGTTCCTTCTGCCCTTTACCGCCATTTCGAGAATAAGGAAGCCTTGATAGATGCGCTGCTTGAGCGCACCCATAAGGTTCTTACAGAAAACGTCAGGAAAATCACACTCAAGTCATCCCCTTCCGGTGAAAACCTCAAGAGCCTTTTTCTGATGCATCTGGAATTTATAAGGAAAAATCCTGGGATACCCAAACTTGTCTTTTCTGATGCTGTTGTCATGGGGTCTCCTGAGCGCAGGGAAAAGCTTTTTTCCATCGTGAAAACTTATACTGACAGGCTTGCGGAAATCGCAGAAAAAGGCCAAAAACAAGGGGACATCTTTTCGGATATCTCCCCTGAGGCAGTTGCATTTTCTATGGTCAGTTTCGTCCAGTATACAGGCCTCATATTAAACCTTACTGACGGCAGATCAGACCTTGGCGCACTGGCGGAATCGGCATGGAGCTACATAGAAAGAACTATCCGTAAAGATAAGTACAGTGAAGGGCAATGACCAGCCGAACTGTGATAAGGAAGGGAAAATGTCTATGAGACGGATGATAGGGATCGTTAAGATAATGATGCTCTCCCTGTTGCTTCTTCCGGCAGCCGCTGTTTGCAGTACAGCCGCAGAAACATCGGGGGCTGAAAGGCTCGAAATCTGGCAAGCCATGGAAATGGCAGAACAAAATAACCCTGCCCTCAAAGGCAGCTATATCGAAAAGGAAAAGAGCGACATCGACGTAAAGATCGCGGAGGGAATGAAGTCTCCCGTGATCGACCTGTGGGCCAATACCGCTTTTTCGGACTATCCTTCCACTGTGGTACCGATAAGGGAAGCTGGAGTCTTCCCTCCTCTGGATACGCACATCACACGTTTTGGAGTCGAACTGAAAATCCCTATTTACACAGGAGGAAAACTTGAGGCGGAAAAGATATCTGCACAAAAGACTTCGGCAGCCGCATCCGAGGACTACAGACAAAGAAGGCAGGATCTGCTGTACAGTGTGGTTTCGGTCTTTTCAAGATCGCTGTATTTCGCGGACATGAAAGAGGCATCCGCAAAGAGGATCAGGGCTCTTGAAGACGCGGAGAAATCCCTGGAACTTCTCCTCCGTGAAGGCAGGATACCGAAACTCGACCTGCTGAGGCTTCAGACGCATTTATCACAGGCAAGGCACGATCACATAGTTTTCGATCAGGCGGAAAAAGATTCGCTGTCGCTCCTGGGCACCCTTACAGGAAATCAATACCCTGTTGATGCTGTTGCAGCAATGCCGCTTGATGTAGAACTGGGCGCGCTGGACGAGATAGAAAAAAGCGACATTCTTGACAGCAGCCATGCGGTAAAAAAATCATCGTTCCTCTCAGAGGCTTCTTATGCCAGATCACAGGCAGTAAAAGGCGATACCATGCCACAGGTATTCCTGTTCGGAAGAGGCACAGGAAGCATGGGAAGCGATTCGGAAATATATGATGACTGGCAGACCGGGCTTCAGGTCACTATAAAAATGTGGGACGGGCAAGTCAGTAAAAACAAAATAAAAAAATCCGTGCTCGATATCGAGAGGGCAAAGCTTGAACTGGATCAGGCACGCAATAACGTTATGAATGAAGCAAGAGAGGCCTCTGGGGCCGTAGTAGAGGCTGGTTCCAAGATGCAAACTGCCCGTAAACAGACCGAAGAGGCAAAAGAAGCCCTTAGGATAGAGAAACTCAGATATGAAACAGGCGAGAGCACCATAACTGATCTGCTGAGCGCCGAATCAGAGCTCTGGGAGTCGGCTGCAAACGTGAACAAAGCTTACTATGAAAAGATCGCATCTGAAGCAAATGTTTTAAGGATACTTGGAAAACTTTCTCCAAAGAGAATGCGTTTTACCTCGGAGGATGGCACGTATGGGAAAAAACCTGAGAAAGATGAGGTTGTGAGGTAATGAAAAAGAGAATAAACAAAAAGCTTATCCTTCTGATAGTAATTGCCGCTGCAGCATTTTTCGCGGCATACACATTCTTTTTAAAAGACAACGGAGAAGATCCGGACAAGATATTTGCCTCAGGAACGATCGAAACTACGGATGCGGACATGTCGTTCATGGCCAGCGGCATTTTAAGGACCCGCAAAGTCGATGAAGGACAGACTGTGCGCCGGGGCGACCTGATAGCGGAGCTTGACAAGAGAGAGGCTGAAGCTAGGCTGCGCCAGAGCACCGCTGCAGTGGCCGCTGCCAAATCAAGGCTCGGCGATCTCAGCGTGGGTTACAGAAGCCAGGAAATTGCTGAGGCAGAAGCTCTGGTAGCTCAGTTCAGGGCAAACTGGGAAAACCTTAAAGACGAGGCGGACAGATCTGAAAAACTTTTCAGCGGCGGAGCAATAAGCAGACAAAGACTGGACCGCGACACAACAGCAGCTGATGTAGCCAGAGCACAGCTGGCTGCCGCGAGCAAAAAACTTGAACTATTTCGTTCAGGGTTCAGAGAAAAAAGCATTGAGACAGCCGCAAATCAGGTGAAAGAAGCTGAAGCCGCGATGGAGGCCGCAGAGGTCGTAGTCTCGAACCATGAATTGGCAAGTCCTATGAATGCAGTGGTCTCAAAGGTCTACGCTGAGCCTGGAGAGATGGTTGCAATTGGAAAACCCGTACTTACGCTGACTAGTCTGGAGAGGCCGCGTGTAAAGGTATACATACCGGAATATAAGATCGGGAGGGTAATGCTGGGCCAGAAGGCAAATATTACCGTTGATTCCTTCCCTGACAAAAAATTTCCCGCGAAAGTGACCTTCATTTCGACTGAGGCCGAATTTACGCCTAAAACTGTTCAGACAGCGGAAGAGCGGGTCAAGTTAGTCTTTGCGGTTGAAGTCACAGCGGAAACGACAGAGGGCCTGCTAAAGCCGGGAATGCCTGCAGACGTAATGATAGACCTGGGCCATGAATAGTCCTGACTCAACAGATCAAGCCATAGAGATAAAGGATCTTGGCAGGGAGTTCGGTGACTTCTGGGCCGTGCGGCAGGTGAATTTTTCTGTCAGCAGAGGGGAGATCTTCGGCCTGGTGGGACCTGACGGAGCAGGAAAGACAACTGTGATGCGCATGGCGGCGGGAGTCCTGCTGCCCTCGGAGGGAGATATCCTCGTGGACGGATATTCTGTCATATCAGATCCGGAAACGGTAAAAAAAAGGATAGGATACATGTCGCAGAGGTTCGGCCTTTATGGAGATCTCACGGTTCTGGAAAATTTACGATTTTACGGGGATCTTTATGAAATACCCAACAAAACAAGGGCGGCTGAGGAAGAAAAGCTGCTTGGCTTCAGCTACCTTACCCCATTCAAAGACCGTAAGGCAAAAGATCTTTCAGGCGGGATGAAACAGAAGCTGGGGCTTGCATGTTCCCTGATACACCGCCCGAGCGTGCTTCTTCTCGACGAGCCCACCAACGGAGTGGACCCAGTATCCAGGAGAGATTTCTGGAAAATCCTTCATGAAATGATAAAAGAAGGAGTGACTGTATTCGTCTCGACATCTTATCTGGATGAAGCGGAAAGATGCGAGCGGGTGGGAATGATGCAGGATGGAAAACTTACGATGTGCGACAATCCCAGAGAGCTGAAGAAGACGATATCTGGAAGCATACTCGAAATAAAGACCGATGACCCCGGGAAAACTCTCCAGGCATTGAAGGAGCGATACGGGAAAATGACTTCCGATATAGTATCCGGGGTTATACGCTTCAGACTACCTCGAACCTCATCTCTGGAAAAGATCAAAAACGAAATGAAAAACATGGGCCTTGCTGATTTTTCGATAAACGAAGCACGCCCCACTCTTGAGGATGTATTTGTAAACCAGGCAATGAAGGCGGATGTCCAATGAGCGAAATATTCGCGGTCGACGTAAGGGGACTCACAAAGACCTTCGGAAAATTCACCGCGGTGGACCACATTGACCTGAGGGTCCTGAGAGGAAGGATTTTCGGTTTCCTCGGGCCTAACGGCGCTGGCAAATCAACGACCATAAGGATGCTGTGCGGCCTGCTGCTCCCGACATCAGGCGAAGGCACAATTGCAGGATCTGATATTTTCAAAGATACAGAGGAAATAAAAAATAAGATCGGATATATGTCTCAGAAGTTTTCTCTCTATGACGACCTGACAGTAGAAGAAAATATAGATTTTTACGCCGGGATATACAGGGTCCCCAAATCACAAAGACCTGAACGTAAGTCCTGGATTCTTGAGATGTCGGATCTCACGGCACATACATCAAGTATAACACGCTCCCTTGCCGGAGGTTGGAAACAGAGGCTGGCGCTGGGCTGCGCGCTTATCCACCATCCGCCGATAGTCTTTCTTGATGAACCCACATCGGGAGTCGACCCGATCTCCAGAAGACATTTCTGGAACCTTATATCCGATATCGCACGCGAAGGGACCACGGTATTTGTGACGACACACTACATGGAAGAGGCTGAATACTGTGACGAGCTGGCACTGATATACAAAGGCAGGATCATAGCAAAAGGCACTCCAGCCTCGATCAGGGAGGATTCGATACCATCTGACCTGATAGAGCTTGCCGTGAGCAGCCCATTCGAAGCGATCAGTGTGCTGGAAAATTCCGGACAGGTTGATTCTGCGTCGATCTTCGGCGACGGGCTCCACTTAACTGTCAAAAAAGGGAGCTTTTGTGACGATGAGATCAGAAGATCCCTTTCTGAAAAAGGGTTTGAAATCTATTCGATGGACCGCGTAAGGCCTTCACTTGAAGATGTATTCGTGCACCTGATAGAAAAAGAGGACTCGTTATCAGGGGGCGGCCGCAGATGAATGAGAACGGTATAAAAAAGATATCGATCCGCAGGCTGACAGCGGTTATAAAAAAAGAATTCATACATATTCTAAGGGACACCAGAAGCCTGGCAATGGCATTTCTCATGCCGGTAATACTCCTGTTTATTTTCGGCTACGGCATAACTCTGGACATCAAAAGCCTCAACATGGCCGTTTATGACATGGATAAAACGGCCGAAAGCAGGGAACTTACAGACAGGTTCAGGGCTTCAGGCTATTTTGATATTATCGCGGCAGTAAACGGGACCCGCGAAATAGACAGGCTTATAGACCGTAACATAGCCCACATGGTGATTGTCATACCCGAAGGTTTCGGCGGTTCAGTGAAAAAAGGGACGCCCACTGATATTCAGGCGATTTATGACGGAAGCGACGCCAACACGACCTCTATAGCAATGGGCTATACCGAGGCAATTACTTCCAGATATTCGCTCTCAAAGATGGCAAAGGACCCCTCCGGTCAGATCGACCTCAGGCTGCGCGTCTGGTACAATCCGGAGCTTAAAAGCCGCTGGTTCATCATTCCCGGACTTATTGCGATCATTATGGGAGTCATAAGCGCGCTTCTGACTTCGCTTACTGTTTCCAGGGAATGGGAACAGGGAACGATGGAACAGCTTCTATCGACCCCGATACATCCTGTGGAACTTTTTCTGGGAAAGATAACCCCATATTTCCTGATTGGGATCATCGACGTCCTGATATCAGTTGCCGTGGGTGTGTGGATCTTCGGAGTCCCGCTGAGAGGCAGCTTCTTATTCCTCTTTGCGGTATCGTCACTTTTTCTTGTCGGCGGACTCAGCCTGGGAATATTCATTTCTACAGCAGCAAAATCGCAGCTGGTCGCAAGCCAGGCGGCGTTTGTCCTTACGTTGCTGCCGGCTTTTATGCTTTCGGGTTTTCTATATTCAATAGACAACATGCCTGTTTTCATACAGAAAATCACATATGCTGTCCAGTCGCGTTATTTCGTCACGATCATGAAGGACATATTTCTAAAGGGCAACGATCCCTCGGTTTTAATAAGGGAGATACTTTTTCTCTGCGCATTTACAGCTGTAGTATTCACTGCGGCGATCAAAAAATTTAAAAAGAATATAGGATAGGCAGACCATGGGAGAAAGAATTTTACGTTTGATGATAAAAGAGTTTATACAGGTCCTGAGGGATCCGAGAATGAAGGCAATGATCTTTGTTTTGCCCGTCATACAGCTTTTGATCTTCGGATACGCCGTAACCACCGATGTCGACCGCATAAAGACAGTGGTCGTTGACAGCGACAGGAGCGTTCACAGCCGGCATCTGATCGAGAGTTTCACATCCTCAGGTATATTCAGCGTGATCTCATACCCTGATGACGAAGGCGCCATTACGGAATATCTCGACCGAGGCAGAGCTGTTGTAGCAATAAATATCAAAGAGGGTTTTGCTGAAAATCTGCTGGGCGGGAAAAAACCTGTCGTACAGATACTGGTAGACGGGACAAATTCCAATGACGGCATGCTGGCCATGAACTATGCCCAGCGCATAATTTCAGATTTCGGAAGAGGAAAGGATAGCAAAAACCTGGTGAATGTCCAGGCGAGGGCATGGTATAACCCCGACTTGAAAAGCAGGAACTACAACGTTCCAGGGGTAATAGCGATCATCCTGCTGATGACATCGCTGCTCCTGACATCAATGGCCATAGTCAGGGAAAAGGAGATAGGCACGATGGAACAGCTTATGGTGACGCCGATGAGACCCATCGAATTCATACTTGGAAAATCCCTGCCTTTCGCGTTGATATGCTTTATTGATGTCATCGTGGTAAGTTTTGTAGGAATGAAATGGTTCGAGATCCCCATAAGGGGGAACATGCCTCTGCTGCTTTTTGCCGCGGCCCTGTTCCTGATGTCCTGCATAGGCATAGGCCTTTTGATCTCCACTGTATCCAAAACTCAACAGGAGGCTTTGATGTCATCTTTCTTCTTTTACTTCCCGGCAGTCCTCCTTTCAGGGTTCATGTTCCCGATCTCCAACATGCCACAGCCTGTACAATGGATAACGACCATAAACCCGCTCAGATATTTCCTCGTTATAATCAGGGGGGTATTCCTTAAGGGAACAGGACTGGCGGAACTGTGGCCGCAAATGACCGCCCTTGCAGTTCTCGGATCATTCTTTTTGATCTTCAGTGTCTCAAGGTTCAAAAAGACTATAGACTGACCGGTCTGACCTGGCTTCAAAGCTTAAATTACGCTTTTCCGGGTCATTTTGGGATCAGCAAAAGAAAATCAGCTGTAGAATTTTTCATACCGAATTCTATTGAAACTATCGTTTGACGATCACTTGACAACGTTTGACAGTCGCTTGACCCTCCCTAAAATTGACTCCGGTCTATTTGCGATAGATCCGCAGGCGGACGCAGTCTCAGCCCGCTTTTACTGTTGCTAAGCTACCGTTTGGCTATTGATTTTTACGGCGCTACTTCCGCTTTTCTCTCTTCGCAAGATATTCTTCTGCCTGATCAAGGCTTTCGAAGCCGCGGAGTTTGAGGCCGTTCTCCACCACTGTTTCGGGGTAACTTCTGCCTTTCTTTTCAAAATCATCCAGGTTCTCCTCGAAAAGCTCCAGCGTCCTCTGTGAGTAGGTCCAGAGTTCGCCAAGCTCGTAGGTTTCGACGGATGTCCAGCCGGCAGCTGGTTCCTCGGACATTCTCAGAGGGCGGCCGCGGCCGGATACGCGCGGATATTTACAACGGAAGGCCTCGTTCTGGGGAATGAGCCGGTCTACAATTCGGCGTGCCGTCTGCTTTTTCCCGAACGGGACAGTAGGCAGGCGACGGGCAGTTTCCTCGTTGTTTTGATGGTCGCTGATGCACATCATATAGCCGTATTTCTCGGTAAGGGGGTTGCGGCCTTCTTCCCGCGCGCTGATCAGGTCGGCCTTCCAGCTTTCAAGCAGCTGGGCGGACCATGCCATGTACTGACTACGGCGCATTTTGCTGAAAGTGTCCCAGTCGTCCTGACAGAACGCGCGTCCGCCTTCGTTCTGGACCTTGTCGAAAAAATCCCATTCCATCTGTATGATGCTTTCGATGACGTCTTCCATTTTTTTATCCCACCGATACTCCGAGTTTTTTGAGATATTCGCTCTCTATCCGCTTCATTATCTCATCTGCCTGAGAATAACACTGGGGTCAGACCTACACATTTGACAAAAGGGAGAATAACAATGGGGTCAGACCTACACATTTGACAAAATGGGTCAGACCTACACATTTGACAAAATGGCCGAATCGACTGAGGCAAAAGATAACTACCTCTTGGGCAAACTTGAGAAGCGCATCCGTCAGACAGATCTGCTTATTTGGGACGAAGTGGTATGCAAGATCGTTTCCAATTGGAGTTAACGGGGCAGTATCATGGTCACAACGAACCTGCCGTTTTCACAATGGACCGAGCTATTTCAAAA
>Ga0302251_1001476_pt1 | contig 14205 bp, 12 predicted proteins | sample AAG_RA_Gln_MG_FD_193534 | JGI IMG/M metagenome (GOLD analysis project Ga0302251, IMG submission 193534) | Enriched activated sludge microbial communities from anaerobic digester in WTTP, New Holstein, Wisconsin, United States - AAG_RA_Gln | ecosystem: Engineered > Bioreactor > Anaerobic >...
TGGGCATCGAGACTCCTCCTCTCGTGATGTTCGACTGACGCGACTCATCATTTATATCACGAGAAGGAGAAGCCGGCAACATACATACCATGCAAACCGGTTGTCCTACCAACTGAAACACACCCCCCCTCCGTCTCGGGCTCCAGGACCATTCGAATCCAACAGCGCTCGCCGGCCAGCGACGCCAGGACCTGCCCATCCGCGAGGTGGGGGACAAACTCGCCCGCCCAGTCGCCGCTGCGTACCTCCAGGCGCACCGGCATGGGCTCCAGATCGCCGGCCAGCGTCTCCTGGTGTGCCCAGACCTTGAGCTCCCGCATCCCCTGGGCCGGCAGGTCGAGCGTGACCTCGCGCAGCCCACGCCAGCCGGGGAGGTCGGCCTGGGGCAACGCGACCTGCCGGGGCCCCTCCGCGTACTCGGCGCGGGCCTCCCCCACCAGCGGCCGGCCGTCGGCCATGACCTTGAGCATCCCCCCTTCCCCACCGCGGTTCCGGCGCAGCTCGACGACGATCCGGGCAGCCATGGCCCGCGGCTGGATCAGGACGCTCAGGACGACGACGCCCAGACCCCCCAGGATCGCCGCCGCCCGCAGCCACAGGTTCTGCCAGATCACCAGCCCGTGGAGAAAGATGCTCGACAAGAAAACCACATAGATGCCCGCCGTGACCACGGGGTGGTTCAGGACCCGCAGTCCCACCCCACCCGGCCATTCGCCCTTGTGCTGGCTGGCGATAAAGACGAGCACCGGCAGGATGCCCGCCTGGAAGGTAAAGAGCAGCCCGGTAAAGGCGACCGTCTCGGTGAAAGAGTCCCGACCGGTCAGGAGCAGCCCGACCGTCAGCGCGCCGACCGCGATCACCGCCCCCCAGGCCGCGGCCCGACCGCCGCGTTCGCTCAACAGCATCCCCCGCATCCGGCGCGCCACTGCGCCCGCCCCGCGGCGCTCCGGCCGCTCCGCCGCAGGGTCCGCCACACTCTCCCCCAGTCGCTGCCAGATAGAATCGGACAGGGAGCTCGCCCGCCGGGAAGCCAGCGCTGCCTGGTAGATCACCTCGTCGCGGCGCCCGGCCTCCCGGACCAGCCCGGCGTCCAGCAGGGTGTCCAACAGGCTGCGCGCCGAGCGCTCGCCGCCGCCGGTGTGGGCCACGACCTCGGCCAGCGTGACCCCTTTCTGGCGCATCATCCATGTCAACAGCTGGCGCTGCGGCCGCGGCAGATCGAGCAGTTCGGCCGACCGCAGGCCGGCCGCCCGCCAGCCCCCCCGGCAGCGGACCTCCATCGGGGAGTCGATCTGGACAGTGGCGGACTGTTCGTCGGCGTCGAGGAGCACCAGGGCCAGATGGGCCGTGCGGCGGTGTGCCGCCGGCAGCCAGTTGAACGGTTCCACCTGCTCGCCGGCGGCAAAGGCCACCTGCCGGCGGCGCACGAGGCCGTCGAACTGGGCCTCCAGACGAAAGGTCGGCCGCCCGTCGACCCGTCCCAGGTAGGCCAGGCCGACGATCGGGGTCTCGCTGCGCCGGGAGCGGGGCCGGCCGATTACCTGTCCCGACCGCGCAGCCAGCGTCAGGGTCTGGCGCACCTGGGTGGGCAGGATCGTGCCCACCTGCCGCGCGAGCGCCAGCGTGCTATAGATCGACTTGAGGCCGAGGCTGAGGACGGCAAAGGCCGCCCCGACCGCCAGGACCCCCGGGCCGACCCACTGGGCAAGCGGCGCGAGCACCGTCGCGCTCTGCGCGGCCAACACCGACGGCGGGATCACCCCGTTGACCGCGAGGATCCAGGGGATGTAGAGGACCAGCACACAGAGCTGCGCGGCCGCGGCCCCCCAGATGATGGCGCGGCCGCTCGGATCGCGCCGCAGCATCATGCGGGCCGAGTTGTTGATCGCGCCGTGGCCGGAATAGGCCGTCAGGATGACACCAAAGATCAACTGCACCAGGGCCGGGTCGAAGCTGCCTGCCCGCAGGGAGTGCATGCGGACGTACAGGAGGTTCCCCATGTGGATGTGCGGGATCGCAAGGGCCACGAGCCCCAGGATCAGAAGCACGGTGACGACGCCGACCACCAGCGCGAAGCTGAGCGTGGCGCGAAAAGACTGCCGCCAGACCATGGAAAGGCCGACGAAGAGCAGCACGCCGACCCAGACCGCGGCCGGCACCGGGAGCACGTCGGCCAGGGTCGTCGATACGGCCAGGTACAGGGTCAGCAGCGTCAGGACGGTGCGCAGGACCAGCACCCCCATAAACACCCGGTAGGCCCCTTCGCCCAGGTAGTCGGCCACCATCCGTCCGAAAAAGTCGCGCCGGTAGCGCACTGTGCCGCTGCGGACGCTGGCGTTGCCATAGGCGACCGTCGTCAGCGCGTTCAGGAGACCGAGCATGATCACGAAACCGATCCCGACCAGCGGGCCGACACGGGCCACCGCGATGGGCAGGGCCAGGATCGCCACGCCAATCGTCCGCGTCAGCGTCAAGAAAAAGACGATCCAGAACGGCGGCAGCGCCTCCACCCACCGGGCGAAAGAGGCCAGCAGCCACTGCACCCGGGCGAGCGGGGAGATGCGCCGCTGATAGATCTCGTCCAACGGCACCTGAAAGAAGCGGTGGTAGGCCTGCTGGACCGCGGCCTGATCGAGCCCCAGGGCGGCCCGCAATCCGGGGACCAGCTCCCTGGTGAAGGCATACTTTTCGCCCAGGAGGTGGGCCAACGCCGCGCGCAGCGCCGGGGTCGCCGGCACCTGGGAGGCCCACTCGGAAGAGAATCGCTCCAGGTCCTGGATCGCCGGGCGGATCGGCGGCTTGCGCGCCTGCGCAAAGGCCTCCCAGAAGGATTGGTCGAGCCGTTCGGCCTCCTGTTGGGACAGGGGGACCTCGGCGGCCTCCTCCGCGGACCGGGCCATTCCCTGGGCCGTATAGGCCTCGATGAGGAATAACAGGGTCCGGGCCCTTTTCAGCGGCTGGCCCGCCAACGCTTCTTCGCGCGTAAAGAGCGCATCTCCGGGCATAACGCGGGTGTCCTGCCTCAACATCGATCGGGATCTGGGAGGGATGGGGGCTGCCCCCACCCCGGCCAGAACATCCGCCCTGGGTAATGGGGGCAAGCCGCGCCCCGCTCCATCATACCAGAAGAGGCCGCTTTGTGCAATTTGAACGCCGCTCCAGAGTATGATACAATGGCGCCCGGAGGAGGTGCCTATGGAAAACCATGAACGCCTGGGTATGGTCGTCGCCGGATCCCTGGCCGAAGGACTGACCGTCCGGCTCGATGGGCCGGTCTCGGTAGAAGATATCGCCGTCGGCCGCTACGTCGTCATCGAGGGGGAGCGCCTGCGCTTCTTTGGGATGATCACCGATGTGCGCCTGGGAATGCTCAACGAGCAGTTCCGCCAGGTGCCTCCGCCCATCACCGACCCGCTTATCGCGCAGATGGTGCGCGGCACCGGCACCTTTGGCCTGGTCGAGGTCGCGCCCATGCTGACGCTGCCGCTGGGCGAGGTCGCCGCGCTGGAGGGGCCGCAGCCCGTCAAGACGATCCCGGCACACTTTGCCGCGGTCCAGCCGGCCCGGCCGGCCGACGTCGCCGCCGTCTTTGGGGAGGAAGACCAGTCGCACTTTCATATCGGCACCCCCGTCGACATGGCCGACGTGCCGGTCTGCCTCAACCTGCCCCGCTTCGTGGAGCGCAGTAGCGGCGTCTTTGGCAAATCAGGCACCGGCAAGACCTTTCTCACCCGCCTCCTCCTCGTCGGCATCGCCCAACGCGACGCCGCCGTGAGCCTGGTCTTTGACATGCACAACGAGTACGGCTGGGAAGGCTCCTACGAAGACCCGCGCTACGGCAAGGTGCGTGGGCTGAAGCGGCTCTACCCGGACAGGGTCGCCATCTTTACCCTGGACAAAGCCTCCTCCCTCCGCCGGCAGGTGCCGTTCGATTTCGAGGTGCAGATCCCCTTCAGCCAGGTCTCGCCCCAGGACGTGGAGATGCTGCGGGAGACGCTGGACCTCTCGCAGCCCATGGTGGACAGCGTCTACCAGCTGTGGAAGCGGTTCGGCCAGAACTGGCTTTCCACCTTTCTGGCCGCCGACGACGCTGCCTCTATGGAAGAGATGGCCGCTGCCCAGGGGCTGCACGCCGGCTCCTTGCAGGCGCTGCACCGCAAGCTGAGCCGGCTGGCCCGGCTCGATTTTCTGCGCGCCGAGGTCGCCGACGACTCGGTGCTGCGTCTGCTGGAATGCCTCACCCGCGGCATCCACGTCGTCCTCGAGTTCGGCCGCTACTCGGACCTCACCGCCTACGTCCTCGTCGCCAACATGCTCACCCGCCGCATCCACGACGCCTACGTCCAGGCGATGGAAAAGCACCTGGGTGAGCAGGGGGCCGAGCCGCGGCCGCTGGTCATCGCCATTGAGGAAGCGCACAAATTTCTGAACCCCGGGGTCGCCGAACAGACCGCCTTTGGCAAGATCGCGCGCGAGATGCGCAAGTACAACGTCACCCTGCTGGTTGTCGACCAGCGGCCCTCGAGCCTCTCCGACGAGGTGATGAGCCAGATCGGCACCCGGGTGACTTACCTGCTGGACGAGGAAAAGGACATCGCCGCCATCCTCTCCGGCGTGTCGGGGGCGCAGAAACTGCGCGCGGTGCTCGCCCGGCTGGACTCGCGCAAACAGGCCATCATCCTGGGCCACGCCGTGCCGATGCCGGTGGTCATCCAGACGCGCGAGTACGGGACGCCCGAGTCGTACCGCGCGCTGGGGGCCTTCCTGGAAGGGGCCGAGATCGCCCGGCAGTCAGAACAGCGTCCCCAATCCTCCGCCCTACGCAGCGCGAGCGAGGAGGAAGATTGGCTCTAGGGTTCGACAACGCGCCGATAGACTCCCGCGGCACGCCTCATCAGGCCCAGCGCGATCAGCTCGCGGCGCAGCGTCGCCACGTCCTCGTGGAACTCGACCAGGATGCGGTTGACCTCCTGCTGCGTATAGTCCCGCTCCGGCTCGAAACTCTGGACAATGTGCTCCAGGATGACCTGGCGCTTCTTGAGCTGGGCGGGGATGCTGCGCAGCCGGCCGCGCTGGAGAAAGGTCCCCAGCACCTTTTTGCGGAAGGCATCCTCCGGCACCTCTCGCTTCAGCCCCGCCTGGGGCAGGTGGATCAGCTCCGCCAGCGTCTTGTCCAGCACACCCGTGGCCAGGGTATAGGTCTGGTAGTACTGGTCGCGTGTGGCCTGCACCAGGCCGGCCGCCGCCAACTTGCCCAGGTGGAACGAGATCGTGGCCGGCGTCAGGTCGAGGATCTGGGCCAGCTCCTGGCCATGCCGCGGCCGCATGTGCACCAGGTTCAGGATCAGCAGCCGCACCGGGTGCCCCAGCGCCTGAAAGAGCTCCGCCCGGGCCGCCAGGTGGTCTTCAAAGCTCAGCCTGGACATCGGCCCCCCTCCGCACGGCAATCAGCCGGCAGCAGAGCTGCAGGATACTCCGGCAGTGCTCGACCGTGTTCAACTTGACCTGGACCTTGACCAGCTCCGCCGGGTCCTCCATCGCCCGCAGCAGCTCGAGCTCGCCCTGGCCGTGCGCCAGGATCGTCCCCGTGATCTGGTTGAACGCCTGGACCAACCGTTCGACCTCGGGCAGGTCCGACGCAATAATCCGATTCACTTCTTCCATGTCGTACCTCCAGGGAAGCGTTCCCGACACACATCGAAAGGGCAACGCAACTCTGATTAGATGATTATCCAAAGATATTATAACACGCGATTAGGAATTTGTCAAGAAGACAGGCCTGTTGACTTTGTCCTCAGCCTTTGCTATACTTCTCCTGACTGTTCAGAGCGCATTCTCAACCGCAAAGAGCGCAAAGGACGCAAAGGAAGACAAGAACGCTGCGCTCTTTGCGCCCTTTGCGGTTCGGCTCTTTCTGGGCGGCGAACGACTACCTGCTGGAGAGTAACCATGCACCGATCCATCCTGCTCCTCTCTCTCGCGGCCCTCCTGCTGGCCGCCTGCCAGGTCGGCTATACCAGCCCCTACGTCCTGCGCACGGTACACGAGAGCACCTTGGGCCGGGTCTTGGACAACGCCCGCCTGGTCGCCGTCGTTTTTGACGGCGGGCGCTACGCCCTGGTGACCGACCGGCACGGGGAGGAGAACGAGCGGCTCTACCTGGTGGACCTGGAGCGCGCCAGCGAACGGGCGCTCGCGCTGCCGGCCGGCCTGCTGCTCGCCGAGCTGGCCGACGCTGGCGACGCCGCCCTGGCTCTCTTCTGGGACAGCAGCGACATGTCCCGCAAAGTGGCCTACCGCATCGACCCCTCCGGCAGCCTCCAGGCGCTGGAGTACGTGCAGTACCTCGGCCACTTCGGGAGCGCCGAGCCCGACGCAAGCGCGGATGACGTGCCCGGCCTGCTCGCGGCCGGCCGGTTGAATGGCCTTGTCAAGCTGGAGCGCGAGATCTGCAAGTGGGACGCGGCGACTGGGACGCACCAGGCGGCCGGCCTGGCCCCCGAATCGTACTACCTTAACGGCGACTATCTCGTCACGACCAACCTCCCGGCCATGGTCCAGACCCTGAACGCCCAGAGCCCCACCACCGTGACCGGCCGCTGCGCCGCCCGCGCCGACCCCGCGGGACAAGACATCCGGGTCGTGCTGGAGCGCCTCCCCACGCCGGACGCCGCCCAGTCCGACCTGGACGCCCGCATCCTCACCGCCGACCTCTACCGCGGCGACGAGTTCCTCTGGCGCTACGAGTTCGACCTGGAGACCGAGTACTATTACTGGGCGGGGATCGTGGGGGAGCGGCTGTACTTTGTGGGAAACTATGTCAAGTATATGGAGCTGGGACGGCTGGTGGCGGGGGGACAGTAGGGGACAAGGAGAGGTTGTTTTTTCTTCTCCCCCGACAGGCGAAATACACCCCGCAGGATTCTTTGGTTGACATCGACCCTGCGGTATATTACAATAAGTGCTCAGGAGGAGAAAAGATTGAACCGCAGAGGCCGCAGAGGTCTCTGCACAGCAGAGAACGCAGAGATTTTCTTGTTTTCTGCCGTCCAGAGGTCTTTTCATCTTTTCAGTCTGCGTTCTCTTCGCTGTCGCAATACGGCAGGCGGAGGTATCGGTCTGATGCCCGCTCCACCGCACGTCCGCAAAACCCGCCTTCTCGCCGACCTGGTCGCAGCACGTCAGGCCGTCCGCGACGCGGCCGCGGCCGTGCCGGCCGGCCGGTGGGACGAGGTCTTTCTGGGCACCTGGTCGATCGTGGACCTGCTGGCGCACCTGGTGGGCTGGGATTTCGCCAACCTGGAAGCGGCCCAGGCCATCCTGGCCGGCCGGCGGCCGGCCTTTTGGACCCACCACGACCGCGACTGGGCGACCTTTAACGCGCGCCTGGTCGCCGAGTACCGGCGGGACGACCCGGCAGAGCTCCTGGCCCTCCTGGAAGACTCCCACCGCCAACTCCTCGCCTTTGTGGAGGCCATCCCGCCCGAGGCCCTGTTCCAGGCCCACGGACACGACCGTATTTCCACCATCCTGCGCGTCGAGGCGCGGGATGAGCAGGAGCACGCGCGGCAGATTCGCGAGCTCGCCGGCGGGTAAACCCGCCGGCTACGAGATGCAAGCCCCTGCGGGGCTGTGCAAATCAGGCTTCGTAGCCCCCTTCAGGGGGGGATGATTAGATTGATAGGCATGGGATTGGAACTGTGCAACCCCTACCCGTAGGGAGGCCGGAGATGAGAAGAGTATGGCTCACCCTCGGGCTGCTGGGGTTGGGCATCCTGGCTGGCTGTTCACCCGGCGGGCCGACCCCGTTGCCCACAGCCGCCGCGACGGCGACGGCCCAGCCCGCGACGCCCACGCCGCAGCCTTCAGGACGCCAGATTCCCCCGACCGCCCTGACCGTGCCTCCGACGGTGCTCACCCCGCTGGCGGCCCAGCCCTCGCCAACACGCACCCCCCGCCCCACCCAACCCACACCGACGGCCGTGCCGATCCCGACCTGGCCGGTCGTCATCCCCTCCACCGCCACGCCCAGCCCCACGCCCGTGCCGCCGGTGCACCTCACCGCGGCGGATCTCCTGCCCCCCGGCGCCGTGCTGCTGGCCGACGCCGTGGCCGACGTGGGCCCCAACGGGGCGCCCGCCGCGGTGCTCGTCTACCACCAGGTCGTCGCCCATACCCTGCACCCCGATTCGAGTGAATCCGACGTTTTCCTCGACGGCGCCGGCCTGCACTTGTGGGTCCGGCCGCTGAATGGGGCAACCTACGTGCCCCAGGGAACGGCCGCGGAAAGCCCGGTGACCCTCGCGGCGCTCGACCTCAACGGCGACGGCCTGCGGGAGGCGCTCACCGTGCCGCGCTGGCAGGGCGGGCGCCTGTTCGTGCGGGGCGGCCTGGCCAGCTGGCCGGCCATCCTGGCGGCCGGCAAGATCGATTTCGAGGGCGGGTACCTGGAGGATCAGTACATGAATGCGGGCGTGTATGCCCAGATCTACGGGTACGTCTACCAACCAGACCCCACGCTCTACTACGCCGGCCCCAAGGCAGCCACGGTGGCCGACGTCGACGGGGACGGCCTGTACGAGGTGGACATCGCCTACAGCCTGGAGGACGGCGCCGATACCTGGCGGGTGGACCGCTATCGCTGGGACGGCCAGGTCTATGACTACACCGAGACCTACTCGCGTACCGCGGCCGAGGCGGTCCCGCCGGAACGCTACCGGGCGCTGGCCGCCGCCGTGGAGGCGCTGTACGACCCGCGCGACCTGACGGAAGACGGCGAGCCGCCGCCGGGGGTGCAGGTCCTGGCCCAGGCGGTCTACGAGGTCGACGCCGACGGCGACGGCCAGCCGGAGACCCTGCTGGCCTATCACATCCGGCCGGTTTACGAGGACAGATGGGAGCACTACCTCCACGGCTACACGGGCTTGGCCCTCTTCGACGCCGCCGGCCGGCTGGTGTGGTCCGGCGAAATCGAGGAGCTGCCGGAAGGTATCGCCTTTGTCGACGTGGCGCTCTTTCCCGTGGACCTGGCGGCGAATGAACCGGGCCTGCTGTACCAGCGGCTGCACCTCTACTCGGGGTCGGGACAGTATCGCGACAGCCGGGCCACGCTGTACCGCTGGGACGGGCTTGCCCTGGTGTCTATCTGGGACGGGCCGATGATGGCCGGCGGCCAGTCCGGAACCAGCGACGGCTATCACGACAGCAGTGCCGTCCGGCTGGCGGACCTCGACGGCGACGGGTGGAACGAGCTACTGCTCGAATGGACGCGCCACTCCTATGTGATGATGGAAATCTATACCTTGTTCAGCCCCGGCGAGCTCGCCTGGCGCTGGGATGGAGAGTCCTACGTGCCCTATGCGCTGCGGCAGGGCGACGAGCTCCTGCCCGTGCGCCCACGACTGCCCGTCTTTTACGCCCCGCGCGTCTCCCGCCCCCTGGTCGTCGACGGCGGCGGCAGCGACTTGTCGGAGGTGGAGTACTGGGACAATACTAACTGGTACGGTTGGCTGGGCGGTCCCTGGCATTTCTACCCGCAACGCGATTTCTACCCATCCTTCGCCTGGGACGAGCAGCTGCTCTACTTGAAGGTCGCGGTCCTGCCCACACAGACCGTGGTCCTGGCCCTGGACGGCGACCTGACCGGGGATTGGGGCACGGCGGCCCTCGACGGCGACGACGTCGTCCTGGAGATCTCTGCCATCTCGGAGACGGCCGGGTGCGAAGGGCCGTGGGCGATCCGCGTCCTTCACCCCGAGGGACGGTCGCTGGACGCGGAGGCAGCCGCCCAGCGCTGGCCGAGGCGGAGCCGCTGCACCCTCGAGTTCGGCATCCCGCTGGCGGAGCTGGGGTTGGATGGGGCCGCGCTCGTGCCGCAGCCCGGCTGGTGCGTGGGGGGAGTGGGAGCGTACGGGCCGCGCGAGTACCACCCCACGGCCGGCCGGACGCTGGGCCTGGCCATCGGACTGGACCCGGTTCTCCCGGCCGCCGCCTTCTCCCCCACCGACCCGACGACCTGGACGACGCTGGTGCTAATGGCCGACCGCTAGGGAAACGGATAAACGGATGGGGGGGCAAACGGATAGGTGGTAACCACTTTTCGTTCCGGAGATCTATCAGGAACGCCGGCGGGCCGGAGCAGGGGGAAAACACAAGGCCCCCTGGACAGCCAGGAGGCCTTGCCTCTTGCCCCTTGCTTCTTCTTGCCCCTCGCTACTTCAAATACGCCTTCAACCCCAGCTCTGCCAGCTTCGCCTCCGTGGGGTGCCCGTTCTGGTCCCAGCCGCGCTGCGCATAGTACCAGTCCAGGAGCTGCATCGCGTCTTCCCAGGTGGCCTTCTTGCCCGCGGTGGCGCCGCCGGTGGCCTCTTCCTTGTAGAAGCGCGGGGGCGGATAATCCCACTCGCGGCCAAAGCCCTCGACCTCGCGGAACCAATACATCCGCGTATAGTTCCAGACGCGCTCCGAGATCTTTAAGAGGTCCTCCCACGACCGCTCCACCCCGGTGATCGCGGCAACTATCGGCGCGTAGGAGGTCACGTCGATGGAAAGCTCGATCCACTGCAGGCGGCAGGCCCCCATCACGTCAAAGAGCGGGCGGACGTGCTGCAGCTCGATGACCTTGGCGACCTTGTCTTCCGAGACCTTTTCGCGGCCCACCTGGATATCATAGGTGATGGCCCAGGCGCGGTTGTGGTGCGCGCCGACGTCGGCCGTCATATAGGCCAGCAGCATGGCCGGGGCGGCGTGCGTGTCATAGCCGCTCTGCTCCATGCCCTTGACCTGGATGGCCCAGTCGTAGCTGCCCTGGCCGATCTTTTCGGCCGCCACCTTGACGCCCTCGGCAAGGAGGTCGCCCAGGCCCTCGCGGCGGGCGATGCGCTCGATCATCGTGAAGACGGCCTGGGGGTTGCCAAAGCGCAGCTCGACGCCGCCGGTCTGCTCGCGGTTGAGGATCTCTTTCTCGTAGCACTCCATGGCAAAGGCGATAGCGTTGCCGGCCGAGATGGTGTCGATGCCCAGCTCGTCGCAGAGGTAGTTGGCATAGGCCACGTCCTCGATATCGCCCAGGGCGACGTTGCCGCCCAGGAGCGCCGATGTCTCGTACTCCGGCCCCTCGACAAAGACGCCGTACTTTTTCGTGTACGAGTACTTGCCGCACGGGCAGGGGCAGCAGGCGCAGCCCTTGTCGGTGAGGACGATTCGCTCGCGCATGACCTTGCCGTCCAACCCGGCGTGCTCCTCAAAGGTGCCCTGCTGAAAGTTGCGGGTGGGGAAGGCGCCGATCTCGTTGGCCCAGGTGGGCACGCCGGCCGTGCCGTAGCGCTGCCACAGCTCCAGGCCGGGCGAGGCCTTGCAGGCGGCAAACATCTCGTGCGCCAGCTGCCAGAAGCGCGCCGGGTCCGCGACGGGGACTGTCTGCGTGCCGTGCACGGCGACGGCCTTGACCTTTTTGCTGCCCATCACCGCGCCGACGCCCCCGCGGCCGGCCTGCCGGCCGTAGTCGGTCGTGATGCAGGCGTACTTGACCAGGTTCTCGCCGCCCGGACCGATCGTGGCGATCTGAAAATCCTCGCCCAGGCGCTTCTTCAGGATCTCTTCGACCGTCATCGAGCCCTTGCCCCACAGATCGGCGGCGTCGCGCAGCTCGACCTTGTCGTCGTCGATAAAGAGGTAGACCGGCCTGGGCGAGATGCCCTCCAGGATAATGGCGTCGTAGCCGGCGTACTTGAGCTCGGAGGTCAGGTGCCCGCCGACGTTGGCGCTGGCATAGCCGCCCGTCTGGGGCGACTTGCACGCCCAGTCCATCTTGCCGGCCCCCGGCACGAGCAGTCCGGAGAGGATGCCGGTGGAGGCAATGAGCTTGTTTTCCGGCCCCAGCGGGTCGGCGCCGGCCGGCACCTCGTTCCAGAGGATATAGATCCCCAGGCCGCGCCCCCCCAGGAGGTCGCGGGCGACGTTCTCCGGGTACGGCTCCTTGCGAATCTCGCCCGTCGTCAGGTTCACACGCAGAATCTTGCCAGCATATCCGTTCATCGTTCTCCTCCTACTCCGCGATCCGGAGCACGCCCATGCCGCAAAAGAGGACGCACTCGCCGCACAGGTCGCACTCGAACGGTGCGTCGCGGCCGGCCACCTTGAAGATGACCTGCTCCGGGCAGGCATCGATACAAGCCCCGCAGTCGATGCACAGCTCGGGGTCAATATAGTAGGCGCCCTTGTCGTTCTGCGGGATCGCGTCCACCGGGCAGACCGCGGCGCACTCCCCGCACTGGGTGCAGACGCGCACCACATAGTTGCCGGGGTCGGGAAAGTGCGGGACGATCGCCAGGGCGGCCTTGTGGATGTTGTTCTCTTGAAAGTGGCTGAAGGAACAGGCCAACAGGCATGCCTTGCAGCCGCAGCATTTGGAACTGTCGGCGTAGAGTCGCATGGTCCTCCTCCAATGTGCTCGTGGGCTACGCAGCCCGCTTGCCCGGCACCACGGACAAAAGAAAAGGCAGCCGACCCCTGGGGAGGGGGCTTCCCCGGCGCTCGGTTAGCCTTTTCCAGCGGTGCTGGGTCATCCGTGACCTCGTTGTCTCGTGACCGTTTTGTTGGGTACAGCTATCTGCTGTGCCCAGGGCTGAATTATACTACACACGGCCCCTTCCCGCAACTTGGCACCCCCAAGGAGCAGATTGATTGACTATCTACCGGAAGTATGGTAGAATTGCATTGCGTATTACAATAGGGCAATCGTTATTGGAGGAAGCATGGAAACCGTTACCATTTCACCCAAGTACCAGGTCGTCATCCCCCGGAGAATTCGCGAATTGCTGGGGGTAGAGCCCGGCCAAAAGGTCAAGGTGATACTATACGACAATCGCATCGAGATGATCCCCGTGCGCTCCATCCAAGAAGCCCGGGGCTTTCTGAAGGGTATCGACACCACGGTGGAGCGAGAGGGGGACCGGCCATGAACATTGTCGACTCCAGCGGTTGGCTCGAGTACTTTGCCGATGGGCCCAACGCCGGTTTCTTTGCCCCGGCCATCGAACAGGTGGCCGAGCTCATCGTTCCCACCCTGAGCCTTTACGAGGTCTTTAAGCGGGTGTTTCAGCAACGGGGCGAAGGGGATGCCCTGCAGGCAGTAGCCGTGATGATCCAGGGACAGGTGGTCGAACTAGATACAGACCTGGCCCTGGAATCTGCCAGGGTATCCGTAGAGCACAAGCTGCCAATGGCTGACAGCATCATGCTGGCAACAGCTGCCGCATACGGGGCGACCCTATGGACGCAGGATCGTGACTTTGCGGGGATTGCCGGTGTCAGATACATCGAAAAGTAGAGGGGAACTCAGCACGCACCCCCGTGCAGCTCCTTCCGCTGCAAGAAAAAGGCCTCCTTGGGCGTGAGCAAAAGCACGTCCACCGGTCCGCCCACCGTGTCCATCCCCGGCTCGAAGCGCATCGCCTTGATCGTCACCTCGACGAGAAAGATGGCGTAATCCACCGCGTCCTGGAGCGGCAGCAGGCTGAACTCGGGCAGGTGGTCGGCGGCAATCAGGCGGTTGACGATCTCGGTGGCGCCGCCGCGGGAAACGCCACCGGGCCAGCGCTCCCCGTTGGGCTGGACATTGACGCGGGTGATCGCGTTCTTTTCCACGCTGATGTTGTAGACGTAGGGGACGCTGGCCTTGTCCTCTTCCCGATAGCCGGCCACAAAGAACCACAGGTTCATCTTGGGAAACTTTTCCTGAAAGTAGGCCTGCAGCTTCTCCGCGACCTCGGGGGCGCGGTCCTCGGGCGTCAGGCGCTCCTCCTCCACGATGTGGAGATGGGCCTCCACCGGCAGCCCGCCAGGGTGGGAGACACCATAGGTGCTGACGCCCACCCCGCACTTGTCGAACAGGACCAGCTTGTACGTGTTGTTGGTGAGGACATCGATCGAGGAAGACTTTTGGCCGTTCTTGTCCTCTCGGTTGTAGGTGATGCTCGTGCGGCTGTCGGCCGCCATGACGATTCCGGTGGGGGTCCAGACGACGACGGTGAGGGACATGGGCGCTCCTTGTTGGTGGTCGGGTATTGGTGATCGGTGATCGGAGTACTAGCTACCTGACACTTTAACAACAAAGGGTTGACCGGCACCGCCAAACCTGGTAAAGTTACTGTGGGCAAACACAATAGCTATCCCAGGAGGTGACAGATGTCGGCCAACCAGCTG
>Ga0302251_1001477_pt1 | contig 14202 bp, 7 predicted proteins | sample AAG_RA_Gln_MG_FD_193534 | JGI IMG/M metagenome (GOLD analysis project Ga0302251, IMG submission 193534) | Enriched activated sludge microbial communities from anaerobic digester in WTTP, New Holstein, Wisconsin, United States - AAG_RA_Gln | ecosystem: Engineered > Bioreactor > Anaerobic >...
ATTTTGCCTCCGGCTTCCTTCAGACTCCACCTCGCGGTGGACGCCCTTGCCTTCAGCTAACGCTTCCTGCTACCGAGCGCGTAGTGGACTTGCACCACCAAGTTATCGCCCATGCCGGGCGCACCAACAAAAAAACTCCTGCATCGAGACCTGTGCAGGAGTTTTAGTCACATTTTTTCTGGAAGTTGACATTTATATTTAGAAAATGTAGTTCGTCAATACATGGGTGCACTTCGTACAGCTCCAACTAAAATTGAAATATCAAACCTTTTTATAGATGACAAGAACGTGTTTGCTTACTATACTCCAAATGAATTGATCATGTATTGGAATTTATTAAAAGATACACCAAATTATAAGCAAGTTAATAGCATCACCTCAGGCATGTTTTCTGCCGGTATGAGTTGCTACTTGAGATACTTGGAACATCTTGAGAAAGATAGTTCTCAAAATGCCACTTCTGTTGAAGAAGCGGAAGATAGGAAGCTCAGGATCGATAATTGTCCTATTACAATTGCTAATTCACCCAGTATTGTCAAAGAAACAACTGCAGCTATTGACCTTGTGCTCGCGAAGAAATTCTCAAATGGCTTTCGCTATTCGAATGGAATTGAACTCAGTCGTTTGCGGAGACTATTAAAAGATGAACTTGGTGAAGAACCAATACTGAACGATGATGAGATTGTTAAATATGTTAGGTCACAAGGCACAGAGTATGCCGGTAAGATTTACATCATTTCAAAAGACACAAAAGAACATATTCACCAATTGGTAGAAGAATATTTTCGACATGATGCTGCGGCGATATTTTATTCTGAGTTCTATACCAAGCATGAATCGTGGCTTTTTGAGTCAAGCATTGTATCGGAAGAAATGTTAACGGATGCTCTCCGGGCGAACTTTAGAAGCTTTTACTTTACTCAAACTTACTTTGGAGTGACTAATGATTCGATATATAATGTTCTACAAAAAGAAATTCTGAGAGTGTGGGGCAATGAGATTCTGATAACATATGAGACTCTCGCCAATCGTCTGGCATACATACCTCAGTTTCGAATAGAGCAGCATCTTGGGCAAAACAACAACTTCATTTGGAATGCCAAGGGAGAATTTACTCATATCAGCAAAATTGATATCGCTGAGTATGAAAAACGAGAAATAGCGAATTTCATTGAATCCGAGATTCGCGTGCATGGTTACGCATCAATCTCCGATGTGTCACTCAACGAGATAATAGATCGCAATTATATGCTATCAATTACAGCAATTCATAACGCTGTTTACTATATATGTCTTGAGGACAAGTATGCCAAGAATGGCAAGATTATCACTCGCAAAGGCAAAAAAATCAATGCCTTACACATTATAAAAGAGTATTGCAAAACACTTGACCGATGTTTGCTTGACGATTTGTTGGATTTCGAGCGCGACTTAACTGGTGAATGTCATCGCTGGATTCCCATGCAAGCAGCATATGATGTTTTGGTGCGCATAGACGAAAACACCTTTGTTGCTGATCGATATATTCACTTTGAAACATCGGAAATCGACACGGCTATAGAATATTTCCTGCACGGTGGCGAATACATTCCACTTCAATCGGTAACTACATTTGCTATGCTCCCACATTGTGGGCAGGCCTGGAACTTATTTCTGCTTGAGAGTTACTGCCGCCGCTTTTCGGACGATTTCCGATTTGAGTGTTTATCAATCAACAGCAAGAATGCAGGTGTTATCATCCGCAAGAAGAGTCGAATGTCTTATGCCGAATTAATGGCGGATGCAGTTGCAAAATCGGATATTCCATTGGTTACGCAACCCGTGCTAGACTATCTCGTGGCAAATGGGTATATTTCGGTGCGGCGATACACCAAGATTTCAGAACTTATTAATCAGGCGAAAGCCATAAGAAATAAATTGGAAAAGGGGATGATTTAAGAATGTACTCTTACACATATTCGGCAAAAACGGGAGGGCTGTTACTTAATTCGACCCCGACAGGCTTCTCAAAAGAGCCGCGCCCTGTCTATGCTCCAGAGCTAGATTTGTTCGGATTTAATAAATATTGGCAATACGACAATCAAACCGATGCTCCTTATATGTGGGCAGAGGCGAACAGATATTACTACCGCGGGCGGCTAGTCGCCTCGCTTATGGGAGGCGATGTATACAACGCACCTGTTGTTCAGCTTGCTTACACTTGTCACGACTGGAAGGAAGCGCCAACCAGCAAAGCATCCATAAAAACCGTCTGCGAGAACCCTGAAGACAGAGGGGAATCATTTACCGATAAAAAAGGAAACATTTATGCACTTGATTTGCCAGAACCTGGTGGTAAACTCCGTCCCGTTGATATAACATCAATGGTTGATGACAACCTAGAAATTCTCGGATGGCTTGAAGAAACTACCTCTAAGAAAATTCTCGATGTATACGAGAAATACGTTGATAAGCTTGACATCTTCCATGTTGCGTTTAGCGGTGGCAAAGATAGTTGTGTGTTGTTAGACCTCGTTAAGAGTGTACTACCACAGGACAGTTTTGTTGTGGTGTTCGGCGATACAGGCATGGAATTTCCTGACACATACGACGTTATAGACAAAGTTGAGGCGCAGTGTAAAAAAGACGGGTTGAAGTTCTATCGCGCAAGCTCGCACCTGTCACCTGCAGAAAGCTGGGACTTGTTTTCCCCACCATCACGAGTATTGCGTTGGTGCTGTTCAGTACACAAGTCCACGCCTCAGACATTAAAACTTCGGGAAGTTACAGGCAAACGGAATTATACTGGACTTGCATATGTTGGTGTTCGTGCAGAGGAAAGCGCAACACGTTCAGAATATGAATATGAAAACAACGGAAAAAAGATAAAAGGACAGTACAGTCATAATTCGATTTTGGAGTGGACTTCTGCCGAGGTTTGGCTATATATATATGCTCATAACGTAGTTATTAATGAGGCGTACAAGAGAGGAAGTTCACGTGTTGGTTGTCTTTGTTGCCCGATGGGTGGTGGCAAGTCAGCGTATGTTGAGTTGAAGAATTACTCTGATGAGGTAAACCTCTATTTTGATAAAATAAAAAAATCAAATGGGCGAAAAACAATATCAGGAGAAGATTACATTTCAAAAGGTGGCTGGAATGCACGTAAAAACGGTCGTGATATTGCTAATAATCCGATGCACTATTTTGAAAAAATAAATAAAGATAAGTTCGTTATTAAAGCAGAGTATCCAAGTTCATCTTTGACAGAGTGGGCGAAAACCCTTAGAGAAGACGAAAAGGACCAAATTACCGTACAAGAAACCGATAAAGGGTTTGTTATAACATATCCAGAATCCTTACAAAAGAGCAAACCTTTAATAAGTCGACTGGTGCGGCAAGTTGCTCGCAAAGCCGCTTATTGCAAAGACTGTAAAGTTTGCCAAGCAAACTGTCCGAATGAATGCATAAGCTTCGAAAATGGAGCGGTAAAGATAGATGGATGCTTACATTGTAAAGAATGCCATCAAATTGACAGTGGCTGCCTGTTATATCATTCATTAAGGCACCCAATAGGAGGAGGAACTACTGTGAAAAGCCTTAATACTATGTCAAATCACGCACCAAAAACCGAATGGTTTAAAAACCTATTCGAGAAAGGAAATGATTTCTTTAGTGACCACGGATTGGGTCCAGAGCAGATTTCATTTTTCAAGAGGTTCCTTAAAAATGCAGGGATCGCTGACAGAGATTTATTGCTACCCTTTGCTGATATTGTTATATCGATCGGGTGGGATAGCGATACAGCAATGGGACTTATTTATATAAATCTTGTAAACGAAAATCCAACTGTTGAGTGGTATGTCAACAATCTTGAAGTTGGAAGGGTGTATAAGAAAAAAAACGTAGAGGATATGCTAATCAACTTTGATGTCAAGCCACCTGTTGCTAAGTCAATATGTGGGGCTTTTAAGCGCCTAACAGAAACGCCTCTTGGTACAAAGCTAAACTTTGGATATGTTTCTGACGATGGTGACTTGGCAAGGTCGGTTTGCTCGATCAGCGACCCCCGCGTTATCCTCTATGCTCTCTATAAATTTGCTGAGAAGTGCAATGACTACAAGGAATTTACGCTGAATGCTTTACTCTCAGATAATATCGAACGTGACGGCGTTTCACCTACCAGAATTTTTGGGCTTGACCGCGAGTCAATGATACCGCTGTTGCTTGGTTTGTCGGGTAAATACCCTGAATTTATTAACGCAACTTTCACCAACGATCTCGATAAAATTTCTCTTAAAGATGATAAAACATCAGAAGATGTTGTCAAACTGTTTAAGGAGGACAACTGAAGATGGCTGATAAATACATTGAATATTTCAATATTGACAAGGATTTCTTTCGCTGTATCGATCAAGAAGCTATTTGTAAGAATCCTGAATTATGGAAGAAAACTTATCCTCACCCCACATTTGTTGACCTCCTTAAAAATGTGGAGCGTATGCTTGCGGGTAGTAAATCTCCAGTGTGGGTTCACGGTGCTTACGGTACAGGCAAAAGTCAGTGTGCCTATGCTTTGAAGAGAATCCTCGAAGTTCCTGAAGCGGAATTGCGTGAATATTGGGATGACGACAGGTATAAACACGCACTTCAAACGAATGCGAACAAAGATTTGCTCAGCAGGTTGCTCGGTCATAAAGAACGAAAAATAGTGGTGGCGTATCGTTATGCCAGCGGTGGCATTAACGGAACACGTGATTTGCTTCTTGCTGTGCAAGATAGCGTAAAAGCAGCGCTTGTAGAAGTAAGCGTCTCATACCAAGGTGAGAACACGCTGCGTGACAGCGTTATTGCATGGCTTGAAGACTCGCTAAATAAAAAGCACTTTGACGAGTATTTGCAGTTACCAGAATTTTCAAGCCGCTTTTCTCAATCTTCGGCTGATGAGGTGTTGAAAGACCTTCACAAGGGCGGTGAGTTAAAAGAATTGATGGAAAACATATTTTATCTTTCCGATAAGCGCGGCATTACTGCGTTTGAGCTCAACACCGATAGGCTAATCGAATGGCTAAAAGACATCATCAAGAAGAACGAGATTAAAATCGTTCTAATTTGGGACGAGTTTTCGTCGTATTTCAAGAATAACCGAAACTCACTCGATGAATTTCAGAAAATTGCAAGTCTTGCCCAAAGTACTGCATTCTACTTTGTAATAGTTACGCACCAAACATCGAGCGTTATCTCAAACCCACAAGATCAAGCATGGAAAATTGTTCAACAACGTTATGAGTTTACGGAAATTACTCTGCCTGATAGCATAGCATTTGACCTTATAGGCAGTGCCCTTGAAGTAAATCATGCTGCAAAAACCACATGGGACAGCACAGCAAGCAATCTCTATGCGCTTGTACCAGAATCAAGCCGTGCTGTTATGCAAACAGCTGGTATTACAAACACTGACGTAATTAAAAAAATTATGCCTCTCCATCCATATGCAGCAATGGTTCTAAAATACATAGCAACTGCATTTGAGGCGAACCAGCGTAGTATGTTCGACTTTATAAAAACAGCTGACAACGAGGATGTTAAGGCATTTCAGTGGTTTATCTCCAACACCGCATCAGATGACGATCGCCCTTTACTAACGGTTGATTTGCTGTGGAACTTCTTCTATGAAAAAGGCAGAAATAACCTCACGGCTGATATTCAATCGATTCTTGATACATACCCACGTCAACAAAATTTGAACAGAAAAGAACAATCTGTCTTAAAGACGATTCTTATTATCCAAGCAATCGATCAACGCACAGGCAATCAGATAGAACAATTCCGTCTTATAGATAAAAATCTGTCGCTTGCTTTTGAAGGCATTTCAGAACTGGAAGGAAATGCTGCGGTTTCAGTTGCCAAAAAGCTTGTCAACGACGGTGTGTTGATTAGACGCAAAATTGGTAACAATCAAGAGGTCTATGCGGTTGTTGCTCTTGCGGGTGACCAAGCCAAAATCGAGAAGAACAAAAATGACCTACGTTCAAATTTAACGACTGCTAAACTTATTTCAGAAGGTGATTTGGCAAGTGTGTTGCCATTAACGCCTGCATTAAAACTGCGCTTCGATATTGAGCCACCGAATGGGAAGCTGCTCACAGCTTCCGCAGGAGCAGATTTTACCAGATTGCTAACTTCACTTAAAGATAAAGACTACAGTTGGCGTTTTGTTGCCGTTCTTTGCTTTGCCAAAGATGATACGGAAGTATCTTCTTTCCGAAAAGCAATCACAGAAGCCGCTACAAATGATGATTATAAGCATATCATTTTCATTGATGCGCTATCTACACCACTCGGTGCAGATGCCTTTGAGCGATATGTAGAGTTCCAAGCAATGTCGATGTATTACAGCGGCAACGATAAAGAACTTGCGAAGAAGTATGCGAAAGATGCCCAAACCATCCTTGATACCGAATGGAAGAGCAGCATTGAAAGAGGCGCGTTTATCGTTCACTCTACTGCTAATCGTGCAGGTGAGCGTTATCCTAACGCAACTGGTGTAATAAGTGCGATGCAGAGCCTTGTTGTCACAAAATATCCCCTGGTTATGGATTTCAATAAAGGTTTGACCGAAAATATGCTGAAACTCACTCAAGCAAAGTCAAGTGCTAAACACGGTGCATTAAAAACTTCCGGCGGTGCTGTTGTAAATATTGAAAAGTGGACATTAGATTCCACTCCTAATTCGGTTTGGAATATCGATAGATACTGGGAGCAACCTGTCCTTTCGGGATTGCCCATTTCTATTATTAAGGTTGCCCTTGAAAAGAAAATTAATGATGCGTTTGAAAATGGCGGTGGACAGATATCTATCCGCGACCTTTACAACATGCTGGAAGAAGAATTTGGGTTTTCGCAGAGCAATCTTTCTGCATTCCTCGCTGGATTCCTGCTGAAAGAATATTGTAACGATTCCTATCGATTTATTGACAATACAGGTAAACCGTTTGAAAGCATAATCAAAGAAGAAACGCTTGCTTATATGCTTAGCGATTATATTGGCAACTCTAATCTCGCAAAATACAAAGATACCTATATCGCAAGGATGACAGCGGACGAAAAGGCGTTCTACTCCCTTTCAGAAAAAGCCTTCGGAATTTTACCCGACTCCTGTGCAACCGTTGGTATTGCGGCAATATCCGTCGGCAAGAAAATGACTGACCTTGGATTGCCAATATGGGTGCTTTCTGAAGTTGATGAGTTTGGCGTTTACGATGTTGTTGAAAAGTATATAGCGCTTGTTCAAAAAGAAGGAGCGGAAGCACAGAAAATTGCCATCGAAATCGGAAAAGTCTCTCGGGTTAAATCCACTTTGGGTGATAATTTAAAGACGCTCATAACTAAAGAAAACTGCCAACATGGCATTCGTGAGTATTTGAAAACATTTGAAGGTGGGAAAATCCTTGACCTTGCTCGTGATATTAATGCAGAGGCGAATCTCATCGACGACATTCGAAGACTTTTCAGTGTAGAACGTTCTCGCTTATGGATAAAAGCAACTGGTGAAGAAGAAATTCGCAAGTTGCTGATTGAGTATGGAGTCGCACGTGAAACTAACAGCATTCTTTCAGCTAACACAAATACCCTCAAAGCAGCTCTCACTACTTGGCGCGATAGGTTAAAATTTGTTCATGTTTCGGCTGAAGGTTTTAAAATTAAATATCCACATTTCGCAAAGCTCATAGATTTCATGGAAAAAATTTATGGGCAAACCGAACTACTACACGATCAATATAAGACATTCCTTGCGGAGTTGAAGTCTAATGGATCGAAGTTTGCTGAGCTCTTAAACGATGAAAAAGCTTTGTTTATTGATATATACTCACCTTATCTTGACGGTATCGATTTAGTTGATATGGATGATGTGGGTGAAATAATTGGCAAACTTCCTGTAGGTATGTTCTCGATGACTGCAAGCGAATGCAACATAAAGGTTAGAGACAAGGTAGACGAGTTTCGCAAGGGACAATTGAAAGTAAAACTGTTTACTATATGGAGGGATAAAACAAACACATCTACACCGAAACAGTGGTCATCTAAATACAGCACACCTATACTGGCTCTAGTGGTGGGTGAAGACTACGATAAAGCTAAGAAAACATTTGAAGCACTTAATCAGACTAATCCACCTGAATTTGCTATAAAGGATGCTCTTGCATTTCTTGAAAACGCTTCATTCTTTGAGGATTTACAAAGTATGGAGAAGCGAGATGAAGCTTTTGTTAAGTACATCATTGGTAGTTATTCCAGAATGATTACAACGGCAAAAGTGAGAGAGCGGCTTGAAAACTTGACAATAGAACCATATGACTGGTTTTCTCATCCTGAAGTCCAAGCTGAAGTAAAGAAGCTTGCGGAGGCAGAATATTTTGCAGGTGGTAGCGATACCGCTTTATCTATCCTCGGAAAAATGACTGATAATGAGCGTGATGAGTATATCAAACGCCTTGTAAAGGAGAATGTATCAGTTGGTATAGAGATTATTACGCGAGGGGGGAACTGACTTTGGATGAGGTAACAAAATACTTGTTAAATACAAGTGTAAATGCACCTTTCTTCCTTGTGGTCGGCGACAGCAATTACGAGAGCATAAAAACACTGTTGTTAGAAGCTGGGTTAAAAACTGTCAAAGTCAGCGATCTGTGCAGAAACACCGATAAACGCCCTAACTTAGATAACCTTGTTGGCAATATAGATTTTGCCGATATTGACGGACAAAGTCGAGATAAAAAAATTGTAATACTCGGACTTGGGGAATATCTTGCGCTATGTGGCGATGAAGTTGCTTTTAATCGCTTATCTAAAATAAAAGACATGAAAGTCGGCAATGCCCGTGTTATTCTACTTCTTCGTGGAGTTACAAGCATCGTGCGACGGCTTCAAACCACTGACCCTACTCGTTTTGACGGAAGGCGGGTTATATTCACTGATGATACTAGCTCCGCTCTTAGTGTTGCCTTTATACCTTCAAATCTAAACTTACACGTAATAGAGGGTGTAAAGGCTCTTTTGGGCGAATTTGAAAGTGGAAAAACCGCGATAAGAGTAAAGTCAAACGTTGTTTTTGACAATCCAATGTTTTTGGTGAGAAAAATATATTCTGCATATGATGCTATAAAACATATTCACCCCACTTTTGCTATTTCAGAATCTTTGGGAACAGACGATCAGTGGACAGAATTTTTGTCGTCACTAAATGCAGCTAACGGCGAAATAAACTCTATCATTGAAGAATTCGGCGACAATCCAGAAAATGTATTTGCTACTTGGATAAACGGTGTGAGTTATAAGAATTGGCTGTACTTCATTACCCTAAAATTGAAGTTATCAGAAATAAGCAATTCGTATTTGAAATTTGTCATTGAAACGACGACTTCGTTTGCTGATTTCAAGCATAACATTATAAATTCAATCATTAATATATCTCACACAGATCAGCGGTTTGATGCTTTCTACAACGATCGAAAGGTGCTTATAGAGAAATTTTCAGAGTCAGATATCGCTGCTTTTGTTTTGGAAAATAAGCGTGACTTAACAGAAAGCATATTTAAACTCACTGATAGGACATTGACTGAACGAGAGGAATTTATTGCACTTTTATTAAGCGTCGACAAGGAATCTTTATTGAAACGTGCTGAAATTACTTATACAGCACTGGTTGATTACTTAAGAAAATACATTTTTGTTGACCCAAAAGTGAATGGTGAACTCAACACTCTGCTGACAGAATATTTTGAAAGTTATAAGCATCAAAAGATCAGCAACTCAATTAACAGCGATTTCTTGATGCAAGTTGAAACGCTCGCTAAAGAGCGAAAATATAATAGCTTGCGTACCCGTAGTGAAGTCTTGGCCGCACTTAACCTAAACGATACTTATCTTTACTGGGTAGACGCACTCGGTGTGGAATTTCTCGGATACATTCAAAAATTATGTGAAAATAAAGGTTTAGCGCTTCGTATTCATATAGCACAAGCTGAATTGCCTACAATAACTTCAATGAACAATGAATTTTATTTTGAATGGAGAGGTCAAAAAGAAAAAGAACTAAGGCTTGATGAAATTAAGCATAAGGAAAGCGGGGGTTATATCCATCATCCGGGTAATCCTCCGATTCATCTTGCCAAAGAGTTGGATATAATTTCTGAAGTTTTCGAAAAAGTAGCCACTAAACTCGCATTACGTCACTGTAATAAGGTTCTAATAGTAAGCGATCATGGCGCAAGCCGTCTTGCTGTCATAAATGATCAAGAAGAAAAATACGACTCTGATACCAAAGGTGAGCACAGTGGACGTTGTCGTAAGAAACCCGTGGATTATACACCAACATTGTACGATTTGCCTTTTGCTACTGAAAGTCCTGATGGCCAATTCTTGGTGCTTGCTAATTACGGGCGATTCAAAGGAAGTCGCAAGGCAAATGTCGAAGTTCACGGCGGAGCGTCTTTGGAAGAGGTCGTTATCCCAATTATTGAAATTTCACTCGCAAATCCTGACATTTCAGTCGAGGTTGTAGATAATGATAAGCTTTTTGCAAGTTTCAGAAAACCCTTATCATTTATGCTTTTTTCAAAAAATGAATTACAACGAGTGAGTGTCGTTATCAAGGGTATTTCAACACCATTCGTAGCTGAAAAACTTGACAAGAACCATTATCACGTAAGAACTGAAATTAAGCGTCCGGGCAAATATTTTGCTGATGTATTTGACTGCGATAATTTAATCGGCAAAATCAATCTCGACGTTCTTAGCGAAACGCAAAAAAAGAGTGGTGGCGATGATTTTGATAATATGTTTTAGGGGGTTGTGCTTTGATAGAGAAACTACGCAATTGTTTTGATGAGATGGTTGTCTATAAGGATTTGAGAAAGACAAATTTCTTCTCAGCATTAAGCTTGCCGTCATTTATGCGCGACTGGCTACTAAAGAAGTTCGAGGACGAAAACGGTGAATACGACACAGAAGAAGTATTGAAATTCGTACAGACTTATTTGCCACGCAAAGATGACTGGAGTGCGATAAAAGACCGTGTTGTTATGGGCAATGAAAAGGTTCGTTTTCTTGCTAAAATTTCAACCGAAATTAGCGTAGAAAAAAAAGAAATATATTTTGCCTTGCCCGATTATGGTTTGACTTATAAAGACACAATAATCGAAGAGGTTGTATGGGATGACTGTAAAGATGATTTGCTCCGCGGCGAAACGTGGGGTATGGTAGAAATCGGTTATCGTTCCCCAGAAGATGCAGATATTTTGTTTGCACCTGAAACAAGGAGCGGTTCATCGGCAAAAGGCGCGAATAAAGGTAAAATAAAGCTTACTGCGTTCAAACCGTTTTGTCCGTATACAGTTGATGTTGAATATTATAAAGATGCACGAGCCGAATTTACAACGGCTGAATGGATTGATGTTTTGCTTGGTGCAGTTGATTATAATGCGGGTGGATACTCAGACGAAGAAACGAAACTAACTATGCTCACACGTCTACTCCCATTTGTAGAAAAACGGCTAAACCTTATTGAACTTGCACCTAAAGGCACAGGTAAGTCGTATCTTTTTGGTCGCGTAAGCCGTTTTGGGGCATTACCAACTGATAGTAAGATAAGTCGTGCCACCCTGTTTTACCATAAGACACGTCATACAGAGGGCTTAGTAGCTACGAGCGACTTCGTTGTACTCGACGAAATTCAGACAATTCAATTCGGTGATGTAGATGAAATGCGCACAGTATTGAAAGCATATCTAGAATCAGGAATTATTAAGATCGATTCTTATGAACGTGCCGCAGATGCTGGATTCGTTCTTTGTGGAAATATCAGCAAAGAAATAATGGACGATGGTGGGTTCAGTAACATGTTTAGTGAATTGCCTAAGTCTTTCCATGAATCAGCACTTATTGATCGTTTTCATGGATTTATTAAAGGATGGAATATCCCAAGAATGAATGAAGATTTGAAGATATCGGGCTGGGCTTTAAATTCGGAATACTTCTGTTCCATTTTACACGAACTTCGAGACGATATGAGCTATCGTGCAATTGTTGACGAACTTGTAGAAGTGCCTGATAAATCAGATACCCGTGACACCGAGGCTGTGAAGCGTATTGCCACAGCATATTTGAAATTACTGTTTCCTGATGTTCGCACTGCTCGAGATATTTCTACTTCAGATTTTAAGCGTTATTGTTTACAACGAGCATATCGTATGCGCGACATAATCAAAACACAATTGGGACTTCTCGATATTGAGTACAAAGGGAAAGATGTACCTGTATTCGGAGTAAGAGAGGTGTAACTATATGAAGGTTAAAATTTGTTATGTTTGTAACAAAGAAAACTTGAGCAAAAACGAGATAGGGTTAACAAAAAAACTGCTCAGTAAAGACGCCAAGATTTATTATTGCCTTGATTGCCTTGCTGATTATCTGGAAGTAGAGACCGAGTTTTTGCTTGAAAAGATAGAAGAGTTCAAGAATCAAGGTTGTGAATTTTTTTGAAAGGAGTGAGTGTGTGTGATTTATGTCGATAATGCCGCAACGACGAGAATATCGGATACGGCTTTTGAAAAAATGCTTCCGTTTCTGCGAGAGCAATACGGAAATGCATCCAGTCGGTATTCGCTTGGAGCTAGGGCAAAACGCGCCATTGAAAAGGCGCGTGAACAAGTAGCTTTGGCTATTGGTGCGGAAATGTCTGAGATCACGTTCACTTCAGGCGGATCAGAAGCGAACAGTTGGTTGCTACAGGGGATCGCTGAGTTATTCTGTGGCGAGTCTATACACATCATAACCTCATCAATAGAACACCACTCCATTTTAAAAGCTTGTCATGCTCTAGAAAATAAAAGCGCTGAGGTTACTTATCTGCCCGTGGATGGCAGCGGGCGTGTTTCACTTTCCGATGTGAAGGTGTCAATCAGACCAAACACAAGACTTGTATCAATAATGCTCGCCAACAACGAAATTGGAACTATTCAACCAGTGGCTGAAATTGGTTCCTATCTTCATGAAAAAGGCATTCTGTTTCACACGGATGCGGTTCAGGCAGTAGGGCATATTCCTGTTAATGTTAATGAACTGAACGTTGACTTTCTGTCAGCTTCTGCTCACAAATTCAATGGAGCAAAAGGGACTGGATTTCTTTATAAGCGTTCTGGTCCGCAATTACCTTCAATGGTATTTGGAGGTGAACAAGAGCGTGGCTCGCGTGCTGGAACAGAAAACATAGCTGGAATCGTTGCTTTGGGATATTCCCTTGAGGAAAACGTGGCTGAAATGAGAATAATTGCTGCTCGATTGAAATCTATGGTTGACAATACTGTGCAGGGTGTCCGGAAGAGAATCCCTTCTGTAAAGATAAATGGCGATGCAGAAAAACGTCTGCCGGGAACAGTGAACCTTGGTTTTGACGGTGTATCGGGGGAGTCTCTTATGAACATTCTTGATTTAAAAGGTGTTTGTGTTTCGACAAGTTCTGCTTGTAATGCTGGCAAAGACATTCCATCTCATGTGCTGCTTGCACTGGGGCTTTCAGTGGGAGATGCGAAATCTGCAATTCGGATCTCCTACGGTAAATATAACACAGTGGAAGAAGTCGAATATGTCGTCAGCGCTATAAATGATGCCTATATCAAAATCAAATCAGCCCTATAAAAACAGACACATTCAAATGATAATTGGCAAGCAATGCAAGTGTATGTACACTTGCAAAATATCCTCGGGGAATACCCCAATCCCCTCAATTAACATTACATCGACTATGAAAGGAAGGAGTTAAATGGCGAAAAAAAAGCAGGTGGTAAATCCAAACATCGAACCGCACCCTGAATTAACAGAATATGATGATTGGTGTCACTTTGATGCCGTGATAGATTACAATAAAGGTCCGTTTATTAAAATTATACAATTTTATTTATTCGAGACCCCTGCTAAAAATACAAGTTGCCGATCTAAATCCTTTCAAGATTATGGTTGGGCAGGATCTGGCTTTATTGGAACCTTAAAATCTCAATTAATCAAATCTACAATAGGTTACGAGAATTATGAACCGGTTGGACTGGAATCACTACAAGAAAAGTTAGCAGAGCATGACATGTTGAACCAAATAAATCTCAAAAATGAAATAGCAGTATTTTATGATAAAGAAGAGTCAGATAAGGAATTCATGTCTATGTTTGT
>Ga0302251_1001478_pt1 | contig 14195 bp, 13 predicted proteins | sample AAG_RA_Gln_MG_FD_193534 | JGI IMG/M metagenome (GOLD analysis project Ga0302251, IMG submission 193534) | Enriched activated sludge microbial communities from anaerobic digester in WTTP, New Holstein, Wisconsin, United States - AAG_RA_Gln | ecosystem: Engineered > Bioreactor > Anaerobic >...
ATAGTTCCTCCGCGGTCGGAATTTAGAGGAAATATGCCACAAAACAAGGGCAATGTTAAGTTATATCACTAATAATATCAATATATTATCGTATTTTATATGGCTTTAGTTGTGCAAAGGTCTTGTTGCAGAAGTAGGCTTTCAATTTTTGAACCAGTCGATAATAGCGTTGATCTGTTATATTCTTTTGATAGCCCGGTTCCTTTCCATGGTTTTAAAAAGAGAGATATCTGCACTGACAAAATCTAGCTTTCAATCATAAAATTATGATAGCAAAAAGTAATTTTTTAGTATAAAGAACTGGGCAAGTCATTAATTATAAATGCCGGTGTAGCTTAAAAGCAAAGCAACTGATTCGTTATCAGTAGATGAAGTGTTCAAATCCTTCCGCCGGCTCCATATGTTCCTATTCGCATCATGATTTTCATTATAGATTATGTAACAATTTGTAATCGGAGCAAAGCGACGCTGGTTTTTCAGTTTTTTATCATAAATGTTTTTTTAGGTCAATGTTGATGTCTTTTCCGTATAGACCCTCCTTTCAGATTAATTTTACGGGCAGTGAGAGCTTTGAAAAATTTAAAAAGACTGCCGGCAATCAAATTTAGAGAAAATTTTCAGAGAAACATTGAAAGTGAAGAACAAAAATTATGCTGCAGTCGGCTATTTTAAATTATGACAAGACCGTTTTACCTCCATATACGATCTCAATTATCACGAAATACCGGTTTCCCCATTCCATTATTGCAGCAAAAGGCATTTGAGCAGAAGCAGAGGAAGATAAGAACTGGTTCTTCGATTCTTTTACCCACGGCATAATGTTTCAAGAGCCATATCAAGTTATAACTTATAATATCAATATATTATTGTGCCTAGGCTAGGCAGCTCAGGCACATACTGAGGAACCTCGGTGCTGCTGGGAGTAGTTATGCAAAATCTCAATACAGAGGAGGTAGGGAGGTCAAGAAATAGTCGCAGAATTGGAAAATTTGGGTCGATCAATTGAACCCGACTGGTGAAAACGTCCTGGTACTGGGACATACAGACTCTTAACATTACTTTACAATATGTTATAAATATTGAGCTCTTGCAAATGTTGAATTATAAATCATCAATGGAAACTGTAATAAAAATAGACCCCTCAACAGACAGCAGATGGAATCATTTTGTGGATAACCATCCACTTGGCTGGATTGTGCATCTATCCGAATGGAAAACAATCTTAGAAAATAGTTTTCCGCATATGGAACCACATTATTTAGCAATCATCGATTCAACAACTAACAAAATAAAAGCTGCCTTGCCTCTATTTAAAATTAACAGTTGGCTTACAGGAAACAGATTAGTAAGCCTACCTTTTGCCACATTATGTGACCCTTTAATATCAAATGAGCAGGAACTAAACATGATGTTGGACGTAGTTAATAGTTTTGTACGAAGATGGTCGTTTCGGTCTATAAACATTCGTCTTTTTCGTTCTGCTCCAATGATTTCAGATACAATGCATATTAACTCTACTCTATATAAAACACATCAGCTTCAGTTGAATAATGATCCGGAGAAAACAAAAAAAACATTCAATCGTAATATTAGAAGAATAGTTGGTGCTTTCGAGAACAATGATTTGCATCTGCGAATTGGAGAAACAGAAAACGATGTTTTGTTATTCCATCAGCTTTACTCAAGAACCAGAAAAAGACTCGGCCTGCCGTCGCAACCTTTCATTTTTTTTAAAAACATTTTTGACGCCTTTTTCGTTCAAAAACGAGTTATGCTTCTCTTAGCGGAACATAAGGCAACAACGATAGGAGGGCTAATTGTATTTAAGTACAAGGATAGAGTGTCATCGGAGTTTTTAGCATCAAACATTGAAGACCGGCACTTAAATACTGATCATTTTCTTTATTGGAATGCCATAAAATTATCATGTCTGGAGGGATTCAAAATCTACGATTTCGGCAGGACAGCATACAATAATAATTCCTTGTCTGAATTCAAAAGGAGATGGGGAACAACGGAATTGGAGTTACCCGAATACTGCATCCCAAAGGAAACTACCAGGGAATCAACTACAAGTTACAGAATTGTGCAAAACTTATGTAAAATATCTCCAATGCCTGTGTTTAAATCTTTAAGCTGGTTTTGCTATCGGCACCTGGGTTGAGTTTTAGAGAATCATTCTTTTTTGCTCGTATAAGCCTATTGCCTCATAAATAAATGTTACCGAAAGAAGGAGTATCTTTTTGAGTTTCTTTTCGATGATGTTTCTTAACTCAAACGTGAACATTTTTTCGACATCTTTGATTTGTTCCAGCACACCTTTTTCTCCTTTGCCCCAGACGGCTCTTTGTTCCGTCCAGCCGGTGGCAATATCTGTAAAATCGACAGCGTGAGCAAACATCCCCATCAGAGAATCGCCGCAATGAGCCGCCGTGTCGGCTTCCAGATAACCCGGTCGCCATTCCTCCCACTGATTGGTGTTGATGGGAATCTGTTTTCTTAGAAGGGTTCCCGGTTTGGAGGTTGATCTTCCTCTTTTTTGATACTGGATACGAACTGGTTTTCAAATTCTGTCGATAGTAGCCGGAGATATGACCGGCAGTGTCTTGATAATATCTTCCGTCAACTGACCGAAATGTTCAATGTATTTGGGCAGCCACAGGGGCAAAATGGCTTTAGGTCTTTTGGAACAAGGAAGATCGGCCGTCAACCATAACTGTTTCAGAGGGATAATTATACTTGCCTTATTATACACAACAGGTTTGCCTCGCTTTTTTGGCTTTAGTTTGGTAAATCGCTTAAACCCCCGTAAACGCCGGATGGCATGCTTCCGGTGATAGCCACAAACGGCACAGCATTCATCAATGATTCTCGTTTTTTCCTTACGGGTAGAGTCTTTATATCGCTTAAACAAAACCTCGAAATATTCTTCCTTGGCTCGGGGACTCATAAGTTAAACCTCCGTTTCCGAATCTCTTCCCGGTAACATCGGTTTATGAGTCAACGTACCTGTTTTATCCACCCTTTCGGTAACATTTTATTTGAGGCAATTCGTAAGAAAAACGGTCTCTCAATAAAAATAATATCAAAGTATACTAATAAAATAGCACACGAGGTTGATATGATAGATTTTAGAAAACGGTTCAGTATTTTAGTCCCCGTTTATAATCGAGACGATTGCATCCAACAAACTATTGATTCGGTTTTGTCTCAGACTTTTACAAACTACGAACTCATTGTTATTGATGATGGTTCTACTGACAGGACTCTTGAAATATTAAAATCCTATGGGGATAGAATCAAAATCATACAGCAAAGTCAGCAGGGACCGGAGGTAGCCCGCAATGTCGGTGCTTCACAGGCGATAGGAGAGTATCTCGCTCTATTGGACAGTGATGACTTGTTTCTGCCTTATGCGTTAGATATCTACGACAAAATTATTCGTGCCTTAAATTCACCACCTATCATTATTGGGTCCATGAAGTATTTTCAATCAGGAAACGCTATTCCCCAGAGCGATTATGCAAATAAAATCGAAATTATCAAATATCGTGATTTTTTTTCAAAAGATATCGCCTTAGGCATGTCGAGCAGCAAAATTGTAATCCGAAAATCAGTTTTTGATCAAGCGGGTGGTCTGCGAAAAACCACGCCTAAAACGTTTCATTGCGATGATTATAATTTGCTTTACCAGACGGGGACGTCTGGTCCATTCGTTGTCCTCGTGCAGCCCACTACTGTGGCATACCGGCTGCATTCAACCAATGCCATACACAATATTGAATATATGATCAACGGAATGATAGCCTTAGTTAAGGCCGAACACAACGGGAAATACCCTGGAGGACGCACTCGCCGGTTACAGCGTTATGCCCGCATAGGCGGCCCGACACAACAATGGGTTCGAAAAGCCATAAAATGCGGTCAACCTGGATTGGGTTTCAAACTGGTGAAGGTTGCTTGGCCGATGATTGCGGTATGCGCTGTGCAGAAAATATGGAATGGTCTACGTCATCACACTACATCAATTTTTCTGCCCTAGTGTCCTGTGCAGTTAGTACTTTCTGAAGTGGTAGTCGTATCAGTCGTGCTTCAACCAAAGCGGTCTATAAATGGAAGAACCGCTTTAAAAAGTCCGGACTTAAAGGCCTTTCAGATCTGCCCCGCTCCGGTCAGCCCAAGAAGCTTACGGAGCAGAAGATCAAAGAGGTGTAACTATTTTACCCTGTCACGTCAGCTTGATCGACGTTGTAAGTGATGTAATGGTCAACTCCGACAGACTGCTCGCCCTGAATACCATAATGAACAAGATAGAACAAATTATTGAACAGAGGTCCTGTGGAATCCAAATCTGACATAGATCCATTAATTCAACAGGTTACTTCCGCATTGCTGAAATACTGTCAGCGGAACAACTGGGCAGGTTATGATCCATATGACGCCCTCAACAGCGAAATATTCAAGCAGCTGCCTTTTCTGGATTCAAGATTCCCGCGCCTTGCCCTTACCCAGCTTCTGAAACGGAGTCCGATAAATTTCAGGAAGTTGTTGTTGATTCCCGGAACACAGAACCCGAAGGCAATCGCCTTGTTTCTGATGGCGTTGTGCAAACTAAAAGCAAAAGCATATACTGCCGAGACAGAGAAATCACAGCATGAGATCGGCAACATCGATAATCATATCAAAGGAATGATTAAAATACTGATCGCCTTGCGGTCGCCGGATGTACATTACTGGTGCTGGGGCTATAGCTTTCCCTGGCAGGGAAGGAAGGTTCTTGCACCCAAAGGCGCTCCAAATCTGGTTTGTACGGTTTTTGTAGCCAACGCCCTGTTGGATGCCTATGAAGCAAATCGGGATACAGAAAATCTCCGTATGGCAACCAGCGCTGCGGACTATATTCTAAATGAACTTTATTGGACAAAAGGAGATTCCATTGCCGGCTTTAGCTATCCCGTTCCCGCATTGCAGATACAAGTACATAATGCGAACTTCCTGGGAGCTGCTCTTTTTTGTCGAATCTATAAATATTGCAAAGAAGGGCGATTTTTAGAACCGGCCATGAAGGCGGCTCGGTGCTCTGCGGCTCAGCAGCAAGCCGATGGCTCCTGGGACTATGGTGAACTTTCCACACAACGCTGGATCGATAATTTCCATACCGGTTTTAACCTCTGTGCATTGCGAACAATAAACCAGTGTTTGAATACCAATGAATTCGAACCGAATATCCACAGAGGTTTTGAATTTTACCAGGTTCACTTTTTCCGGGAAGATGGAGCGCCGAAATATTTTCATAACCGTGTTTACCCCATCGATATCCACAGCGTTGCCCAAAGTATAATAACACTAATGGAGTTCAGAGATCTTTCTCCGGGCACTGTAGAACTTGCTCAGCATGTATTTGAATGGGCCATGGCCAATATGTGGGATAAACGAGGATATTTTTATTACCAGGTAACGCCCTACTATAAAAATAAAATACCATACATGCGCTGGTCCCAGGCCTGGATGCTGCTGGCAATGGCAACGATGTTGGAAAAGTGAACCATTAATTCTAAACAGTTTTTTTTAACTTACGGTGAAATCATTTTTTATGCTTGCAAAAAAAATTGATATCGACTGGTATCCTGAATTATCAATATATGCATCTGAACCTTTTCTGAAAGCAGTCGGGGATGAATACGGTTGGCTTGGCGGTTTTGATGATGCGGGAAAGCTGCAATGTATACTCCCTTATACGATCATTAATAAAGCTATTTTTCGTATGGTGCGTTTCCGCGTAGAAACCATGCCTATAGGCGGGGAACTTTCCATTGATCAGGAGAAAGCATTTTTAAACAGTGTTATTAAATATTTTCGTGCCATCGGCGCAGACATGATCATTCCGGCAACAACAAATACCATTTTTAAAACTTATCCTGATGGCGCGGATGCTGCACCGTACGGTTCCTATATAATTGACCTCACGCAATCAGAAGAAGTTCTTTGGGCAAAACTGCACTCAAAACACCGCAACGTGGTGCGCAATGCAATAAAAAAAGGGGTTGAGATTGTAGAAGGAAAAGAATTTCTAGGGACGGCACACACAATAATAAGAGATACTCTAAAACGATCGAAACTCGGATTCATGAGTTTGGAAGAGTTGAAACATTTTACTTACAGCCTTAATGAAAACGTTAAAGTTCTGATTGCCAATCATGAGGGCGTTGCACAGGGATGTGCAATTATACCATACAGCAACCATAGTGCTTACTACTTATATGGCGGCAGCGTTTCTCATCCCCTAAGCGGTGCAATGAATTTGCTGCAATGGGATGCCATTAGAATGTTTCGTAATTTAGATGTTCAGCGGTATGATTTTGTCGGGGTTCGCATCGACCCTGCAGAAGGTTCAAAACAAGAAGGGCTCATGACTTTTAAAAAGCGTTTTGGTGGATATCTTGCCAAGGGATTTATGTGGAAATATTCATTAAGTCCTTTGAAATATGCGGTCTATAATAGAGCCGTAAAATGTCTGCGCGGCGGTGATATTGTTGATCAGGAAAAACAAAAATTATAGGTTGTTCCATGGTAAAAGTGTTGCTCATCCATGCCGGTAAAGTACCTCACTATCGTGTGCCGATTTATAATTATCTCAGTGCTTATCTTAACAACTATGGCTTTTCACTGACCGTCATATCTGACGGTATACAACCCGATAATCCGCATGTCGTGAATTTTGAATTCACGGCAATGCCTTTATCCACTTTAAATATTTTTCAATTCATCAATCGTAATCACACCGACATCATTATCGATTATATGGAATTGAGGCATCGTTATCTGTTTCCAACATATCTGGTTGCCAAACTACTAATGCGAAAAAAAATGGTATATTGGGGGCAAGGGCTTGATCTTGCAGATACAAAAGCAACCATCAAGAATCTCGCGTATGCGATAGAACAAGGTATGTGTGATGCGATTATACTTTATGCAGACCATCTGAGAAAATACCTGCCTAAGCGTTATCACAAAAAAACATTTATAGCCAATAACACCCTTTGTAACGAGTATTCAGGACTGCCAACCGGTACAACACCAGAAATCATTTTATCCCGATACGGTATCAAAACTACGAAAAACATTATTTGTATTGGACGCATGCAAAAGCGAAAAAGGATAGATGTTCTTGTTAAGACAATGCAATACATGAACAGACAGGATATCGGTCTGATTCTCGTTGGTCCTGATACGGATGGCATTTTAGATAACATTCAAGCGCCAAATGTTTATAAACTGGGTCCTGTTTATGGCAACGAAAAATTTGATCTATTGAACGCAGCGGATGTTTATTGCCTGCCGGGAGCAGTTGGTTTAAGCATAATAGATGCCTTTCATTGTGGTTTGCCCTTTGTGACCGAAGAAGGAGATGAATCCGCAGAAATTATGTATCTTAAGAATGGGATAAACGGATTTATTGTTCCAAGAGGGAACATATCCGAGATGGCGCAAAAACTTTTATTTCTTATTGACAATAACTCAGCTAGAAAAAAATTTTCTGAAGAAGCCAAGAAAGAGATACTGGAGAATGGTTCTATAGAAAAAATGTGTGCTGGTTTTCGGGATGCCCTGCGTTACACCATGGGGAGGTGCGATTTTACGGCTAGCGCCATTTCAGCTATATGATAAATCTTATTCCAACTGAACTTTGGGAATATACATTCAGTGACTTTGTAACGGCAATGATAACAGCCGGTAAGATGAAAAAAAATGTGTCGAGTCTTCACATCCCTGGGCTCGGGGATTGTATTCCAGTTAGGTCTGGCAGAGTTGCTCTTCTATTGGCTATTAGAGCTCTTAAGTTGCCGCCGAGATCTCGAATAGGCGTTCCCCTGTACTGCTGTCCCGTGGTATTTAAATCTATTGAAGCTGCAAACTGTACTCATTGCTTCGTTGACATAGATCCATCAAATGGCTGCATTTCGCCGGACGATGTCCAACGAAAGCGTGATCAAATAGATGCCCTTGTTGCAGTGCATATGTTTGGAAACACTTGTGATATTAATGCTCTGAGGCAAGCCGCCAAAGGAAAGCCAATAATTGAAGATTGCGCTCAATCAGTTGGGAGTAAAATTAATGGACAACTTACCGGAAATTTCGGGGATATTTCTTTTTTCAGTTTCCGATCAGGTAAATATATCTCCGTGGGCGAAGGAGGAGTCCTCTTTACAAAAAATGAGGAGTTGCTTGTCGAGATTGCGAAGATGGTACAAGAACTTCCAATACCGAGCCGTCGGGATGAGATGAAACATGCTGTGACGACATATATTCGATCTAAATTGAGGTGTAAACCTCTCTATGGGTTAATTGGTCATCACATTTGGACGATCTACAATAGAAAAGTTGATCCTACTGTCCAAGCGCCAATTGTAGTGGGGCAAGTATTTAAATCTGATCAAACTCTAGCTCTAAAGCGTCTAGCTCTAGTTCCTCTTTGTGTCCAAAGGCAAAGAGCCAACGCGGATTATTATTCTTACCACATAAAAAATGTGCAAGATATTGCTTTTGCGGAAAAGCAGGGAACTTATTATAATAGGTATTTGTATCCACTTAAATTATATTCACCGACAATAAGGGATTCTATTGCGAAATTTTTATTTGAGCACCAAATTGGTGCCATTCAGCCGTATAAAGACATTGTCGAATATGCAACAAGACAACATGGTTATAAGGGGGGATGCCCAGTTTCAGAACAAACGGCTAAGACTATTCTGGCTATTCCCAACCATTATCATTTAACCGATAAAGAGAGGGAACACATTGTACGAACTGTTAACAAAGGTTTGGCAATGGTCGGAATAAAATGATCGAATGCATATTCACTATTGATTATGAGATTTATGGTAATGGCGAGGGAACACTGGGGAATTTGGTGTTTGAACCGACCAAGCGATTAAAAACAATGTTTGATCAAATCGGGGCTAAACTGGTTTTTTTTGTTGAAGCAGCCGAACTGGAAAAAATCGAAGAAGCCCGCTCCGATACCGCGATTTATGATGTAAAAAGTCAACTAAAAGATTTATATAAAGAAGGTCATGAAATAGCCCTTCACCTTCATCCTCAATGGTACAAAGGGTACTATAATGACGGTAAGTGGCATTTAGACTACTCGGAATATAATCTCTGTGTTCTTCCTGAAACAAGAATTGCGGAAATTGTTGATCGATCTATAAATTACCTGCGATCTGTTTTGAATGATGCCGATTACACACCATTATCTTTCCGTGCTGGAAACTGGCTTTTTCAACCTACGCAACCAGCAGCAAAAATATTGTCCAGCAGAGGGATGAAGATCGATTCTTCCGTTTTTAAAGGTGGCCTTCAATATTACTATAAGTTAGATTATCGAAGAGCAATCGGCAATGGATTCTTCTGGAAATTTAATACAAATGTAAATATTCCTGATCATCAAGGGATTTTACTTGAATTACCCATCCACACAAAAATGGTACCCTTTTGGAAAATGATCACCTCGAAGCGCATCGACCTTCAACGAAAAGGCGTAGGGAGTAATCAGACTATGAAACAAAAAGTGTATCGCATTTTTGACAGAATGCGTTTACGACAACCATTGAAATTAGATTTCTGCCGAATGTCCGTTACTGAACTAGTAACTATGATGGAAGAAATTATTGAAGAAGACAGGCATCTCCCTGATATCTTCAGACCTGTAGTGTTGATAGGTCATACGAAAGACTTGGTCGATCTTGAGACTGTTGAGATATTTCTGAGATATTTGGAAAAACAGACAATTAAACCGACTACTTTTCAAGCGATTTATAGGCATATGTGAAATACTGTATTTGATCTAAAGCTCTTGCATTAACTATGATAAATAATTGGATAGTAAATAAAAAAGATAAATTATTGGTCACAGGTGCCACCGGCTTTATCGGAGTAAAGGTTGTTCAGGCGCTGCTTAATTATGGCTTCACCAACATTCGTTGCTTTGTTAGATCGAGTGGAAATATTCCGAGATTGCAGCAAATTGCCGGCTCCTCAAAAGCGACCGTAGAAGTTTTTCAAGGAAACCTGTTTTCCAAAGATGATTGTCTCAATGCCGCCAGGGATGTAGCCGTAATTTATCATCTTGCAGTAGGCGGCGGAGGCAAATCATTTCCCAGCAATTTCATGAATGCGGTTATTCCAACACGAAATCTCCTTGACGCTTGTATACAACACCGGAATATTAAGCGTTTTGTTAATATTGGATCATTCGCTGTATATTCAAATAGGAAGAATCCACAATGGCGCTTTCTGGATGAATTGTGTCCAATTGATCAGCATCCTGAACTTAGAGGTGATGCCTACGCGTTTGCAAAACTGAGACAGGATCAGCTTGTCGTGGAATACGGAAATAAGCATAACCTGCCTTATGTTATTGTGCGCCCCAGCTATGTCTACGGACCGGGCAAGGTGGCAATACCGGGTAGAGTCGGGATCGACACGTTTGGCGTGTTCATGCATTTGGGGGGATCAAATAAAATTGCATTAACCTATGTCGATAATTGCGCGGATGCCATCGTATTGGCCGGTCTTGTGCAAGGTATAGATGGCGAAACATTTAATGTAGTCGATGATGATCTGCCGTCCAGCAGGATGTTCTTGAGTTTATACAAGAAGAATGTGAAGAAGTTTAAGTCTATTTATTTCCCCCATGTCTTGAGTTATTTACTGTGTTATTTATGGGAAAAATATTCCATCGTCTCGCAAGGGCAATTACCCCCCATTTTTTCCCGGAATGAATGGCATGCCTACTGGAAAAAAACAAGATACAGCAACGAAAAAATGAAAAACCTTTTGAGCTGGCAAATGAAAGTGCCGACGGCTGAAGGTTTAAAAAAATATTTCGACTACTGTCGCTCCGGAGGCGATAATGCTTAAGATTGCCATAGTCGGGTGTGGGAAAATAGCCGATGCCCATGCAACTGAAATCCAAAAAATCCCGGATTGTGAAATAGTTGCGGTTTGTGACACGGAAGAACTCATGGCCAGGCAACTTTATGAGCGATTCCCTGTGAAACAATATTTTGATGATCTTGGTAGACTACTTCATGAAATACATCCTGATGTCGTTCATATAACAACACCTCCTCAGACGCATTTTAGAATTGGAATGCAATGCCTGGAAGCCGGTTGCCACTTGTATGTTGAAAAACCTTTTACATTAAATACCTCTGAGGCTGAAAAACTGATTGTGCTGGCGAATGAAACCGGACGCAAAATAACGGTTGGTCACGACGCACAGTTCAGCATTGTTGCCCGACAAATGCGAAAGTTGATCCAAGACGGTTACTTGGGAGGGACGCCTGTACATATTGAAAGTTACTGGTGTTATGATTTGAGTGATGCCGTCTATGCCAGTTCTTTACTGGACGACAAACAACACTGGGCACGTACTTTACCCGGCGGGTTACTGCACAACATCATCAGTCACGGAGTATCCAAAATTGCCGAGTTCTTTGCAGGCGATAATCCTCAAGTCATTGCCCACGGTTTTGTAAGCCCCTTTCTAAAAAAACTAGGAGAAAAAGTGCTCATTGATGAACTGAGAGCCATTATCAGTGAAGAAGAAGGCACGACAGCTTACTTTACATTTTCTACTCAAATGAAGCCGTCGCTGCATCAATTCCGAATTTACGGTTCCGAAAATGGCATTATGATCGATGAAGACAAGCGGCTGCTCATTAAACTGAAAGGCGGCAATTACAAGAGCTTTGCCGAACATTTTATCCCACCGATCAGCTTTGCCAAACAGTATCTGTCTAATTTTACTCACAACGCCCGTCTGTTTCTGGCTATGGACTTTCATATGGATGCCGGCAGGAAATATCTCATAGAGTCATTTTATCGTTCTATTACTGAAAACGCACCTGTTCCCATACCCTATCGTGAGATTCTGTTAACCTCCAAAATTATGGACGCCATTTTCGATCAGATTTTTCCGAATCAATCAAATAATGAAATAACCAGCTCAATGTCATTGACTTAAGCACAACAGCCCCCTCTTTTCTGCAGAGGGGTTGGGGGAGGTTTTACAAAGTGTAATAAAAATCACACTGTATCCCCCTTTTTTAAGGGGGCGGATCAGAAAGGTAAATTTCTTAAGTCAACGGCATTGATAACCCTTTAGGAATAAATGTTGTGTCAATCAAGTATCTTTCATGTAATGGGTTAGGACTAAGTCCTATGCAGGTTCTTTCCGGTCTTTTGCAACCATCGTCGCAATTACCGGAGGGATTCGGCTTTGCAGAACAGGATGCAATATTCACATATCAGGGGCGTTATGCCGTTCATTTAATCTGTCAATTATTACAAATTGGAGCAGGTGACGAAGTAATTGTACCCGCCTATAATTGCGGTGCTGAAATTGATCCATTTGTCTGGGCAGGGGCAAAAGTTACTTTTTATCGGATAGATGAACGCGCTGCCATTGACATAGATGATATCCAAAGGCGTGTAACACCAGCGACGAAAATCATTTACGTTTCACACTTTTTTGGATGGCCGCAGGAGATGGAAGCGCTTGTTAAATTGTGCAAGGAAAAAGGGCTGTTTATCGTGGAAGATTGCGCCTTGTGCCTGTTTAGCAAAGGGCCCGACAATACTATCGGCCGCACCGGTGATGCAGCAATTTACAGCTTTGTAAAATCACTTTCCCTACCGGACGGCGGCGCCCTAATATTAAGAAGCAAAGAACTCTGGCACGAAAGAATTCCTTTCAGGCAGCCGCGGTTCCGTAATGTACTTTTGAATAGTTTGCCTCTTTTGAAAAAGGGTTTTATGAATTCGAATAAACTTTGGCAGCGTTATGAATTTACACGTAAACTTCTAAATAAAAGCTGGCTAAAAAAATCGACGGCACAAGACCATGAGATAGAACGGGAAATGCCCAAAGGCAATTATTTTGACTCGCAGAAAATAGGCTGGTCGATATCAAAATTGTCCAAGGGAATTATAAGTAAAACAAATCCCTATAAAATAGTCGAGCAAAGACGGCGCAACTATCAATATTTACATAATGCATTGCAAAAACTTTCATCAATAAGCTTATTATTTGAGTATTTACCTGACAATGTTTGCCCCTTAGCTTTTCCGATATATGTTCGGAACCGGAATCGCTGGGCTGATGAGTTGGAAGGACGGGGAATACTTGTGGGTGGATGGCCGTCTTATCACCGCGGGTTCGATTGGGGAGATTTTCCGGAAGCACGTCATTTAAAAAATGATTTATTAACATTGCCGGTTCATCAGGAATTAACACTGGAGCATATGAAATACATTGCCGAATGCGTTCATTCAGTTGCGGAGAAACATGGTCATTATCACAGCAGATGATTACGGAAAAAATGTCCAGGCCACAGACGGCATCCTGCAATGCTTTGCAAACCAACGAATTACTTCCGCAAGCGCCATGGTTTTTATGGAAGATTCGGAGCGTGCAGCCATTCTTGCCTCACAGACCACACTGGAAGTGGGCTTACATCTAAACTATACTATGTTATTTAATGCCACGTCCGTGTCTCCCACGATTATGTGCCATCAAAAGAAAGTTGTGTCATATTTAACCGGGAACAAACTTGCCCAAGTGATATACAATCCATTCCTAGCCGATTCATTTAATTATCTTTTTTTATCACAGCAGGAAGAGTTTTTGCGTCTTTACGGCCGGCAACCCGCTTTTTATAATGGACACCATCATATGCACCTTTGTGCGAATATGTTGGTGGGAAAGATACTACCCGAAGGTGAATGTGTGCGTCGGACGTTTACTTTTGATAAAAGCGAGAAAAATATTTTCAATCGTTTTTACCGTCACCTTCTGGATAGTGTAGTAAACAGCAGATTCATTTCGACTGATAGTTTCTTCAGCATCCTGCCGCTGCAGAACCAAAAGCGTCTGAAGGACATTTTAAATCGTTCCACCTTCAGCGATGTTGAGATCGAAGTACACCCGGAAAATTTGGATGAGATTGAATTTTTACTCAGCGATCAATTTAATCAATTAACAGTTTCTGTTCACAAAAGTAATTTTCAACAAATTAAAAAAGGAGAGAATGCTCCTCTTTGAGAAGAGGTTGTGTCATAAGTGCCGTAATTGTCATTCCGAACGTCTGTGAGGAAGCTTATTAGTTTTAATTTATTAGAATAAATGT
>Ga0302251_1001479_pt1 | contig 14188 bp, 2 predicted proteins | sample AAG_RA_Gln_MG_FD_193534 | JGI IMG/M metagenome (GOLD analysis project Ga0302251, IMG submission 193534) | Enriched activated sludge microbial communities from anaerobic digester in WTTP, New Holstein, Wisconsin, United States - AAG_RA_Gln | ecosystem: Engineered > Bioreactor > Anaerobic >...
CGAGATTCTGGATGGAGGTGGATAAGGTGACCGTCGGCGCTTCTTTGTCCACGATCTTGATCCAGACGTTATTATCCACCTGCTGTGTCGTAGGGATGATCCACGGCATAGTACCGTCAGATGCAGGCGCTTCGCCGTTCGTCAGGTTATCCACGACGATCCAGTCAGTGCCGTTGTGAGAATAATACGCCTTAACCGTGGTCACTGCAGCATAGTTCCACGTTATGTTCTGTGTCGTTCCCACAACCCAATTCTCCGGCGTGTCCTTAAGCGTGATCAATTCGAGTTTGCCGACCACGTTGAACGCGCCGACCATGGTGCCGATTACCTTGTCATTGCCTGCGTCAAGCACGCGCACCTTGCCCAGATTGGTGACCTTGCTCGTCAAACCGTTGGTCCAGTTATACGATGAGCCCTGGCCGACCGGAACATTGGATTCTATGGGCACCCAGGTGCTGCCGTTGTCAACTGAATATTCCAAATCCACCTGCGTGATCGAACTGCCGGTCACCGACCAGCGCAGCGGCACGGTGCCGCTTGCAGGGATGTTCTGGCCAGCTACGGGCTGGCTCACGGTGATCGCCGGCCTGATCGAGAACATGTTCGCCGAAGTATCCGTGACTGAACTGAATGCAACACGCGCATCGCTCACCCTGATCAGACACTGTTCGGAATTTAAAGATCCGGGGATCGATGTCCATTGATAGCTGTTCGCTCCGTCAACGCCCACATGGGTGCTTGTTAATTCATTCCAGACTCCGCCGTTATTAGTCGAGTATTCGATCTTCACCGGCGTGACAAGGCCCGTTGCGTTCCAGGTAATCGTTTCGTTCGTGTCGATATTCCACACGATGCCGCTCGCATCCGGGTATGACAGACTAACCGCACCCTTAAGTTTAAACCCGGTGACCGTCGTCGAAACATCGATATCCGGATCGCCGAACAAGGTCGTTATCCTGACGTATTGTTCAGTCCCTATGGTGGCAGCGCCGGGAGTCCACGGACATGTCTGCGTGCTGCCGTGCGCGCCTGCCGACTGTGTCGCGATCTCGGTCCAGTTCGTGTTATCCGGTGAATATTCTATCTTAACGTTCTTGCCCGTATACGTGCCGACAGGCGAAAACTGGATATCATGCGAGGTTTTGACCAGCCACTCTTCATTGGTCGGCGCAAGGATCAGGATATTGCCTTTGATCTTGAACACAGATGATACGCCTTCGACAGTCGATCCGACTGCCGCGTCTTTTACTTTGATCTTTAAATTATTACCGATCTTATTCGGTACGTTCCAGGTATAGGGATGAGCCGACGCAGCAACCGTTTGAATGTCCGTATACGTCACACCGCCGTCCGATGAAACCTGAATCGTGACGCTCGTGATCTGTCCGTAGGGTTCCCAGTTAATCTGGGTCGCAGTCGGAAAATCCTCACCCGTATACGTCAACACAGGGCTGGCGACCGTAACGTTCTGTATTGCGCCTTTGACTTCGAATACGCCGTTCGACGTCGCGGTTGTGGTCGCGTCGTCATATTTGTCGATCCTGATCTTCGCCGTATTCGGGGACAAGGTGGTATCAGACGGGATATTCCACGTCCAGGGAGACGAAGTGACCGCGCTGCCGGAATCCGCAGGGCTGATCAACTGGAAGTTCGCCCCGTCAGCGGCGTAATAGATCAAATATTTCGCAATAGCGCCTTTCTTGGTCCACTTGATGTTATACGCAGAGCCGACGCTCCATGATTCCCCGCCGCGCGGGGAGTGATTCGCGTCGTTCAACATGAATATCTGCCCCTTAATGGACAGGGCTCCGCCGCCGCCGGTATATTTGTAGCTTGCGTTATCCGGATCATAAATGCGCACGCGGCCTAACGAAGTCAACGCATTGGCAGGCACTGCCCACACGTATTCGCCGTTGTTGGTGACTTTGTGGTCGCCGTCGGTATTGACGTAATTCCATGTCGTGCCGTCGGTCGTGTATTCCAATATGACGCCGCCCGGCACGGTGCCGTATGGCGTCCAACGGATATACCGGTTCTCTTCCGCATAGACGGTCGCGCCGTTAATAGGCTCGGTGATGGCAAATTTGGCGCGCAAATCAAGCGGATTGATCGATGTCGATTTGGTTATTGTCTGGTTCTCATTATCGACAATACGGACCTGCGTTGTCTGGCAGACCAGCGTGTCATTGGGGATTTCCCATGTCATGCTGCCGTTCGAAGCGGGAACGATGCCGTTCGTCGGGTTCTGTATCGTAGTCCAGCTCGTGCCGCCGTCAAGTGAGTATTCGCCCTTGACGTTCGTCACTGCAGTGTAATTCCAGCTGATGCTCTGGGTCGTCCCGATCTCCCAGCTTGCTCCCGCATCCTTGAGCGTCAGCAGTTCGAGATTGCCGACGATGTTGAACGCTCCGGGGCATAAACCGATCACCTTATCGTTTGACGCATCAACAACACGCACCTTTGCAAGATTGGCCACTTTATCCGTAAACGTATTGGTCCAATTATAGGACGAACCCTGGCCCACAGCAACGCCGGGATCGAATGTTGTCCAGTCAATTCCGTTATTCACGGAATATTGCAGATTCACCTGCGTGATCGAACTGCCTGTTACCGACCAGCGTAAAGGCACAGTCCCCTTTGCAGGGACATTCTGGCCAGCTACGGGCTGGCTCACGGTGATCGTGGGCCTGATCGAGAACATGTTTGCTGAAGTATCGGTTACTAACGGGAACGCAACACGCGCGTCGCTGATCCTGATCAGACACTGTTCAGAGTTCAGGGAACCCGGGACTGTCCACGGATAGCTGTTCGCTCCGTCAACTCCCACATGCGTGCTGGTCAGTTCGGTCCATGCAGTGCCGTTGTTCGTCGAGTATTCGATCTTTACCGGTGTGACAAGGCCGGTCGCGTTCCAGGTGATCGTATATTCGGTGCCGATATTCCACACGATGCCGGATGCGTCGGGATACCCGATCGCGACCGCACCGCTCAGCTTGAATCCGGACAATGTCGTGGATACATCGATATCCGCATCGCCGAACAATGTCGTTATCTTGACATACCGGTTCGTGCCGATATCAGTGCCTGCAGGCGTCCACGGGCATGATTGCTGGACGTTATGAGCGCCTGCGGCAACGGTCGCGATTTCAGTCCAGTTGGTGCCATCCGTTGAATAATCCAGACGCACGCTCTTGCCTGTGTATGTGCCGACAGGTGTCCAGAGGATATTATGCGAGCTCTTGACCGTCCAATCCGTCAATGCCGTAGGCTCATCGATGACCATGCTGCCCTTGATCTTGAATGTATTGGAAATGCCTTCGACGGTGGAACCGACAGCAGCATCCTTCACCTTGATCTTTAAGGTATTGCCGATCGCGTTCGGTATGGTCCAATTGAATGTTGCCGGGGTGGCCGCGACCGTGGTTATGGTATTGAAAGTCACTCCGTCAGTGGCTAACATAATATTCACGCTGGTCAACGAACCATATGGCTCCCAGGTGATCGTCGTGGATGATGCTCCGGTATACGTCAGTATGGCGCCGCTCTCCACACCTGCCACCCGAACGTTCTGGATAGCGCCCTTGACCTCGAATGTGCCCTGCGAAGTCGCTGTTGTGGTCGCATCGTCATACTTGACGACCTTGATCTTGCCTGTGTTCGGGGACAGCGTAGCGTCGGTCGGGATATTCCAAGTCCATGGGGACGCAGTAACCGCTTCTTCTGAAGCTGCAGGGCTGATCAATGCGAAATTTGTGCCGTCTGCGGCATAATAGATCAGGAATTTGTTGATAGTGCCCTGCGTGGTCCATTTGATCTGCTGCGCAGTGCCGACGCTCCATGACTCACCGCCGCGCGGGGAATGGTTCGCGTCGTTCAACATAAATATGATCCCTTTGATCCAGAGAGCCGCGCCTCCGCCCTGATATTTATAGCTTGCGTTATTGGGGTCATAAATGCGCACGCGGCCCGATGAAGTCAGTGCAGCTGCAGGGACCGACCACGGATACTGGATATTCACGCCGTAGCTTCCCGCTACTTTATGATCACCGTCAGTGCGCACGTAGTTCCAGTTCGTGCCGTCAGTCGTGTATTCAAGGATGACGCCGCCCGGCACCGTTCCATCCTGATCCCACTGGATCACTTGCGTTCCTCCGGCATATACGGTCGCGCCGTCGATCGGGCTATCGATCAGGAAGCTCGCGCGCAGGTCAAGCGGAAAAACCGACGTGGACACGGTCATCTGATCGTTCTCATTATCGACAATACGTATCTTCGCGTTCTGGTTGACCACCGTATCATCGGGTATCTGCCATGGCATGCTGAGATTGGATGCGGGAACAATGCCGAGAGTCCCGTTCTCGATCGTGTTCCAGACAGTGCCGCCGTCAAGGGAGTATTCGCCCCTCACGTTGGTCACTGCGGCATACGTCCAGCTGATGGTCTTCTCTGTGCCGATCTCCCAGCTGGCACCCGCGCTCTTAAGGGTCAAAAGGTCAAGATTACCGATGATGTTGAACGCGCCTGTCATGGTGGCGATAACCTGGGGATTACCGGAATCAATGACACGAACCTTGCCCTGATTGTTCACTTTGTTTGTCAATGTATTCGACCAATTATAGGTCGTGCCCTGCGCAACAGGGACATCTTCTTCTATAAGGACCCAGTTTCCGCCGTTATCCACGGAATAATAAAGGTCGACCAGGGTGATCGAAGAACCTGTTACAGACCAGCGCAGAGGCACGGAACTGCTTGCAGGAATGTTCTGGCCTGATACGGGAGCGCTGATCGATATTACCGGCCTGATCGAGAATGCGTTCGCGGACGTGTCGGTAACTGAAGCAAAGTCAGTGCGCGCATCGCTTACCCTGATCAAACATTGTTCGGAATTCAATGACCCGGAGATTGACGTCCATTGATAGCTGTTGGCTCCGTCAACGCCTACATGGGTGCTTGTCAATTCGGTCCATGCCCCGCCGTTATTCGTCGAGTATTCGATCTTGACCGGCGTGACAAGGCCGCTTGCTGTCCAGGTTATGGTCTGGTCGCTGCCGACGTTCCATATGATGCCCGTAGCATCCGGATATGTCAGATTAACAGCACCCGTCAGCTTGAAACCTGACTTGGTGGCTGATACGTCAATATCTGCGTCTCCGAACAAAGTTGCTATCTTCAAATACCTGTTCGTGCCTATGTATGAGCCATCCGGCGTCCACGCGTATGTCTGCTGGACATTATGAGCGCCCGCTTCTACGGAGATTATCGGAACCCATGTCTCCCCGTCAGCGGAATAACTGATCTGAACGTTGGTATCGGCATAGGTGCCCACAGGCGTCCAGAGCACATTATGCGGGCTCTTGACAGACCATTCGGTCACCGCGGTCGGAGCGTTGATAACGATGGAACCCTTGATCTTGAATACGGAAGAATAATTCTCGACCGAGGATCCGACAGTGGCGTCCTTGACCCTGACCTTCAAGGTATTGCCGATATAATTCGGTATGGTCCAGTCAGTGGGCGAGGCGTCAGACGCGACGGATTTGATCGGGACAGAATACGTGGATCCTCCGTCAAGGGACAGGGCGATATCCACAGTCGCGAATTCGCCTGATTTCGTCCAGCTGATCGTCGTCGAACTTGTGCCGGTATACGTCAATATCGAGCTTCCCACAACGACATTGCTGATCTTGCCCTTTAATTCGAAGTTTCCTGTTGAAATATCGGAGACTTCGGTGTAGGTCATATCAACGACCTTGATCTTGGCTGTCTTGGACAAAGCAAGCGTCGGGCTGATGTTGGCCCATGTCCATCCGTCAGCGCCGTCAACGCCGGTCGTGGTGCCAATGGAAGTCCAGGTACCGTCAGCGCCGGTCGGGGAATAGAAGATCTCGACGTTGGCGATATTGCCGGTGATAGTCCAGAATATATCCTGGTTCGTGCCGACTTCCCATGATTGCGTGCCGTTGGGCACTGTGACGTCAATGGCGCCGTAGATCTGGAACACCGGGCCTGTATGCGTGGCATTGGCATTGCCGGGATCAGTGATGCGGATCTGTGCGGTCGCGGTCAATGCGTCCGCAGGCACTGTCCAGGAATAACTGCCCGTATTCGGGACCAGATGATCGCCGTCGGTCTTTACGTAATTCCATACCGTTCCGTTCTTCGTATATTCAAGGAGGACATTGTCAACGCCGCTGCCTGCCTTGTTCCAGGTAATGTTCACCGGCAAAGTTGCAGTAACATCCTGGCCGAGCGCGGGACCGGTGACCTCTAGATACGCCATAAGATCGAATGCCGCAGAGATCGTATTTACCGTTGACGCATTATCCACATCGACTATTTTCACATACGCGCTCTGATCAACCAGTTGCGTATTCGATATTGCCCAATCAACATGCCCCGTGGACGCGGCAACGATATCCGTCGGAGTTATCGCAGACCAATCCGTGCCGTTCAGTGAATATGATACCTGGACGTTCCCTGAAACACCGGTCGAACTCCACTGGATCGTATTTGTTTTCCCTGCCTGCCAGTGCGTAGCTGACGCAGGCGTCAGGACCGAGAGTTTTCTTATGCCGAACGTATTGGATGTGCCGATAATATTACCGTCGTCATTGGACACAACACGGATCTGGACGTTATTGGACGCGATATCCGGAATAGTCCAGGTATGTGTCTGCTGCACGCCGTCCGGAGACGCAAGGCTTTGCGCGCCGGTAATAGCGATCGGTTCTCCGCCGTCAACGATATACTGCAGCTTCACCGTGCCCAGCGGTTCCAGAGTGCCTGTTGTCGTCCATTTTATGTCGAGCGAGCCTGTTGCCCGTACTGCGCCGCCCAAAGGCGCATCAACGGCGAGTTTGGGTTTGATGCCGAATGCGCTGTCCGAATCATCGGTAACGGCAGCATCCGCAGTGCTGGTAATGCGCATGACGCAGTTAGAGGACATTGTATCGGGCACGGTCCAGGGAAGCGATTTGGCCGACGCGCCGGTACTTGCGGCGATCAAATGCGGAGAAGTTTCCGGCCATGTCGTACCGTCTTCTGAATACTGGATCTTTACGGTCGAGATCGTGCCGTAATAATCCCAGGTAATGTTCGGAGAGGCCCCCACCTGCCAATTCTCGCCTTGCGGATGCGTGATCCATACGACCGGCCTGATGGTGAACGAATCGACCATATCTTTTACGACCGTAGGATCGTTCGCGTCAATGGCCCTGATGCGGCAGCCGGGATAGGTTACGGCCGGATAATCACTTTCAAGGATATTCCAGATAAACTCGCCGTCATTCGGGGTGGACGCAGTGATGGTCTTGGCATATGACATAGCATTGTTGACGTCGAGCTTCAAGATGACGTTCGCGAACGCGCCGGACCACGTCCAGACGATCTTATTCGTATCCTGATCGCTGACCTTCCACGGAGCATTCTGCACGCCGACTGTCAGGATAGTGCCCCTCACCCTGAAAGGCGTGATCAACGGGACGTTGTCATATACGGTCGGATGTCCGACCGCGGTTATCTTTATGATACCCTCCACCGTCGGCACGTCCGGCACGGGGAATTCGAATTGCCCGTCGGCAGAAGGAGCGGTCCCCATGGATGTGTAGTTCGCTCCCAGGTCAGAACTGAACCATATTTCCACGGTGAAATTGCCGGCGTATTTCCATTTCACCAGAATAGGATCTCCGCCGATGTCATACTGTGTGGCGATCGAAGAATCGTCAAGCGCAAGCTGGGGCTTGATCTCGAATGCCGCGGACAACTTTGCCGGGACCGAGGCGTCACCCGGGTCGGTAAATCGCAATTTATTTGTCGTGCCGATCGTTGAAGACCCGTTCCATGTCGCAGGAGGATTCCATGAAAACGTTTGCACTCCGGCCGCTCCGCTTACGGTCGTCAGATCATAGAACGTCGACCCGTCGGTCGCGTACTCTATCTTTGTAGCGGTCATGGTGCCGGTGTTGCGCACCCGGATGTCAAAAGAGGACGTCAGGTCGACGCTGTGGACCTTAAGCGCGGACTCGCCGACATTGGCCGCTGTCGGGGCAAGAACACCGAATTTGCCCCTGACCTTGAACGCGGAACTTGAAACCGCGAGCACGTCGTCGGGATGTGCCGCGCTTTGCACGCGGACCTTGATATTATCCCCGACGATGTTGGGGACCTGCCACTGGCTCCACGACCATGTATCGGCGGGCGCCAGCACGTTGTTATTGATGGTCGTGTAGCTGCCGGTGCCGGGATCGTATGAAAGGATGAGTTTCGTATCACTCGGAATATTCTGGTAATAGCGGAGCTTCCATGAAATCGTCGAGGAATCAGTCTCATCGTCAGGATCATCGACATACACGATCGAGCCGCTGGTCGGCGCAACGTCGAAGATCTTGGCCTTGACGGTGATATCTCCCGATGAAACCGCTGCGGGAGTGGAACCCGACTGCGGCTGGATCTTGATCTTGCCCGTTATGCTTAAGTCGCCGGGGATAGTCCCGGTGGGCAGCGCAGGCCATGTATGGCTCCATGAATTGCTCGAATTACAGGTATATCCTGTCGTAACAGAGCTGTAATTCGTGCCGTTATGCGCATAGGATATATCGACTTTGCCGATCACGCCGTAGGTCGTCCAGGTGACATACGCGTCCTCGCCGAGCAGCCACGCGCTGCCGCCGCCGTTGGCGATGCCGGTCAGCGTAATTGAACCGACGATCTTGAAATCAGCCGTATTTTTGTCTTCCACCAGGGCATTGCTTTGATGCTCGACCTTGATACGCACGGTATCGGAGACCGGAACGCTGTCGGTCAAAGGCCACGCGTACGCCCCGTCGGCAGCGGGCTTGGTCGTGATAACGGTCCAGTTGCTGCCGCTGTCCGTGCTGTAGCTGATGATCACGTTAAAATTGTTCGGCGACGCACGCCAGGTGATGTCAAGTTCGCTGTCCGCAGGCGCAAGCGTATATGTCGGGCTCGTATTGGGCGGTGTGAGCAATCTCAGGTATGCGATCGTGGTGAATGCGCCTGATTCGCCGTTGCTTCCCTTTATCGTATCCCTGCCTTCCGCAGTGCTATCCGTCCGCCACTGGACCTGCAGGCCCGTGACGCCGATATGATCAGGCCCCACGACCGTCCACTGATATGTGCCGTTCTTGTTCCCGCCGTTGTTGATATCCGTATTGCCGGTGTCGACCGCGATGTTGTAATCCGTGCCTTTCGTAAGGTATATATCGGCATAACCGGTGATCTCGCCGGTATAATGCCATGCAACCGTATATTTGTTCAGTTCCACCGAATCCGTGACCTCGATCGTTTCGCCCGCCTGCGGAGAATCAACGCTGATCACCGGCCTGACTTTCAACCCGGTTACCTCCGAATAGACGTTATCCTCATCGCCTTTTTTACAAACCCGCAAGATTATATCGAGGCCGACATCGGCTTTCTGCCAGGTAAAGCTTTGCGTTACTTCAGGCGTGCCTCCCTCGACTCCGGGAATATCGTCCGGGTCTGCGCCGGGCAGATACGTCCAGCTGGTTCCGCCGTCTTTCGAGTATTTGATAACGACCTGCCCAAGGTCGCCGTGAGGGATCCATTGGATGTCCGCGCTTGAACCGTAGAAGAAATATGCGCTGTTGACCGGAGCCGTAACGTCAAGAGAAGGGCTGACAAGGAACGTTCCGGGCATCTCGTAAAAAACCGTGGGATCGGTTGTCTGAACGACCTTTAATTTCGATGTGGGGCTTGAAACCGGACAGCTTGCGGGAATGTCCCAGACAACAGAGCTTCCCGGATCAGCGCCTGCGGGAACAGGGAACGTCCCCTGCAATCCGCCTGCGGTGTTCAACAGCGTATAATTATATCCGCCGTCGCTTGAATAATAGATATCGACTGTTCCTTCGGCAAGGTCAGTGCCGAAATGGCCTTTCTTTGTCCAGTTGATCGTAACCATTTCGCCCAGAAGCAGGGTGCGGTTCGGGTCAAGGGAAATACCGGTGATGGCGCCTTTGATCGTGAATGCGGCGCCCTGGACCTTCACATTCGTCGGATCACCGGTCAATTCGATCTTGATAAGATTGTCGCTGCCGATCAGGTTATGCGTCGTGCTGGGGATATGAGACGGTATCGGGTTCCACGGCCAGTTATAGGTCACATCGCCGTCTGCGTTGCCTGCTACAGGCGTGGCAAGAACGTCCCATGAGGCGCCGTTGTCCGTAGAAAGCGAGATTGTCACGGTATCTGTGCCTGAAGTCCCGCTTAAATTACCCCATGGTTTCCAGCTGATATTACGGTTCGTGTCTGTCAAAAGCCACGTTTCCCCGCCGACAGGAGAAACCAAGGTCAGATCGCCCTTGATCTCGAAATCGCCGTTTGACTCATCATAATTACGCGTTGTGTAAACCTCTTCGCATTCTATGCGGACGCGGAGCGCATTTCCGATAACGCTGACATCGTTGAGCGAGCCGTCCTTAAGCGTCGGATCGACATGCCAGGCATACAGATCCGCTTTTGCGGAAAGGCCTGTTGCTATGGTAAGAGGATATCCGCCCGTCCCCGAAGCCTGATCAAGGAGTAATTTGACTTTGACGGGTTTATCCGTTTCTACCCCGAACGTGCCGCCTGTCTCAAGGCACTTGGCGTGGTTCCACGTGATGTTGATGGTATCGCCGACGCGTGAAAAAGATTCGTCGCCGTCGGGTGACGTGATATGCAAAAGCGGGAATTCCGCCGCCTGCCACGAAATATCCGTGGCATAAGTGGAGCCGCTGTATCTGGCGAAATTTAAAGTCGAATATACGGCAGGGGTACCGGCAGCGTCTGCAAACATGCCTCTCCATTGAATTTGAGCCAGCCCGGCAGTATTGTTATACGCAGGCCCTGAGAAAGAAACAATAGGCATTGTCGTTGTTCCCCACAAAGACGTGGCCAAATTCGCCGAACTGGTTGCTGTAGTGATACCCGCAATCCGGTTTCTTTGAACGGAACTTGTGAACATATTGTCACATTCAACCAGATACCAGGTAATTTTAACACTCGAAAAGTTGGTATTCCTCCTGAACGTCAATGCAGTACTGCTGCTCAATCTTCCGTCGACCATATACCTGTTCTCGTAACCTGCGCAACCAGTGTTAGCTTCGACAGTGAAAAAAAGCATGGTCTTATTCAGATCCACTTCGGACACCGGAACGACCAGAACAGTGCCGTTATCGCTCGTTTCGCCAGCGTCCCCGGCTCCGCTGTTGTCGATATCGCACGTGCCGCGCTGGACATGCACATCCTTATCATCGGTATCGAAGGCAATGACCTGATACGCGATATCGACGTTATACCCGGATTCGCCTCGCGTGATGGTCAATTTATTGACATCGGTAATCTCTGCGCGAAAAACATACCGTTCATCATTTATCGCAGTAGTAGTGTACGGTTTCCAGGAAATAATGGGAAAGGATTTGGTCAGGTCGACCGAATCCGGCAGCGTAATGACTTTTGTCAATACTGTCTCTGCGACCGTGGTCATACCGCTCAGTACTTGCACGCCTTCCGCGAATTCGACAACGGAGTACGCGCAATATATCGCGTTAGTACTGGTAGCGCGGCGCGCGAACTGCACGGTCTCAGGATCGTCTATGATAGTCATGATATCCGTGAAATAACGCGACGTATCGGTCGAATCGGACGTCGAAGTAAAAAATACGGCTGATTTCTCCAGATCAAGAGGATCGTCTGAAATCCCGAGAGGCACGGTCCCGACTTCGGTCCCGGTGCCGACCGAATAGACCCCGTTCAAGACCCGTTTTACCTGATACGCCCGGGCATCAGGCGCGAAAAAGGCCGCGCAGAAAAAAACCGCTGCCGCGGTGATCGCTGATATGGCTGTGACACGCCGCAGGGATAAGTCGAATGAACGGTTCATGCTGGTATGAGTATTCATTATTTTACCCCCTTAAGAGAAAGGCCCTCGGCATCCTGGGCTTCTTCCGTTACGGCGGCCCTGGGCTTATACGCTGACTGGGCGTCCGCAGGTTTTAAATATCGGACAACATCGGCGATGATCCTGGTATCTTGCCGGTCACCGAAATCGCTGATTTCTTCCCTGTATATGATGAGGACGGTATCTCCCTGAGATATCTCGGAAATACTGCGTTTATGTTCGAGCTTGATATGTTGGGCATCTATCGGGAACAACATCTCGGATTCCGTGCCTGCTTCCTCGTTACGGTCGTAAACCAGAGATATGAATCGTTTACCGATATTGGAGACCTCGCCCTGAACCTGTTTCACTGAGCTGGAGACAATAGGCTCTTTTTTACCCTTGCCTTTCGGGATTTCGTCTTTTGCAAAGCCGGCGCCTGATACAAAGGTAAAAAGGCATACGACGAAAAGCGCGATGAGTTTTTTCATTTTACCGTCTCCTGTGTTTGAGGCTCATAAAAGAAAAATCCTGCGGCTCCTTGTCCTTCTGCCGCAGGCTGACAACGCCTGACATTTTGCCCGCTTCGATCTCGCCGCGCCATGATACGACGCTGCCGTCGGAGGCGGTCTGCATGGTCTCCCAGATGATCTTGTTATCGTCTTCGACCGTGATGGAATAATTCGAGCTGGGGTAGCCCAGTTCGTTCATCTTTGCCGAGACGAATTTGCCCTCAACAAAAGTGATCGTATCAGCCTGCTCTTCCTTGGACGCGCCTGACACCATCTTGATCTGCCACTCGCTTGAGCGCAGTTCGCCGATCCTGTCGGTCTGCGCCGAAACAAGCGGCACCTTCTGGGTATTGTTGATCTTTGCCCTCACTGAAACGAAATATACCCCGCCAAGACCCGCAAGCAGGATGATAAATATACTGCCGAAAACAAAATAAAGACGGTAATGCGTGCCGGTATGGAATTCGACCTTCTGGCCTTCACCCGCTGCCTGGTAAGCTTCGACCTCTGCCCTGACGCGTTTGACGAATTCTTCAGAGCCGAGGATGCCGCCGCGCTGGAGTTTCTTGTGGATATATTCGCCGTCTTCCGTAGAGACGCCGCGGACGAACTCCGCGTAGTTCGCGTTGCCCAGAAGATGCAATGCCTCATCAACAGCGGCTTTCATGAACCCCATGCCCTTTTGCTGCGCAAGGTCATTATATAGGTAATACTGATAGCTTGAATACGGATATTCTTTCGCATCCTGGGTAAGGTTCAGTTTTTCAGGGTTCAAATGGATATACGCGGTCATCTTGAGCAAATAGGGGTTCTTTTCAATAAACGCCGCTTTATAGCGTTCGCGGAATAAATGGCCTTTTCTTTCATATTTGCCGTTAAAATATTTTGTGTAGTTATTATTCAGGTCGCGCATAAAATCCGAGATCTCCTGGCTGGTGTTCTGGGTCTGCGCATCCTTGCTTAATTCCTTTTCAAGCTCTATTAAAAGATGAAAATGATCGGGGATAAGGCAAAAAGAAAATATCTTAATGCCGTATTGTTCCTGATATCTTTTAAGCAGTTCTAAGAACATCATATAATCCCCTTCATCTTTATAGATATTCTCATTATGCTCAGCCCTGCATGTTATGAAGTACAATGCGTCTTTCAGGTATATCCTTGGCAATCGGGGCATTTTTTTGGCCTTTTGCCTGGCACTTTTTGCTCTAAACTGCTTTGGTGCCTGGCACTTTAGCTTCAGTCAAAAAAAAATCTCAGGCAAACTAAACCTGAGATTAACTATGAGGAGTTTCGGCAGCCTGCCTTTCCTCCGCTTTTAAGGGCGGTGGATGCACGGTTTTGCGTCCCCAGGTTACCCTGAGTTTGCCATTTCGTATTCCTAAAACCCTATATGTCAGAAAAAAGTATACCATACCTACGCCCTTTCGTCAAGGGCGTCCCTTAGGTACAAAATACTCCTTTTTGAACGGTTGTAAATTACGTAACCGATTATACAATAATTCCTTGCAAAGTCAAGCAAAATCTTAGGGACGGTTCTGCTGAAATCTTAGGGACGGTTCTGCTTATTCCGCCTCAGCCAGATCTCCACGATGAAGCTCGATATTCTTTATACTATAATACTGTTCTAATTTTTCAATAAATGCCCGAGAACCGGCATACGCCTGTTTTTCAAGTATCCGGGCGTTTATTTGATTACTCTCTATTACGAAATTCACATACTTTTCTTGCCTTTTAACCGGATCATCCGATAAATCTATATATGCCGGACTTGGCGTTA
>Ga0302251_1001482_pt1 | contig 14166 bp, 10 predicted proteins | sample AAG_RA_Gln_MG_FD_193534 | JGI IMG/M metagenome (GOLD analysis project Ga0302251, IMG submission 193534) | Enriched activated sludge microbial communities from anaerobic digester in WTTP, New Holstein, Wisconsin, United States - AAG_RA_Gln | ecosystem: Engineered > Bioreactor > Anaerobic >...
ATTTCGAGGCAGCAAAGCTTCGCTTCGCGTTCGAAATGCGGTTTTTCGCCAGAGGCGAAAAAACCTTTGTACCATGTTCTCAGTTGTAACACTGACTTCCGTTATTTCCATAATCAGAAATCACTTTCCGGTTCCAAGCAGAACCGACTTTTTATTTCAGAATTTTGGGTTGTACACTGTTTAGTTTTCAAGGATCGAATGGAGGTCACTTTTGAATCAATTTTCCGATTCAATATCTCAAGTGACTTCTTCAGTTTATCATCGCGTTTTTACCAAGTCAAGTCATTTTAAATCTTTTCTCGTTCGCGACGACTTCTCCATATTACCCAAGAAACCAAGCTGTGTCAACCCTTTGAAAGAAGTTCTAATTTTCAGATTTTTGTTTTGGACACCTTCGATTTTATGTTAACCTACTTTGCATTCTTTTCTTCCTTTAATGAGTCTAAAATCACTGCCAGTTTTTCAAAAAACAGATCTATCTCTTCATCCGTAACATTGAGCGGCGGAAGGACGCGAATCACGTTTTCGCCTGCCGGGATCAGCAATAATTTATTTTCAAAAGCCACAGTGTTGAATGATTTACAGTCGATCCCAAGCTCGATCCCAATCAAAAGGCCTTTTCCTTTTACGCTTTTGATGATGTGACCATCGGCTAAAGCAACAAGTTTTTGAGTGATCTTCTCGGATTGTTCCAGAACATTGGCCAAGAAGGCTGAAGACGAAATGAGCTCAACGCCCTTCAGTGCGACTGCCGTTGCCAGCGGGTTCCCGCCAAATGTGGAACCATGATCGCCCGCGACCAGAACGCTGGCTTTTTTCGATGCGACAAAGGCGCCAATTGGAAAGCCGCAGCCAAGTCCCTTTGCGAGGCAGACGACATCCGGCTTGACACTGGTGGATTGGAATGCATAAAAGGTCCCCAAGCGGCCAATACCGGTCTGGACTTCATCAAAGATTAAGAGGACGTCGAGCTCGTCGCATTTGGCTCTCAGGGCATTGAGGTAGTCATCAGAAATTGAGTTGACGCCGCCTTCACCTTGAATAGGCTCGACTAGAATGCCACAGTAGCTGCTGTCCAGAGCTTTTAAAGCATCGATGTCATTTGCAGGAAATTCATAAACTTCCGGGATCAGCGGTTTGAAAGGCGCCTGGTACTTTTCCTGTCCTGTGACGGAGAGCGCGCCCATAGTACGTCCATGAAAGCTATGGGACAAATGAGCCAATTTGACAGCACCGCGCTTCTTACCATATTTTCTGGCGAGTTTAATGGCGCCTTCCAATGCTTCGGTACCACTATTGCAGAAAAAGACATCCTGCAGGACACCTTCTGATAAATCAATAAGGGTCTTGGCAAGTTTGAGCTGAGGTTCATTCCAGTACAAGTTGCTGATATGCATCAGCTTGGCGGCTTGTTCTGAGATGACTTTCGCAATTTCGGGATTCCCGTGACCAAGGGCATTGACAGCGACGCCGCTGACGAAGTCCAGATAGGCTTCACCTTTAGTGTCCCAGAGCATGGCACCTTTTCCGTGATCAAAGATCACGTCAAATCTTCCATAAGTCGGCATGACGGCTGCTTTGAACGGATCACTGGCAGGGCTTGAAGCAGCTGTTTCTTTTATAGTCTCATCAACTTTTACATTTTCCATGGTGGTTCTCCTCATATAATAGATTTGCAAGGAAATAAGTGTACTTTTCTGAGGTAATAGCCTTGCAATCTATTGCCTCTTTTTTATTGGATACTAAAGTTTTGGATACTAAGTTTTGCATACTATTTTTTGGATAATAGGTTTTGCTTAACGTTCGATCATGGTCCCTATGCCGCTGTCTGAAAACACTTCAACCAAAAGGCTGTGCGGCGTCGAGCCATTGAGCAGATGCACGGAATGAACGCCGCTTTCGATGGCATTAACGGCGCAGGTCAGTTTAGGGATCATGCCGCCCTTGACGGTCTTCAAAATTTCTTTTGCTTCATCCAAATTCAGCTTGCTGACAAAGCTTGCGGGATCCGGGAAGTTTTTATAGACACCGTTCACATCTGTCATCAGGATCAATTTTTCTGCTCCCACAGCTGTGGCAACGGCTGAGGCGACATCATCCGCGTTCAGGTTGAAGGTCTTCCCATCCTTGTCATGACCAATGGGAGATATAATCGGCGTATACCCGCCGGACATCAGCAGATTAATCAGCGTAGGATCCACCGTGGCGACTTCACCGACGTGACCAATGTCGCCATCCACAACCAACTTCTTGGTGGCCTCGAGCCAACCGCCGTCTTTGCCGCTGATGCCGACTGCTTTAATCCCGCCGTTATTCAATAAAAGAGTCAGTTCAGTGTTGATTCTCCCAGTCAGAACCATTTCAACTTCTGTGATGGCGGCATCTCCGGTCACTCTATACCCACCGACAAATTCGGTTTCAATCCCCATTTTGTCCAGCCTTGCGCTGATCTCTTTTCCTCCGCCGTGAACCAGCACAATTTTCATGCCGACCAGGCTTAATAGTACTATATCCTGAAGGATGGCGCGTCTGCCTTCAGGCGAATCAGCCAGGCTGCCGCCAAGCTTGATCACAACGGTTTTATCCCGAAACCTTTGAATGTACGGGATCGATTCAATTAGTGCAGATACAAATGCAGACATTGTATAACCTCCTATTCGATCACAAGAAATGTAAGAAAGTAAATATATTATACACAACAATGTATATTATTTCAAATTTTTCTTAAAGGTTATTCGCTGTTTTATGCATATGATTTTATAAAATATCAACCTAGGCATTTCTTATCATTGAGTATGGCACCCTACTCTCAGGAAATTCACAAAACATTTACGCCGTATTCGGACAATTTCGATAGTTGAGGTTTTTGCATATGCGAAAGCACGCCTACACTTACAACCTTCACATGAAAATGAGGATAACGCCCAATCAAAACTGGATTGTGCACGTTTGAAAACCTCTGTCTTACTTATTGTATCATTTTTTCTGAATTGTTTATGTATTGTTTCTTCTGCAATTCTGATTTTTGGGTATCAATCGGAAGAGTACTTTCTTTTAATGCTATTCCGTCAAACAAACTGAATACCCCAGTCTGAATCAGTTCTCCCTTTAATCGCCTTTTAGGCATATGGCTGCAGATCTTGAGATGGAATTGATCTACTTATTATTGAATTGTTTTTATTTTTTGTGTATAATTATCCTTAATACTTTTTATGGAGGTTTTGTTATGAATGTATGTGTTGTAGGCGCATCAGGTTACGCTGGTCAGCAGCTGGTAGCGCTACTTATGAATCATCCACATGTTGGGAAGGTATTCTTAATGGCTTCCTCGACTGCAGGTGCCCGTTATTCTGATTTGAATCCGGCCTTTAAAGGTCGGATGGAAGAGCTTCTGCTGCCGGCTTCAGATCTACTGATTCCCGGTTTTGTAAAGGAGAACGACATTGGTGCTGTGTTCCTGGCATTGCCGCACGGGGCATCCATGCCTTATGCGCAGTTTCTGATCGAAAATGAGCCCGAGGTGGGCATTATTGACCTGGGTGCCGATTTCAGAATTCACGATGTTGAAGTTTATAAGAAGTGGTATGGAGATCACTCCTGTCCGCAGTATCTGGAACGCTTCGTCTATGGGCTTCCCGAGGTTCATCGCGATCAAATTGTGGGTTGCAGGACCATCGGCAATCCAGGGTGTTATCCGACTTCCATTCTGTTGGCACTGACCCCTGCACTGAAAGCCGGCGTCGTCGAGACGGATCGAATCGTCGCAGATTCAAAATCTGGGATGAGCGGTGCCGGAAAGACTGCAGCGATCTCTTCGCTGTTCACGGAGGTCGCGGAAACAGTGCGGCCGTACAAAACTGGCAAGCACCGCCATACGGCTGAAATTGCACAGGAGATGTCCCAGGCGGCCGGCGGTGCAGTTGGCCTCCTGTTCGCACCTTCTATAGTGCCAATGAGCCGCGGAATTCAGTCTACGGTCTACGCGGCGGTCAAGCCTGAAAAACTCGAATGGGCCAAGACGTCAATTTTGGACTATTATAAGGAATTTTACAAGGATGCGCCTTTTGTCAGGGTTCTGGATGAGCAGCCAGAGACACGCAACGTGAGAGGCAGCAACTACTGTGATGTCTGGGTGACAATTGATGAAGAAACGTCGACATTGGTGGCTATGGGCGTCATAGACAATCTGGTGAAAGGTGCCAGCGGTCAGGCAGTTCACAATTTTAATCTGATGTTTGGTTTTGAGGAAACAGCGGGCATAAATATGATGCCGCTCTATCCGTAAGAAATTTTTTCTTGTTTATAGATTTCAACTGCATTAAAAATCCATTAACCTGAATTTAGGAGGTTCACACTTTATGAATGATCAACTATTGGAAAATGTTTCGGTCCCGGGGTTTAAAGCTTGCGCCCTATTCTGCGGCATCAAAAAGCAGAATAAAGATTTAACTGTAATCACCTGTGAAAAAGGGGCCGTCGCAGCGGCAGTGTTCACGACGAATTTGTCAAAAGCGGCTCCGGTCATTGTCTCCCAGGAAAACCTGAAGCAGCCGCTGGTGCATGCCGTCGTTATTAACAGCGGAAATGCAAACGCCTGTAACGGAGAGCGGGGTCTGAACGACGCTAAGCGCACGGCCGTCAAAGCCGGTGAGCTTCTCGGTGTTTCTCCCTCCTCTGTGCTGGTCTCTTCCACCGGGATTATTGGTGTGCCGCTTCCGGTAGAGAAGATCGAAGCGGGCCTGGAGCAAGCTATGCCTCTGCTGAAATCAAATGGTCTTGCCGAGGCTGCTCAAGGTATTATGACGACAGATACCTTCAGAAAGTTGGCAGCGCAGTCAGTGTCACTTCCTGAGTCCGGTGTGACGGTCCAAATAGTCGGCTTTTCCAAGGGCAGCGGCATGATTCACCCAAATATGGCGACTATGCTCGGGTTCACATTGACAGATGTCAACATTGAAAAGGATGTGTTCCAGAAGCTTCAGCAAGAGTCGACAGAGGTGACCTTCAACATGATCTCTGTAGATGGAGACACCTCAACCAATGATATGTCACTGGCCCTGAGCTCATGTGAAGCAGGAAATCCGGCACTTCGACCAGGAACTAAGGATTACGAAGTCTTTAGAGAAGCCTTCATTGACGTTCAAAGAACGCTGGCCAAACTGATCGCCAAGGACGGCGAGGGCGCTACCAAGTTGATCCAAGTCAAGATAAACGGCGCCAGAACCGAGAAGGATGCCCGTCTGCTCGCTCGAAGCGTCACAACGTCTTCCTTGGTCAAAGCAGCCATCTTTGGCCGCGACGCGAACTGGGGAAGAGTCCTCTGCGCAATGGGGTATTCCGGCGGCATGTTCAATCCAGATACAGTTGATCTTTATTTTGAAAGTGAATTTGGCAGCATTCAGCTCATGGCGAAAGGCGCGGGACTGATTTTCGACGAAGAAAAAGCGCTGAAGATCCTGGAGTCCAGCACCATAGATATAGTAGCTCAGCTTGGAGAGGGCACTGCGTCAGCGGAGGCCTGGGGCTGTGACCTGACCTATGAGTATGTGAAAATTAACGGCGAATACAGATCCTAGTGTATCATTCTGTTAATATCTATACGGATGTATGTTTAACCCGCTGGCAGAAACCAGGCTTAAACTCCATTTTATAAAGCATAGTTATTTTAGGAATGTTATACTAAAATGAAAAGAAGTCCCAACCGCTATGAGGATGCGGTTGGGACTTCTTCTATTTGTATTTATAAATCGGGCTTTTTGGTGTAACCGTTAATTAGCAGGTATTACAGCGTTGTTGCCTTGTCCCATCATGCCTTGTCCGAACCCTTGGCCCATCATTCCGCCGCGCATCATGCCGCCGCGACCGCCATTTGCAGGTCCATAGCCTTGTCCAAGACCGGCAGCCTCGCCGTTAGTTTGTCCAAGTCCTTGTCCACCGTTGACTCTGCCTTGGCCAAGACCAAAGCGTTCGCCGTTGTTGAGCTGATTTCTCATAGCATATTGCTGAGTGCCGTCGCAGACGTGGTTGTTGATGAAGTCTTTCATGACTTGCGCACGTTCAGAAGTGAGTCTGCCGCTATCTACCAGAGCCTCGATTCTTGCGATTCTGGCTTCTTTAATGGCGTCGACGAATTCGTCGAAGACTTTTCCTTCTTGAGCTTGAACACTGAGAGATTTTCCGGCTCTTAATGCTTCAAGAATATCGGCAGTGTCAGTATCCAAAAGATCAGCCAAAATTTCCACGTTGCTCTTTGCGCTGACCGCAGGCTGTGTAACATCCGCAAAGACGGCAATTGAGCCGAGCGCCAGGACGAGAATCAGTGAGAGTGACAATAAGATTTTTTTCATTTTCATTTCCTCCTTTAGCAAGTTCGACCTGTTCATTGATTTGGTCGTCTTGTTTCTATGGTCTAACTATACCTCTGAATAGTAAAGAGAATATGAAGATGGCATACTTATTTCAAAATTAGCGATTTAATTGGTTTAGGCTGTCAGGTGGAAGCGGGTGCCTGCCACCGACTTCCACCAAAAAAACACACGCAATAAGGCATAGCCTTTTTACGTGTGTTTTTTCTCATTAAGAATACGCCATAAAAACATCCACGCTCTGATCGTCAATCCCCTTCTCTAAAAGGGACACCACAGCATAGAAAGTATCAAAGGCGGTCAGGCACATAACTTTATTTTCTACCGCGCGACGACGCATGCGGAAGCCCGGCTTGTTTTTGACTTTCCCGACCGTCGGCAGAATAACGCTGAAGGAAATCTTGTCCCGTGTAAGCCATGTCAGCGCTTCCTCTTCTGTACCTGCGTCAATGACTTTAGCTTGAGGGAACGCTTCTCGGATGGCTTTGGCCGTGCCGGATGTGGCCACAATTTCATACCCCAGGTTGGCGAGTTTTCCGGTGAGCGGAAGAGACACTGCCTTGAACGCATCTGTGATCGACAGGAAAACCCTCTCAACCACTGCCGGATCTCCCGACGCTTCAACCGAACCATTCTCCGCATTTCGATTGCGCTTCGCGCTCTTGGCGCTGAGTCCCCTGAGGGTACCACTGGCAGCAATAAAGCCTTTATACAAAGCGTGCTCCAGCTTAGCATCCATACAGAGTACCTCCCCTGTAGACTTCATTTCAGGGCCGAGTGCAGAGTCCGCAGCAGGAATTTTCTCCATGGAGAAAACCGGATGCTTCACCGCATAAATCTCGCGCTCCGGGTAAAGTCCTGTCGGGTACTCCATGCTGTTGACCGTCTCACCCAGCATGCAGCGGGTGGAGAGCTCAATCATGGGCACGCCGGTGACTTTACTCAGGAATGGCACTGTACGGGATGCCCTTGGATTGACCTCAATCACATAGAGCTTGTCTTTTTCAACAATAAATTGGATATTGAGCAGACCGACAATTTTCAGAGCCTGTGCAATTTTACGGGTTGTCACTATGATTTGACCCTTCATCTTGCTGCTGATGCTCGGTGCCGGATAGATGGAGATACTGTCGCCGCTGTGAACGCCTGCGCGCTCCAGATGCTCCATGATGCCCGGGATTATGACATTTTCACCGTCAGAGATCGCGTCGACCTCGACTTCGAGACCGTTGATATACTGGTCGATCAGCACCGTGCTCTTTGGCTCACGTTCGAAGGCGCCAAACAGATAGCGTTCCAGCGCTTCATCATCATAGACAATTTCCATGCCGAGGCCGCCTATGACATAACTTGGACGCACCAGAAGCGGGAAGCCAAGGCCTTTTGCCTGCAGCATACCATCGGCAACACTGGAAACGCCATAACCTAGGGGACTCGGGATGCCTTCTTCGATCAGAATCTGGTTGAAGCACTCGCGGTCCTCGGCGTTGTGGACAGCTTCGAAGGAGGTGCCCAGGATTGGAATCCCAGCCTCTGAGATAAACCGCGCCAGTTTGATGGCAGTCTGGCCGCCGTACTGCAGGATAACCCCTACCGGCTTCTCTTTGTCGACGATGCTCAGAATGTCCTCCTCGGTGATGGGTTCAAAGTAGAGCTTGTCCGAGAGATCAAAGTCCGTGCTGACGGTCTCAGGGTTGTTGTTGACAATGATCGCCTCATAGCCCAGATTTTTCAGCGCCAGGACACCATGAACCGAGCAGTAGTCGAACTCCACGCCCTGGCCAATCCGTATTGGACCGGAACCTATGACAATGACTTTCTTGCGGTCACTGACCTCTACCTCGTCCTCCCCGCCGTACATGGAATAATAGTAGGGAGAAGTCGCCTCGAACTCGCTGGCACAGGTGTCGACCATTTTATAAGAAGGCATGATATTGTAAACTTTTCTAAGGTCATAGATCTTGTCTGCAGAGGTGTCCTTCATAAGTCGGCTGATCCCTTTGTCCGCAAAACCATAACGCTTCAGGTCCATAAGGAGCTCGGAGTCCAGCACGTTGATCTTCTGATCTCGAATGCGTTCCTCCAGATTAACTATACGCTGAACTTTGCTCAGGAAGAACGGATCAATGCCGGTCATGCCCTTCAACGCTTCCACGGTTGTACCCCGGCGCATGAGCTCAGTGATGAAGAACAGCCTCATGTCGTCGCCATTGATGACGCGGTCGATTAACGCCTCGGTGCTCATGGTGTCCGCAATGGGGAATTTGAGGTTATACAAGTTGATTTCGAGGGAACGGACCGCTTTAAGCAGCGCCGCCTCGAAGCTGCCGGCTATAGCCATAACCTCGCCGGTGGCCATCATCATGGTCCCGAGAATTTTGTCAGCTTCTTTGAATTTGTCAAAAGGCCACTTCGGAATCTTGACGACCACGTAGTCCAGGGTCGGCTCAAAGCAAGCCTTGGTTTTGCCGGTAATGTCGTTGACGATTTCATCCAGGTCGTAGCCCAGAGCAATTCTGGTTGCCACCTTCGCGATAGGATAACCCGTCGCCTTGGACGCCAGCGCCGAGGAACGGCTGACCCGCGGATTGACCTCAATGACGTAGTACCTGTCGCTTTCAGGATCCAGCGCCAGCTGCACGTTACAGCCGCCACGAATCTCCAGGGCATTGACGATATCTATGGACGCCCTGCGAAGCATTTGATACTCAAGGTCATTCAGCGTTTGGGACGGGGCTATGACAATGCTGTCCCCCGTATGGACGCCCACCGGATCAAAGTTCTCCATATTGCAGACCGCAATGACGTTGCCGCTGTTGTCCCGGATCATCTCGTACTCGATCTCTTTCCAGCCCTTGATGGACTTTTCCACCAGAACCTGACCGGCGATGCTGAAATCAATGCCGCGGCGGGCAATTTCCCGCACCTCGGCCTCAGTATTCGCAATGCCGCCGCCTGTGCCGCCCAAAGTAAACGCCGGGCGGATAATGACCGGCAGCCCAATTTGATAGGCCTGCGCCACCGCAGACTCAACGTCCTCTGCAATATAGCTTTCAATGCAAGGCTGGCCAATTGCTTCCATGGCCGCTCTAAAATCTTCGCGATCCTCCGAGGTCTCAATGGACTCAAGCGAGGTACCAATAACCTCAACCTTATACTTCTCAAGGACGCCGCGCTTCCACAGCTCCATTGAGAGGTTGAGGGCCGTCTGGCCGCCCATGCCGGCAATCATGGCCTCCGGGCGCTCTTTCTCAATAACTTTCTCCAGGAACTCCGGTGTCATGGGCTCCATGTAGACATGGTCCGCCACGGTAGGATCCGTCATGATAGTCGCCGGATTCGAGTTGACCAGTACAACTTCGACGCCCTCTTCCTTCAGCACTTTGCAGGCCTGGGTCCCGGAGTAGTCGAATTCAGCGCCCTGTCCAATTATGATGGGACCGGAACCAATGACAAGAACCTTTTTAAAGTTGTGCTTTTTCATCATTTGGCCTCCTTCATCATGGTCACAAACTGGTCGAACAACAGGTCAGAATCCCGCGGCCCAGGTGACGCCTCCGGATGATACTGCACGCTGAAGATCGGAAGATGTCGGTGCCTCATGCCCTCCACACTGCCATCGTTGACATTTATATGCGTGATTTCTATCTGTGTCATATCCAGGGACTCTGGCACCGTGACGTAGCCGTGGTTTTGAGCGGTGATCACAATGTGGTTGTGAATCAAGTCCTTGACCGGGTGATTGCCGCCCCTATGGCCGTAGACGAGCTTTTCCGTCGTGCCGCCAAAGGCGTGGGTCAGGATTTGGTGACCCAGGCAAATGCCAAAGACAGGTTTTTTGCCGATGATTTCCTTAACGACCGCCACAATTTCACCAAGCTCAGAAGGATCCCCAGGCCCGTTGGACAGCAGCACGCCATCCGGATTACAAGCCAGCACTTCTTCTGCTGTCGATCTCGCCGGGAACACATGGAGTTCCACCCCACGCGCCACCAGCGACTTCAGGATCCCGCGCTTTACGCCAAAATCCATAACTGCCGCTTTTAGACCACAGGGCTCTTTTGGTGTAATCACGTAAGGTTTTTTTGTGGTGACTTCATCCACATAGCCTTTGACGTCGTAGCGATTTAACTCCTGTTTGACTTCGTCAAGGGTGTCAAGGTCTGCGACGATCATCCCCGGCACGGTCCCCTGGCTGCGAAGTTTTCTCGTCAGCGCTCTGGTATCAATGCCTGATATTCCAATAATGCCGTGACGTGTCATATACGCGTCCAGGCTTTCGTTGCCTCTCCAGTGGGAGTAGTCATCCACTTTTTCACGTACGACAAGTCCCCTGACCATAGGCTTCTCAGACTGTTCATCATCCGGATGCACGCCGTAGTTGCCAATCAGCGGGTAGGTCATGACCACAACCTGACCAAAATAGGAGGGGTCGGTCAGCACTTCCTGATAACCGGTCATGCTGGTATTGAATACAACTTCTCCTACACGCGAAAAAAGAGCCCCAAAGAGCTCACCTTCATACTGACTTCCGTCCTTTAAGACCAGAAATCCCTTCATGATGCCACCTCTCCTCAATGTATATTTTCCATTAATTGTCAGACACATTTCCGACGAGGCAGATGTATGGTATCGATCGATTTTGTATGGACCCGCTCCCGGCGGGACAGAATCTCCGTTCCACATGGCCCGCTCTCAGTCAGGCCAGATCTGCGCTGCATTTTCGTATTCCATGGCTTCATGGAGTTTGTTTACTGGTTAGAACCGAGCTTGCCGATGGTGACGCTGCGTCACGCGCAGCCACCACGACAAGCCGGTTCCTTAATACTTGTTTAGCAATGCTCAAATCTTCGATATTGTAACCTAAATAGATGTGTTTGTCTATAGAAATCCCAAAAATACTTTAGGCTTCGAGGTATTCTTCCGCAAGTTTCAGCATGTTCTGGACGCTTGCCAGGGAAGTGGAGCCATAGGATTTCTTGTTCTCCACACAGCGTTCAATATCTATGGCGTCATAGACATCCGCGCCAATAAGGTCAGACACCGCCTGCATCTCTTCCAGGGAAAGCGCTTCGAGAATCTTCTTCTCTCTGATCGCATAGGCCACCAGCTTACCTGAAACTTCGTGAGCGTCTCTGAACGGCATGCCTTTTTTCACCAGATAATCCGCCAGATCTGTTGCGTTCAGGAATCCTGCCTTGCACTGATTGAGCATGGGTTCCGGTTTGAACGCGGTGTGTCGGAGCATGTCCGCGAAGACCTTCAGGCACAGTTTAACTGTGTCTCCGGCGTCAAAAACAGGCTCTTTGTCCTCTTGCATGTCCTTGTTATAAGCCATCGGCAAGCCTTTCATCACTGTCAGGAGGGACATGAGATCCCCATAGACTCTGCCGGTCTTGCCGCGGATCAGCTCAGCGGCATCCGGGTTTTTTTTCTGGGGCATGATGCTGCTGCCTGTAGCGTAGGCGTCGCCTATTTCAATAAAACCAAATTCACCAGAGCTCCAAATGACGAACTCTTCCGCAAGCCGGCTGAGGTGCATCATGGTGATGGAACAGGCGCTCAGGAATTCTACGGCGAAATCCCGATCTGCCACGCTGTCCATGGCGTTTTCCGATGGTCCCGAGAAGCCCAGCTCCGCCGCCGTCATAAAACGGTCGCTCTCATAGCTGGTGCCCGCGAGCGCGCCGCTGCCAATTGGCGAAAGATCCATCCTGTCAAAGGCATCCTCAAAACGGGAAACATCCCGCTTCAGCATCTCGAAATAGGCCATCAGGTGATAGGAAAGCCGCACTGGCTGCGCTTTTTGCAAATGGGTGTATCCAGGCATAATGACGTTTGTATTTGAGGCAGCATGTTCCAGCAGGACACTCATCAATTCTCTGATGAGGCTTTCAATAACGCGGCATTCCCGGCGAACATATAACCGAAAATCCAGGGCGACTTGATCGTTCCTGGATCTTGCGGTGTGTATTTTTTTGCCGAGATCGCCGAGTTTTTCCGTCAACTGCTTTTCAACCGCCATGTGAAGATCTTCGTCTTCAATTTTGAACTTGAAAGAACCAAGCTCGATTTCCGCTTCAATTTCCTTCAGAGCGAGGACGAGCTTTTTAAGCTCATCCTCGGTAAGAATGCCCATTTTCGCGAGCATCTTGGCGTGAGCCAGGCTGCCTGCGAGATCTTCCTTGTACATTCTATGATCAAACTGAATGGAATTGTTGAAGAGGTCCATCAATTGGCTGGTTCCGGACTCGAATCGACCTGACCATAGCTTCATACGAACTTGATTTCTCCTTTGTCTTCGTGTTCCAACTTGCCTGCTTCTTCAGCCTCAAGGCGCTTGATTGCCCCAATTTTGAGAGACAGCGTGAAGAGGTTTATGAAGCCCTCTGCATCCTGCTGATTGTAAACGTCGTCAGCACCAAAGGTGACATAGCGCTCATCATAGAGGGTAAAGTCGGACTTGGAAGCGACGACCATGCAATTCCCCTTGTAAAGCTTGAGTTTAACATCGCCGGTGACAACTTTTTGAGTCTCATTGATGAAGGCATCCAGTGCCAGCTTCAGCGGCGAAAAAAGGAGTCCGTCATAGACGAGCTCGGAGTATCTTGCAGCAACCGTACGCTTAAAGCTCATGGTAGCGCGGTCGAGAACCAGCTTCTCCAAAGCTTTGTGAGCCTGGTAAAGCACTGTGCCGGCAGGGGTTTCATAAACGCCGCGGGACTTCATGCCAACGAGGCGGTTTTCAACAATGTCGATTAGTCCAACGCCGTTGGCGCCTGCGATATCGTTCAGTTCCATGACGAGCTCAAGGCCGCCTTTTTTGACGCCATTGAGGGATACCGGAACCCCTTCTTCAAAGCCAACCGTAACATAAGTCGGAACATCCGGCGCCTTCTCAGGCTGAACGGTCAGTTTATAGATGGACGGGTCATGCTCGTTCCATGGATTCTCCAGGTTGCCGCCTTCGTGGCTGAGGTGCCAGACGTTTTCGTCTCTGGAGTAGATGTCTTTTTTGGTAACCGGAATTGGAATGCCGTGCTCGATTGCATAGTCAATGCAGTCTTCACGGGACTTGAGATTCCAGAAACGCCAAGGTGCAATGATTTTAAGCCTAGGATTGAGTGCCTTGATGCCGGCTTCAAAACGTACCTGGTCGTTGCCCTTTCCGGTCGCGCCGTGAGCAATGGCAACCGCGCCTTCGAGCTCTGCGACTTCAACGAGTTTTTTGGCAATCAGTGGTCGTGCGTAAGCGGTACCCATGAGATAATCTTCTTCATAGATCGCGCCGGATTTAATGCCCTGGAACAGATAGTCCTGAACGAACTCTTCTTTGACATCGACTACATACGCTTTGATTGCGCCTGTTTCCATTGCCTTTTTCTTGACAGCCTCAAAATCGTCCTTCTGACCGACATCAACGCAAACCGCGATAACTTCCATGTCGTATGTCTCTTTGAGCCAAGTGAGGATAACGGAAGTGTCCAAACCTCCGGAATACGCGAGTACAACTTTATCTTTATTCATTATTATGCTCCCTTCTGCATATATATTGATTGAATTATAACATTTTTTTGGGCATAATCAACCACTTTTCATGAAATTTTTTAAAATTTTTTAGGCAAAATTAAAGAATTTCATCCATACACAAGAATTCCAATAAAAGTCCCGCGGCCGAAGCGACGGCAAATTCAGAGTTCCTCACTTTTCTGCTGCGCAGGCATGATGTTTGGGCTATACCTTATCGATTTTTATTCAGATTGTATACACGTATATGAAGTTGCATAATCGTTGCATATAT
>Ga0302251_1001490_pt1 | contig 14059 bp, 12 predicted proteins | sample AAG_RA_Gln_MG_FD_193534 | JGI IMG/M metagenome (GOLD analysis project Ga0302251, IMG submission 193534) | Enriched activated sludge microbial communities from anaerobic digester in WTTP, New Holstein, Wisconsin, United States - AAG_RA_Gln | ecosystem: Engineered > Bioreactor > Anaerobic >...
CACGGACAGGGACAGGGACCTCGAGGAGATCAGGAGGGAGCTTTCCCCCCTGCTTGCCAGGTTCGATGCCGCGGGTGTGCCACCCGGTGTCCTTCTCGAGACCTCCGGCAGGTATGCCTTTATTGACGAGGAACTGGGTGTTCCCGTGAAGACCGTAGGCCGTGAGGATTTGAGAAGGGTCTTCAAGACGGACATCGAGGACGGTGTCGCCGGTCCCCTCGGGGGCCTCGTGGAAACGATCTGGCCCGGGGCGACGGGCTTCAACCTGGCGGGCAAGGGTCCGGGGGCATCGGGCGGGGGTTTCAAGACCGCTGTCACGTGGGCGCTCCTCACACTGATCGCCGTCGCCGCGCTCCTCTACCTCATCGTCCCCCTTCAGATGGAGAAAGCAAGGCTCGACCGCATCGAGTACCAGTTGAAGATACGCAGGGGCGAAATACGGGCGATCGAGGCATTGAGGCAGGAGATCGGGTCCATCGAGACGGACATGAACAGGATCAGGGGATTCAAGGAATCCGCCCCCATGGCACTGGATGTCATGAAGGAATTGACCACCATCCTGCCGAAGAGCGTCTGGCTTACCCGCCTGAGGATAACGGGCGAGACGGTGGAGACCGAGGGATACGCTGCCTCGGCGACGGAAATGCTTCCCAGACTGGAGCAGTCGAGCCTCTTCAAGAAGGTTGAGTTCTCCTCTCCCACGATACGGGACACGCGGCTGAACGCGGACCGCTTTGTGATCAAGATGCAGATGGAGGGCTTCGAAGAGAAGAAAGCGGGAGGGCCGAAAGATGAAGGGAAAAAGTAGGCTTGTCTCCGTTGCCGTGCCGGTCATTGCGGTGCTTGCCGGTCTCGTCGCGTACCAGTACGGGTATCTGGCCGTCAAGAGCGAAAGAGCATCGTTAAGGGAGAGGCAGGCGGCGCGATGGGGGACCCTGGAGCGATACGTGAATCTCATCGCCGAGAGACCCCTGCTCGAGAAGAAGCTGGAATCCCTGAAGGAAAGGAGGAGCGCCGAGTCCGCCAGGGTGATCCCGGCGGAGACCCTCAGCATTGCCGCAGCAACGCTTCAGACCATCGTGAAGGGGTCCATAACGGGAAGGGGAGGGTCCATCGCGAGTGAACGCGTTGAGAGGCCGGAAGATCTGGGAAAGTTCAAAGTGGTCAGTGTGAGCGTCGACGCGGTACTGCCGGACACCAGGGCGCTCAGCGACGTTCTGTACACGCTGGAGACCAACGTGCCATACCTCGTGATCAAGGAAATGGACACCCGTGTCAGGAATTTCAGAGACCCCAGGGACCTGATGGTCAAACTCCGGGTATCGGCCCTGGCGAGCGGTAAATGACATGAAGGCACTCAGGTATCTCATCCATAACGCCACTGTGATGAACATGGTCCTTTTCGCCGTGGCCGTCGCCCTTGCCGCCGCGACGGCCATTCCCCTCGTCAGGATGCGCCACGCTTACTCTCTGCCCGGGATCAAGGCGAGACCTCCCGGTCAGGAGGGGCCTCGGGCGGACCTGCAGCCGAAGCTTCCTTCGGACTATGCCGTCATAGGGGAAACGAACCTCTTTCACCCGGACCGGGTCATCCCCGTTGACAGGAAAGCCGAGGTCCCGAGGCCCGACGTCGTGCTCTATGGCACAATGATCGACACGACCCGCCTTGCCTTCATAGAGGACAGGAAGAATCCCTTGACGACCCCGGGCAGGGGCAAGCGCCAGCGGGTTGTGAAGGTGGGGGAGGAGGTAGGCGGGTATACCGTCGCCGAGATTGCAGCCGACAGGATAGTGCTTGTCAGGGGTGACGACAGGGTGACCGTCCAGCTGTCCCCTCCCGATAAACGAAAAACCACGGACGCTCCCCCCGCCCCTCAGCAGCCCGCACAGACGAAACCGGTACAGACTCCACCCCCCGCCCCGGCGAGGCCCGTCCGCCCGGCGCCTCAACCCCCCGGAGGGGTTCAGAGCCCGCCACTGCCCGTCGGCGAGACCATCCGTCCGACTCCATCTCCCGCCTCGCCGCAGCCGGGGGGCGAAAGGGCTTCACCGCCCAATTCGCGGAAGTGAACAGGATACATCACGCAAGAGGAAATAATGCACAACTGAAGGCCGGTTCCGGGCCGTGACAGACCGGTAGAGGAACCGCCGTCTCCGTAAACTCCCGTTCCATCATGATCGAACATGGGGATCCGCCCTTTGTTCGGACGCCATCCGCCGCCGACCACCACGCATCGCGTGGCACGCGCAGTGAACCGTCAATCTGAGGAGGGATGATGCGCAACGTTATCATCGCGGACGACCACCCCGTCGTGTTCAGGGGTTTGAAAGAGATCCTGCGGGAGAACTTCGGCGGGGTCGTGGTGGACGGGGCCGGCACGGGCCGGGAGCTGATCGAGAAGATCAAGAGGAATGACTACGACCTCGTCCTCCTCGATATCTGTCTTCCCGACGCGAACGGCCTCGATGTTCTCAGTGACCTGAGAAAGAGACGGCCGAAACTGCCCGTTCTCGTCATCAGCATGTATCCCGAGGAACTCTACGCGGTGCGGGCCATAAGGACAGGAGCCCAGGGATATCTCACGAAGCAAAGCGCCCCGGACGAACTGGTCGGTGCGGTCCGCAAGATACTGGCAGGCAAGAGATATGTCAACCCGGCATTTGCGGTGCGGATGGTCGTCGATTTCGAATCCGATATCGTGAAGCCCGCCCATGAGAGGCTCTCAAACCGCGAATTCCAGGTGATGCGCATGCTCGGCAGCGGGAAGAGCATAAAGGACATTGCCGACGAACTCAATCTGAGCATAAACTCGATACGGACCTACCGGGCCAGGATCATGGACAAGATAGGCGTGAAGGGAACGCAGGGGCTCATTCACTATGCACTGACACACGGGTTGATCGAGTACAGGGGGGAGTAAGGGGGCTGATGATCAGGTCCAATGATCAAGTCAGGAGACGATAACCAATAATCAAATTCCTATGACCAATGAAAGAGATAATGACCAATTCGCCAATGACCAATTGAACAAAGGGAAGGACAGAACGGACTGTTTGTATCATTTTGGTTATTGGAATTTGGTCATTGGTCATTCTTCTCTCCCGGGGATGCCTCGGAGGGTGTGTCTGTCCGTTGCCGTGGATTCGTTTTGGAGAGACCTGAGGACGGGGATAGGACCGATAGGACAGCGATAGGACCAATAGGAGACACAGGGCCTATGGGACTAATTAGGACCTATAGGACGTAGGGAATGGTTGGGGCAGAGGTTTTTTCTCTGCCCTTTTCTAGTCTATCGGGAAGTCGAAGTAGGTGTCGGGGAAGGGTTCGTCCTTCAGGGTGTAGTGCCACCATTCCTTGTCGTAGTTGACGAAACCCTGCTTTTCCATGAGGGCTTTGAGGAGGAGCCTGTTTCCTCGCTGAGCGGTGCCGACCGACGTGTTCGCCGTGTGGGCGAGGGTGTGGAAACAGTCGAAGCCGGTGCCCATGTCGATGGAGTTGTCACGAAACCGTTCCGACGCAGGGCGGAAGCAGGCGAAGAGCTTCTGGCCCGGACTGTATGCCTCCTGTTCGGGGACGGGTACGGGCACTATGGTCAGGTCCAGGGTGCTTCCCCGGGAGTGGCCCGATTTCTCGGCTATGTAACCTTCGGCGAAAAGGCTGCTCTTGTCGACGGTGGGATAGAACTCCTTCTTCGTCCGTGTGTCCCCGATGTCCTTCGCCCACCTGACGAAGTGGCTCACCGCCCTCTGCGGCCTGTAGCAGTCGTAGATCTTCAGGGAAAGGGAGAATTTTCCCAGTTCCTCCTGGACGCGTTTCAACGCATCGGCCGCTTCCCTGGTGAGAAGGCATTTCGGGGCATTATAGCCGTCGATCCTTTCGCCGACGAAATTGTGGGGACCGAAATAACGTATATCCATGACGACGGAAGGGATATGTTCCCTGACGTCGACGAAACGGTTTTGAGCGTCGTCGCCGGCAAAGGCGGCAAGAGGAAGAAAGATGAGCAGGGCGAGGCCTGCGAGGATGAATAAGGATTGCCTTCCAGTCACGCTCATGCCCATGTCGGTGGTCCCTCCTGTATTTTTCTAACACGTTATCAGAACCTGTCCCTGTTTGCAACAGCACAACAAAGACCGTTCAAAGTTCAAGAGTTCCAAGTAAAAAACAAAAGGAAAAAGGGCGACGCAACCATGCACGTGTCCCTTTTTTGCCTTTCACTCTTGAACCTGGAACCTGGAACCTGGAACGGTTTTTCTACGCTGCTTCGGGGGATACGAGTTGTGTGGCGGGGGTGGCGCCCTTGAGTTCGTCCATGACGTCGTGCACGGTGCTGATGCGGTCGACGCGGTAGCCATTCGCGCCCACCGTGTAGAGTGGCTCCTCGGCGTCGGGATTGTAGCCCCCGGAGCTGAGGAGTCCGTTGCAGATGCAGAAACAATCCCCGGTGTTCTCCTGTGCCCTGCACAGGGCATACCTGCCTTCCCTGTCCTTCGTCATGATGTAGCCCTTGTCGCAACGGGGCCTTCTTCTGTTGCCGAGCGCCGAGAGGAACATGGGAGACTCCTTGATCACCATGAAGGGCATTCCGCAGGGTGAGCCCGGGGTGGAGGCGACGACGATGTCCCTCGGACCGGCTTTGACAACGGCATGCTTATATGCCTGCGTGGCGCTGCTCTCCACGGTGGCCAGAAAACGTGTTCCCATCTGCACCCCATCTGCACCCATGGCCATGAACCGGGAGATGTCGTCGTGGTCGTAGATCCCGCCGGCAACGATCACGGGGAAATCGCCGTGGCGCGAAGCGAAGTCCTTGACGGGCGGAAAGAGGTTCTCCAGCCTGTTGGACTCGAGGCCAAGGTCTTCCAGCCTGAAGCCGAGGTGTCCGCCGGCAAGGGGCCCTTCCAGCACGACCGCGTCGGGCCGGTATCCCAGGCGTTCCCATTTCTTGCAAATGAGTTGAAGCGCCCTCACCGAAGAGACGATCGGGACGAGGGCGGTGTCCCCCGGGTCTGCGATGCCCGGAAGGGCGAGCGGGAGCCCGCCTCCGGAGATGATGACGTCCGCCTTCGCGTCGATGGCCGCCCTCACGGTGACATCATAGTCCCTGGCGATGGCGACCATGACGTTGATGCCTGAAACGCCTCCCTTTTCCCGCGCCAGGCAGACCTCTTCGTACACGGCGTCGTAGGTGTTGTACACTTTGTTGTTGCGTTTTGCCAGAAGCCTGTCGAGGCATGCGCTGGACACGATGCCGATGCCGCCCTCGGCAGCCACGGCGCTCGCCAGCGGCGACAGGGAGACGCCAATCCCCATACCCCCCTGGATAATGGGCACTCGTACAGATGTCCCTTTGATGGTAAGCCCTTGCAGCATCGTCCCTCTGTGCCGTGAATCAATTTTATGACGGATTGTTGAAGCTGAAGGTGAGAAATAAAAATGAAAACACGACCGCTCAATATAGCATGTTTTGCCGCCAATTACAAAATAATAGATGAAAAGCGAGAGGCGGGTCATGGGTTATGGGAAAGGACACTTCCTATCACCTATCACCCCTCTTTATGATATAATGACGCGACCATGCAGACCCGGATATCGGAAGACCGGAAGAAGAAGGCCGAGGGGGAGGATGTTTCCCGGCAGGCCCTTGTGCTTGCCCTCAAGCGTGCTGAGGAGAAGGTGCGGCATCTCGCGGAAAGGGAGCGGCAGCACAAGCTCGCGCAAGGGGAGCTGGAGAAAAGGACCCATGAGCTCAACGAGAGGATCAAGGAGCTCAACTGCCTTTACATGATATCGGGGATCGTCGAGAAGGAAGGGGCCACCCTGGACGAGATCCTGCAGAAGACGGTCGACATAGTGCCTGACGCCTGGCAATATCCCGACATCGCCGCGTGCCGCATCGTACTCGGTGACCGGACCTTTGTGAGCCATGGTTTCGGACAGACGCGGTGGAGGCAATCCCAGCGGATCGTCGTGCACGGCAAGGACGCCGGCCTCCTGGAGGTGTTCTATCTGGAAAGGAGAAAGACAGCCGACGAGGGGCCTTTCCTCAAGGAGGAAAGGAGTCTCATCGATGCCATAGCGAAGCGCATCGGCGAGATCGTCGAGCGTATTCTGGGAGAGGAGGCCCTGAAAGAGAGTGAATCAAAGATGCGTGCTCTCCTCATGGCCATTCCTGACCTCATGTTCCAGATGGATGTATCGGGGATCCTTCTCGGCCTCCACCCGGGCGATTTTACGGTCTTGAAGAGTGTTGCCGAAAGGCTCGTCGGCCGGAACATGTATCTCATCTCCGACAGGGAGGGATTTCTGCCGCGAAGGCTTCTCGAGCAGGTCATGGCCTGTGTAAGGCAGTCCATCTCGACCGGCAAGGCGCAGGTCTTCGAGCAGCACCTTTCCTTCGGCGGTGAGGCACGCGACTTCGAGGTGCGGATCGTCAGGTGCGGTCCCAACAAGGCGCTGGGCATCGTGCGCGACACAACGAGGCGCAAGAGGCTGGAGCGGGAGATCTTGGAGATCAGCGGACGTGAACAGCGCAGAATAGGTCAGGACCTTCACGACAGCCTTTGCCAGCATCTTGCGGGCATCGGTTTCATGGGCAAGGTGCTGGAAAGAAAGACCGCCGCCGAACAGCCGATCAGGTCCGAAGATGTTGCCGAAATAGTGGACCTCATCGATCAGGCGATAACCCTGACGAGAGGTTTCGCCCGGGGCTTAAACCCGGTCAGGCTGGAAGCGGACGGTCTCATGATGGCGCTCATTGAGCTCGCGGCGAACGTGGAAAGGCTCTTCGGGATCACCTGCACCTTCGAATACGATTCCCCGGTCCTCCTGAGCGATAATGCCGCCGCGACCCATCTTTACCGTATCGCCCAGGAGGCATTGAATAATGCCATAAAACATGGTAAGGCAGATAATGTGACCATCGCCATGAAACAGGATGGTGAGAGCTGCGTGTTGACCATAAGTGACAACGGGGTCGGCATGCCCGGCACGCAGAGCCAGGGAAAGGGCATGGGGCTCAACATAATGCAATACCGTGCCTCCATGATCGGCGCCGTCCTGGAAATAAGGGAACCGAAGACCGGGGGATGCGTCATAAGCTGCACCTTCTCCGACAGGCCCGCGACCTGAGGGCGGCGGCAAGACCGGCGGGTCCTGAAGGCATCTTGATAACGGGACCGGAGGATATCCGTGACGAAAAGAAAGATACTGATCGTCGATGACCATCCCATTCTGCGGAAAGGGCTGACGCTTCTGATCAACCAGGAGCCCGACCTCGTCGTGTGCGCCGAAGCGGAGAACGCGCAGATGGCCCTGGAATCACTGGAGACGGTCGTTCCTGACATGGCGATCGTCGACATATCCCTGCCCGGCATCGACGGGATAGAACTCATCAAGGAATTGCGCCTGCGTCACAGGGACATGCCCGTCCTTGTCGTTTCCATGCATGACGAGACCCTGTACGCGGAGCGTTCACTGCGAGCCGGGGCGCGCGGCTACATAATGAAGCAGGAAGCCCTGGAAAAGGTGCTCGTCGCTATCAGAAAGGTTCTCGAAGGGGAGATCTTTGTCAGCGACCGCATCACCACGAAGATGCTCGAGAAGTTCGTCTCCGTGGAGGGTGTCAACCAGACCGCATCACCGATAGACCTCCTGAGCAACCGCGAACTGACCGTCTTCAGACTCATAGGGCAGGGCAACAAGACTCGCCAGATAGCGGAAAGGCTTCATCTCAGCGTAAAGACCGTAGAATCTTACAGGGCGCATATCAAGGAGAAGTTGAAGCTGGGTGACGGGACGGACCTCCTCAAGTATGCCATCCAATGGGTCCAGAGCAGCCCCTGAAGGAAGATGGCCTCGTAGACCCGGGGACGAACCCCCGCCTTCCCCGCATCCCCTGAAGAATTTTCTGCCAGCCTGTGCCATCCGCACGATCCAGCCAATCGTTGGCTCTCAATGCTGCACGGTTGCCATGGGGAAAAACCCTATGGCCACCATAGTACTTGACCTGATGCCAAAAACATCTTGGCCCTGATTGTAAAACCTGCTTTTATCGGGTTTTATATACTAGTTTTTTCTCATACCATCAAAAGGAGAAAAGCGGAGATCATGAGAAAGAGACTTGTCTTTGTGCAGCGAGGAAAAGGTGAGGATACGAAAGCCCTAGAGGATGCCCTCAGAGGGCACGGGTGGGACCTGGAGACCATTGTTCTTTCGAAAGATGAACCCCTGCCGAGGAGCTTCGAGAACATCGACGGCCTTCTCATCACGGGGAACGATCTGAACGTGTACGATCAGAGCGTAGCCCCCCTGGCAGTTTACTGAGGAACACCTCGAAGCACAGACTCTTTTGATGTCGGGGAGGCGAGTCGCCGCATGCGGGCGATGGCCTGGCAACGCGGGGCGGCGGCCGCATGCGGCCATCTGCCGGCCCGGTGGTGGGATGGTTTGGTGAGAGCCCGGTGAGGGACCGGGAAAATACATTACAAAGGTGGAGGATTCCATTATGTCAGTGACAAGCGAAATACTGGAGAAGATCAAGAAACAGGACCCCCATGAATTCGAGTTCCATCAGGCGGCGGAAGAGGTCCTGGAGAGTCTCGAGCCCACGGCGAAGAAACACCCCGAGTTCGTGAAGGCGAAGATATACGAAAGGATCATCGAGCCCGACCGTGTTGTCATGTTCAGGGTCCCCTGGCTGGACGACAAGGGGGAATTGCAGGTTAACAGGGGATACCGCATTCAGTACAACAATGCCATCGGTCCCTACAAGGGCGGCACACGCTTCCACCCCTCGGTCAACCTGGGAATCCTCAAGTTCCTCGGATTCGAACAGATATTCAAGAACTCCCTCACGACGCTTGCCATGGGGGGCGCCAAGGGCGGCAGCGATTTTGACCCCAAGGGCAAATCGGACGCCGAGGTGATGCGCTTCTGCCATGCCTACATGCTGGAGCTTTTCAGGCACATCGGTCCCGACATAGACGTGCCCGCCGGCGACATCGGTGTGGGAGGGCGCGAGATCGGCTACATGTACGGTATGTACAAGAAGATCAGGAACGATCACACGGGTGTTCTCACCGGAAAGGGCCTGTCCTTCGGCGGCAGCCTCGTGAGACCCGAGGCAACGGGATATGGCTGCGTCTACTTTGCGGCGGAGATGCTTGCCACGAAAGGCCTCGACTTCAAGGGCAAGACGGTTGCCATCAGCGGTTCCGGAAACGTCGCCCAGTTTGCGGTGGAGAAGGTGAACCAGCTCGGCGGAAAGGTCATCACCCTGTGCGATTCCAGTTCCACGATCGTCGACGACGAGGGTATATCGGGTGACAAGTGCGGTTACGTCATGGACCTCAAGAACGTCCAGAGGGGCAGGATAAGCGAGTATGCCGACAAGTTCGGATGCGCCGTGTGCTACATAGGCGAGAGCGTCTGGGACGTCATCAAGAACCAGGGCCTCAAGGTCGACATAGCGCTGCCGTGCGCAACGCAGAACGAGATAGACGGCAGCCACGCTGAAGCGCTCGTGAAGAACGGCTGCATCTGCGTCGCCGAAGGCTCCAACATGCCCTCGACGCCGGAGGCGGTCCGCGTCTTCAAGGACAACGGCCTGCTCTTTGGCCCCGGCAAGGCGGCGAACGCCGGCGGAGTGGCGACGTCGGGCCTCGAGATGTCCCAGAACAGTATGAGGCTTTCATGGACCCGGGAAGAGGTCGATGCCAGGCTGCTTGGGATCATGAAGAACATCCACAAATCGTGCCTCGATGCCGCCGAAGTGTACGGCAGGAAAGGGGATTATGTCTTTGGCGCCAACGTCGCCGGTTTCCTCAAAGTGGCGAACGCCATGCTGGCCTACGGCTACGTGTGATAAGGACCGGTGAATGGAGTGTTCCTCTGTAAGACGCTGTGCGGAGGGAATGGGTAGATGAACAGGATAATGTTCTCCATTCTCTCCGTGCTTGACAGGGAAGGGGCCCCTTTGGGCTCCTCCGACATTGCCTCTCGTCTCGGCCGTCAGGGGACGGACCTGTCCGAGCGGACCATCAGGTATTATCTTAAGCGTCTCGACGTGGCCGGATACACCGTGACGGACGGCAAGAAGGGCAGGAAGATAACGGCAGCCGGCCGCGCGGAGCTGAGGCAGGGGTATGTGTCCGACCGGGTGGGTTTCATCATCAACAGGATAAACAACCTCTCCTTCCTGTCCGATTTCGGGCCCGACAACGTGCGGGGGAAGGTGATACTCAATGTCACCTTTGTTCCCGAGGAGAGGCTCGATGCGGCGATCGAGATCCTGGGCGTCGTGCTCAGGTCGCCTTACTCCATGAGTGACAGGGCGCTCGTTGTCAGGGCCGGCGAGCATATCGGTACCGTCGAAGCCCCCGCCGGGATGGCCGCCATAGGGATAATGTGCAGCATTACCCTGAACGGGATGTTCCTGAAACGCGGCATCCCGATAGCGACCAAGCTCGGCGGTCTCGTCGAGGTGGTGGACGGACGCCCTTTGCGGTTCACATCGGTGATCAGCTATGAGGGGTCTTCGGTCCCTCCCCTCGAGATCCTCATGCGCAGCAGGATGAGCGATGTGCTCGGTGCCGTGGAAGGGGGATCGGGGCTCATCCTGGGGAGCTACCGGGAGATCCCGGAGAACAGCGTTTCCGACGCAAGGAACCTTCTCGAACGCATGGTACCTCACGGTTTCGGGGGTATCGTGCTCTTCGGAAGCCGGGGCGAGCCCCTTCTCGGCATCTCTCCCACGGACGGAAAGGTCGGCCTCGTGGTGCTTGGCGGGCTCAACGTGAACGCGGCCCTGGAGCAGGCCGGGGTCGGCAGGTCAAGTCAGGCAATGGCGACGCTCTGCGACTATCCTCTCCTGAGTTCAATAGAGGCCCTGGAGCGGGCCTATCTGCCTCGAAAGGAAGAGAACTCTGTCTTCCTCAGGTATCTTTCCCGGACCCGGGAAGAAGGCGACGACGGTTACTGGTCCGTCTTGAGGGCGCTGAAGCAGATGACCTTCTGAGTCACGACATCGGCAAGGAGCTTCATATCGTCTTCCGCGGTATCAACGACGGTGACTATGCCTTCGTACCGGGCGCTCTCGGGGACGAGTATCGAGAGAAGGTTATACTTTTTGTCCACGATCCTTCTGCTGAAGTATGACCCCTCCCTGTCGGGAAAGATGGCGACGTAGAATACCCCCGTTTCGACGAGGTCCTGAAAGAAGTGGGTACCGAAGGAAAGCTCGGGCATCACGCTGCCGAGTCCCGTGCCGTGAGCCAGTTCCACCAGAACGGCGATGTTGTTGATCTCCGAGAAACGTACCGGGACCCCCAGAGAGGGTGTGGTGGTGCCCCACCGTCCCGGTCCGGCAAGGATCGTGGGCATCTCTTCTTGATCCGGTATCTGCCTGTTTATCCTGCCGATAAGGCGCGCGATGTCGTATTTCTCCGACAGGGTGAGCAGGCTGTACCCGTCAGGGTCGACCACTATGATCCGCTTGATCCCCTGCGTTATGTTGCTTCCCATGAAGTTCCCTGATGACTGGAAGAGTATCCTGTCGGCGGGCACCTTGCGCGGTATCCTGACCCTCTTCCCCTCGCCTTTTGTCTGAAGGGGCCTGCACTGGACGAGGTTGATCTGAAAGGCGTCCCTGGCCGTGAAGTTGATGGTGAACTCGATGTCTACGGGGTACTGGTAGCTCGCCTCCAGGGTCTTGAGCATTCGCTGCATGATCGTCGGGAGGGGTGTTTCGGACATGAGCCTGTCGAAGGTTACGATCCATGACTCCCTGGCCTCAAGCCCGCGGGACCTCAGGAACTCGGCAGCTTCGAGGTCGCGTGTTCCGATGAGCTCCCGGTCTGCCTTCATGTCGCCCGTTATTATGTCGGTGACGGGGATTGTTTCAAGGACGTTGGTCTCGACGTTGAGGACATCACCGTTGTGCTGGGAGTATTTCTTCATGTCGCTCGGCCCGCTGTGAGGGCGGAGCAGCGGGAGATCAAGGGCGACGATGCCGGGATAGTCGTGTTCCACGCGGTTCACCGCCCGGGTGCCGAGGCCCACCACGAGGCGAAGCATCCCTGCCTTCGGGTTCATGTCCCGTCTCCAGACGAAGGTGTTGTAGGATATCCCGACACCGGCGAGATCGGGGTAGAAATAACGGTCGTGGTAGGACCCTGAAACCCTCTGGACGAGGAGCGCCATCTGCTCATCCTGTTTGTCAAGGCCCCTCTGGAGACGGTAGGCCAGCGCGTCCTCGTTCATGGTGCTCGCGTACACCGTCCGCACATACTCACCGAACTGCTTGTAACGTTCCTCGGGGGTGCCCTGGTTGACGCAGAAGACACTCTCGTACTTGCCGGCAAAGGCATTGCCGAAGGCGTCCTCGAGAAGGCTGCTCGACCGTATGATGATGGGCGACTGTCCGAAGTACTCGATGAGGCGCCAGAACTGTTCTTCTATCTCGTCGGGGAAGGAACCCTCGAGCATGGCTTCCCTGAGGGTTTTCGCGACCTTGAAATACCCGTCCCGGGTCTTCTGTTCCATGCGCAGCTTCCACCACCCGTTCTCGACGAGGTACGTGTAGAAGACATCGGAACCGATGAAGAACGAATCGTGGGGTTCGAGGATGCGCTGCCAATCGAAGGACCTGTCGCGGGAGAGGATCTTTCTGGCGAGGAGCATGCCGACCGTTTTCCCTCCGATATAGCCCGTCCCTATGAGGCGCGCCTTGATGGCAAGAAGGTCCTCGAGTGTGAAGTGCTTCTTTGCAAGGGCAACTATCCTTTCCTCGCGGCCGATCATGATCCTGCACAACTGGTCGAGGACCGCCTCCTGTTCCTCCGTGCCCACCTTCCCGTTCAGAAGGTCTCCGATGCGGATGAAGAACCTGTCCCAGTGGTCGAGATTCCTTTTCGCCAGGTCCGTCCCCTTGCCGGAGATCCGCGTGAGCAGACGGCCCGTGTCCACGCTGCTCGTCACCGGCAGAAAGCGGTCCTCGCTCTTGCGGTGGGGAAGGAACATGGTGGGCGAGTGCCGGCCGCGGACCTTGAGGGGATGCACATAGATCTTGTCATCGACATTGTAAACGTCGATGAGCACCTGGGTCGTCTCACGGATGCGGGCGACGGTCTTGAAGGAGTGGTTTTCCCTCAGCAGCGCGAAATAGGCTATCGTGTTGAGCTGGTACAGGTAGGGGCAGGCGATCGTGAAGAAGTTGCCGATCATGAGGTCCGTGGCCCACGCGGAGAGAAGGTCGGAGAGGGAATCGAAAACGTAGTGGACGTCGCGCCCTTCCGACGTGATGATGTTGTACACCTGGGCGGTGAAGGATTCGAAGCCGCTGCGCGCGTCAAGGTTGTGGACCCGGACGCTCTCATTGTCCTCTATCACAGGCCTGTGGCGGGCGAACCGCATGTAGACCACCTTCTTCCCGTCCCTGACCGACTGCTCTGCGAAGGGTCTCGCGAAGGACAGGTAGTCGTCGATGGAGTCAACCTGCCAGACGACATTGTCGCCCGTTCGCAGCCCGTCGATGATCTCGTCTATGCCGGCGATGCCGGCGCTTTCCCGTGAAAGTATCCTGGCCATGCAAGAATCCCGGCCCTGGAGCCGCCTCCTTTCCAGATCCTACTTCCCGCCTTTCGTGAAGGCTTCCCATTCACCCCGGCCCTTCAAAACCTCCCTGAAGACCTCCAGCGCCTTATTGACGAGCGGCATCCCGCCGTAAGGAGCAAGCTGGAAGAAGACCTCGGCAAGCTTCCTGGGATCACAGCCGACATTGAGGGCGGCATTCACGTGGAGCCTCAGCTCATCGGCCGCTCCCAGGGCGGCGAGCATGGCGCAGGCGGCCATCTGGCGTTCCGGAAGGGTAAGGATCGTCCGGGAATAAAGATTCCCCGTTATGAACATGGAGAGGTCGTTCGCCAGGTCCTTGTCGAATTCCTTCCAGGTGAGATAGGGGGGGTCGAGCTTCACTCCGCCCGTCCAGAGTTTCTTTGCCGTCTCCTGGGTCCTCTTCTTTATGTCGTCGTTCACAGTCTTCCTCCATTTTTTCAAGGT
>Ga0302251_1001497_pt1 | contig 13976 bp, 9 predicted proteins | sample AAG_RA_Gln_MG_FD_193534 | JGI IMG/M metagenome (GOLD analysis project Ga0302251, IMG submission 193534) | Enriched activated sludge microbial communities from anaerobic digester in WTTP, New Holstein, Wisconsin, United States - AAG_RA_Gln | ecosystem: Engineered > Bioreactor > Anaerobic >...
TGTCTCAGTGATAGCTATTATTTTGCTCGCACTTTTTGGAGTGTTTCAGAACAAACTTTATGGCCAGGTGATGTCGGCTGCATTTGACTGGATTTGCCAGTACTTTAATTGGTATCTTGTGCTGATTATTACCTTCTATATCATATTTATGCTTTTTATCGCGTTTTCGAGATATGGGAAAATCAAACTGGGACCAGATGATTCCAAGCCGGAGTTTAAAACGTTCTCATGGTTGGCCATGCTGTTTTCCGCGGGTATGGGCAGCGGCCTTGTGTTTTTTGGAGTCGCAGAACCTGCCTATCACTTTATGTGCCCGCCTTTAGGGGTTACTCCGCAGTCAGTCCAGGCAGCCGAACTTGCAATGCAGCTAAGTTTCCTGCACTGGGGCTGCCATCCATGGGCTATATATGGTATAACCGCCATGGCGCTTGGATATTTCTCAATGAGAAAAAATAAACCTATGCTGATAGGCAACTTTGTTGAGCCGCTTTTTAAGGAAAATTCTGCGTTAGGCGATTTTACTGCGAAATGTATCGATTCACTGATGGTCATTGTAACAGCTGTCGGTATCGCTTCCCCGCTTGGCGTAGCCTCATCGCAACTCTCTGCCGGCATTGCAAAATATTTTAATATCCCACAGAGCGTATGGTTGGCGCAGATAGCTCTTGCTGTAATGGCGATTTTATTTATATACACGGCCGTTTCCGGCCTCAACAAGGGTATCCGTTACATAGCCGATTTGAACGTCTATTTGGCAATAGCGATATGCGCCTTCCTCTTACTGTTTGGCCCTACGCTTAAGCTGCTTCAGGTCTTTACGTCATCCCTCGGGCAATACGTCGCTACTCTCCCTGACTGGTCGCTAAGGTTAAGCCCGTGGGATCAGGCTTTTGATACGTGGCAGCGTAGCTGGACGATTCTCTATTGGCTCTGGTGGCTGGCATGGGGCCCGCTTTGCGGTGTATTTTTTGCTCGTATATCATACGGCAGGACTATGCGTGAGCTTGCGGCCGGGATTTTAGTTGCGCCTCCTCTTGGGAGTTTTGCATGGATGACAATATTTGGAGGAAATGCCATTGATATCATCATCAAAAACCCGGCATGCAATTTGGCTAACGACTCTGTCAATAATATGACAATGGCATTATGGGATCTGTTGGAGATGTTCCCATTGTCCGCAATCACCATTCCTCTTTGCATGCTGCTTGTGGTGACTTTCCTGGTGACTTCAGCTAACTCGGGAACCTTTGTTGTTTCCATGCTGTCAAGCAACGGCATAAAAGAACCGTCCAAGAAGAAACTTTTTACTTGGGGCGTACTCATGACGGTCATTGCATCGGCTACGCTCTTTGCAGGAGACTTTAGGGGCCCGCTTAGATTGTCTGGCGCCATAGCGTTTTTCTACTCATTGGTCACATTGTTCATGGCATATGCGTTGATTAAAGGAATGTCAGCCGAGTTTGAGAAGAAATAACGGCATAGCGCAATAGAATCAAGGCTTCAAGAAAAATATAAGCCTTAAACTCTCAAAGGTCCGCGTATACAGCGAACGTACGTAAGTCTTCTGTATGCGGATCTTTGAGAGTCAGATCAAGCCAAACTCTACCTGGGGCCATTTTATATTTTAACTAATTCAGTAGTTATTATGTCTGCACAGATTTTACATCGGTGTAAAAAAAATTTTTGTTTATAAAAAAATTGGTAATCTCGAAATATACGCATATAATGCAGGATAGTATAGTAATTTTGCAGAGCAAATCTAAATAAATTATAAAAAATATTTACAATAAGAAACCTTTGTAAGATGATTTAATTTTATAAATAAAAGGAGGTGTAAAATATAGTATTTATATTAGCAGTGTCTTAGAACAATATTAGTTATATCGATGTTAGGAGGGATTGAATTGAAAAGAACCATAAGACAATTGATATCTATAACAAGTTTATTCCTTTTAGTTTTTGTTTTTACAAGCACAGCGGATGCTGCTGCAAGGCAGGTACGTTTGTCAATTTTTCACTCACCTGATTTCTTTCTAACTGAAGCGTATGCACGGATAGTTGACAGAGTTAATAAGGAGTGTAAGGGTGAAATTGAGATAACGCTTTACCCTGCAAACCAGCTCGGGAGTTATGAGCAAGTTTTCCAAGAAGTGATGCGCGGAACAATAGAAATGTGCGGTAACTATCCTACGTCAAGGTTTAGCAAAAAGTTTGATATAGCATCAATGCCAGGTTTGGCAAGGGATGCTAATGACGTAAAAAAACTATTGTTGAAAGACTCTCCATTTACTAAATATTTGAAAGAAATATATGAAAAAGATTGCGGAGTTGTCTATTTAGGCTCATTTTTTGAGGCATTTATGACAACTGCAATGGCTAAAGGAAAAGATGTTGCGGATCCTTTCAACCCGAATACGAACAAAAAACGTATAATCAGGGTTGTCCCTGTTCCAGCGTGGCGCGAGTGGTTTCTAGCTATGGGTTATCAGATAGCGACTATTCCTTTTGCAGAAGTTTTCTCTTCAATGCAGACAGGGATAATTGATGGTAACAGTGGAAGTGGACCCGAGGCAGCATATAAGACTTTGAAGGATGTAATGGGTTCTTTGATAGAATTTAACACTCCTTTTGTGACAAATGACTTTGTTATTAATAAAAATGTATGGGAATCATTTAGTCCAAAGGTGAGAAATAGTATTACGAAGGCATTTGAGGATGAACAGAATAAGGTATTTGTACAAGCAGTAGAAAGTCATAAAAAATATATAAAAGCCATAAAAGATGCGGGTATAAAGGTTGTTTCGCCAACTCCAAAAGATGCTGAAGTAATGGTTAAGGTTGCTAAGGAAAAAGCGTGGCCTGTTGCGTATAAAGTAATGGGTAAAGAGATTTTTATTGAAATACAGAATTATCTTAAGAAAAAGTAACTAAAAAATGCGGTCATTTTGAATTTGTGTTTAAAATCAAAATGACTGCATTTTGTATTTTTATAAGGAGGCCTTATTTATAATGTATATTGAAGAAAAAATACAACAATCACTATTATGGAAAATATTGCTTAAAATTCAAAGATATATATTGGTTTTTGTTACGATAGTTATTGTTTCTGTGCTTGGTGGTGTTGTTATTACTAGATACCTTTTACATGTTAATTTTCTTGGATATGACGAGATTATATTAGTGGCTGCGTATTGGATGTATTTTATTGGAAGTGCGCGCGCGTCATACGAAGAGTCTCATATAGCTGTAAACATAATAGAACAATATTTGAGCCCGAGTACTTCATTAAAAGTGAGCATAATTTCTAAGATTATACAATTTATTATAGGAATCCCGCTTATTTACTTGGCGTTTGAAATGCTGCATTGGGATATAAAGGCTAATCCAACAACATCAGATTGGGAAATTCCACTTTTAATTCCCCAAACAGCAATAATGCTTGGTTTTATATTAATGACATTTTATTCTTTTGTTTATATATTAAGAGATTATCATAAACTTATTAGCAAAAACTATTAATTATTCAAAATTGCTTTTTTATTTTTGTGATAGGAGTGATATAGATGTTAGCAATAGGAATATCTATGATAATTGTTTTAATAACGTTATTAATGGGCGTACCAATAATGTATTCTTTTATGTGCGCCGTATTGATTCTTGTCGCTTACCTAGGTCTTGATCCAACTTTTATATTGTCATATGGTTATGATGCGACGAATGCCGTTGTTCTTTTGTGTGTCCCTCTATATGTATGCGTTGGGACTATTATGGCAAAAAGCGATATCGGCGCCGCTCTGGTGGGCTTTGTTGATATGTTTGTTAATCGTATCAAGGGTGGACTTGGGGTGGCGGGAGTCTTTGCCTCTGCAGTATTTGGTGCAATATCTGGCAGCGTCGCGGCAACCCTTACTTGTATAGGACCAATTGTTCTTCCGAAGATGTTTGAAACAGGTTACCCACGCTGACACGCCGCCGCTCTGATTACAAATGCTTGCCCTCTTGGGTATTTTATTCCGCCAAGTGCTCTTATGATTGTTTATGCTTGGTCAGCGCAACAGTCTATACTTGCATGCTTTCTTTCAACTGTAGTGCCTGGCCTTATTTTAGCGACATTATTATCAATTACAAATATTGTATTATTGCGCAATAATCAAGATATCGTTGTTGGAGAGAAAGTCTCCATATCAGAAATGCGTAAAATAATTGTGGAAAGGACAAAAATAAGTTTCCCTGCGCTGTTAATGCCGGTTATCATACTAGGAGGGACCTACTCTGGTATATTTACCCCAACAGAATCAGCTGCTATTGCTATTTTTTATGCTATTCCAGTGGGATTTTTTATTTATAAAAAATTAACACTAGAAACTTTAGAAGAAACGCTTGTTTCCTCAGCTACGACAACAGGGGTCGTTATGGTAATGATTTTTTGTATAATGGTATTAAGCAGGATAATGGTAATGCAAAATTTACCTAAAATAATGACTGAATTTTTATATAAAATAACTGATGACAAAAATGTGGTGTTATTGTTGATTAATATCATGTTATTAATGTTGGGCATGATTATGGATGACACAAGCGCAATGCTGCTCTCGGTTCCTATACTATTGCCGATAGCACATGCATTTGGCATTCACCCTGTCCATCTTGCTGCAATCACCGGCTTAAATCTTGGTCTGGGGCTGATTACTCCGCCGTGTGCTCCAATGTTATATTTAGGCTCGAGGGTCTCTGGTGTACCTATAAATGAAATGTTAAGGCCTACTCTTATGTTTATTATTTTTGCTTGGGTTCCAACGTTGATATTAACTACTTACTTTCCGCAGCTTTCTCTCAGTTTGCCTGGGTTGGTTTTGGGCAATATGTGAGATACAAAAAATATAGTGCTATGCCTACTTTGATATGTAATGATTGCGGCCAGAAAATAAGTAACTGATTGTGCGTTTGTCAGCCGAGTTTGAGAAGAAATAACAGCATAGCGCAATAGAATCAAGGCTTCAAGAAAGATATAAGTCGTAAACTCTCAAAGGTCCGCGTATACAGCGAACGTACGTAAGTCTTCTGTATGCGGATCTTTGAGAGTCAGGCGATAGGAGCCGGACCTTACCCCGGGCCATTTATATTTTAACTACTTCAGTAGTTATTATGTCAGTGCAGATTTTACGTCGGTGTAAAAAAATTTTTTGTTTATAAAAAACTGGTAATCTCGAAATATACGCATATAATGCGGTATATTATCACGATAGTAATACCAGCGTAGCTTTTCTCAAGACGTATTGAATTTAAGAACTGAAAGATTTACTAAGCTAAACTAAAATACATATAATAAAAATTAAAAGTGCTCGGGGTGCTGTAAGCTTATTCGTGACATTGAAAATGAAATGACAAATAGTGCGGTTTTTTTATGCAAACAGGCGGATCGTCAAAATAATACAGACCCCGCGAGCGGGGATTTTATGGGCCGGATTGAGTGCGGCGAGGTTTTTGTAAAATGAAGATCAAATTGACTAACAAAGGATCAAACGTTCTGCTGTCGGATCTCCTGCACAGGGCATCGCTGGACATAGCGATGCCCTGTGCGGGTAACCACAGCTGCGGCAAATGCAAGGTAAAGGCGGGCGGGGAATTGTCCCCAATTTCGGCGGCGGAGGCATGCTTTCTCACGCAGAAAGAGATAGATTCCGGAATAAGGCTGGCCTGCTTTGCAAGGGTTACAGGCGACGTGTGCGTCGAACTGCCCGAGGAGGGAGCGGCCGCCATTTTGCAGGATGAGTACAGCGGCGAATCAAAGGATAACGACCCTATGATAAGCCCGGGCAAATATGGGCTCGCGATAGACATAGGCACCACCACGATCGTCTCCTCCCTCTACGGCGCGAACGGCGCAAAATGCGCGGCGTCGGTCAGCGACCTCAACAGACAGCGCCGTTTCGGAGCCGACGTGATATCGCGCATAAATTACGCAATAGAAAACAGCCTTGAAGAAGTGCACGAATGCGTACGTGCGCAGCTTGAAGAGATGATAGAAAAAATATGTGAAAAGGGCTCGGTTGCGAGAAGCGACATAGAGAAAGCGGTAGTCGCGGGCAACACGACGATGCTGCACTTCTTCGCAGGTCTTGACCCCAAAGGCATAGGCTTTTACCCGTTTAAACCGCAAAGCCTGTTCAACTGTGAAGTGAGAACCCTGACCGGCATACCGGCCTACGTTCCGCCTTGTATAAGCGCATACGTGGGAGCGGATCTTGTCTGCTGCGTTCTGGCGTCGAGCATGGCACGCAAAAAAGAGACATCCTTCATAGTAGACATAGGCACCAACGGCGAGATGGGGCTCATGGCGGACGGCGTCCTCTACTGCTGCTCGACGGCGGCAGGCCCTGCCTTTGAGGGAGCCGGCATAAGCTGCGGCAAACACGCGTGCGCGGGTGCGATAAGCGGAGTCTTCTATGACGAAGCGTCGCGCGAGGTGAGATGGGAGACGATAGACGGCGCCGAACCAAGCGGCGTCTGCGGCTCGGGCCTTATAGACGCAGTGGCGATGCTCCTCTTGTGCGACGCGATAGACGAGCACGGGCGGCTGAAGCAAAACGGGCACCGGCTCTCTTCCTGCGTAACAAAAGACGCGCGCGGGCTGCGCTTTGTATTCCCCGGGACAGACATATACATAACACAGGAAGACATCCGTAAATTCCAGCTTGCAAAAGGCGCCATATACGCGGGAATAAAGACCCTCCTTATGCGCGCCGGCATCAAAGAAGAAGAGCTTGACGTCTTCTACATATGCGGCGGGTTTGGGACATACCTCAACCTGGAATCCGCAGAAAAAACAGGCCTCATCCCCGCTGGTATGGGAGAAAGGGCTGTAGTGCTGGGCAATGGCTCAATAAAGGGAGCCGCGATGATACTAACCGACAAAAAAAACATAGAGACGATCGAACATATAGTGAAAATAAACAGGTACATAGAACTATCGGCGGACGCGGAATTCATGGAACAATACATCCAGGCGATGAGCTTCGCGGCAAACGCCGTCGAAGTATGAATGCGCGGGACATCTGAAAAGACGGGGGCGACGAAAATGGCAATGATCAAATTTGACGGCATAAACTTTAACTGGGACAGCATGCTGAAAGAAATAAAAAAGAGGAAAGGCGAGGAAAAACTGCAGCCCGAGATGGAGGAAGCGGCCAAGAAGGCATACAATGAGGGAGTTCCAAGGCTAAAGATGCAGGCCGTGATAGAAACCTTTGACGTTGACGGCATAGAAAACGAGAGCCTGCTCTTGTCAGTCCCGGGACAGGGCATTGAAAAAATTCACATAGGGCCCAAGACGGGCTACCTCATGCCTGCGGAGAAAGCGGCGGTCATATTCTGCACAGTGGGCTCCCCTTTAGTCGACCTAATGCAGCAATATGAGGAAGAAGGAGACTACCTGACCATGTACTACCTGGACGTTCTGGGAGTCAAGGCTCTGGCGGAAGTCGCGGAGAAAATGAGGCGTCATGTCGAGGAAGAAGCCGTAAAGAACGGTTGGGGAGTCGGCCCGTTCATGCAGCCGGGTTCGGTGGACGGATGGACAGTGGAGGGACAGAGAGACCTCTTCCGTCTCGCGCGTCCCGAGAGGATAGGACTCAGGCTGAACGACTCCTGCTTCCTGATCCCGCGCATATCAGACTCCGCGCTTATAGGTATGGGCGCGCACTATGACTCAAGCAAAGTTGGCTCGATGTGCCATGAGTGTCCGCGCAGGGAACAGTGCCTTTGGCGGCGTGAGAACGCGGCTGAGAACTAAGCGGGCTATTGCCGGTACCGGACTGTATGCCTCGCTGTGCCGCGGCTTGATTTTTTAAAGAAAGATCGGTGGAAGGCAATGCCGAGAAATGAAAGAGGAGTGTTGGGAATAGATGCCGGCGGCACATTCACGGATCTCGCGCTCGTTGCGGAGAACGGCTCTCGTGTCATAGCCTGCGCAAAAATCCCTACGCGCGCTTTTGACATGGCTGGAACCATCGAAAAAGGGCTTGATCTCATATTGCGGCAGATAGAGCCCGATTGGGTGAAGGCTGTAAACCTTGCCACGACGCATGCCACAAATGCGATAGTGGAGGGCAAGCTGAGGCAGAGCGCGCTTGTGCTGATAGGCTACAGCGCGGACAGCGTGCTCAAGTTTGAGCGCGAAAAGCAATTTGGCACCGACCTGGTGTATCAGGTGGGCGGGGGACACGACGCAAGGGGCGACGAGGCCGAGCCGTTCGACGAAGAGGGGTTTAACAAATTATGCGACGATATGCTACGCAAGGTGGAGAGCGTGGCGTTATCGTCGTTTTTTTCCGTCCGTAACCCATCGCATGAGTTGCGGGCTAAAGATATCATCCTTGCGAGGTCGCCGAAGACGCACGTCACGTGCGGACACGAGCTTGCCGCTGACCTTGGCGCTTTTAAGCGCGCGACCACTGCCGCGCTCAACGCCGGCCTGATTCCCATTATAATCGGCTTTTTGGACTCAGTTGAGAATATGTGCAAAGCAAAAGGGCTCGACGCGCCTGTAACGATCGTGCGGGGAGATGGCACGCTTGTAGGCGTCAGGTGGGCGCGCGCGCATCCGATAGAAACGGTTTTGTCGGGCCCGGCCGCAAGCGCGGTGGGAGCCGGTTTCCTGGCGGGAACACGAATTTTTGAACGTCCCGCATGCGTTGCGGATATGGGCGGCACCACAACCGATATTATTTATCTGGACAGATCAGGCCGTCCGTCTGTTGGCGCCGGCGGCACGACGATCGGAGGACATAAGACGCTTGTAAAATCAATAGACATATACACTTTCGGCTTAGGCGGCGACAGCAGAGTGCGGCTTGACGCCGAACGCAAACTCAGGATAGGACCGGGAAGGGTCCGCCCGATATGTTCCGCCGCTTACGAATTCCCGAAGATAAAAGATATGCTGCAGAACCTTGCTTCAGATGAGACACAGCAAGAGCCGATCGTTGTGTTCGAGGCCACAGGCGCGTTCCTCGGAGATCTTACCGATTTTGAAAAACGAACCCTCGAGCGGCTTAAAAGTGGCCCGCACACGCTTCAGGCAATAGCCGAAAAGGAGCAGTCCCTGTATCTGACCGCGCTGTATGTTGATAAAATGGAGCAAAAGGGACTGGTCGGCTACGCCGGCTTCACTCCGACCGACGCGTTGCATGTTCTGGGGCGATTGAACAAATGGGACGCCGACGCTTCTCGCATCGCTGCGCTGATCCTTGCCCGCGATAAAAACGAGTCGCCGCAAGACATGTGCGGTCGAATATGCCGTGAAACGGCGAGGCTTGCAGCGAAAAACATCTTAAGGAAAAAACTTATAGACAGGCTCGGCGGACTTGAAAACGGAGGAGAGGGAGACAGGATAGTAGACCTGGCCCTCTCGGAAAACGCTGAAAGCGTCGTTAAGCCGGACATAAAAGCAACCTTAATCGGTGTCGGAGCGCCTGCCTGGGCCTTTGTAAAAGACGCGGGGAGGATGCTTTCGCAGGAGACGCTGGTGCCGGAGAACGCAGGCGTCGCCGGGGCCGCGGGCGCAGCTGTGGGCACTTTTTCACAGCGCTATGCGACACTGATATCCTCTCTTCCTAACGGCCTTTACAGATCGCACCTCCCTGTGGGAGTGGCGGACTTTGAATGTCTGGAAGAGGCTGTAGAGCGCTCTGAAAGCGTCATGCGCGACTGGCTCTTTGACCTCTCAAAGAGAGCCGGCGCGAGGCACCCTGTCATAAATGTCCGAAGAGAGGACGAGGAGGCCTGGATAGCGGGCGGAACGCGTAAAATACATCTTTGGACGCAGCTTTATTTTGAAGCCGTGGACGAAGCAAGGGAATGAGCTGAACATATTATAAAAACACGCGCCGGACAACAGACCGTCCTGCGCAAGGTAGGAGGTATGGCGTTATGGAGGATAAAAAGTGCAGGGTTTATCTGATCTCGGGTTTTCTTGGCAGCGGCAAGACGACGATGTTAAGCCATCTGCTGAAGAGCGCTCCGGACGGCGAGAGGATAGCCGTGCTGATGAACGAGTTCGGCAAGGCCGGCGTGGACGGCGACGTGGTCCGCAAGGACGGGCTGGAGATAATAGAGATCAGCAGGGGCTCGATATTCTGCGCGTGCGCGAAAGGAGACTTCCTTAGGGCTCTTTACACAATATTCCGGGACTATAAGCCTACGGTGCTTTTGATAGAAGCAAGCGGCGTGGCGGACACCACGGACATGGAGCGCGACCTCGGGCACGGCATGCTGCACGACTACTACCGGCTGTGCGGCAATATCTGTCTTGTCGACGCCAAACGCTTCAAAGACTGGGCCGACATTTTCTGCGCGGTTCCAAAACAGATAGAGGCCGCCTCGGCTATAGTGATCAACAAGATCGACACCGCGACGCAGGAGGAACTCGACGAGACGGAGCGTCAGATTCGCGAGATAAACCCAAGGGCCAAAATAATGCGCGCGAGCTACGGCCGTATACCATGGGAAGCCATATCCGGAGAACATGAAAAAACGGAGCCCGCGCCTCCTCTTCCTGCGTCGGAAGAGTGGGAAAGATACATAGAGGCCGTGCTGAACGATATGACGCGGCATCTTGCGCCGCCGGACAAATTGGCGTCCATGAGCGTATTTTGGGAAGGCCCCGCCGAGCGTTTCAAGGAGCTTCTGCATCTCTTGCCGGACGACATAGTCAGGGCGAAGGGCTACTTCCTTGACACGGACGGCAAATGGAAAGTCTTCAACATAGTAGGCAACGAACCGCCCGTATACTCTGAGCCGGCGGAAGGCTTCAATCAGAAGCGCAATCTGGCCGTATTCATAAGGACTAAAAGGGCCAGGCATGAGATCCCGGATCTGTTCCAAAACCAGGGATTGAAACTGCTTGAGGTGAGGTTCGGCTGACCTCGCGCCGAGCTGTGTTTTTGAAGGGGAGGTAAAATATGGAGCCACACGCGGACAACGAGAGAAGCTTTGAGACGATCACGGCAAAATGCGCCGAGATTTATCGCTCTGCCGGGGAGATTACGCCATGTGCATTGGCGGATGCCATAATGCATGACGAAAACATCCCGATGCATAATTTCGCGCACCACTACCTTGTGCCTGCCGTTCTGATGACGCTGGTCTGCCGCAAAAAGGGTTGTGACACGGACGACTACGTTCGTAAAATGGCTGAAACGGAAAGGCGCGCGAAAAACGTGCTTCCTGCGTTCTGCGGCTTCTACGGCGCCTGCGGAGCCGCGATAGGCGTAGGCATATTCATGAGCGTCTACACTGGGACTACGCCGCTTTCAAAAGACACGTGGGGGATGTGCAACATGTCAACGGTTGAGGCACTGAAGAGAATGGCGGAGATAGGCGGCCCCAGGTGCTGCAAGCGCAACACATTCCTGGCTCTTCAAAGCGGATCTGAGTCTGTGCGAAAGTACCTCGACATAGATATCGCCAGCGACGACGCGATAGAGTGCGGCTTCAGCAAGTTTAACGCCGAGTGTCTGAAGGAGGATTGCCCGTTTTACAAGAAAGCCGCCGGCGGGGCATGATTTTTTGCGCGATGCCTGTGCTTAAATCATGCCGGGTCCGAAGTGAGCCTTTTTACATGGCCTTACTTCGCGCTCCGTTATTTTATCGCTGCTGCCGATTTCGCCGAAGATAAGCGCGGAAGCCGGACTGTGTCTTGCTTACGGAAATCATGCGGCATTCTACCGGATTAAGAAAAGGCCCGCGAAGTTATCCGCGGGCCTCTGATCACAATGGAGCCGGCGAGGGGATTCGAACCTCCGACCTGCTGATTACAAGTCAGCTGCTCTACCAACTGAGCTACACCGGCACGCGCACAGCATTCCTTTACAGAAACGCCGAAAAGCATTTTACAGGATTTAATTTTTTCGTCAAGTATCACCCTGTTATTCTACCATCACCCCTGCTCCCTGACTATGTGTTTCGATTTGCCTTCAAATCTCGGCAATGCCCCTGGGTCCGTCACGGTCAGCGGAACATTTATCCCAAGCATATTGTGAAGCGATTTTTTACCCGCCTCGGTCAGCCGCTGTACCTGGTCAGCCGATGTTTCAGCGGACCTTTCACACAGCAAGCTCATCTGCTGCACGCCATCGATCTCCCATAACTTTATGATGTAGTTTGCCGTAAGCCCGTCTACTTTGCAAAGGGCTCTTTCGACCATCGTCGGGAAGACGTTGACCCCGTGGAATATTATCATATCGTCCGAGCGCCCCTTGACCCTCGCGATGCGTGTCCCGTTGTCCCCGCAGGCGCACGGGCCGGCAATTATGTGGGTCAGGTCGCGCGTGCGATAGCGTATTATAGGGAAAGCCTCCTTCTTAAGTGATGTTATCACCAGCTCTCCCTCCTCTCCGGGCTCAAGCGGCTCAAGCGTACCGGGGTTTATTACCTCGAATATGAAGCCCTCGTCGAACAGATGTATGCCGTTTCTTTCAAGGCACTCCATTCCGACGCCCGGCCCCATGGCTTCGCTGAGGCCGTAGCTGTCTATCGCGGGTATGCCAAGCGTGTTCTGTATCCTCTCGCGCAGGCCCTCGGACCACGCCTCCGCGCCGAATATGCCGAGGCGGAGTCTGTATTGGGATCGCTCTTCTTTCGAGAAGGTCTCCCAGACCTCACACAGTTTGACAGCATATGACGGCGTGCATGTGAAGACTGTCGTGCCGAGGTCGCGCATGAGCTTGAACTGCCGCTCCGTGAAGCCTCCGCTTGCCGGTATGACTGTTATGCCCATCTCTTCGGCCGCGTCATGAAACCCCTGGCTGCCGGTGAAAAGGCCGTAAGTCGTCGATATCTGCAGGACGTCTTTTGATGTGAGCGTAGCCCGTTTGAAGGCGGTCTGCATGCCCTTTCTCCACCAGCGAAGGTCGTTTGCAGTATAGCCGACTACTGTTGGGTTGCCGGTTGTTCCCGATGTCGCGTGGAAACGAATGAGGTCCTCCTTGTCGCAGCCGAGCCAGCCGAGCGGATAGTGGCTCTGAAGGTCCTGTTTTGTAGTGAACGGCAGCAGCCGCACGTCCTCCGGAGCTCTTATGTCGGAAGGCTTTATCCCCGCGTCCTTCATCTTGTCGGCGTATGGGTGGTTGCGCTTCCATAAACGCTCAAGAACAAGGCGCAGCTCATTGATTTTTTCGGGCGCTTTCTCGCTGTGTATCATCAGTGATTCCTCCTCGTTTTTGCAAACCGGCTTTCAGGCATATAAAAGAGCGGGGTCCGTTGGAACGGACCCCGCTCTTGCGTATCGGATGTCAGCGTACAGACGCCTCACACACCGATCCCGCGAGAGGGATCCGTGCAAGGATAAGAGTACACTGTGACTAAAATACTTTTGCCGCCGACCGTGTGTCCTGCGTTGCTCATGTCCAGTGCCTCCTCCGTCCATAGATGTTGACGAGATTTATAGCACTTGCTAAGTAAAGTGTCAACCTTTTGCATAAAATAAGCCCTACGCAGGACCGCCGTGGTTAAGCGCCAAGTCAGTGCCTCACCAGGTGCTTTGCTTTTCCTTCCGTGCGCGGGAGCGTCCCGGGGTCCGTTATTTTAAACGGCACGTTGACGCCGAGGCTGTCCTTCAGGCGTTTTTTGCCGCTTAAAGCTAATGTCTCGACTGCGGCCGAGTCGGTCTCAGGCGCTCTCTCGCACGTTATCGCGATGTCGTCCATCCCGTCTTTCTTCCAGACCTCTATTATGAAGTTCGGGGATAGACCCTTAACCGCGCATATCGCTGCTTCCACCTGCGACGGGAAGACGTTGACGCCCCTCACTATAAGCATGTCGTCGGTACGTCCGCCGATCCTGCCGATCCGCAGGCTCGGGTCTCCGCAAGGACAGCGGCCTGGAATGAAACGCGTGCGGTCGTGTGTGCGATAGCGAATAAGAGGGAAAGCCTCTTTTTTGATGGACGTGAGCACGAGTTCGCCCTCCTCGCCGTA
>Ga0302251_1001498_pt1 | contig 13972 bp, 10 predicted proteins | sample AAG_RA_Gln_MG_FD_193534 | JGI IMG/M metagenome (GOLD analysis project Ga0302251, IMG submission 193534) | Enriched activated sludge microbial communities from anaerobic digester in WTTP, New Holstein, Wisconsin, United States - AAG_RA_Gln | ecosystem: Engineered > Bioreactor > Anaerobic >...
TTGGGCATCGAGACTCCTCCTCTCGTGATGTTCGACTGACGCGACTCATCATTTATATCACGAGAAGGAGAAGCCGGCAACATACATACCATGCAAACCGGTTGTCCTACCAACTGAAACACACCCCTTGTCCCCTTGCCCTTCTGTGCTATAATTCCCTCCATGGAACCGATGGCCCAGCCAGCCGAGATACGGCGGACGACGCGGATATCGACCCTCGAAGGCGCCTTTGCCCAGGTCCACTTTGGCCTGACATCGTCAGGCAGCATCTTTTTGACCAAGCTCGCCGTGCTGCTCCAGGCCACGCCGCTGCACTTTGGCATCCTGTCGGCGATCGGCCAGCTCTCGCAGGTCTTTCAGTTGCTCGGCGTGGCGCTCACCCGCCGGCTGACCTCGCGCAAGCGGACGGTCATCCGCCTGCTCGCCGTTGGCCGGATCCTGCCGTTGGCCTATATCGCGCTGCCCTTTTTGCTGCCCCCCACCACCGCCCTGGCGGTCTTTTTGGCGGTCTTTTTCCTGAACACCTCCCTCCAGGCGGTCAGCGGCAACCTCTGGGTGGCCTGGATCTCGGACATGATCCCGCTGGCCGGCCGCGGCCGCTTCTTTGCGCGCCGCAACCAGTACCTCCTGGTCGCCGGGCTCCTGGCCGGGTACCTCTCTAGTGCCTTTGTCGACCTCTTCGATCCGCAGCCCGGCGCGGTGATCCAGTCCCTCCGCAGCCTGCTCCCCCCTACTCCCCTGTTCGCCGCCGCGAACCTCCCCTATGCCTTTGCCGTCGTCTTTGGCGTCGGGGTCGCCCTGGGGTTCGTGAGCGTCGCGATCTTGACGCGGCAGCCCGAGCGCCCCAAGCCGGTCGAGACCGCGCCGTTCTGGCGCCTCATCGCCGAGCCGCTGCGGGACGGCAACTTTCGCCGGCTCCTCGTCTATGGCCTGTGGTGGATGCTGGCCATCGGCATCGCCTCCCCCTTCTGGAGCCCGTTCATGATCAAGAAGCTGGGGATGTCGCTGGTCAACATCCAGGTCTATGGCACGATCTCGACCATCGCCTCCCTGCTGGCCCTGCGGCCGTGGGGCACGCTGATCGACCGGTTCGGCAACCGGACGGCCATGCGCCTGGCCGTGGTCCTCGGCGGGCTGAACCCGATCCTGTGGGTTCTGGTCACCCCGCAGCACTATGGGTTGGTCTATTTCGAAGCGGCGACGTCGGGCATCATGTGGTCGGGGGCCGGGATCGTGGCGACGAATTTCGTCCTCGCCATCGCCCCTGACGGGAAGCGGCAGGTCTACTCGGCCGTCTTTGGCGCCTTTTCCGGCCTGGCGATGATGGCGACGATGCTCCTGTCGGGCGCCGCCCTGCCGGAGCAGCCCGTATTCCTGGGCCGCTGGCGGCTGGAGCCCGAACAGCTCCTCTTTGGGCTGGGCGGCCTGGCCCGGTGGAGCACCCAGATCCCGCTCTCGTGGATCCGCGAGGCGCAGGCCCGGCCGGTGCGCGAGGTGCTGGCCTCTGTCGGCGAGCAAGTACGCCGGCGGGTGCGGCGGCCCCCCGTTCCTTGAAGAAGAGAGGAGTCCGCCCCGCAGCCAACAAAAAAAAGCTCTGCGCGAGCCATGGCTCGCGCAGAGCTGACACCTTCCATTTGCTCAGCGGACACACATCCGCGGCCCGCAGTTCCCCAGGGCAGCCAACAGACGCTCCGGGGGATCCAGCTTGCTGACCACCGTATCGGCCAGGCGGGCGGTCGTCGCGGACTTGTCGGTCGGGCCGTCCAGCCCGACAATCAACAGCCCCGGCCGGAGCGCGCGCAGGGCGGGGACGACTTCGCCGGCCGCGAGACCCGGCAGCCGCCAATCCAAGAGCACCATGTCGGGCAGGGCGGCCCGAACCTGCGCCAACAAGCCGGGGACCCCGTCGGCCTCGCCCACGACCTTGAGTCCGGGCTCATGTTCCAGCCGCAGCCGCAGGGCGGAACGGACCGGAGCCTCGTCATCGGCAATCAGAATACGCATTACGTCACCTCGTCGCTCTCATGATGGACCCGGGCCAAGGCCGCGCGCCTTCTTGAGGGCTCAACACCCTGACCATCGTGTCTATGAGTTAGTAGTCGCGACGCGCTCCCACCCCGCACGGCGGGCCCGGCAGGAGGGCGGCCGGACCCTGCAAGTGTCGGAGGCGGCCCCGGCCTCCGGGCGGGGGCCCGGGGCACGGCGGCCCGGCGGGGGCATTCGGGCAGCAGGTTCTGGTAAAAAAAGCGCGGGGCGCATGGTTGTCGGGTGGATCCAGCAGCAACCATGCGCCCCGCGCGGTGATCGGGAGGCCGGGCGGAGCGACGGCTCCGGCGAGGACTCAGGCCGCGGGGTTCTCGATCTCGTTCACGGCCACGGCAGCGTCGATTTCGGTGTACATTACCTTCATAATGCCGGGCAGGTACTTGTCAAAGGTGAGGACATTGGCATAGACCATCTGCTTGATCAGCGCGGTGGTCAGTTCGTCGCCCTCGACGTCGATGCTGGTCTTGTAGCGGACCTCGCCATCGTTAAAGTCCAGCTCAAAGTTGCCAATGATCATGCCATAGTTGGCGCGGGTAAGGAACTCGGCCATGGCCGACCGCCGGTTCTCGGGCGTATTGACGGCGCAGACCGAGTAGAAGACGAAGCGGTACTGCTCCTCACGGGCCTGGGCAAAGCAGTTCCAATTCCCGTTCTTGCCGGAAAAGGCTGTGCGCAGGATCGGCTTGCCTTCGAGCGGGGTAAACGGCCATTCGTCCTCTTTGAAGAACTGGGTGATGATGTCGAGAATGGGGCTCATGCGGGATCCTCCTCTTGTGGAAAACACCATCAATCGTCTAGTTCGTGGGTAACGCCCGTAGCAGAAGCATCATACCACAAACCGTTGTGGTTGGCAAATAGAGATCGTACCCTGCCATGCTTTGCGCAAGCAGATGTCAACCGGCGTATCCTATGGCGCCTCAAAGCATAAAGCTCGGCCGCCCCTCTTGCCCATCCCCGGCCCCTCTGTTCACGCCAGCGCCAGCACAAAGAGCCCCACCCCCAGCGCCGCGGCCGCCCACGGCAGGACACGCACCCACGGCCGGCCGGCAAAGCGCCCCTCCAGCCAGGCGGCGGCCCGCTCCACGCCGGCCGCGGCGAGGATCGCCAGGTAGGGCGCCAGCAGGACCAGGTCCAGAGGATCGCGCGCCCGCGGCAGGAGCAGCGCCAGGTAGAGCAGCACGGGGAAAGAGAAGAGCACGACCTCCGTCCGGCGGAGGCGCGGCAGGATGAAAGCGGCGCCAAGCAAGACGAGCAGCGCCGGCCCCCACCCCAGGCCGGTGCGCAGGAGATAGTTGAGCCCGGTGCCGGCCGAGCCCTGCGGCGGGAAATAGGCCCGCGCCGCCTCGACCAGGCCGGCCGCGAAGCGGTCGGTCTGCGCGAGCGCGGCCGGGCAGCCCAGGAGAAAGCCCCCCGCGGCGGCCGCCACCGCCAGCAGCGCCAGGAGCCGGCGGGACGCCGCGCCCGCTGCTGGCCGGCGCAGGAGCGCCGCCAGCAGCGGCACGCCGACCACCAGGGCGGCCGGGTAGTGGGCCGCCGCCGCCAGGCCGGCACAGGCCCCGGCCGCCAGCGCCCAACCCGCCTGCCCCGTCTCCAGCAGGCGCAGAGCGCACCAGCCGGCCAGGAGGGCGAGCAGCGCGGCCGGCACCTGCGCCGCGACGATGCCGCCCGCGGCAGCGTGCATGGGCAAGAGGGCTAGAAAGAGGGCCGCCAGCAGGCCGGCCCGCCGGCCATAGAGCCGCTCGCCGATCCAAAAGGCCACCAGCGGCGTGCCGGCGCCCAGCAGCGCCACCGCGCCCCGCCCCCACCCGTAGAGGTGTGCAGGGACGAGCTCCGTCGGCCAGGTCCACAGGTTGCCCGAGGCGCCCGTGACGAAGCGGCCGATCGCCGCCGCCAGCTGCACATAGACCAGCAGGCTCGGAAAGCGCAGCGATGCGGGGATATAGTGGCCGCTGCGGATGATGCCCAGCGCCGCTTCGACGAAAAAGACCTCGTCGCTGTCCGCGGCCGGCCGTTCCCGCGGCGCGAGGCCCAGCTGCAGGGTCAGGGCCAGGACAACCACCCCGCCCAGGAGTATCGCGGGCGCCGCGGCGCGCAGGCGGGTGCCGAGATGCTCGCGCCGGTGCAGGCCCCGCAGCCCCAGCCCGACCAGGACCAGGACGAGGCCGGCCGCCACCGGCAGGTAGGCCCCGCCCAGCGCGCTGCGTCCGGCCAGAAGGGCCAGGTAGAGCAGGATGGCGGCCAGGGTGGCGAACCCGCCCAGATGGGTGTCGAGATAGTGAAGCAGGCGATCTCTTGTTCTCTGCACTCTTCCGCTTAGCTCCTCCCCCTGCGGGCGGCAGCAAGGGGCTAATTCCGCGGCGGCGCTCGCCTACCGCGCCAGGACAACGACCTCGGCCAGCAACAGCACCCCGGCCTCCGGGCCGGCCGGCGCCCAGGGCAGCGCCTCGCGCGTCCCCGGGCGCAGGACCTGGAGCTCGAGCCGGTAGGCGCCGGCCGGCAGCGAAGGCGCCAGCGGGAGATCGAGGGCGAGTGGAACCACCTCTCCCGGCACCCAGCCCGTCGGCGGGCAGCTCCCCCCGCAGGGCGCCGCCTCGGCGGTGGAGACGACCTCGCCCGCAGCGCTGCGCAGACGCACTGCCACCAGGTAGTCCTCCGGCAGGGCCGCGTCGGCGCGCATGTACAGGGTCAGGGCCAGCGTCTGCCCCGCCGCCACCGCGCCCTGGGGCTGGACGTAGGCCAGGTCCCCCGCGCCGCGGCGCTGCCCCAGGTCCAGGCCCAGCAACCGCAGGCCCGGGCCGGCCGCGGCCTCCAGGATCTGCTGCGGCAGCGGCTCGGCGGCCGGCACCCGAAATACCGTCAGCCGCGGGCCGGGGAGTTTCGCCGTATGGCCGGGAAAATCGGCCACGCGCTCCAGGCCGCTCAGCAGCGCCAGGTAATAGTCGGGAAAGGTGTCCACGCGGGCAAATTCGGGGCCATAGACCTCGGAGTTGGCAACGATATAGGCGTAGCCGCCGTTGACAAAGGCCGCCAGCGGATAGTTGCTGAGAAAGTCCACCGGCGTAAAGGGATAGACGGCCCGGGCAAAGAGGACGGGGTGCAGCTCGCCGGCCACCTTTTCGCCCGGCGCCACGTGCGCGTCGAGCCAGGCGCGGGCCTGCGCCTGGCTCGTGGGAAGGGCCATGTAGCGGTCGGCGCCCAGGATGCCAAACGCCGGGCCGATCGTCATGCTCCCCAACAGGAGCGGCAGCACGATGCCGGGGCCGAAACGGGCCAGGTGCGGGCCCTGGCCCGCGCTCCAGCGCCGCGCAACCTCCCCCATCAACCAGCGTACTCCCTCCGCCAGAAAGACGCCCCCCAGGACGGCCAGCCCCGGCAGGGCCGGCAGGACGTTGCGGGCAAAGATCGAGCCGTAGGAGGAGAGAAAGAAATAGTACCCGGCGACAAAGGCGACCAGCACCATCTCGGCCCGCCGCCGGCGGACCAGCGCCAGCACGAGCCCACCGAGGTAGGCCAGCGCCACCGGCGGGTTCTCTTCCCAGACCGTGTGGGCGTACGCCATCCAGGGCGGCAGGCGCAGATTGCCCACCTCGTACACGCGGATGACCCCCGCTTCCCCGCCAAAGCGGTAGATGTGCGTCTCGTAGCCCAGGTCGTCGAGAAAGGTCGGCAGGTCGGCAAAGGTATAGGGGCAGGCGAGGGTATAGCCGGCCACCACGCCGACCAGGGCCAGCAGCAGCAGGGGCCCGACGGCGCGCCAGGACGAGGCCGGGGCGCGCGCCGAGGCCTCGTTTGCCAGCCCAGCCGGGCCGGCGGCCGCGGCGGACAACTCGCCCCCCCGCGCCGCCCGCAGCCCGACCGCCAGCAGCAGCGGCAGCAGCGCGACGACGCCGTTGTACTTGAACCCGCCGGCCAGCCCCACGGCCATGCCGGCCAGCAAAGCACGGCCCAGCCCCCCCCGCTCCAACACCTCGACGGCCAGGTAGACGGCCAGCAGCGTCAGGGCCGCCGTGGGCACGTCGGTGGTCACATAGTGCGAGTGCTCGGCGTGCATAGGGGAGAGGGCCAGGAGCAGTGCCCCGGCCAGGCCGGCCGCGGGGCCCGCAAAGCGCCGGCCGAGGAGATAGACCAGGAAGACGGTCAGCACGCCCAGCAGCGCGGTCGTCCCGCGCGCCCAGAGGTACGATGCCGGGGCCGCCGTGATGATGTGGCTCGAATCGGGCAGATCGGCGGCCGAGGTATAGAGGCCCCGGGCCGTCCCCCAGAGCAGGTGCAGCGTGAGCACGCCGACCTGCACATAGTGGTAACCCGACGGGTAGATGAACCAGTGCGGGTTCCAGTCGCCCGTCTTGATCGTGGCCACGGCGTGGTCCACCACGTTTGGCTCGTCGGGGTGGCTGGTGTAGGGCAGGCTAAAGCCCAGGCCGTAGAGGCGCAGGCCCAAGGCGAGGAGGAGGATGGTCAGGAGGAGGAGGCGTTCCAAATAGCGAGACAAGAAGGGCTCCACTTTTCAGCTTAGCGCTCTCTGGCGGCGGCAATCTCTAACGGCACCCAGCGCGCCGGCAGGACCTGCAGGGCGCCGTCGCGCAGACGAACCTCGGCCTGCTCGATCCACAAACCGCTCGCGCCGGCAGCGTGCGTCCCCAGGCGGATCAGCACCAGCCCGCCGAGATGGGCCGGGGCCGCCACCTGCAGCTCCAGGGCCACCTCGCCCTGCTCGTTGTCCACCTCGACACGCCAGTGGCTCGTCTGGCCGGCCAGTGGGTAGACGCCCTCCAACGACAGCGCGGCCGGGTCGAAGCGCAGTCGCATCCGGACGCTGGCTACCTGGGCCGGCGGATCCAACGCGATCGTCAGGGTGACCGGCTCGCCGGCAGCCGGCAGCTCTGGGGGTACAGCGACACGCAGCGTCGTCGTGACAGCCCCGCTCTCCACCGGGAGAGCCCACGACACGGCCGGGCCCAGCGGGCCGGCGGGCGAAACCATCTGCCAGGTGACCTGGTAGGTGCCTTCGCGGGAAGGCGCCGTGAGCGGGACGTTGAAAGCGGCCACGTCGCCGGGGCGTACCGGTTCAGCCGGCCAGGCCTGGTAGCCGGAGGGAAAGAGCTCCCCCTGGACCAGCAGGTACACGCCCTCCTCGGCCGTCCAGGTGCGAGCCCCCGTGTTTTCCACGGGAAAATCGAGCCGGTACGATCGGCCGCGCTCCAGGTGGGCCGGCCAGGAGGGCGGGAGCGGCTGCGCGCCCCACCACAGGTCCTGCCCCCGCAGCAGCCGGCGCAGGAGCCCGATGTAGTAATCCTCGGGCACAAACTGGTCGGCGATCTCGGGATAGGTCACCCGGCAGATGTTCGTCCCCTCGTACAGCTCGTTCCAGGTCTCGACGAGCAAGAGGTCCGTGCTCGCCGGGATGCGGGCGAAGCTGCTTTCGAGCCAGGCCCCGGGGCCGCCCTCCCGGCCGTCCACGGTATAGTCGCGCCGTTGGAGGCGGTTGGTGCTGTCGACATTCTTGCGGTCGTCAAAGCCCACGCCGACGGAAGCGGCCGTGTAGCCGGCGTGGGTGTGCCAACGGGGGCCCAGGAGCGTTGCGCCCCAGGTGTAACGACCGTCGGCGACCGTGTCCACCGAGGGGCTCCCGCTGAGCGCCTCGCCGCTGAACCAGCTGCTCTCCAGGATGACAAAGGGGGTGAGAGGGTTGCCGTTACCGTCGCGGAAATCGCGGGCGAACGAGGCCTTGACGCCGGCCCACAACTGCCCGGCGTACTCCAGGTGCGCCAGGCCGCTGCGCGTATAGACGACGATGAGCGGCCGGCCGCCCTCCTCGAGGGGCCGGCCGTCGTGCGTGGCCCACATCTCCTGGGGAATGGCCTGGAAGTAGGGTTTGATCTTGCGGTCGTAGAAGAAAAAGCCGGCCGCCGGGTCGCTCAGATCGAGCGGCGCCCCATGCAGGGTCCAGGCGCTGCCGTCGAACTGCTGGTTGTCCAGAAAATCGTTGTACTCGCTCACCTCGGAGCTCGTGTCGTCAAAGAGGCCGATGCGCAGGGGCGGGTCGATCGCCCGGTTGGCCTCGACCAGGCCGGCCAGGGCGGCGGTATCGAACCAGGGGTAGGGTGTGTCTCCCCAACTCACGGGCAGGATCACGTCGATCCCGGCCAGGTGCATATCGCGCACTTCCTGGAGGTACCAGTAGGCGTTGAGTGAGGAGTAGTACACGCCGTCGCGGGAATCGGGGTCGGCCGGGAAGGGCTCGGCCCAACCCGGCGGAAGGGCATAGACAATGTTCGAGTTACAGCTCCAGCCGGGGCATTCGTGCCAGTAGAAGAAAAAGGCCGCCGTCTGCATGGCCGAAAGCAGCGCCGAGGCCGCGGTAGGCGTGGGGCCGGCCGTGGGCCACGGCGGCAGCGCCGTGGGCCGCGGGGACGGCGTCGCCGTGGGCAGCGGTGTCGGCGTGGGGGGCAGCGTCGGGGCCGGGGAGGCCGGCGCCGTCTCCGTGGACGGCGCGGGCCGCGGGCTCTCCGTGAGGAGCCGGAGCGGCGTCTCGGCCGCCTTCTGGGGGACGGTGGTCAGCACGGGGATCGGGGTCGGCGACAGCGCCGCCGTCGGGGCCGGCAGCGGGCCGCACGCGGCCAGCGCCAGGCACGAGCAGAGCGCGATGCCCAGCGCCAGGGAACGAGCGTACAAGATGTCGGGGTGAGCCATCGCCGCCTCCCGGCCGCGCGAGCGGGCCGGCCTGTAGAGACTCTATTATATCACAGGTCACTATCTTTGCCAGAGAATGGACGCCGGGCCGGTCCCCGCGTTACCCCGTGTAGCGATAGGAAGTTGACCGGAGCGCCTGGAAGCAGTACAATGGACCGTGCAGCCTGCTTTCCACCCCGCCGCGCAGCGCGGCAGGGAAAGGGCAAGAACCGGTTCTTGTGTCTCTGAAAAGGATGACATCCCGATGGAAACCGTGTTACGTCTTTTCGCCGTGGCCGGGCTGGTCCTGGCGAACGGCTTTTTCGTCGCCGCCGAGTTCGCCCTCGTCAGCGTGCGGCGCACCCGGGTGGAGGAGCTGATCTCCCAGGGCAACCGCACCGCCGCGGTGGTCCGCCAGGCGATCCACGACCCCGACCGCTTCATCGCCGCCACGCAGCTGGGCATCACGATTGCCAGCCTGCTCCTGGGCTGGATCGGCGACGAGGCGCTCATCCCGATCCTCGAGCCGCTCTTTCGCCTCCTTCCGGAAAGCTGGCTCGGGGCGGCCCACGTGAGCATCGCCGTGGCCATCTCCTTCGCCATCATCACCTTTTTACACGTCGTCGTCGGGGAGCTGGCGCCCAAGTCGATCGCCCTGCAGAATCCCGAGCGCACGGCGCTCATCGTCGCCCGGCCGGTCCTGTGGAGTTTCTATATCTTTCTCCCCTTTATCTGGCTCCTGAACGGCGCCGGCAACCTCATCCTGCGGCTGATCCACGTCAACCCGGCCGGCGGGCACCAACGGGCCCACTCCGTCCAGGAGCTCAAGATGCTCCTGGACGACAGCCGCCGCGGCGGCGTGCTGGAAGAGGAGGAACAGCGCATGCTGGTCGGCGTCTTTGACCTGGGCGACCTCACCGCACGCCAGGTGATGATCCCCCGCCCCGACCTCTTTACCGTGGCCGGGGACGATCCCATGCGCGTGCTGGTGGAGCGCTTCCGCGCGACCGGCCACAGCCGCTTCCCCGTGCTGGGTCCCGGCGGAGTGGACGATGTCGTGGGCGTCGTCTCGATCAAGGACCTTTTCCTCGACATGCCGGGCAACACCGTCGACCTGGAACGGCCGGTGCAAGACCTGATGCGGCCGGTCCTGTTCTTTCCCGAGACCAAGCCGGTCGTGGACCTGCTGGCGGTGCTGCGCGAGGACCATACCCGCATGGCTATCCTGGTGGACGAGTATGGCGGGGTGGCCGGGGCACTGACGGTGGAGGACATTGTCGAAGAGATCGTCGGCGAGTTGCAGGACGAGCTGGACCGTGAACCGAGCCTCGTCCAGCCGGTCGACGAGCGCACGCTGGTCGTCTCCGGACAGATGCGGCTGGAAGAAGCCAACGAGGACCTGGAACTGGGCCTGCCCGAGGCGGAGGTGTACGAGACGGTTGCCGGCTTTATCCTCACCCACTTGCAGCGGCTGCCGAAAGAAGGGGAGGCCTTTCGCTACCGCGACATCCGCCTGCGGGTGCTCAAGATGCGCGGCCCGCGGATCGAGCAGGTCGAGATCACGCGGTTGGCGGAGAGCTCCGGTCCAACGGGGCCTGGGCCAGGGAAATAAAGACGTCCTCCAGCGAAGGGGGCACCGGCTCCAGGGCGCGGACGGCGATCCCGGCCTCTTCCAGTGCCGCGCGGATGGCCGGACCGGCCTCGCGGGGAGCGATCGCGTGCAGCAGCGTGCCATAGATCGCGACTTCCTGCATGCCCGGCACATGCGGCAGCAGGTCGAGCGCCGGAAGGAGCGGGTCGCAGGCCAGCTCCCAAACCTGGCCGCGCATGGCATGGGCCTTGAGCTCGTCCGGGGAGGCGCAGGCAATTAGCTTGCCCTGGTGCATCAGGGCGATAGTCTGGCAGTGCTCGGCCTCGTCCATGTAGTGGGTCGTGACAAAGATCGTCGTCCCTTGGCGTGCGAGCGTATAGATGAGGTCCCAGAACTCGCGGCGCGAGGCCGGATCCACCCCGCCGGTCGGCTCGTCGAGGAAGAGGACCGCGGGCCGGTGCAGGATGGCGCAGCCGAGGGCCAGGCGCTGCTTCCAGCCGCCGGAGAGGTTCTCCACCCGCCGGCCGGCCTGCGCCGTCAGCTCCACCATCTCCAGAAACTCGCCGATGCGCGCCTGGGCCGCCGCGCGGGCGAGGCGATAGATCCCGGCGTAGAACTCGAGGTTCTCCCGCACGGTGAGATCGCTGTACAGGGAAAAGCGCTGCGACATGTAGCCGATGCGTGCCTTGACCGCCTCCGGGTCGCGCGCCACGTCATAGCCAAGGACGAGGGCGCGGCCGGCCGTGGGCGCGAGCAGCCCGCAGAGCATGCGGATCGTCGTCGTCTTGCCCGAGCCGTTGGGGCCGAGAAAGCCAAAGATCTCGCCCGCCCGCACGCGGAAGGAAATGTGATCGACGGCGACAAAGGCGTCAAAATTCCTGGTCAGGTCGGTGGCGACGACGGCCTCGGTTTCTGGCGGCACGGCCGGCCCTCCGGTCGGGGATCGTAGCCCGGGACGATAATCCTGCGCCGCCATTATATGCCGATTGGGGGGATGGCGCAAGAGACCCCGCCGCACCGGGGCGTTTGACAGACCTCGAGTTTGCATGTATAACAGACCTGCACGCCGAATCGCAAGGAGGAACCGATGGCCAAAAAAGTCCAAGTCCAACCAGATCCCATGCGCCAGCTCGTCCAGGGCGTCCTGACCCTGGTCCTCACCACCCTGGCCGGCTGGGCCGCCGCCAAGCTCACCGACCTGATCATGGGGCGGGCCGAGAAGCCCAAAGAGGAAGCGGCCGCGTAGCACCACCGGCCTGTTGGGCCGGATCCGGTCCGCGCAGCCCCCCTGGGGTGGGAGCCGGTCCGCCGGTTCGCCAACCCCTGTGTTCGCTCCCCAACGGAGGTCCGGCCATGCCCGCAGCTCACCCTGTCCGCGTCCGCATCGCCCCCAGCCCCACCGGTCCGTTTCACGCCGGCGGCGCCCGCACAGCCCTCTACAACTGGCTGTTTGCCCGCCACCACGGCGGCACCTTTATCGTCCGCATCGAGGACACCGACCGCACCCGCTACAGCGCCCCGGCCGAGGCCGACATGCTCGAGAGCCTCCGCTGGCTCGGGCTCAACTGGGACGAGGGCCCCGAGGTCGGCGGACCCTACGGCCCCTACGTGCAGTCGGAGCGGGTCGAGCTGCACCAGCGCTACGCCCAGGCGCTCCTGGACAGCGGCCATGCCTATCGCTGCTTCTGCACCGCCGAGCGCCTCGATCAGCTGCGGCAGGAGCAGAAGCAGCGCCAGGCGCACGCCGGTTACGACCGGCACTGCCGCGACCTGGCGCCGGAGCAAGTCGCGGCGCAGCTGGCGGCCGGCCGGCCCTTTGTCGTCCGCCTCAAGATGCCCCTCGACGGCACCACCGTCGTCCACGACCTCATCCGCGGCACCATGGCCTTTGACAACGCCCTGCTGGAGGACACCATCCTCCTTAAATCGGACGGCTTTCCCACCTATCACCTGGCCAACGTCGTGGACGACCATTTCATGGCCATCACCCACGTCATGCGCGGGGCCGAGTGGGTGCCCAGCCTGCCGATCCACGTCGTCCTGTACAATGCCCTGGGGTGGCCGATGCCGGTCTTTGCCCACCTGCCCATCATCCTCTCCCCCACCGGCAAGGGCAAGATGAGCAAGCGCAAGATCGTCGGCGCCGACGGCAAAGAGTACCCCGTCATGGTGCGCGAGTTCCGCCAGGCCGGCTACCTCCCCGAAGCCATGATCAACATCCTGGCCCGCACCGGCTGGGCCTATGACGACCATACGGAGCTGTTCACGCGAGCCGAGCTGGTGGAGAAATTCTCCGTGGAAAAGGTCACCAGCGCGCCGGGTGCCTTTTCCTACGACAAGCTGCTCTGGATGAACGGCCACTATATCCGCGAGTTGGCGCCCGCGGACCTCGCCGCGCGCTGCCTGCCCTTTCTGCAAAAGGCGGGCCTGGTCTCCGCCCGCGTCTCCGCCCAGGAGCGCGCACTGCTCGAGCAGATCGTCCCGCTGCTGCACGAGCGCCTGCACCTGCTCCGAGACATCGTCGACCAGGCCGGCTACTTTTTCACCCCGGAGGTGGAATACCCCGACCCGACCCTGCTCCTGGGCAAGAACATGGATGCGCCGGCGACCCGCCGCGCCCTGCAAGAGGCCCGCCAGCTCCTGGCGGCGCTGCCGGAGTGGGACGCGGCGCAGATGGAGCCGCCCCTCCGCGCCCTGGCCGCGGAGCACGGTTGGAAGGCCGGCCAGGTCTTTATGCCCATCCGCGCGGCCGTCACCGGGCGCACCGTCTCCCCCGGCCTCTTTGAGACACTGCACGTCCTGGGGCGCGACAAGAGCCTCGCGCGCATGGACAAGGCGCTGGCCGCGCTCGAACGCCTGCAAGAGACAAAGGAAAGCTCATGAGCGATTCCGACCTGCTGTCCTGGCTCCTGGCCGCGCCCACAGCGGCGATCCGCTATCGGACGCTGCGCCGGCTGCTCGAACGGCCCCGGACCGACCCCGCTGTGCAGGCGGCCTGGCAGGAGATGGCCGCCGGGGGGCCGATCCCGGCCATCCTCGCCGGCCAGACGCGCGCCGGCAACTGGGCCGGCGAACGCGGCTATTACACCCCCAAGTACACCAGCACGCACTGGAGCATGCTGCTCCTCGCCGAGCTGTCCGCCGACGGGACCGACCCGCACCTCCAGCGCGGCGCGGCGTACATGCTCTCCGCGACGCGGGCGGAGCTGGAAGAGTCCCTGGCGGGCGAACGCCGGGGGATGTCTTGCTTCTGGGGCAACCTGCTGCGCTACACCCTGCACAGCGGCTGCGCCGGCGACGCGCGGCTGGGCAGCGTCGTCGCCTACCTGGCGCACGACGCTGCCGGCGGCTGGCAGTGCCCGATCAACGACGGCCGGCCGTGCGCCTGGGGCGCGGCGCGGGCCCTCTTCGGGCTGGCCGCCCTGCCGGCGCGCTATCGCTCCGCGGCCGCCGAGCAGGCCATCCAGGGCGGCCTGGACCTGCTGTTGGAAGGCGGCACGCTGGCCACCGGCGACTACCCGGGCCCGCGCATCCACACCGCCTGGCGGCGGCTCAACTTTCCCCTCTTTTACCAGGCCGACATCCTCTTTGTCTTGCGCGTCCTGGACGAGCTGGATGCGCTCGACCATCCCGCAGCCCGCCCAGCCCGGGCGTGGCTGGCGG
>Ga0302251_1001513_pt1 | contig 13832 bp, 8 predicted proteins | sample AAG_RA_Gln_MG_FD_193534 | JGI IMG/M metagenome (GOLD analysis project Ga0302251, IMG submission 193534) | Enriched activated sludge microbial communities from anaerobic digester in WTTP, New Holstein, Wisconsin, United States - AAG_RA_Gln | ecosystem: Engineered > Bioreactor > Anaerobic >...
TTGTTGTAGAACTGTGTTTGTCAACCCGAAAGTGAGCCGGTCGCTGACTTGAAAGTGAGCCACCTGTCTGCGAATGTCAAGGCTTCAAGGACTGGTCAAGGCGGAATGAATCGCCGTTCCTATCCGGCACAAAAGACTTGGATGTCAGCCGATAAGCAAGGGCCGCAACCATGGCACCACCCCATTCACTTGGATTGGAAACGACCTTGAATACCATCTCGGACTGGAACAGGTAAAAGCCCACATAACTCATCTCGTCCCAGAGTAAGCAGATCCGCCTGACGGATGCGCTTCTCAAGTTTGCCTAAGGGGTAGTTATCTTTTGCCTCAGTCAATCCGGCCATTTTGTCAAATGTGTAGGTCTGACCCCAGTGTTATTCTCTTTTGTCAAATGTGTAGGTCTGACCCCAGTATGTTCCCTGTAGGTCTGACCCCAGTATGTTCCCTGCGCTGGGAAACAGCGCCTGCCGCCAATGCATTCAGGCAAGATATTTGCGGGTTCCAGACTTGTTTTTCCTGCTCTCCGCGGCTAAAATGGACGGCAGTTACATGAAACAGCGGAAGAAGCTGGCCGCCGTTCCGCTTCTGATCCTGGACGACTGGGGCCTGCGGGCTTTTTCGCCGGAGGATACGCAGGAGATGATGGAACTGACTGAGCTCCGGTACGGCAGAGCCTCCACCGTGATTGCCGGGCAGCTTCCCTGCGACAAATGGTACGACCTGTTTCCGGACCCGACTCTGGCGGACGCCATCCTGGATCGGCTCGTCCACAGTGCTTATAAGTTCAATATTACCGGAGAATCCATGAGGAAAACGCTGGCTGAGCGCCAATTTGAAAAAGGCAACGGGCCAGGCTGACGCCCGCCCGAACGGCGTCCTGCGGGCGCACGATTCTCTCGCGGTACACTGTTCAAGTGTTTCCGGCACACCGTTCAAGTGCCCTCTATGTCAGAATAGATGTCTTGTTTGTAAGTCGACAGTACAAGTCTCTTCAGGTATAAAGAAACTATTAACCATGAAGGGTGGGAAAACAGAATGGGATACCCGGAAGAACTAAGAGATGAAATTCTTGGAAGAGTACTATCTAAGAGTAATCCTGGAATTGGTAAATTGGCCAAAGAATTTGGCATTGGCAGGACAACGATATTTAAATGGAAAAAGGAAGCCGGCTTGTCAGGCAGATTATTCTGTGTGAGACCGGAAACAGGGCCATCTTCTAAAGATGCGTTCAGTATCAGGGACAAGCTCTGGATGATAAAAGAGACATTCCGTATGAACGAACTTGAGCTTGGAGAGTACTGCAGAGGCAAAGGCATACTGCCGTCTGACCTGAGACGCTGGGAAGATGGGATAACGGAAGAGACCCAGGATCTGACAGCGGCAGAGCGAGTCGAATTGATAAGTGCAAACAGGAAACTGCAAAAGGAACTTGACAGGAAAAACAAAGCCCTTGCGGAAGCTGCAGCCCTTCTTGTGCTCTCAAAAAAAGCAGAGGCGATCTGGGGGGAAAAAGAGGAAGAAAAATAGCCCTTTCAGATCGCGAAAGAGCCCTGGAGTTGACAGATGAGGCTGTAAATAACGGAGCAAGACGTGAGAAGGCATGTGAAGTGCTCGGGATCACAATACGCACGGCCCAGAGGTGGAGATCGTCAGGATCGGGCATGGTGGAAGAGGACAAGAGAAAAAACTCCCCTCATCCCAACACACATAACAGGCTCAGCCAAGAAGAGGAAGAAGAAATAATAAAAGTCGTCACCTCAAAGGAATACATGGACAAGAACCCGTGCCAGATAGTTCCGGAACTTGCAGACAAGGGCATATACCTTGCGTCAGAATCGACCATTTATAGGATACTCAGAAAAAGAGAGATACAGAAGCACAGATCAATGAGCCGCAGGCCCACGGCTAAAAAGCCGAAACCATGTGCGGCGGCAGCGCCCAACCAGGTATGGTCCTGGGACATAACATATCTTAAGACAACCATATGCGGAGTATATTTCTATCTTTACATGTTCCTTGACATATACAGCAGGAAAATAGTTGGTTGGGAAGTATATTCCGAAGAGAAGGACGACCTTTCGGCCCGTCTTCTCCAGAGGATATACATTACGGAGAAGGTACAAGGAAAACCTCTTATCCTGCACTCCGACAACGGAGGCCCGATGAGGGGGCGGAATATGATAAGCATGATGGAATGGCTAGGCATAATTCCATCGAGGAGCCGGCCGCACGTAAGTGACGACAACCCATACTCGGAGTCTTTATTCAAGACTCTTAAGTACAGGCCTGAATTTCCAAAGGGCGGTGTATTCAAGGACATAAAATCCGCAAGGAACTGGGCCTCAGGATTTGTAACCTGGTACAACACCAGACACCATCATAGCGCTTTGAGCTTTCTGACCCCTGATGAGGTCCATAGCGGACTGGCAGAGGAAAAGATCAACAAAAGGGAAATCGTCTACAAAGATGCATATGCCAGGCATCCCGAAAGGTGGAGCGGCAAAACCAGGAACTGGGCAATAAAAGAAGTAGTATTCCTTAATCCTCCAAAGTGTAAAACAAAGGAGGAGAAAGCAACAACCGCGGCGTAGTGATCAATTGCTGAAGCGACATGTACGGTTGACAGCTACCGAAATGATGACAGGTATAGCTCCTCTTGTCTATCCCTGAAATTGACCGTCAGCTTTACGCCAAATACGGTTTAGACGAAATAGAAATCGCTTTTATAGAGGAAAAAGTCGAAGCGATGGAATAACGCTCCCAAACCATAGGTGAAAGAGCAAGTTATATAGAGTAAAGCGAGGTGAACGTCGATGTGGCATATACCAATAAACGCAACTGAGCGCACGTTGCTGTATGCCGCAGATACGTTTGAGGAGTTTGTATCCCTGCTGCAATTCTTCAATAAACTGGATAATGAGGAGAACGGTGCTTGGTGTGAGGAATTGACGAACGATGTGGTGGCTTTGGACGACGCTGACTCCGACAGTTACGACGACGAATATGATGAATACTACGATACACCTGAGAGGGAAACCGATGAACCCAAGGAGCTAGTCACTATGGAACCGATATCAGCAAACAGCCTCATGTCTGAGGAATCGTTTGAAATAGAGCGCGATATGCGCATATCCTTCCAGCCACAGAAGGGCAGCAAGGTATCTGTGCAGGATTATGTTGAGAACATTGCCGCACGGTATCCTTTGCTCGGTATGGCGGTATTAGATGAGAACAGCCAGCAAGCCGTAGAAAAAGTGGCCTTGGAAACCATCAGGATTTTACTTGATCATAACGAAGTCTATAGCTGGGGGCACCTCGCTATTTTTCTGACGATGTTGCAATATGCCCGAAACTGGAACAGAGCCAGCAATGCCGGCTTCTGGGCGTACATAGCTGAACAGTTCGGTTATAAGGATTCGCAGCAGATGTATGGCGTTCTCACTACCTCGGTAAAAGAGGCTTGCCGAAGCTACAACCGCCTGTTCATGGTTGACCAGAACGGCGACAACAACTACTACTCCACCACTTTGGCTCATGCCATCGCCCCAAGTAAGAGTGTGTTTGCACTGTTTGACTTTCTCTTAAAGTTTTACCACAACAACCTTGATTGCTCTGTCTATGGGGATGATCCTGCAATAGGCAGAATGATCTGTGTTTTGCGTGACCGCTGCAACGGTGCGTCCGTGGAACAGGACGATGACATTCGCGGCAATGTTTACGGTATTCAGGTCGGGTTGAAAGTCTTGCTCACCACTCGCCCCGGCTATATGCGGCGCTTCGTAACGAAGATACTTCAAAAAATGAGAACGATCCTTGACGGTGGCGAACTGCCAGGCAGGGAGCATATTGATCATCTCCTCACTCAGTGGTACATTGGCAAAATGTCCGAGCCGGTATCGCCGACAAGTACATACACCTACACACCAACGGTCAAGAGAGTTGCCCCGGCGCACAAGCGCACTACGGATATTGCCTTCTCCTACGGCAAAATCAAGGTCGAATACATACTTGGCGATGATAACGAACCCGCTTTGCGTATTCCGTCCATCCGTCTGGCGAGCCACGAAAACCCCGTGCTGAAGATATTCTCCTGCGGCGATATGGTCTATCAGCACACCATAGGCATTTACGGCAACGACTACACGGCTACATCGGAAGAGGTTGTCGTGCCGCTTTCTGATATTGACGACGTTGATTTCAGAAACCTTGAAGTCGAACTAAGTATTGGGGACAAGGCTATATTCGCCTCGGAAAGCAGCCTGAATGTCAAAGCCCTGATTTTCAGGGATAACAAACTGCAAGTCGACAAAACGCTTAAAGAGGGCAACTATACGCTCTTCGCCCCAAAACAGGCCAGAATAAAGTTTCAGGGAAATGTCGAACGGCAGCGGCTTACCTATTTTGCGCAACTGTATAACATCTACATTCAGGGCGAAGTGTCAATCTTTGCTGATGGGTCGCTGTTGTGCTGCTCCCGCCCGCCGGAAGGCTCGCTCAGGTTCAGGCTTCCGCAAACACAGATTGAGTATGTCTTGCGGGATACTGCTTACCCGATTTATTCACGCGGCTATTTTTCGGTCACTGCCGTCGGCAATATGGATAGTGGCAATGTCGCCGCAACTCTGCAAAACGGCGAGCGGTTAAGCGTTGAAAGCAGTGACGGTAACCGTTGGCAGTTCAGTTCTCCCACCGAAAACGGCGGTTACAGCCTCACGCTTACGGATAGCGACTCCGGCAGGGTTTTTGACGAGGTGAAGTTCTATATCACCGACAGCTATTCTGTCAGTTTTGACAGTTCGTATTACCTCGAAACCTCCGAGGACGGAAATGTAACGCTCGATATAAATAGAGAGCATTTTGAACTCTCACTTACGGGTTTTGGCGCGAAGGCGAAGATTCCGTATGGCAAAGGCGAGATTCACATCCTGATTCCCCGAATTAGAATGCTCTTAGACGGCGAATCGCTCCCAATGGAAGCGGTATGGAAAGGTGAAATTGCGCCGAATAGTCAACTACGCGTGTTGTGTCCGGAGTCGCTTCCCGTTTCGCTTGCTTTTGGCGATACGCAAATAAAGCGAGGCAATACTTTCGGTGGGTACGACTATGCAATCGGCAACTCGGTTCAGGCGTATGACGGAACTGCCGATAAGGTTTCGGTCAGCTTGTTTGTGGCAGGCGATAAACTGCCTATGTTTGATGTCGTGTTCAAGATGTCGCTAACAGAGCCGCTGCAGTTTAACCTTACAAACAACACTATGACTTGGCTCAACAGCCACGCATTTATGGGCGACCCGAACACAACGCTCAAGTTTGTATTTCAGCCGAAACGCGATCAGCCAATCGTGCTGTACTCAAGGCAAGGCGAGAAAATACTAAGCGAGGATTTCCCAGCGGAGTCCGAGCGGTATCAGTATCAGGTATTCGCTCAAAGCGAGACAGCGTTTGGGCTTTTCGAAACATTGCTGGTTGACGGGTATGCTATTTTCGGCGAAAGAGCGGCGGTAATTTTCCGTGGCGAGACGCTTCGCATAGATAGGGTTCTTCTTAATCGGGAGGGCATTGAAATCAAGCCGGTTTACGCCGACAATATAACCTTTGTCGGGATTGAGAACCTCGGATACTTCGATTTGAGCGGTGATTACGCACATTACACGGCGAAGCTGTTCTTTATCACGCAAAACGGAAAGCGGTATTTTACCGACCTAAATCCTGTGGATATATACCTCGTTAATGAAAAGTCAGGGCTGTTACATATTTCATTTAACGACGGCGATGGTTTGTTTATTTATAGAAGCAGCGCTTACAAAGCGGAACTATACAAGCACACCGACCCACCTCAACAACTCAAACCATACGTCTTTTTCCCTGATTTCTTTGAATTCCAGTACAGTAAGGAGATGCGCTAATGCTTAATCCGGTAATCCTTTCACTGGCAATCAAGGACACGTTCGCTGACTATGTGGGGACGACTTTGTCAATCGCAGACGAGCGTTACGCCTCTCTGTTCAAAAAAGAACTGCGTAGAGACGGGATCATCTCCAAGGGTCCCTATCTCGAACTCGGCGATGCCTACAAAACTGGTGCAACAATTCGAGAGTTAATTGCCGAGGGCGTGATGTCGCCTCTGTTTGAGCACTATGGGCAGGGCTTCAAACTGAGCCGTCCGCTCTATGTTCATCAAGAAAAGGCAGTCCGCGCCGCCGCCAACGGAGAGAATATAATTGTCACGACAGGAACCGGCTCCGGTAAAACAGAGTGCTTCCTGATGCCGATTGTAAACGCGCTTTTGCGTGAGCAGGAAGCAATGGGACATCTTGACGATGGCGTAAGGGCGATTGTCATTTACCCGATGAACGCCTTGATTAACGACCAAGTGAAGCGCCTGCGTGAAATCTTCGTTGATAGTGACATTACTTTCGGCGTTTATAATGGGAACACCGAGCAAAAAGAAAAAGACGGGCAGTTGAAATGCCGCCGTACATATGGTTTTGAACCTATGCCTAACGAGCGGGTATCCCGCGACGAGATGCGCGAGAAGCCACCGCACATCCTTATTACGAACTATTCGATGCTCGAATATATGTGTATACGCCCGAATGACGATGCGGTCTTCCATAACGCTAAATTGCGGTTTGTAATTTTGGACGAGGCGCATATTTACAAGGGAGCGACGGGTATTGAAGCCTCAATGCTTGTGCGCCGTGTTGAAACTAGGCTCACCCAGGAAGGTAAAAGTCCGCAGTATATTCTCACCAGTGCAACCCTCGGCGATGAAAGCAGCAACCAACAGATTTTTGCTTTCGGCGAACGGCTCTGCGGGCATGCTTTTCAATCAATCATTCGCTCTATACCGATAAAGCACAGAGTTCCGGAATCCACCCATGTGCTTTCATCTGAGGAAATAGTGGCGCTGAAAAGCACCCCGGATGAAAAGCTGTTTGATATTTGCAACGGCAGCACCCAATATCATGAAATCCGTGCTATCGCAAACGAGCCACTCGCCCTTGTCGAAATTGTGGAAAAAATGGGTATGCCGGAGGATGAACTGGTCGCTTTTATCACAGCTTGCATCCGCGCCGCCAATGGAAATAGTGTGCCGCTTGTGAGGGCAAGATACCACCTCTTTGTCCGCGCGCTTGAAGGAGCTTATATCACACTTATCCCGCCGTATTCTATGTCACTGACTCCCGAAACGGAGATTGATGGGCAAATGGCATTTGAATGCGCCGCTTGCACTGACTGCGGACGCATTGCTATTATCGGTGTTAATGACAAAAAAAGTGGCAAACTGAAACAGCCCGAAAACAGCACCGACCCCAACACCGAATACTTCCTCTTGAAAGACAAAGAAGACGGCGATATGACTGACGACGAAACGGAAACCCCGCCTGATGAGTATTTGATCTGTGCAAAATGCGGAACAATAAAGCATAAAGGCGATAAAAATATTTGTGCCTGTATGGACGAGTTTGGTGTTAAGGCTACAAAGGCACAAAAGAGCAAAGAGAGCGGAATGATGCGTTGCCCGGCTTGTTCCTATGGGGAGCTTCGCCGTTTCTATCTCGGCAGCGAAGCAGCCACCGCTGTTCTTGCCACTGCCTTGTACGAAAATATGCCAAGCGAAAAAACAAGGCAATTCGTGTGCTTTTCGGATAGTCGTGGGGATGCCGCCTTTTTTGCACCCTATATGGAACGCACGTATAAAGACTTCTTGCGCCGACGTGGTATATGGTATGTTGCAGAACAGCACCGCGAAGAATTACAACGCGAACCGTGGACGATTGGGACATTCGCAGATCAACTCGCTCGGTATTTTGATGTAAACAAAACTTTTGCGCTTCTTGGCAAGAATGAGACCTTGACACCTATCAGCAGGCGCAATGCTTGGATTGCACTAATAAGCGAAATGTATACTGCCCGTCGCCCCAGCAGTTTATCGTCGTTGGGTGCAGTTTCAATTATGCCGACCTGCAATGCAGAAATTACTCCTGCGTTTGCTGAGAAATATGGCTTGACCAAAGAGGAGGCTAAAGCACTACTCGACTTACTTTTAATGGATGTCGTGTTCCACGGTGCAATTCAAGAGCCATCCAGAACACCTCTTGACGGCGAGGACTTGGAGATGATTTTTTACTCATCCGCCAGAAAACTCCTCGCACGATGTAAAACAGGCAAGGAATCGGCCAATGTTATGGGCTGGCTTCCAAGGACGCAGAAAAACGGGCGCGTTTATATCAATGGTCGTTTACGCCGACTTGTAGCCGCATTGGGAGTGTCAGAAGAAGAGGCGTATAAAATTGCCACCGACTACTTTGACCTACTTGTCAATAACAATGTGTTGAAAACACTTAGAGGGAGAACGGAAGGTCGTTTCCTTTCGGCTGAGGACTTTGTCATATCTGTGCCGAGCGAAAATAATCTTTATGTTTGTGAGACTTGTAGTCGTGTAACAACTATGAACTTTAAAAACCAATGTGCTTATCCACGGTGCAACGGCAGACTTGTAGCCATATCTCCTGAAAGGCTCCAGGCGGACAATCACTATGCAGAGTTGTATTCAAAAGACGACCTTGATCCGTTCTATATTCGCGAGCATACCGCACAAATTGAAAAGGACAACGCCCGCCGGTATCAAGAACAGTTTCTTAAAGGTGAAGTAAACGCCTTAAGTTGCTCGACAACCTTTGAAATGGGCATCGATATTGGCTCTCTGGAGTCAATATTTCTCCGCAACATACCGCCGTCTCCGGCAAACTATGTTCAGAGGGCAGGGCGCGCTGGCCGTGATTTACGCTCGGCAGCATTTGTGTTGACCTATGCGAAGCTCTCATCTCATGACATCACATTTTTTGAGCGACCGACGAATATGATTTCCGGCAAGATAAAAGCTCCTGCGTTTGAAATCAGAAATGTGAAAATTGTTCTGCGGCATATCTATGCCGTGGCAATCTCACATTTTTTTAGTCAGAATGCCGATGTATACAACAGCAACGACGCAGATATCTTCCTCAATGGCAATGGGTATGAGCGGCTCTGCGTATTCCTAAACGCAAATCCGACAGTGGTAAAAGAGTATTTACATAGGTGCGTTCCGAAAGAACTTTTCGATGTGCTCGGCGTTGACACTTTCTCATGGGTTGAACAGTTAATCGGTGATGACGGCACTCTTGCCATTGCCGTGAATGACTTCCGTGATTTAACAGCTTGGCTTGCAGAGCAAATTGATATTGCCGCAAAGGAACAGCGGTATCAGGACGCCGCCCGTTTCGAACGCCTTCTAAAGGACCATCGCCGTTCCACAACTGCGGGTGATGGCTATAAAAAAACCGATTTGATAAACTTCCTTGTCCGTTCAGGTACCCTGCCGAAGTATGGCTTTCCGGTGGATGTGGTAGAACTGAAGCCAAACTCCCTAAACGACACGATACAGAATGTGGAACTTCAGAGGGACCTTCAGCTTGGAATTTCGGAATACGCTCCCGGAGCGGAGGTTGTTGCTGACGGCAATATTTATCGTAGCCGTTACATAGCTAAAGACCGCCGCAAGACAGCTGATTGGGAGATTTACTACACTGCCAGATGTTCGCAGTGCCAGATTATCAACTTCAGCAGGAAGCCTGTTGATAGCGTGCCTTGTGTTGCCTGTGGTGCGACTATCGACAGCGGATGGAAAAAGAACATCGAACCTCGGAAAGGATTTGTCGTAGGCAACGACCCTAATGATATTGTTCCTGCTGGAAGTCGTAAGCCACGGAAATACCACCGTGGTGACATAATCTACTTGGGAGATACGGAACGCCACGAACTTGGTCTAAGTACCTTCCATTTTGGTAAGCATCAGGTCGTGCTTCAGTCCACCTCGAACGACTCCTTGATGATAAGCTGCGACACAGAGTTTAATGTCTGCAATTACTGTGGCTACGCAAAAAGCCGTAAGGAGTCAAAAAATTATAGCTTTGTCGTTGAAGAGAAGCACAAAACTTCATTCGGGCGGGAATGTTCAAACACAAAACTGTATCTGTACAAACTATCGCATATTTTCAAAACTGACGTTGTCCAGCTAATGTTCTCCGATAACGCTGATTTCGATGTCATGTTGTCAGTAATGTATGCTTTGCTAAGAGCTACATCCCAGGTTCTCGATATTGAAAGTACAGACATAAACGGATGCCTCTATGCATCAAGCGACAACGTGCAATATTCGATCATTCTATATGACAGCGTTCCGGGCGGAGCGGGGCATATTCATAGAATTGCGGCAAATGAAAGTGTGTTCCGGAGCGTTATCCAAAAGGCTTATGAAATTTGCTCGAAATGCGAATGTTCGCCATCCTGCTATAAATGTCTCCGTGACTACTACAATCAGGACTGGCATTCCGTGCTGGACAGAGTTGAGGGAGCGGCATTCTTGAAGCACTATCTGTAACAGGCATTTATGTATGGTTTTTTGAAGCTCCATAAACTGCTATCATGAGACTAACATTTGTGCGTTCTAGGCAAACCGACGCTTTAGAGAATAGTTTTACCGTCTCCCAAATCCGTGTCCTTTATATTGTCAAGGTCTCTCATTAGAATTACCTCACTTTTCTATTTTATTCAGCAGCAGTTCGGAGGGGTCAGACCTACACATTTGACAAGATTGCGAAACGCGTTTTTTTAGAGCCACCGGGTCGCAGTACAGAGAGCCATTGACGCGCGGCGGTCAGAGCCAGCGGCGCGGGGTTGAGAGCCATCGCATCAAACACAAAGGGGGACACTCCGGGGTCAGACCTACACAATTGACATTTGTTGGGGGGACACTCCGGGGTCAGACCTACACAATTGACATTTGTTGTAGAACGGTGTTTGTTAACCCAAAAGTGAGCCGGTCGCTGACTTGAAAGTGAGCCACATGTCTACGAATGTCAAGGTTTCAATGACTGGTCAAGGCGGAATGAATCGCCGTTCCTATCCGGCACAAAAGACTTGGATGTCAAGCGGTAAACAAGGGCCGCAACCATGGCATCAACCCATTCACTTGGATTGGAAACGACCTTGAATACCATCTCGGACTGGAACAGGTAAAAGCCCACATAACTCATCTCGTCCAGAGTAAGCAGATCCGTCTGACGGATGCGCTTCTCAAGTTTGCCCAAGGGGTAGTTATCTTTTGCCTCAGTCAATCCGGCCATTTTGTCAAATGTGTAGGTCTGACCCCGTTGTGTCCCCCTTAGAATAGATTTTTCCTTATATAAACAGAGGATAACATGCATATGCGTCATGTTAAGGGTGATCAAAAAGTGTTTTTATTAACTGAACTTTCCCACACCTAAAAGCAGTCTGAACCTTGAAAAATACATATAGGATTGCGCACTGGAAAGCAAAGAGAAAGCCCCTCAAGCGGTATAATTGAAATAGCCACAAATCAAGTAATACCAACAAACAAGGAGGCTTTCCCTTGGCAAACATTATAGCAGATATTAACGATAGGGCGCACCTGTTTCAACCATCCATAGACTCTTTCTTTCAGAAGCTTCATATCTCCGGTCTGCTGAGCCGTTCCAACTTCTGTTCCTGAGGTATGCAATGCTTTCAATAGAAGCGCGCAGCAACTGTGACGGCAGGACTGTCGGCGAACTGTTCTTCCTATACTGCAAAGAGCTGGAGGACATAAAGCTCTCTCATTCCTTGATGCTGATACTCCTCAGTACGGTACTGCAGATCATAGAAAACAGCCTCAAAGGCAGAAAAGACAAAATACAAAACCAAATAACCGAGGCCTTCATTAGCGCGTTACCAAGCTACACAAGACAACAATTGGTATTATGTGCGTAGCCTATATAGATTTTTCAAGGTTCAGCCACCTGTTGGCGGGTGGGAAAGTTCAGTTAAAATAGCAGTATGGACGCTTACAACGATGGCATTTTGGGCGGTATCACCTTTAAATTCTAAAGAAATTTCTCAAACACCCCGGACATAGAACAATTTGGTTTTATGGGATCGGCCAAAGACAAAGGTTTTCTTTACCGATTGCTGATCAAGACAGATATTGCAAACAGAGAAACCGACTGATATAAGTTAAAATTTGATTATAGGTCATATTAACGATATCTTACAAAAAAGGAGAAGTAAATAATATGAAGATAAAATTTGCACTGCTTTTCTTGATAGTTATATTTTGCGCTTATCCATGCTTTGCCGAAACCGGTTATCCTGATAAAACGGCCAGTATCATTGACACAACTTCTTTTAATGATCCCTTTGTTCTCGATGTTAAAGGAATTCCATCCCTAAACAACGAGAGGAAGCTTATTGTATGCATAAGCGACATCCATCTCGGAGCAGACGACAGCTATACCGAAACCAAAAAGAACAGGGAGCCTCTTGTAAAGTTCCTCGAACAGGTCAGGACCGCCCCAAATATCAAGGAATTGGTAATAGCGGGAGATATGATAGATCTATGGTTTGTGCCAAGCGCGACGGAAACGTTCAGGGGGAAAACGCAGAATGAATTTGTCCGCATTGTTGCGAAAAACAATAAACATGTAATTGCAGCATTCAATAATATTATTCGCGATGGGAAGATCAAAGTAACATACGTTCCGGGAAATCATGATTTAACTGTAACTGCAGAGGACATTGAGAGCATACTTCCGGGAATTCATCAACAGCGTGATGTAGCGGGCCTGGGAAGCTATTCACCAGAGGGACATCCTGAAATTGTTATAGAGCATGGACATCGATATAATTTTTTCTGTGCACCTGACCCTATTTCAAACAGGGATATAGCTCCGGGTTCCATATTACCGCCAGGATATTTCTTTACAAGAATAGCCACAACCTCAGTTATTGAAGGATTCCCCGAGGTTGCCGGCAAAATGCCGGAAGTGACCTTAAATTCATACGGTGAAGACCAGGCCCTCGCATATATTTATTGGAAAACCTGGTATAAATTAATGACAGATTTTCCTGTAAACGAAGGCTTTGATGAAAAGATAATAAAAACAAACATCGACGGCTTCACCGAAAACTATTCCATAAGCGATTTCATGCCCTATCAGATATCAGCTGGAGGATATATCAATATTAAGATGTATAAGGCAATTCTTGCCACCTGGGATGAACGACAGGCACTAAACCGAGTCTCCGTCAAAATACCGCTGAAGGAAGCCATTATGGGGGCAGCTTTCGCAGCCGAAACTGATGCTCAGGCAGACGTTCAATATTTTAAAAACCCCGATTCTGATAAGCGGATAGTTGTTTTCGGGCATACCCACGAGCCAAGGATCATCCCTTCTGAAAACCTCAAAGGCCAGAAAACAATTTATGCTAATTCAGGGACATGGATCGATGCCAACCACAATTTTCCCACGATGACTTTTCTGGTGATCACGCCTCAGGGAAACAGTTCCGTTCCTCTGTATCTTTCCCTTTTTTACTATTCACCGGACGGAACCATTACAAAAATGGATACTCAATCGCTATAACTGAAAAAGGTATATAAATGCCAATACGGTCAGACCTACACTACTGCGGGCTCCTGTTGTCAGCAAAAGCATTTCCGGAGTTCGGCATTATGTCAATTGTGCAGGCCTGACCCCTTTTTAGCCACTGGGTTTTACCGTACTTTGCAGTTTCATCACCACGGTAAGGATGGGGTCTCCGGTCCGAGTACGGAAGGCGGCTCCAGGAAATCGCAAGCCCCGCAGCACATGCCTGCGGGGCTTTTTTTTAGTGCGCCCGACATGTGCACAGGCTAGACGGTGAAAGACCGTTACAGGCTTTGCAGTGGGAACTGTTAGCCGAAGGCAAGGGTGTCCATCGTGAGGTGGAATCTGAAGGAAGCCGGAGGC
>Ga0302251_1001514_pt1 | contig 13822 bp, 12 predicted proteins | sample AAG_RA_Gln_MG_FD_193534 | JGI IMG/M metagenome (GOLD analysis project Ga0302251, IMG submission 193534) | Enriched activated sludge microbial communities from anaerobic digester in WTTP, New Holstein, Wisconsin, United States - AAG_RA_Gln | ecosystem: Engineered > Bioreactor > Anaerobic >...
ATTATATCAGAGAAAATATTGGCAAAGAGGCAAGAATAGGAATGACGGATTCAGGAATCACTGCTTTCTTTGCCGATCATAACTTTACAGCACTTAACGGACTAATTGGCGATTTCGAAATGGCTGCCCTTGTTAAGGGTGGAAAACTAAATCAATTAGCCGAAAAATATTCTGTTGATTACTTTATATGGGACATGCGAAACGAAGACTTAACAAATCCCCATATAGAGATTATCTATAAAACCCGTACCGTAACCCCCTTCAACAATTTTTCCGAAGGTGAAAAGCCAATGGTCCTTTTCCGCCTTAAAAACATAGAAATCGAAGACTGGATAAAAGGACGTTATAAATAAATTAACAGATCAACCTCATTTACCACTAATCTGATTGGTTTTCGAATCTCCCACAAACGCCAGCCCCAATAAAAAAACAGAATTCCCGGGGATATCCTTCGAAAACATTGCCAGATAAAGTGCCGCCAGAAAAAACACCATCACACCTAAACTCATCTGTCTCGTTTTTGCTATTATCAGAAAAATGAGATAACCTAAAACCAGCAACCCCGCAATCCCCGATTCCACAAGCACCTCCAGCAGAATATTATGAGGATATCTTCCCCCCTGAATACCGGTAGAATCCGCAGACTTATAATACCCTCCCAGCCCTTTCCCGATCACAGGACTTTCCAAAAACTTCTCAACCGAGAATTTATAAGCCTCCATACGCCCCGTCACCGAAGCATCCTGCAGAAGCAATTGATTATTCGTCGGCAATAGAGTATCAATTCTGTATTTCCCCGTATCATTTGAAATAAAATATCTAACCGCCAGAGGAGTTATAATCAACAAAATCAGAATCAATGCTGCCTCCCCTTTTTTCACTTCCTTCCGGCTAATGCCAATTAATAACATGAGGGGAACAAGTATAAAAGTACCAAGCATTACGGAGCGGAGTCCCGTAACGGAAATTGCAATAATCAGCAAAATTATTGCAGCGAATGCATATTTTTTATATACCTTAAACCGTCCTGTTACATTAATCCCAAGTAAAATTGTCAGTAGCAGGAACTCAAACCTTCCGAGAATCACATGACTCCATCGGGTCAGTTCAAACCTGTAAACAGTTGACTGGTCAAAAGGATTAACTGCTGCAATAGCAATAAAAGTGAGTATGCTCCAGCCAATTACTGAGATATAAAATACCTCAAACAATTTTTCATCCCTTAGTTCGAGTGTTTTTGCAAGTATTAAAATCAGCGGAAATGCCGTGAGGTTCAGTTGAATCAATTTAAATAATCCATATTCAATATTTACCGAATAGACAAGATTTAAGAGAAGAAGAAATTCTAATCCCCCCAGCAATCTAAGCAGAAAAACATTTTTACGAAAATCAAACAGATATAAAATACCGTATCCCTGTTTTTTAAGCAGTACTATAAAAGCCAACGATAGCAAAACAATAAAAAACAATTTCAGCAGAATATTAGCTGAAGTATAATTACTAATCGCAGACACCGCAACAGCGGCAACAAACAAATTCACAAAAATAATCCGAAACTTCAAATCTTCCTCTCTTCCTACCTTCTTATCTTCCTAACCCCTAACCCCTAACCTCTAACCCCTAACCTCTAACCCCTAACCTCATTTTATTATCAAGATAAACAAACATCATTTTTCCGTATCTTTACACATCAGATAATTATCAATTCAACATAGAAAATTAATGCTTTTTCCCATATTGAGGAAATTTGTAAAAAAGATAATAAACCCGGAAACAGACAGTAACTTCAGGGAATTATATAAGGGAAGCGCAATTGCACTTATAGTCAAACTTGCGGGTCTTCTCCTGGGCTATATATTTTCTTTAATTATTGCAAAACTTTACGGTTCCTCCGTATTGGGAAATTTCCTGATTGGGATCACAATCCTTAATTTCCTTGTGATGATTTCTACGTTCGGAATGGATACTGCAATAGTAGCCTTTGTATCAAAAGCTAAAGCATTATCAGACTTTACCGGTGTAAAAAAAATACTCGCCGGGACATTAAAAATAGTCATCCCCATATCATTGATGTTATATATACTGGCATATATTTTTATCAATCACTTCAGATTCTACTTCGGTCAGCTAAACGAAAACGCCATTACAGTAACAAACATTTTACTTATTACATTAGTCCCTCTGGCTGTCTTTAAGATAATATCCAATTTTTACAGAGGGCTAAAGAAAATCCTCACATATTCAGTCTTCAACTATTTGCTGACCTATCTTTTCGCTCTTTCCATAATACTCATCGCCGTGAATATATTTTCGTTTTCCGAAAGCCTGCTCGCAATAATTTATGCAGGTGCAATTATATTATCCTTTCTTACGGGTGCATTTATCCTTTTTTTTGAAATCAGGAAATACAGAGGCAATTCACGCGATTCCAATACATCCTTCAAGGAAATACCAAAATACTCCTTTCCGATTTTAATATCGGATTTATTAAAGAACGGCCGCAACTGGATGGTTTTATTACTCGTTGGCTATTTAATGACGGAGAAAGAAGTGGGAGTACTTGGAATTGCACTCAAACTCACATTTGCCCCTTCGCTTTTAATCAATGCTGTCAATTCGATTGCGATGCCAAAATTCAGTGAACAATTTTCACTAAATGACATTGAAAAACTAAAAAGGACCCTTGCCGAGTCTGCCAGAGTAATATTCTGGACATCCTTTCCACTTCTCGTCGGAATATTTTTCTTCAGCGGATTAATACTTAAATTTTTAGGAAAAGACTTTCAGGTAGATATGATTTTAATATTCATATTAATGGTGGGGGTATTTTTCGAAGTAATATCCGGATCCTCGGCTTACTTCCTTCAGATGGTCGGAAGGCAAAAAATCAACACCCTGTTTCTGTTAATATCCAACATTGTACTTTTAATCCTCCTCCTGGTTTTAATACCTGTGTATGGAATAACCGGTGCGGTAGTAGCGGTGACGATCTCATTCATAATATATTCAATTTCCCTGGTTATCTATGCTAAATTTGTCATGGGATTCAGCACTTATTACTTCCCCTTCAAGACCAAACTCAAATCCCTACTAAAAATTTAACAAATCAACAAACCTCGTTTTCATTAACAAATCATCAATTCAGTCAGCAAATGGAGTCCGTGACGACATCCCGGCTTGTCGGGATCAACAAATCTTCCAACCTTCCTCTCAGCGAGTGTGGAAATAATCAACAGTTCCCGGAGAATGGATTTTAGGGTATTTATTATTGCCCTTTAAGGCATGGGTGATCGAGTTTAGATCGAAGGAGGAGCGACGGTGTGAACTAAGGAAACAGGGTAAAAAATTTGGTATCTTTGGTGTTTTGGGGAGGTTAAGCAGGAAATGAGTGTTGAAAAAATAAACAACGCGTTTTTCTGCGGAATCTGCGAGAAATTGTTTTTACAAATTATTTACAATTCTCACAATAGCTTTATTAATGTCGTCCGTATTAAAGTTAACCAATAAACCCAATCTTAGACCTGTTAGTTTGAGATATGTAAGAAGCTGTTTATGATGCACCGGAGCGAGAGATTCTACAGATTTTATTTCTACAATTACCAAATTATCAACAAGTAAATCTAACCTAAAGCCCAGTTCCAAATATTCATTTTCATACTTAACAGGAAGAGCAATTTGAGTTTTTACATTATGTCCAATTTTCTTCAACTCATATGCAAGAGCAGCCTCATATACCGATTCCAGCAAACCCGGTCCCAAGTTTTGATATACCTTAAAGATAGCGCCTCTTACATCATAAGATATTTTATTCTCCGGTTTTTCCATGTTTTATTCTGCGGTAATCTGCATATTCTGCGAGAAAGACAATTTCTCGCTGAACTCGCTGAATTCCGCAGAACTATTCTGCGGTCATCTGCGTATTCTGCGAGAGACTGTTTTCTGCGTTTATCTGCGTATTCCGCGAGAAACTCTTTTTCTCATGATTTATGCGCTTCTGGCTCTTTTGATAACAATATTATAAAACGCCCTCCATAAGTACTTAAAATCAGTAGCAAACGGATGTTTCTCATACTCCTCCAGGTACTTCCACTCCGATGCCTGAATCTCCTCAAGCGTCTTAGGCATATCCGCATAAAACGGTGGCACCAACCCCGGCTTATATTTTAATCTTTTACTCTTTAGTCTTTCATCATAAAGACTAAGATAATGCTTCGAAAGCGGTCTCACCCCCACTAACTTAAGGTCCCCCTTAAAAAAATTAATAAACATTGGCAACTCATCTATCCACAGCTTTCTGAAAACCGTTCCCCAGTAACTGATTCTAAAATCATTTTTAAGTTTCCCTCCCGGCTCAAGCTCATTCAGGTCATAGACAAACTTCTGGAGGTATTCCGAATAAGGGTGCATAGTTCTTACCTTATAAACAAAAATCTCCTTCCCGTTTTTCCCGATTCTTTTCATCTTAAAAAGTGGACCGTAAGAAGGGTTTTTATCCGTAGATGGATTCTTTGATTTGATGGCAATGAAATAGACATAATTATCAATCTCGTTAACATCAAACACCCGGAACCCGCAGTAATATAATCTTCCAAGTGATTCCGCAAAAGAAAGAGCTCGGTTTTTCCCCCGAGTAATTCCAAAATAGACCTTCTGTATTACCGGTATTTTCGGAACAACCCTCCGCCACACAAAATCAAAAAAGTAGAAGATTCTTCCTATCAGAGTTGGGTATCTTTGAATAAACCGTTTATACCTGTTCATAATAGGTTCAACCCTGCCGACAAATATTCCCCCGTCAACCAGTCTTTTATTTACCGTTATTAAATAAGCATTTAATCTCCGGATATCATTCAGTTCATGAAGATTCATAAACAAGTGAAGCGAATCCTCCGGCAGGACTTCCACATTAAACTCATCCCTGCTTCTTTGGACCACCATTTGTGTAATATCGATACAATTCAGATCCAGTTTATGAGAAAGTCTCTCGAAAATCTCCGGATTCGATTTCAAATACACATCCCGCAGCTTCCTCTCCACCTGCCCCGTGGAATGCGAAGATTCTTTCACTGAACTTCCTGATCCGTGAAATGCGCAGCCTATTTCACTGGGTCCCTGCCCATTCTCTTTGTTTTCCAAATCGACAGATCGACTTAAGTCACTGTTCTCTTTAGTTAACAAATCATCAGATCGACAAACATCCTTTTTCAAAGAGTACTTCCCCTTCCCCGAAAGCTTCCCCTCCATCTCATTAATATTCAGCACCGGTGCCCTGAACACACTCGGTGCCACCTCATCGGAGTCACTCTGAATTTTACTCAGGAAATAGTAAGAAGTCACCAGGAACGCCACAATAATATAAAGAATTATTCCCTGAACGGCTGCATAAATAGTTTCACTGTTGAACTTAAGAATAAAAAGAAGAAACAGAGCCATTGCTGAAAGAAGGATATAAGCTTTTATATGACTCCATATAAACAGCCAGTATCCCGTTGTTTTCGTTAAAGAAAAATTAAAAGTAAGCTTGCCGGAAACAAACCAGGAGACATATACTCCTGCAAGGTATAGATGCTGAAGCCCAATGAATTTCAGACTGAAATGTTCAAGAAAGAAATCATAAAAAGAAAGATTAAGGAGAAGAAAGTAGACCAGGAAAATCTTCAAAGAAGGAAAAGTTCTTGATTGTCTGACGAACAATCCGCTTGGTGCAATAAACACCCTTAGCCAGAGAAGTTCCAGAATCAGGGAGAGGAGCAAAGAGCCAAGAAGAATGAACCGCGGTACCTCAATAGCTTTAACAAAGAAAGAATAAGCCGATAGGAGACCAAGCATAAGAATAAAAGAGTAATAAAACCTTTTCGGTGAATAATCATTCTCCCCGAAAGAAAACTTTCGCGTAAGCACAGACGCAACTCCGCCGGAGAGCAGGAACGGGACAAAATAAGTAAGATAAATTTCCTCCCACTCAAGTTCCCTTTCAAGAGTAAAAAAAAGGACAATAAACGTCCCGGCATAGATTACAAAATCTATCAACAAATAAGGATAAACACTCTTAAAACTCTTTATCATCTATTTAATTAACAAATTAGCAAAAATCATCAGTAGCAAATTAACATTCTAACAATATTCTCCTATATTTTATAGGGGTGGCAAATCCTTTAAATGACTCTTGACAAACATTCTCAATGTTTTGAAAATTATCTAATTCCAAATCATTTAGTTTAGTGTAGAATTTTTCACTGATAATAATTTGGTTTGGTTCAGCCTTAGTTAACAGTCTAGCCGTCAAATCAATCTCTTTGCCGTAATAATCCAATTTTTGCTGGATAAAACTAATTGGGAATACACATTCACAATAATTAATAGCAGCTTTAGTAGCAAGTTTTAGATCTTTATTATCCGGCAGTTCTTCCATACTTGTTTTTAAAAGATCTATAATTGTAAAGAAATTCTCATTCTTAAGTACTTTATCAGGAATAAATATCATTAATTCATCACCGATTATTTTAACAAGATGATCTCTAAATATTACATTTATCTGTGAAATATAATTCAGAGTATTACCAATAAGTATAATCCACCTCTGCGGATTTGCAACCTTCAAAGCCGTAGATCCTACAATATCAACAAAAATCGCCGTACCGGATAATGTTTTAAGATTGTTGATTTCTTTTTGATTTATCGCAATAGGTCTGGAATTATAAAATAACATTATACTTCTTTCTATTTAAATATTCTTCTTTTTCGATACTGCCATGCCTCTTTCATTTCTGGTGTTGTGTTGTATGTAGCAAGTTCTTTTGGATTTGGGATATAATCTTTCTCCCCGTTTTCCAACTTTTCAAGTGCTTCTAACATTGCAACAGGGGCTAATTCGTAGTTTTTTTTAACTATTGTATTGAAGTCATCATATTTTGTTATAGGGTAACATTTTTGAACAATTATTTCGCCGGCATCAAGTTCTTCTGTTACAAAGTGTATAGACACACCAGTCTCTTTATCCCCTTTATAAAGTACCCAAAAAGGTGTGAGTCGACCCCTGTTTTTAGGAAGTAACGCATTATGTCTATTAATTATACCAATTTTGGGTATCGAGAGCAATTCAGTTTTCAAGATATTTTGACTTTGATTGATTATCACATCTATTTCAAGTTTCCTAATCTCTTCGAGAAACTGTTTACTATTAGGCGTTTTGATTTGCCATGTATTAATACCGTTTACTTCAGCTATTCTTTTAATTGTGGGATCCTTAAAGATAGATGGAAAGTGTAAGTGAAGCTTTTTTTTAATTTTATGAGTAATTGTGATAAGAGAATTGTTAAAGAAATTATAAAGACCCATTATTAAAAGAAGAGATAAAATATATTCATATTTTGACTTGTTCTTTTGAATAGTAAGTCTGTCACCTTTTGAAATTGCCAAGCCAACAATATCATCTTTTCTTGCTTCTATAATCTTCGAAATGAATCTTTTTGTTTGGACAGGATCATCCATCGTTATTATAAATATCTTCATTAACTGTTTTTAACTTTTACCTCATTCTTAATCATTATATCTTAAAAGCAACATTATAAATTGAGGGGAATGAAGAATTATGAGAAATAAACTAGGATACAGATGCGCATACCAGAGTTAGGCATCCGCACAAGAATCTTATTATCGCTTATTGTTATCTGTATGAATCGACAGTTGCAGTGTTATCAGTGCTCCATCAATTCTAAAATTGATATTATTAACTTCGAAAAGAGAGGTTTTAACAAGTCTAAATCAATTGATTATCTATACAATATTGTTTGACTGTTGTAAATATATATCCCCTATCTTTGTAGAATTGAATCTCTTTTTTATACAGTGGTATAGCTGCAGGACCCAAGTTCTTAACTTTGAGATGAGAGCGAAGCCAATCTTTAAGTAAATAGTTAATTGGGTTTTTGGAACGTTTACTTACAACTCTTATTTCATCAGATTCATCAATAAATTCATTAGGATGGATATCAAATACAACGGGTTTATTATTTAACTTGCTTTCTAAATTAATTCCATATCTTTGAATAGATGTAATTAAAGGAAATATTCTCATTGTTGTACCAACATATGGAAAAAACAATGCTGATAAAGGGACTTCAATGAGGGGGCTATTTCCTTTTCTAAAGATCGAATCATAACTTGTACGGTAAGGAAGACGAGGTGCAAAAAGCCATTTTAGTTTTTTAATACCACCGAAGGACATAAAAAAATCAAATCTTTGTGAGGCAACAGAACTATCAATTCTATAACCTGTTTCTATAAGGGCTCCCGCTGTATTATTGCTAACTCTGAGAGCCGGCGCCCTAAAAGAAATCACCTCTTGACCCGAAATATCTTCTAATAACTTTTTCGTATATTCTAAATGACGGACTTGTTTATCGTATGGCATAATATCAAATCCATTTTCTTTTATATGGGACTTACCGTGCGAAGCCACTTCATGTCCATCGGCTAAAATCATTCTTACAATGTCTGGATATTTGGAGGCTATATAACCAGTAAAATAAAAAGTACTTTTTACATCATACTTTCTATAAATCTCAAGTAAAATCGGCATCCCATCATAAAGGACTTTCTCTCCAGTTTTATCTCGCAATGTATTCAACCATATAGAAGTAGTCTCAACATCATTAGTAAATAAACAATTATTCATAATTTTTATTCTTGCTCCCATTTAACGATGTTCTTTACAATAAATTCAACCACATCTTCTTTTTCGGCTAACATTTTATCTCTTCTACCTAGCCACTCAAGTCGGGAAAACGGATTATCCAATACTTCAAGAGAGCGTTTTAATAAAGAGTCAGGATTATCCGGCAAAATACCAAAACCCAATTTATATGAATTTTCTAATTCATTTAAATAGCTGATTTTCCCAACAAATTTATTATATCGAATAAAAGGAACACCCAATACACCTGATTCTGCTGCCATAGTTTGACTATCGCCTATGTACAACCTTGAGAAAGCCATGACATGATGAATATCTAATGGATTAATTCTTAGAATATAAGGCATTAGCTCATTAGGCAGATCTCTTTCACTTGTGATATATACTTTAGTTCTTGATCTAATTTCATTGATTAATAGTACTGCTAATTCGTTACTAATGCCTTTAGCATTCTTATCATGATGAGCCAATAATTTTGCGAATCGAATGATACAGTAATTCTGATCACTAATTCCATACTTTTTTAGAATTCTTTTATCAGGGCTAAAGTATTTTGGCGAGAGATATGCAAGCTCGTGATACCCATTATATTTGATACACTTATCATCCCATTTCCCAGTTCTACATACTTTGGGGCATATAATAGAACTCGCGAATCGATAGCCCAGATTTGCTGTTTGCCCGATTATATCAAAATCATCCTCATTAACAATTATATTTGTCTTCCGCAAATATTTCCCAATTAAAGATACAATAATTGAAGTCCCAAGAATAATATCCGGATTAAAAGATTTTGCGAAAATTAAAAAATTTACACCCTTTTCAATAAACTGTTTGTATAAATCAAACTTATTATTTAGTCTCTTTGTCGCAACTATTTCCGAAAATTTATCCTTCTGGTTAAAATCATTAACTAAAAGTGCCAGCACATCTTTTTCATTATAGCTAAAGCGAACAATATGCCCCTTATTTTGAAGAGGCATAATAACATTTTTAAATAAATGAAAATGAGCAGGATGTGCTAAGTGAATAAGAACTTTCATATTTAGTTATTGTATAAATAATAACATAAGGATACCAACATCCATGCTTGTGACCATCGCATAAATGATATTTTGTTAACTCGACTGTAGCTTTTCCGATAATAAAAATAATGAAGTTCTTGATCATATAACAATGCAATAGCTTTCAATAAAACAGATTCAGACAGCAGAATATTTTTATTTCGAACAAGGGTTAGAACTGTCTGACCAATAGATGTACAGTCAAATGGATATTGTTTATTTGAGTCTGTTCCTTAAATATTCTCATGTAGACCGGTGATAAAAAGTGATACAGCAGCCGAGGTAAAAATTAAAAACCTTGAGGAAAAACTCAAGAAAAGGGATGGGGTTATCTCTTTTCTTGTTCAGGATACCATCTCATAAAAAAAAGTTCAGGTGGAGACAACTGAACATGAAATGAGTTGAACCTGATATTAAAGAAGATCTTATATTCTGTTTGTTAATACTTTTACGCAGAAAACAGACTATTCCTGTAAATCATTGCTTAAGAATATTCATCTAAAATCCGGTAGATTCTATTGCTGAAAAGGGAAAGAAGTTTTAGCAAACAGTCACAACTTTCTTCTCTCCAAGGGGAACTCGGTTTTACCTAAAGAAAAACAGGCGGTTATTTCATATGCAACAAAACATCTTGGTAATTAGTACCTGCATCTTACTTTTATGATGATTGATGAGGATATTGCAGCCCTTAGTCACTCTACTGTCCATAGAATCCTTTAAAAGAGAGTTTACTGAATAAATGGAACATCTGTGGCTTATCGCCGAAGTAACGGGACCCTTGAACCCTTTAACAGAACTATCATTGAGGAATTAATTAAGAAGTCGTCCCTTATTAATTTGGATGATGCAAAACAGCAGTTTATTAAGTATATTTGTTATTATAATACTGTCAGACTTCATAGTTCTTTGTTTTATTTAACCCCTGAGGAGTTTTTGATTAACAGAATTAACCAAAAACTTGAAATCAGACAGAATAAACTTGACGTTGCAAAAAGCGTAGAATCGGGATTAGAAATACTTCTTGATTTTACACATTATTTTTTTAACTTGTCATCTCCTCGTTTAAGTAATATCTGAATTACCTCTGCTGGAATCGTGATATTTTTTTATCTAGTATCTTTCCATTACTGATTATAAGTGCTTTTTGTAAAACTTCGTTTTCTTGCCCCTCAATTAAATAATCTATATATTTTGAAACTATTCTACTTAACGAACTTGTAATAGTTTTGTAGAATAGCGCAGGAGTATGATCTACAGCATAATGCACAATTCCAGATTCACTGTAAACTGGATTTAATATTGATGTTGGAATACATGATTCAACAGCGCCATTTCTGTCACAACTGATATCAATAATCATAGCACCTTTTTTCATTCTTGTTAAGTCTGATTTATAAATAATATGATCTTTTCTTGTTGTATCCCACAATAATGCATTAACAACAACGTCATAATCACCAATCTCTTTCCTAAATAAGTTTTCTGTTTTCCTATCATAAATATGAACATATGCTCCTAGATTTTGTAGAATTCTCAAGGCCCCCCTTGCTATATTGCCTCGACCAATTATTGCAACTTTTGTGTCGTATGGAAATAAACCATGTAAAAGATATGCATGAAGGATAGCTGCTTCTCCCGCAATTTCATTATTCCTGTAATAAACATGTCTTCCATCCTCATACATTTCTTCCCAGGCAAATGCAGAGATTTTCCGATTTATAATAATGTCAGTTATGTCTTTATTTTGAACTGCATGAATCCATCCAAAAATAGTTTGATTTTCTTTTAGACTATCCAGATAATCTGCATCACCAATTTTAGGATCGCAAATAATATCCTTAAACAAAACTTCTTCTTTAGAACAGATATTAATACCATATTCTCGATAATTAGTATCATTATATCCCAAAACATCACCATATCCTTTTTCAACAAAGATTAAATCCTTATTTTTTATAATCGATATATCTTTGGGTATAAGCGCCCGCCTTTTCTCATTTTCTTTTGTACTAATTGGAAATCCGACACTTTTATTTTTCATATTACACCTAATTATTGCGAAAATTCATATTTACTTATTACATAATCTTCCTTCCCTGAAGGTAGCGCATCTATTTTATCAACAAATCTTAGAAATATTTCAGAACCAGAAAAACAATTCTTATAATTATCAATAACATAACTAAACAATTGGAAAGATTCATCTCTGCTATTTTTCATTTTCAATATAATTGTCAAGTCTCCGTGTTCATCTTGCTGTATTTGAAATCTGTCTATCTTATTATAAATAACCTGATTCTCTATGTTGTTATAGTCAAGGTTCCGATATAACAATATCGGTAACATTGTCGGAGAAATTGGGACCCCCTCTTTACTATATAACAGTCTTCCATTACGGCCGAGTACTTCACCCAACAATCTTGATTTTCTACCACATGAACAAAAATCTTTTTTGACATAGGACATGTCGCCAACTTTGTAACGCAAAAATGGAAACGCAAAATTGTAAAGGTCAGTAGTTATAACATGGCCTATCTGCCCATCTTCGAGAACATCCCCATCGTTATCACATATCTCAATCACACACCTTTCTTCAGTAATATGCAAGCCCTCATGCATGTAACATTCATATGAGGCTATTCCGCCGTCTCCAGCCCCATAATTATCGTAAACTGGAACTCGAAATATTTGCTGGAGCTTTTCTCTGTAAGTTGGTAATAATACCTCGCCTGTCGTTAAGATTAATCTGATTGGAAATATTGGCAGGTTATTACTCTCAATATATTTTGCAAACACAAATAAAGTTGAAGCATATCCTCTTATTGCGATGGGTTTTATTTTCATAAAGGCTTTATAATATCTCAACATGTCTTCCGATTTCATTTGAGAGCCACTATATTTAAAATTTCTCATTAAATATTTTTCAAAGATATCTTTTTTGCTGAATAATTTTTTTTTTGATACTAACGAATGTCCTCCAATTGTAAATATCTTTTCGCCGAAATAAAAGCCAATCCAATTCCAAGCTCTAAATGTACTAGCCCAGGCTAGACTCCAAGTATTTGTTTCTGATAAGTATTGCAATGGGACACCTGTGCTACCTCCGGTTGAATGCTTTTGAGTGTGTCTTTGTCCAATATCTTTACTAATTAGTTTATCATAATTATCTCTAATAATTTCTTTTGTTAGTATTGGGAGTTTACTTAAATCATTTTTGCTTCTGATATCATCCGGTTTTAAATGATACAAATTAAAAAGATAGTTATAATACGGAACGTTTGCATAACAATGATTAATCAATCTGGTTAATTGCTTGTTCTGCAAATCTTCAAGTTTTTCCTTAGAATACCAATCACTTTTACACAATTCATCATATGCTTTAATAATAGAACTACCGTAGAATTTTTCACTTAAAGGGAAAAGACATTTTCTGTTAAAGTGAACATATAAGTTTGTCATTTTTTTCTTTCAATCATTTTCACAGACTTAAGTAAATCATTGTGTTTTTAATATTCATATAAACTCTTGTATAATTAATCTTTTGAAAATCACCTTAAATAGTTTCATTATCAATATGAAAAGTCGTCACTATCTTTCTCACATTAATCCGTCTACTCAAGATAACCAGCAAATCTATCAAATATCGCAAAGATCTTGATGCTGCGCATTTACTGAAAAATAACTTTGTATATATGACAATTATCATTTTAAGGCAATTAATTGAGGTAATATAATAAATAATCTCTAAATTGTTTTGTGCTAAATTTTTGAGAAATTTATCGACTCGTCGATATTGTAAATTAGCTTGTGCGTGATTTAAGTATTCTTATAACAGTTCTTTGCTCAGCCTTGTATTGGTTCAGGGCAAACAGGAGAGTTGAGTAAAAGGAATAATGTGTAAAATCAGGAAGCATTTCTAATCCTGATTCTACGTTCTTTAGCAACGTCAAGTTTATTCTGTCTGATTTCAAGTTTCCGGTTAATTCTGTTAAGCAAAAAGTCCTCAGGGGTTAAATAAAACAAAGAACTATGAAGTCTGACAGTATTATAATGACAAATATAC
>Ga0302251_1001515_pt1 | contig 13818 bp, 10 predicted proteins | sample AAG_RA_Gln_MG_FD_193534 | JGI IMG/M metagenome (GOLD analysis project Ga0302251, IMG submission 193534) | Enriched activated sludge microbial communities from anaerobic digester in WTTP, New Holstein, Wisconsin, United States - AAG_RA_Gln | ecosystem: Engineered > Bioreactor > Anaerobic >...
TACCTTAAAGCCTTCGATCAAACCCTTTCTGCGATTACTGCTCTCTAAAAGCTCTATTAGTTTATGTTCCAGATCTTCCAGTTTATTTGAAAGTGAATCAATGATGTCTTTTGGCAGATCTTCTTCTGCATAATCGATCATTACTTCAGTATGAGCCAATGCAAGAAGCAGCATATCCCTGCTCTCTTCAACAAAAACGGATAAAGAACCTTTAAGCTGGCGAGCAAGTATCTTTGCTGCGTCAATACTTTTTGCTTCTATTAATTTTGCTATTGCTTCAGCTTGTGTCAGATCTATCTTGCCGTTTAAAAAAGCTCTTTTGCTATATTCTCCAGGAGTTGCCAATCTAGCTCCATAATTGATAGCGGTTTGAATAACTTCCTCAGCCACAACGATCCCGCCGTGACATTGAAATTCCACTACGTCTTCACCTGTAAAACTTTTCGGTGCTTGAAAGTAAATAACTACAGCCTGATCAATAAGAGCATCATCGATGCCATACAAAGATGCCAAGTGGGCATACCTAGGCACGATCTCTATTTTGCGCGCAATACGCTTAGCGATGCTTAATGCTTCGCTGCCGCTAAGTCTTACGATGGCTATAGAGCCGACTCCATGTGCGGTAGCTGTAGCAACAATAGTATTATTCATTATGTTTTTGGGATAAAATCATTTATTACTATATATTTGCTGCCTTCTTTATTGGTCTTAATGGCAACATACTTATTGGGGAACTCTTCTCTTAACTGCTCAAGAGCGATTTGAACCAATATTCCATCCAATGGCCTAGTTTTGCCTTTGCCGGCACGATGCACAGCCTCAATGACAGGTTTGATCGTATAACATATCATTTCTTGCTGCGATGTCAGAAAACGAGCGATTTCCAATTTTACAAAAAGCTCATATTTGGAATACAGCCAATTAAATATCATATAAGACAATGCATTGTATCTATAACCCTCTTTGCCTATAAGCAATGCGGCATCATCTCCATCAATAAAGATCAAAGCCGTATGATCAATAACATCAACCTCTACAACATCTATATCAAAGCAACTTGTTGCAAAAAGTTTTTTTAATTGATTTTCTATTTCGATTGCCAATGAAGGGTTTGAGACAGGTTCAGGTATAGAGTCGCTGCACTTAGTATCGCTATAACTTGTAGGCAGCTCTTCTTTATTTTGAAAAAACTGATCGCTTACTGCATCATCATAATGTTTTAGATGAACACTGTTATCAGATTTGAAAGGCATTGATTGTTTTGAAGTTTCTTTTGGGGCTGGCTGTGCGGCAGCATGTTTTGATGGAGTATAAGTTTTTGATAAATGAGTGTGCTTTGTAGGCTCTACGATGATCGGTTCATTTTTGATACTTGCAACAGCTTTTGGATTTTCATCTGCAACTATATCAGCTACTATAATGGCATTCTTTTTGCCAAAGCCAAAGATTCCCTTGGATGGATACTGTATTACCTCGCATTGCAATTGCAATAACGAGCATCCAAAAAATTGAGAGGCTTTTGCATATGCATCTTCGAGTGTTTGGGCCTCAATCCTTTGCATTATTTATCCTTTATGATGATGCGCTTCTATTTCAGCTTGTTTGTGTTTTTCGTAAGCCAAATTAACATAATATTGTTGTCCGATCGACAAAATATTATTTGTAAGCCAATAGAGAACCAGTCCTGACGGGAAGGTAATAAAGAAAAATGTCATCAATACAGGGAAAAATTTAAAAATTTTCTCTTGCAAAGGATCTGTAAAATTTGACGGTGTAATTTTTTGCTGATACCACATAGTAGCACCCATAACTAATGGCAAGATATAGTATGGATCCATTTTTGACAGATCATGTATCCACAATATCCATGGTGCACCTTGAAGTTCATCAGCATTCAAAAGCACACGATAAAGAGCAAAGAATATAGGTATTTGCATCAATAGAGGCAAACATCCACCAAAAGGATTTGCTCCGTGTTTTTTGTATAGCTCCATCATTTTCATTTGCATCTTCGCCGGATCGTCTTTATATTTTTCTTTAATGTCTTTCATCTTAGGAGCTAAGTCTTTTAGCTTTTGCATTGAAAGCATTCCTTTATATGATGGCCAAAAAAGTATTAATTTGATCAAAATAGTGAAAATAACTATAGCCCATCCCCAGTTACCGATATAATCATTTATCTCTTGTATTAACCAGAAAAACGGTTTTGCTAACCACGTGAACCAACCGTACTCAATTACACTTGTAAGGTTTGGAGAAATAGCCTCAAGCATTTTATAATCTTTTGGCCCTATATATCCGCCAAGCTCCATATTTTGGGCACCGCTTATAAAGATAAGAGGATTATCATTGGCTTCTTTTACAAGAGACACATTCATGCCCTTTTTGAGATCAAAAAGTAAAGATGTATAATATCTATCGAAAGCAGATGCTATAGTTGCCCCTTTAAAACTTTCTCCACCAACAGCATCACCGTCTTCTATGATGGCTATTGTGCTATCTGCCTCATTGATCAATGCACCTTTTACAACCATATATTGGGTCGTATCAGCTACAGGTCTGTATCCGGTTGTAATAAAATACGATACCGGGCTTGAAGCAGTTACCTTTATATTGTATTCACCGGTTGGTTTAAATGTAATAGTCTTTGTAATCGTTACAGATGAAAGTTGCTGAATAAGTTTTACGCTTTGCTCGCCGGTTTTTAGATCCAATGCAGACTTATCCGCAGTATATGGTGTCTTAAATGCTTCATCATTTAAAGCATTATCGCTAAAACGTATTTCTAACGGCTTTACTTCTTTTGGATCAAACAATTTAAGAGCAAAACCGTCTTCGTTTTTATATTTTGACTCCAATAGTGTCATTTGGGATATGCGGCCCATATTGTCAATCGACAAAATAAATCTATCGGAAGTTACTGTTACCAAAGAGGCTGTATCCTCAACTACTGGTGCAGCTGTTGCAGCTACCGCTGAATTATTGCCCACTGATGGTGTTGCTTTGTTTTGAACAGTTGCATTTTGCTGTGCAGTGGTTTGAGTAGCCGTTTGCGGGGTTGGCATCAAATAACTAAAGCCAATAAAAACTAAAATGGAAAGAAATAATGCTAAAAGAAGTCGTTTACTAAGATCTTGTTGTTCCACGAGGTGTGCCTTTGTGTGAAAAATTATAATATCAAAGAGCTGCGCTTTAAGGTATTGTCAAATGTCTTATTCAATACCTCAAAAGCCTCTTTGAGTAGTGCAGGTTTGGCCACCAATACATAGTCGCCTTTTTTAAAACGAGGCAAATTAGCTATAAATAAAGCTCTCAGTAATCTTTTAGCTCTATTTCTATGTACTGCATTGCCTACTTTTTTACCGGCCACAAACCCTATATTATACCCTGTAGATTCTTTATAAAAAAGTACAAAATAAGGAGTGTGCCAAACTTTTGTTGCTTTCGAATAGATATTGTTGAACTCAGCCGTTGTACGGATACGTTCAAAATGCTTTACGCGGCTAATCTTTTTCTACCCTTAGCTCTTCTAGCAGCAATTACTTTGCGTCCATTTTTTGTTTTCATTCTAGCTCTAAAACCATGCGTTCTTTTGCGTGGTGTTTTGTGTGGTTGGTAAGTTCTTTTCATAAGAAATATCCTTGTTGATAATGATAATAACCCTACTAAAAGGGTTTAGTAAGCGCGATTGTACACTAATATGACTTTGAAAAGATTTAAAATATAACATTTGATAATTGCTAATTTAAAACTATACGCTAGATATGTTTCTTTATATATGCATAGTTTTTGCCTTTACATACATCAATAAGAAAACTATCTGCTCACGGCTATACTAATCTATATTATAAAATCCGTGTTATAATTCGCACCATGAATAAAATTACAGACATAAACAACTTACCTTCTCCTTGTTGGCTGCTTGAAGCTAAGCTTCTCAAAAAAAATATGGCTATTTTTGACTATATACAAAAAGAAAGCGGAGCGAAGATACTATTAGCGCTTAAAGGCTATGCCTTATGGAAAAGTTTTGATTTGATACGCCCCACTTTGCATGGATGCTGCGCTAGCGGGCTTCATGAAGCCAAACTTGCTCATGAAGAATTTGGCAAAGAGGTTCACACATACTCTCCTGCATTCAAAGAAAGCGATATAGAAGAGATCGCTAAAATATCACACCATATGGTATTTAATTCTCCTGCTCAATTACATCGTTTTGGCAAACAAGCACTAAACATTAATCCTTCATTATCTTTGGGCCTCAGGATAAATCCTGAATACTCACAATCACCAAAAGAGATGTATAATCCTTGTGGGCTCTACTCTAGGCTAGGTACTACTCTAACAAATTTTGATGAGAGCATAATGCAATTATGCGAAGGGCTTCATTTTCATGCTTTGTGTGAACAAGACAGCGATGCTCTTGAAGGCGTACTGGCAAACTTTGAAGATAAATTTGGCTCATATATATCCAAGCTAAAATGGGTCAATTTTGGCGGAGGGCATCATATCACTAGAAAAGATTACAATGTTGAAAAACTGATATCGCTTATAAAAACGTTTAAATCCAAATATAACAATATAGAAATATACCTTGAGCCAGGAGAGGCTGTCGGCTGGGAGACGGGTGCGCTTCATACGACAGTACTTGATATAGTACATAACGGTATTGATATAGCCATACTGGATAGTTCGGCTGAAGCCCATATGCCTGATACCATACTTATGCCTTATCGAGCAGAAGTTAGAAATGCAGGGCAGCCTGGAGAAAAAGCATATACTTATCGTCTTGGCGGCAATACATGTTTGGCCGGTGACATTATGGGTGATTATAGCTTTGATAAACCGCTGCAAATTGGGGATAAAATAATTTTTGAAGATCAAATGCATTACACCATGGTAAAAGCAACTACATTTAACGGCATACCGCTTCCTAGTATCGCTATAGAATATGAAGACGGTACTATAGAAGTAGTACGAGAATTTGGATATGAAGAGTTTAAAGGCAGATTATCATAAAGGCATTTACCTTGATGTGTTATTGTCTTCTTTACCGAATAATTGTTTAAAATTTTTAAATTCTTTTTTATAAACAATATCTGCACTATTTGACTCTTGGCTAACAGTCATTACACCTTCTATATTTGAAGTGAATTCGTATTTTAGTTTTGCTTTTGATACATCATCGTTGGCGTATATCAAAGTAAGGCGTTTGCCGATCTTTTTGCCAACCTCTACACTATTATCGGCTCCAAACACCAAATGGTCAACTTGCAAACCAATATCCGATAAAATTGATTTTGCCATAATTCCACCCATCATCTTCATCATCTCTTCTTCGGTATACTTGCCTGATTCCATCTCTGAATCAAACATAATAAGAGCCAAGATCTGCTCTCTTGTTAGTTTTGGGGTAGAAGAGAAATTAACCAACGGATTTCCAGGGGTTCCTGCTATATTGACTCTAATTGTATGATTTGGTGCTCTATAGGTAGCTTGAAGATCCAATTGCGGCCTATTGGCATCTCCTATAAAATAGATATAACTTGTTTCCGTATTGAACCTTTTACCGCCAAAAATATAATATCCTCCTTTCGGTATGGTAACCAAACCAAAGACCATTAAAGGTTCACCTTGTAATTTTTCCAAACTCAAATCCAGTTTAGCATTAAAACTAGAATCACTTTGCTTATATCTTAATGATGCTTTTGATATCACTTTAATCGAAAGAGATAAATTTTTTACAAATGACGATGAAGTTTTTTGTTTCAAGTCTTGAATAATAATAATATCATCATCACTCGGAAATGTTTTTTGGCCAAAATAGTACAATATATCCCCATCAAGGACGACAATATTGCCTTTGAGATTGATATTATCATTATCTACACTAGCTAATAGTGATGCGTCAAGTTTTACGGTTGCAGCTTCATGCGAAATAAGCAAATTATTTGCGATGATATTAAAATTCCCTTTTCTTGTAACGATATTGTATGTACCGTCTACTTTGGCTTGATCGTTTACCCATAGTGAACCTACCTTTAGTGTTTCTTTGTCTATATTAACAACTGATTGCTTAGTGCTAAAATATTTAATTTTATCATACACAAAATTATAATTGCTAATAGAAAGACCGGCTTCGGTAAAGCTAAGCTTGGCATTGAGCTTTTCTATCGGTTTTTGGTCTCTTGAAGCTTCTCCGAAATATATACTAGAAGAAATAAGTGAAATCTCGCCTTTTGACAGATTATCGACAGAAGCATCGATAGCCAAATCTCCTCGCAGTTGCGGTGGTGTAAAATTAATAAATTTATTCAAAGCAGCCAACGCATTTTCAATCGACGATGTGTTTGATCTTATTTTTAATATGCCGGTTGTACTGCCTGATATTGTACCTTGCAAACCTCCAATAGAGATAGTACCGTCTAATGTTTTAGGTGTATTTGCGTATTTTATTTTAGCTAATAACTCATTGGCGCTAATCTCTATATCGGTAGAATCTTTTTCTATTCCGATCATAACTTTTGAGCCGGTCAATGCATCCCACTTAATAGTTGGATATAATTTTCTAAGAGTTGAATTGGACGGCACATTTGCTAATACATCTATCGTCCATACGGTTTTATCATTTACTATTTTTCCTGCTGCATCTATTAAATCTGATTTTAGTTCGGCATCAAATGTAGTAAAAAACGGTGATTTAAAGCTAACCGGAGCTTTGATAGACGCAATACCTTTAGTGTTTTCAATAGTTTTTGGTAACTCAAGCCACTCTTTTATAAGCATTTGTTTTTTAGATTCCGCATTGAGCATGCCGCCTTTGAAACCGTCTGATTTAAATGAACCTTTAAAATCCTTGGTATTTATGGCAGCATTAAAACTCTTTTCATCTCCTTCGTATATTACTTTTGTATCAGTTAAAACCTGAAGTAATTTTGGGTGCAGGTTTGTCATACTTTTAGCATTGGCGGTGCCTTGATAAGTTGTATTTTGATCTTTATCGACAAATACTTTGCTAGTTAGTAAAATACGTGGTGCATAATGGCTTTTCGCAACGGCATTTGAAGTAATTGTGGTATTTTCGGTTTTTGAGCTATAAAAGACTTTTGAATTTAACGACAGTACATCCAAGTTAGCCGTAGCATTCTGGTCTTTAAATATCTTATTGCCTTTAGTGCGGGCCAACACTGTAAGTCCATGCTTGGAAACATTAAAATCATCTATGATCGCATAATTTACCTGCTTGGCATCAATTGGTATATTATACCTATCGTAATACATTTGATTAACAGTAAGATCTCCGCTTCCTTTAAAATCCATACCGCCTACTGCCTGGGCTTTAAGGTTTACTTTGCCGTAATTTAGATCTGTTTTAAAATCAATATAGCCCTTTTTAAAACTATTTGTATATATATCAAAGAATATCTCATTCATCTTTGCTTCCATACGGTTAAATCTATAGTGTTTATAGTCATATGGTGTAGCAGTAATACTGCCTTCTTGTATTATTAGGCTAAAATCGATCTTTTCTTTTGGTGTATTTTTATCTCCCTCAAATGATTTTATAAGTTTTGTTAGATTTGTGATATTAAGGTCAGAAATGGATATAGAGTGCAAAACTATCTTTTTTTCTAATAGCGAAAGCGGACTCCACCTCACGTTTAGATTAGAGGCTAGCGGCTTTTTATCATATGTTATCTGCTTGATATTTACGCCCTCTAGCAAATCACCGGTAATATTTTCATATACAATTTTGTGAGATTTTAGCCAATCCTGTGTCAATTTTTCTACGACAGCAGGAGTGTTCGCCAATATGGTAAAAAGCACCATTAAAAAGACTACAAGCACCATTCCAAAAAATAATATTTTTTTCAAAATGATTGCCCCAATTGAAATTGAATGTTGTATTGAGATGCATCATGAACATTTGCGCCAACATCTAGCTTTAACGGCCCTACTGGAGTTATATATCTAACCCCAATACCTGCTGATGTAATGATATCACTATAAAAATCATAGCTTTTTGCATTTATCATTGTGTTATCGGTAAATACAGCTCCATAAATATTTTCGTAAATAGGATAGTTTACCTCAAACGAAAGATTTGCCATGCTCAATCCGCCTTCGACAGAATCTTCCACTGGAGAGTTAATGACTCCTATTTCATTAAACCCATACCCCCTGTTGCTAAAAGAGCCTCCTCCAAAAAACAGTTTAGATTCCGGCAAGAGATTAGATATCATCTCTATCGTACCCATTTTGCCTACTGCCGCAAAAGTAATATTCTTCCATGTATAAATACCTCTAGCTTCAAAAAGCATTTTTACATAATCGCTTGCGTCAGCACTGTATGGCAAACCGTATTCCAAATAGCCCGAGAAATAATATCCGTTTTTTGGATTTAATCTATCATCTCTGGCATCATAGGAAATTTGAAAATATGGATAATATAGTAAAAAATTACCGTATATAATACCTGGTTCCGGTGCGTCCAAAACCGATATGTTGATATTTTCTGCCGATAATCCCGCTTTTAAAAATAGTTTATCAAATTGATAAGCTGCAAATGCTTTTAAATACTCTTTTTCTTCTTTAAAGCCTTTATATTCTAAATTTGAATATCCGCCGTTCAACCCAAGATCAAAATAATAATTTTTATAATTAAACAGAGATGGTCTAAAAAAATCTATATCATACAGCTGTTCTTTGGCAGAATAGTTACCTGTCAAAATAAGTCTTTGAGCATTGCCAAAAAAATTTCTCTTGACTAACTGTGCTTGAACCCTTGGTCCTGCATAACTATCATATCCCAAACCTCCGCTAAAATAGTATGGATTTTCCAATAGTTTAAGAGTAATATCAACGGGAACAACATTATATATTTTACGATCTGCATTGATAAGAATACTGTCAAATGCTTCAAGATCTTCGAGCCTCTGATAAGTCGACTTTATCCTCTCTGTGCTAAATTGTTCGCCTTTTAATGCTTCAACCCGAGAAAGCACAACAGCGTTATCTATCTCATCTGCTCCTTTGACAGAGGTGTCGCCAAATGTACAAATATCGCCCTTTTTGAGTTTATATATTAAATCGGCTTTGTTTGTTTCAATGTCAACATATGCTTTTGTTTCCATATCATAACTGCAATAACCGTCTAATAATAATTTGGCAATGATCGCGTTTTTGCTTTCAACAAATTGTTTTGGTTTAAAAATATCTCTCTCTTTATACTTAATAAAAGGAGTGATATCATAATCACTTTCTATAAAAATAGAAGATATTCTTACTGGTTCATTTTCGTTGATCAATATTCTAACAGAACTGTTGTTTTCTCCTATGGTGTATGTTGCATTATAATAACCTTCTGAATCAAAAAAGCTTTTTAATGTTTGTGGCAATGATTTGATCAGTTCGGCATTGATACGAGGCGTGCTGTCTCTCCAAAATCTAAGCCAATCTCTTGTTTTTACATCAAGTGCTTCTTCGATCTCACTGATTGAAATTTGAGTTGCACCCAAAATCTCTATAGTTTTTGTCTCTGTTTTGAGATCTTCGTCGGCCATGCCGAGTAAAGATACAGCACAAAAAACAAAAACTATATTTCGCATCATCTATTATCCAACCGGCCATAATTATTTTTAACAAATATTGTAATCAGCCATTGTGAACTATTTGTGTTATACACGAATTTGACCATTGCCGTAAATTTTATATTTGTAGGTTGTAAGCTCATTGATCCCCATCGGGCCTCTGGCGTGTAGTTTGTTGGTCGATATACCTACTTCTGCCCCAAAACCAAATACACCTCCATCTGTAAAACGGGTACTTGCATTGACATATACACAAGCAGCATCAACTTGGTCTAGAAAATATTCTGCGACTGTGTAATTTTCAGTTATTATAGCTTCAGAATGTTCTGATCCAAAACGTCTTATATGCGCTATTGCCTCATCGACACCGTTCACCATCTTGATATTCAATATATTTGCAGCATATTCAGTATCAAAATCTATTTCAGTAGCCAGCTCCATATCTACTATCTCTTGAACTTCAGGATCTCCTTTGAGCTGTGTGCCTTGATTCACAAAAGCATCATAAAGATCCAGCAGTATATCTTTTGCAATATTTTTATCTAATATCAGTGTCTCCATAGCATTACAAACCCCGGGTCTTTGGCATTTGGCATTTATGGCTATTGAAATAGCTTTTTGTTTATCGGCATCACTATGAATATATACATGGCACAATCCCTTGTCATGTTTGACTACCGGCACAGATGAATTTTGGGAAATAAAACGGATGAGCGCTTCTCCGCCTCTAGGAACTACTAGATCCACATACTTATCCATCTTGATAAGTTTTGCTACGCCTTCTCTAGAGCTATCCGGAAGCAAAGATATGATCGCTTTTGGCAAATTATTTATTCCCAAAACTTCCTGCAGGATGCTTGCAATGATGCGATTTGAATATTCTGCTTCCTTTCCGCCTTTGAGTATGGCGACATTCCCGCTCTTAAAACACAGTGCTCCGACATCAGATGTTACATTTGGACGAGATTCATAAATAACGGCTACCACCCCTATAGGAACTGCCACTTTTTCTATGCGCAAATTATCGTCATTTACCCAGCCTTCCAAAACTCTGCCGACCGGCTCTTTCAAAGCAGCGATTTCACGCAATGAAGTTGCCATATCTTTAATGCGTTCTTCATTCAACAATAGCCTATCAAGCATTGCGCTCTCAATGGCATTTTCTTTAGCTAGATCCATGTCTTTACTGTTTTCTGCGATTATGCGTGATGTTTGATTCTCCAACGCATCCGCCATTTGCAGCAAAATACGATTTTTATCCCTACTTGAAAGTGTTGCTATAATTGGTGCTGCTTGTTTTGCTTGTTGCAAATATGACTCCATAGCCATAATCCTTCATTATAAAATATGATGTTATATTATGACATATAGCTATAAAGTATTAGCTTATCTTTCTAAAATTCTTATACGATCCAAGATGCAGCAAAACCGATAAGCCCGCCAAATACTCCTCCCCATACGACAAGCCACCCTAAATGTTCTTTGATCAGTGTTTGCACTAATTCTTTTATCATTTTCGGGCTAAGTTCATCTAATCTTTTTGAAACTATATTGTCTATAGAAGCTATAAGATCGCTTTGGAGTGAACTTTTTTGCAAATGCTGCTGCAAATCTTCATGAAATTTTTGTGATCTTACCAAAGAGATCAATGCGGCTTTCAACTTCTCATTAAATGGTTCTTTATAGGAATCTAGCAAGCTCTCTCCGCCAAACATCGAAAGCATTCCTCCTATCTTGGACTCCATTACTGTAGCTTTTACAGCCTCAAATGCCGGGGATATATCGGCACTCTCTATCATAGGAGATAGATCTATCTTCATCTCTTCGTTCATTAAAAAGTTTTGAATATTCTGAGAGCTAAAGAACTGCTCCATTATCATCTTGTGAATGGCTTTTTTAAAAGCTTCAAAATTTTGCTCTATGACGCCTGAACCGTAAAGAAATGGCACCTTCTCAAAAAGCATATAAATAGCAAGCCAATTGGTCAGTGCGCCCGAAAGGGCATAAAGCCCCGTGTTCAATATCGGTTTTTGTAAAAATGAAGGTAATATGAATGCTAAACCTATTAGCAAAATCGATATGATATTTGTCATGAGCGATTTTGATATTTGCATTTGCTTCCTTAGAATATAGATTTTACCGTAATATTATCATAACGGCGCTATAAAAGTGGTTTTAAATGATGTTTGGCTATAATAAAAATCATTTTATTATGTGACAAACACAAGGAAAACAATGCGATTTGAAACAGTCATCGGACTTGAAGTACATGTACAATTAAATACAAAATCTAAGATCTTTTGCTCTTGCCCTACCAGCTTTGCAGAACATCAAAACAGCAATACTTGCCCGGTATGTTTAGCTTTACCAGGTGCATTGCCGGTATTAAACCTTGAAGCAGTTAAAAAAGCTATGCTATTTGGAAATGCAGTCAATGCTACAGTCAATCAAAAATCTATATTTAACCGAAAAAGTTATTTTTATCCTGATAGCCCTATGGCTTATCAAATCTCACAATTTGATATTCCTATAGTAGAACACGGCGAGCTTTTTATCAATCTTGAAGACGGCACAACAAAAAGAATAGGCATTACAAGAGCCCACCTAGAAGCAGATGCCGGAAAAAACATCCACGAAGGATCCATTTCTAAAGTTGACCTAAACCGTGCGGGGACACCATTGCTTGAAATAGTAAGTGAGCCTGAAATGCGAAGTAGCGAAGAGGCAGTTGCATATCTTAGAAAACTTCATTCTATAGTCAGATATCTTGATATCAGTGATGCGAATATGCAAGAGGGATCATTTCGCTGCGATGTGAATGTCTCTATACGCCCTGAAGGACAAACTGAATTCGGCACAAGGGTTGAAATAAAAAATATCAACTCCTTTCGTTTCGTAGCAGCAGCTATTGCTTATGAAGTAGCCAGACAAACAGAAGCATACGAAGACGGCATCTATGATAGCGAAGTATGTCAAGAGACCAGGCTTTGGGATGTAGCCAAAGGTGTAACCAAAAGCATGAGAGGAAAAGAAGATAGCGCGGATTATCGCTATTTCCCTGATCCTGATCTGCGTCCGGTCATTGTAAGCGACGAAATGATGGAAGAAGCCAAACATATACCAGAACTTCCTGATGCGAAAGTGGCAAGGTACGCACAGCAGCTTGGCATTAAAAAAGACGATGCCTTGGTAATCACCGCGCAAAAAGAGATGGCATATTTTTTTGAAGAAATGCTGACAAGCAGCATAAACCCAAAAAGTGCCGTTACATGGCTTACGTCAGAACTGCTCGGCAGGCTCAATAAGGCAGGACTTGACATAACAGCTTCCCCTGTCGATGCAGCTACGCTTGCAAAATTGATAAGCAAGATAGAAAGTGACGCGGTTTCCGGAAAAGGTGCAAAGGATGTACTTGATTATATGATGGAGAACGATGATAGAGATGTCGATATCATTATAGACAAACTCGGACTTGCACAAGTAAGCGACGATGGAGCGATATTGGCTATCATTGAAGCAGTATTAAATGACAATCAAGATAAAGTAGCCGAATATAAAAGCGGAAAAGATAAATTGTTTGGATTTTTTGTAGGAGAAACGATGAAACGAAGCAAAGGCTCGGCAAATCCGGCCAAAGTCAATGCTTTGCTCAAAGAAAAACTAGCTTAAAGGCATAATATGTTTTCTAAGTATATAGTCAAATTTGCTTTTGGGCTCTACAATTCCAAAAGATACACGAGCACTAAAAAGTTTTTTTATGACTTACTTGAAAACGAAAACTATCATTATAAAAAAATTGTCGATATATTTTTAATTATATTGATCCTCTCTTCAGTTATAGAATTGATATATAGTATTAAACATGGTGTGCACGGATGGCTATATATTTTTGATCTATATATAGTATCTATTGTCTTTGGGATAGAATATATGCTCAGGCTATGGGTGCATAGCGATATGCATAAAATAATTATCAAAGAGTATGAAAGATCACAATTTCTAAAAATACAATTTAAATTTTATGCAGCTTTTATACAGATATTGACAGAGAAGTGGAACTATATCAAATCTCCTGCTGCAATTATAGATCTCATTGCAATCTCTCCTACATATAGAGAATTGAGAATCTTGCGTATATTCAAACTGCTCAGATACACAACAAGTATCGGCCAATTTATTAATGTTCTCAAAACTAAACGATTTGAGCTTATGACCCTGCTTATACTTT
>Ga0302251_1001524_pt1 | contig 13749 bp, 13 predicted proteins | sample AAG_RA_Gln_MG_FD_193534 | JGI IMG/M metagenome (GOLD analysis project Ga0302251, IMG submission 193534) | Enriched activated sludge microbial communities from anaerobic digester in WTTP, New Holstein, Wisconsin, United States - AAG_RA_Gln | ecosystem: Engineered > Bioreactor > Anaerobic >...
CCGTCGTTCATGACGGAGGCCCTCCTGATGATGCCTATCAGTTCCCTGGCGTTGCCGGGCCACGGGTAGTTCATGAGAAGCTCCACCGCATCGTCGGATATCGTGATCACCCGGCCCGTTTCCTTCTCGATGCTGTGCAGGACATAGTCCACAAGGACCTCAACGTCCTCGCGCCTTTCCCTCAAGGGAGGTACGTCGATGTGGATCTGCGAGAGCCTGAAATAGAGGTCTTCGCGGAACTTGCCTTCCTTGATCTCGTTTTCCAAAACCCGGTTCGTCGTGGAAACAACGTGAATGTCCACCTTTTTCGTCTTCGTCGACCCCAGGTGCTCGATCTCCTGCTTCTCCACAACCCTCAATAGCTTGGCCTGGAGATAGGGACTCATCTCTCCGATCTCGTCAAGGACGATGGTGCCCCCGTGGGCGATCTCGAACTTCCCCGCCTTCTGCTGGACAGCCCCCGTGAACGCGCCTTTCTCATAGCCGAAAAGCTCGCTTTCCAGAAGGTTATCCGGGATGGAGGCGCAGTTGACGACGACAAATTCCCCTTTCCGTTTTGACAGAAGGTGGGCGAGTTTCGCCACTTCTTCCTTCCCGACACCCGTCTCGCCCGTTACAAGAATGCTGAGTCCCTTGCCGGCCACCTTCTCGACCTCTTTGAAGATCCCTTTCATCTGCGGCGACTTGCCGACGACACCGTGAAAAACATGGTTTTCCAGCTCCTTCTCCCGCAGCTGCTCCACTTCCTTCTTCAGCTTTCTCGTACCCAGGACCCTTCTTAACATGACCTTCAGTTCATCGAGAAGTATGGGCTTCACGAAGAAGTCCGTGGCGCCCCTCTTTATCGCTTCCAACGCGTTCTTCTTGGTCCCGTAAGCGGTTATGATCAGGATCGGCACGTCGTATCTCTTCTTGATGTCGGTGGTGGCGGAAAGACCATCCATACCGGGCAGGCTGATGTCCATGATCACGAGACCCGTGCTGTTGTTTATGGACCTCATGGCGTCTTCGTAGCTTTCGAAGGAACTCACCCTGTAGCCTTCACCTTTCAAGGCCTCCTCCAGGAAAAACCGTACGCCCTGATCGTCCTCAATGATGATTATCCGCTCGTTCATGTCCCTATTCCCTTTTGACCTTCCTGGATACCGGCCTTCCGTTCCTTCTTTTTCACCGGCAGCTCTATCGTAAAGGTCGTGCCCTCATCTCCGCTGTCCACCCTGATGTCTCCTCCATGGAGCTTCATATTCCGCATGCCGATGAAAAGCCCGAGACCCTTGCCGCCCTTCTTCCTCGTATAAAAGGGCTTGAAGATGGACTCGTATTCGCCTTCCTGGATCCTTGAATTCCTGTTGAAGATGGTTATCGAGATCTTCGTATCGTCACTTTTCACACCGATCTTGACGGTACCGCCGCCCTTCTCGTAACCGGCGGCGTTCTTGAGGATATTGTGGACCACCTGGTAGAGCTTGGTCCTGTCGGCAAGACAGAAGAGGTCACCCTTCCTGGGATAGTCTATCTGAACATCCCGGTAGTCTTCCTTTATGGCTTTCACGGAATCATGGATGACCTCATAGATGTTGAATCGTTCCAGGGCCAGTTCGTTGTCCGTGAAATCAAGAAGCTCCCGGGTAAAGACGTCTATCTTCTTCGAGGCCTCCAGCATGGCGACAATGTACCGTTTTTGGGTCTCGTCGGTTACTCGGTGCTGAAGCAGTTCGCTCATGCCCGTAATGGTGTTGAGAGGGTTTCTCACCTCATGGGCAACCATGAGTGACATGTAGCCCAGGGGGATTATGTAGTCCAGCTTCTCCATGCTCTCGATGAGGGTTGTGCGCTCTCCTTCGTCGGCCCGTGTCTGGATATGTTCCATAAGGCGCTCGATGAGCTTGTAGACCTCCATCATCTGGCCCCGTTCCTTCCTGAACTCCTCGAGCCTAACAAACTGCTCCGCCTTTTTGACGAGGTCATTGATGGGCTGTGTCATGGCCCTCACCACTATCAGGCCGCAGAGGGCGGAGAAAAAACAGACGCCAAAGATCCAGAACCACACCACGTTGCTCCTGGCCGAAGCGATAACGTTGAGGGCGATGGCGATGGAAAAAAGACTTGTCAGAAAGACTACGAGAGGCACCACTGTGTTGAGGCTGTACCGCAGGTTCCCGGGATCCCTGAAAAACCCTTTCAACCGCCACCCCGCATGGCCTTCATCATATCCCACCACGGCATGAAGATCGCGAGGGCAAGAAAAAGAACCATTCCAGCAAGACCAACCGTCAGGATTGGCTCAATGTACGCTGAAAGCCTGTTGACCGTATACGTTACTTCCCGATCGTAATGGCCGGAGATCTCCTTCAGCATTTCCTCCAGCGAACCCGTTTCCTCACCGGTAGCTATGAGATGGATGACGAGGGGAGGAAAGATCTTGGCGTCCCTCAACGGTCTTGATATGCCTTTTCCTTTTTCAATACTGGCGGATATCTCGAGAACCTTTTTGGCGATAAACTCATTGCCCACCGTGCGCGACACAATATCAAGAGTACGTATGATAGGAATACCTGAACTGACCAGATTTTCTAGAGTAAAAGCAAATCTACTCATACAGGTTTTCAAAATTATGACGCCAATAAGCGGAATCTTGAGCTTTATAGCGTCAATGGCGTATTTCCCGGCGGGCGTTCGCTTGTAGAGGAAAAAGCCTATAATCAGGGCGACAATCGCAAGGACGGCCAGTATTGTGTATTTCTGGAAGACATCGTTTATGACCAGCAATATCTGGGTCGGAAGGGGTAGTGCCACTTTTGAGCTTTTGAACATTGGAACAAACTTTGGAACAACAAGATTCACAAGCGTGATAAACGCTATAACCAATGTGCTGACAACAAAGATCGGGTATCTCATGGCTGATTTGATCGTCTCTTTGGTTCGCATCTGAAACTCAAGAAGTCCCGACAACCGTTCAAGCACTTCCTCTAGGTTGCCGCTTGTCTCCCCTGAGCGAACCATGCTCACATAGATCTCAGAAAAAACGCCCTTCTGCTTTCCCAGCGCATCGGACAGGCTTGCGCCTTTGTCAATTTCCTGGGCCGCATTCTTGATCGCCTTTTGCAGCCTCTGATTCGTGGTCTGTTCTTCAAGAGCGCGAAGTCCGGTCACTATGGGTATAGCGGAGCGCACAATGGTCTGGAACTGACGGGTGAAAAAGATGAGGTCGTCATGCTTGATCCTCTGGAAGCGCAAGAGAAAATCGTCCACCGAGGTCGTGCTCTTCGACCCCGTCTCCTTTGCCGATACCGGGATATATCCCATGGCGTCGAGCTGGGTCATGGCGTCCCTCTGGGTTGCCGCCTCTATGTTTCCCTGGACCAGGAGGCCTCGTTCGTCTCTTGCTTTATATGCGAATGTCGGCATGACTATGCCTTGTACCTCTCAATATCAATGCTGTCCGCGTCTCGCAGGGGTTTCCTGGATCCCGGCCTTCGCCGGGATGACAACGTGAAGGGGGCGTCGGATGACGATGTGAAGGGGGCGTCGGATGACGATGTGAAGGGAGCGCGGGATAGCATCGGCATCACTCCTCCTGTACCACGTTGAGCGCCTCTTCAAGCGTTGTTGTGCCGAAGAGGACCTTCATGATGGCGTCGTCCCGCATGACTCTCATGCCCTTTTCGTGGGCCTTCTTCTTCAAGACCTCGGCGGGGGCCCTGCTATTTATAAGCTCCCTGAGCTCGTCGTCCATGACGAGGACCTCGTAGATGCCCGTCCTGCCGCGGTATCCCTTGTACTTGCATGCTGGGCAGCCTTTCCCCCTGTAGAGCAGCACGTCCTCCCGTATCTGAAAGGTCTTGTGCACGGACGGTGTGGGATAATAGGATTCCTTGCATTCGGGGCAGATCTTCCTCAGAAGTCTCTGGCCGATGACACAGCTCACGGAGGACGTCACGAGGAAGGGTTCTATGCCCATCTCCACGAGCCGCGTGACGGCGCTCGCGGCATCGTTGGTGTGGAGCGTCGACAGAACGAGGTGCCCGGTGAGCGCCGAATGCACGGCGATATTGGCGGTCTCGCGGTCGCGTATCTCACCCACCATGATGATGTCCGGGTCCTGCCGCAGTATGGAGCGAAGCCCGCTCTCGAACGTCATCCCCGCGCGGGGATTGACCTGCGCCTGCGCGAGGCCTTCCAAGGTATACTCGACAGGGTCCTCTATGGTGATGATGTTCTTTTCCGGCGAGTTGATGTGGTTCAGAATGGCATAGAGCGTCGTCGACTTGCCGCTTCCCGTGGGGCCCGTGGAAAGAATGAAGCCGTAGGGCCTCTTGAGCACGCTCTTTATCTTCTCCTTGTCGTCCCTCAGGAAACCGAGGTTGTCGATGCCATAGAGGGCGGTGCTCTTGTCGAGGAGACGGAGGACCACCTTTTCACCGTGAATGGTGGGGAATGTGGAAACCCTGACGCCGACCTCGCGGGAAGCCTCCCGGATGTTGAACCTGCCGTCCTGTGGGGTCCTCGTCTTTGCTATATCGATGCCCGCGAGGATCTTGATCCTCGACACGATGGGCAGGAACATCTTCTTGTCCGGACTGGGGACGTCCCTGAGCCGGCCGTCCACCCGCATCCGCACCCTCATGATGTTCTTGGAAGGCTCCACGTGGATATCGCTCGCGTTGTCGGCAAGCGCCTGGGCCAGAAGGCTGTTGACAAAACGGACGACAGGTTCCTCCTCCACAAGGTCCATGGATATCCGTTCATCTTCGTCTTCGTCCTTTTCGTCCTTTTCAAGGGTCAACGCCTGTTCCCGTATCCTGTCGAGGGTCTCCTCGACGATGGTCTTGAGGCCATAGTACTTCTCGAGCGCCTGCTTCAGCTCGTCCTCGGTGACGATGAGGGGCTCTATCTCCATCTTGACCATTCTCGCCACGTTGTCCATGGCATCGATGTCGAGAGGATCGACCATGGCGAGCTTGAGGACGTTATGTCTTCGCATGACGGGGATAACCATGGAGTTCTTGGCGATGTCTGTGGTGATAAGCGTGACGACGTCCTCGGGGATCTCCAGTTCCTTGAGATCGATGATGGGGATGTTGAGCTGCTTGCTGACGGTATCGATGATCTCCTTCTCGGAAAGCATCCCCAGCTTGACGATGACCTTGCCGAGTTTGTCGCCATATTTCTTCTGCTCCGTGAGGGCACGAAGGAGGTCCTTCTCCGTCAGCTTCTTCGCATCAAGGAGCAACTCACCAAGTCTCTTACGCATCCGAGCCATTCAAAAACCCCTGTAACTGATAATGACCAATAACCAAATTCCAATGACCAAGTGAACTGATAATGATCAACAATCTAACGGGCAACAACTCAAAGAACGCGATCCTGCACATCCGTCATTCCGGCGAAGGCCGGAATCCAGGAAAATCCCTGTCGCTGCAGGAAGTATTCCGACAGAAAGATAGAAAAGGTACCATGTGAGACGGCCAAACCTTTTCCTGCAAGGTCCTTCATCGTTGACGATCTTTCCTGGATTCCGGCCTTCGCCGGAATGACGGAGAACCTGTGTCCGGCAACGTCATGGCGTTCACATGTGTCAGACAATAAGATATCAGGTATCATTGCTCGATTCCAACAACTTGTTTCATCGGTTATCTTCTTTTTCTCTGGTCATTGAAATTTCGTTAATTGGTCATTATTCTTCTCATTTGTCATTATCCTTGCTATCATTTCTTGCTGCCTTCCAGATATTTCAGTCTTTCCAGGACTCCATTTCTCTGTGCGTCCGATGGCTTTGCCAGGCTGAGATACTGTCTGTAGTACTTCACGGCTTCCCCGGTCTGGCCCAGGTTGTCCTTGATGACGGCGTAGGAGAGAAGGAGAAGCGGGTCTTTCGGGTTCTTCCTTATCGGCGCCTCCATGGCCTTCTCCGCGTCCTGAAATCTTCCCTGTGCCCGCAGGACCGCGCAGAGGTTCATATAGGGCTCGAGACTGTTCGGGTCGAGGGAGATGGCCTTGCGGAAATACTCCTCCGCCAATTGGGCCTGCCCCTCGGACATCATGACAAGGCCCAGGTTGTTGTAAGCCTTCGGGTAATTGGCGTTGTATTCGAGGACCCTTTTGAAATACGAGACGGCCTCCTTCCTGTTGCCCTGCGAAGCCGCGATGACCCCGAGATTGTTGAGGGATTCCACGTGGCCCGGTCTTCTCGCGAGGATATCGTTGAATATCCTCCGCGCATCACCCGTCTGACCGGAGTTTATCGCCCTGAGAGCCTCGTTGTATTGAGCGTCTATCCTCTCATCGTCAGTCCTTCGCACCCTCGTCCGCCGGATGGGCTCCTCTCCGGGATCCTCTTTATCTTTCTGGTAGGCGCCGGCAACCACCCGCGGACTCCGGACTGTTCCCACCTCCTGCCGGTCTGCCGGAGACTGCGGCGCTGTTGTCTTGCCGCCTGCAGCAGGTTTCAAAGCGGATGGCGCCTTTGCGGCACCAGATCTGGGTATCTCTTTTTTCGCCGAAAGAACCTGCTGTTCGGATGGACCTGCCTCTTTCTTTTCCGTCGCGGATCGTGGCTCTGACGCGGCCGCTCCCGTTCGGGTCGCCTGCGGTTTCGCCTCCGGCCCCGAAACGCTCTCAGCCGGACCGGGTGCCTTTGCGACACCGGGCGGTGAGGACACCGGGGCCTTCGGCTGCTGAGGGGGCAGAGCTCTCCCCTTATGGAACGCCGGGATGTAAAGATAGGCGATAACCGCAACGGCGAGGGCCAGAACAACCGCGATCAGTGTGACAGACGGTTTTTTTTTTAGCCCCCGGCTGGTTGCCGCCGACGGGAATGCCGGACGCATCCCCTTTTCTCTGTTCCTGTGCCTTCTTCAGGGCGTCATGGATTATACTCATCTATGCGTACCCTCACCTGACGTAGATGATCTTCGGGGTCAGAAACACGACAAGTTCGGTGTTTCGCTTTTCTTCCGTATCCATCCTGAAAAGCTGGCCCAGGATCGGGACTGAGCTGAGGCCCTTTATCCCCGTCCTGTCCTTGAACTTTCTCTCCTGGATCAGGCCGGCTATCACCACGGTTTCACCGTCCTTTATCCGGACGATCGTGTCGGCTTCCCGTGTCGTGATGACGGGCACCCTGCCCTCCGAGTCCGGATTGGGAGAATTGACATAGCTTGAGATCGTCGAGTACACGGGGTGCACGCTCAGTATGATGTTGCCGTTCTCATCGATCTGCGGGGTCACGTCGAGAACGATGCCTACGTTCATGAATTTCGGGGTGTACGTGGCGACAGGAGTGGCGCTTCCACTGGTGTAGGCCAGGGATTCATCGAAGTAGACCTCCTGCGTCGTCGCCTTGATAACGGCCCTCTGGTTGTTGAGCGTCGATATCTTCGGACTCGAGAGCACCTGCGTCTCGTATTCGGATTGCAGAGCCTCGACGTAGGAATTGGAGATATCGAGTTCTCCCGAGGAAGGGGATCCGACAAAGAAACGGAACACCGGCTGCGTGATGCTGAAATCGGCAGGCGTGGTGAAGTTCTGCGTGACGCTGATGTTCGCGAGGCTTCCAACCCTTGCGTTCACAAGCTTCCAGTTGACACCCTGCCGCGATCCGACGTTCAGTATCACCTCGACTATCTTCGCTTCGATGAGGATCTGCCTGTGCATCGGTTTTTCAAGACCGTCAAGGAGCATGGAAACGCTCTTCAGGTTCTTGGGGTAATCGGCCACCATGATGGTGAACGCCTGCCTGTTGATCGCAAACTTTCCGTCCTTGGACAGCATCGGTTTCAAGTTGTCTTCAAGGCTTTTCCACAGGTCCGATTCGGTCTCGCTCTTTATTTCGAGGGTCTTGTCTTCGCTGCTCGTGGTGCCGGAAGTGGTCGTGGTGCTGGATGAACCCCCCTCCTTCCACGTCACCTTGCTTGTCGCCGTCTTTTTCAGGGAAAGATAGTTGATCGTGAATATCTTCGTTTCCACTTTGGGCTTCGAGACGTAGACAGTCCTGTCCTCGATCTTGTACGCGTAATTGAGCGGCTCAAGTATGTATTCGAGCGCCTTCGGCAGGGTGACCTGTTTGAGATCAACGGTGGTGAGACCCTTCACGTCAGGTTCAACGACAACATTATAGTCTGTCTGCTTTGCAATGGCGCGAAGGATGTCCTTCACGTCCGCCTCGCGAAGCGAAAAGGAATAGAGGTCTTCGGCCTGCTTTGCCGCCGCTTTTGGTTCCTTGTCGACCTGGAACGAAACCGGGCTCGGTATATCAGGTGGTTTCGTCGCGGTCTTCTGCACCGCTTTCTCGGAATGCGCACAGGAAAGAAGGAAACAGAGCAAGACTAAAGGGATCCATCTCATCTTCATTTGGCCCTCTCAGTAGCTTTTGGTTTTGTCGTGAGTGCCTCCTCGGTGGTGACGGCATCGGGATCGGCAAGCGTCAGGGTGCGCCTGACGGCGCCGCGGGCGAGCACCACCCTGTCCCTGCCTATCTCCACGACCTTTTCGTTCCCTATCATATCGCCTTTCTTAACCACATCACGATCTATCACCGCGACCCTGTCGCCGCCCCGCTCGAGGATCGCGGCTAGCCTTACCGCGGTGCCTTCTTCCCTGCCCTTTTTCCCCTTGATGGCGGGAAGCATGAAAGGATCCGACGACCAGCTTACCGCCAGTTTGTCGAACTGCGGTTTCACGGCAGGCTGAGCCGCCTCCGGTTTCCCCGGCGTCTGCTGCGCCGGGACCTGCCCCGGCGTCTGCTGCGCCGGGACCTGCTGCCCGGCAGGGGCTGCCGGAGCGGGGGGAGCTGCCGGTTGCGGTTGCGGCTGTCCCGCCTGCGGCTTTGCCGCTTGCGTCTGCGCCTGAGCGGGTGGAGCCGGAGGAACGGGCCCCTTCGGTTTCTTCTTACCCGTGAAGAAGTGGACGTATCCGGCGATCAGGAGCAAGACGATGCACAGGATGAGGACGGGTTTACTTACCTTCACGCGCTCTCTCCTTGAGGGCCTTGAACTCTATCACAAACCGGCCGGAAAGGACCGGGTACTCCTTTTCATCGTAGGCGATCCTCGCCTGCTTGATGCTTCCATAGGCAGTCTGCCCCGAGAGTTCCTCGAGGAACCTCCCCATGTCGAGAAATCTCCCCTTAATACCCATCTCAAACACGGGGTGAACAACGTTCTTGTTAGAGACCTCCATCGACTCGTACTGGCCGCTCAGGCGCTCCAAGCTCATTCCTCTGAGTTTGGCCGCGTGGACAACACCCGCCATGTACTCCCCCATTCTGCCGACTGCGGGGGCCCGGGTGAGAAACTCATCATAGGACTTCATCAGCGTATCCTGAGTTTGCATTTGCTGGGTCATCGTCAGTACGCTTGTCTCCAGGGTCTTGCGCTCCTGCAGGACCGAGTTGAGTGAGTTCTGCCCCTTCTTCGCCTGCGCATTTATTGGTATATACACCGCGAACACCCACAGAAGGATGATCGCCACGGCAGGGCCGGCCAGCCACAGGAGGTTCTTATAGTTCATGCTTCGCGCACCTCGCTGACAGAGCGAATTCCATCACCGGTTTTCCCCGCACTATCTTGTTTTGCTTGTCCACCACTTCAACCTGACGGATAAAGCCTGACCCGTTGAGAGACAATACAAAGTCAAAGAGCTTGAGCTCAAGGGAGTCCGCCTCCGCAAAAATGTATCCTCTCAGTATCAGGGGATATTCGTTCTCTGCGGGTTTCTGTCCCGTATCCTGCTTCGCCTCGGTGGCCTTTGCCGGGGGCGAAGGCGCGGAACCGGAGGTCTGCTGACCCTGCATGGGGGCCGCCGGCGTATCCGGGGGGAATTGCTTTCCGAATTCGATCGCCTTCAGATAGACACCGCTCGGGGTCTTCGACGAGAGATATTTGAGGAGCGTTACGAAGGTGATGTCCTTCTTCTGGATCTCGTTGCGTATGAAACCGATGTCTCCGGGGTCCATGAACGTCTTGACCGTCTTGAGCCCCAAACCCTCGATGCCCTTCCTGATCTGCTCCAACGTGTTCTTCTCCGCCTTCAGCCTCAGGTCGGTGTTCTTCGTGGTCCGCCACATCCCGAGAGAGAGAAGGATCAGGACCGCCGCGATCATCACCGTGCCCAGCATCGCGAAGCGCTTGAAGACCTTGTTCGCCTCACGCCTCTTCGCCCCTTCCGGCAGAAGGTTCGGCAGGACATCGAGGTTCATGCAGAGCGCCTGGGCAGGGATGTATTTCTCCTCGATCGGGTGCAGTGTCGAGAGGCGGTCCACCTGCTCCACCAGCATCTCCTCAAGTTTCTCCATGAACCTGGGGATGTTCGCGCCCCGCCCCGTCACATACACCTGCGTGACCGCCTTGTCGGGGTAATGCTGGTTATAGACGCTAAACGTGCGTTGGACCTCGCCGGCAAGACGTTCGAAAGGTATCTTGAGTATCTCCGTCAGCTCCGCGTCGAAGCCCCGCTCACGCTTGTACTGTTCCGCCTCATCGTAGGACAACCCCGGTCCGCTCATAAGGGCGTCGGAAAAGCTCTCCGAAGCGGTGAGTATCTCCCTGGCGAACATGAGACGGCGGCCGTTCGCGATGTAAAGCCCCGTCTGCCTTCCTCCGATATCGACCACTGCGACGGACCTTTCGCCCACCTCCCCCAGCGCGTAGACATAGGCGAAGGCGATGTCGGTGATGAGGGCGACGTCACGGAAACCGGCCCGCTGGAAAGCGGACCGAATCCTCTGGATGAAGTCTATCGAGGTCCCGACAAAGAGGACCTCGTCCTTCATGATCCCCTTCTCCTCCATCCTTCCCAGCATCACATGCTCGTACACCATGTCATCGAGGGACATGGAAAGGACCTTCGCGGACGTCCAGTTGAGGGCGTCCCTCTGTTCCTTTTTTGGGAGAATGGGTATGGTGAAGGTCTTCTTGATGATATCCGGGGACGAGACACCCACGGCCACCTCCAGGTCCGTGCCTTCCTTCATCCGGATATCTTCGAGAATAAGTCTTAGGTCTTCGAAATCCCCTTTGTAGGGATAATCACCCTGCGAGGTTATAACACTGTTGCCCGCCGAGCCCTTGCACCGCACGTACTTGACGCTGACGGTCCCTATGTCCACACCAAGGATATCCAAACTCACCCCGGGCTATTTGGCAAAAACGAAGCGGTCTGAGCCATGCCAAGAATAGTATATGCGTCGTAAACATGAATGATATCAAATAGTTGGCGATATATCCCAAGGTGACTAATCAATAGTTGACCATATCTGCCGATAATTCCCATAATTATAAGTACTTTTATATGGTTTTCACGGAAATATGTCAACAGTAAAATGGCCGCTCCGGATTGCCGGCCCATCGACCGCGGACCATCGCTCCCGAAGATTTCAAATCATCATTCCCGGATTAGGCCACAACGTCCCCCCCATCTGTTACGGTCAGGCCGGCATGTTCCATTTTGCCTTCATCATCTCGTCGATCTTTTTCTCAAAAGGTTCTTGAGGGACGTTCGGTTTTTCCAGAATCAACGGTGTGTTGCAACCCCGCAGGCACTTGCGGCAGCGATCAGTTCCTTATCCAACGTTGCCAGTTGTGCGTCTATGCGTATGGCCAGTTCGAGATAGGCTGCGTCATAAGATGAAAGCCCGTATGTTCGGGCAACTTCGTAGAGCCGCCTGATGTAAGGAAAACCCCAAGCTTCGTCCGTTTCCAGCGGGAATCGCGAAAGAAGCCCCGTGATTCTCTGAACATCAACCTCTTTCAGCATCTTTTTTCGTTCCGCCACGCAAAGGACGTTTGTCATTTCGTACCACCACAGCATTGGAACGTGCAATGTCCGGGAATCCGAATGTTCAGAAAAGAAGTGGTTGACCTGCGAGGAGGCTTTGTCCGGCATGAAAAGCGCTGCCGCGAAGAAACAGTCTATGACCCATTTTGTCAACGTTTCCTGCCTTCATTGATCAATTCCTTGATATCGCAACTGCCTTTCACGCGCTCTCTTATGGTGGACAATTCGGTGAGAATGTCATCCACCGATGCCACGTATTCCCCTGTGGCAGGAACCAGTCGCGCAACAACCTTACCCCTTCGTGTGATCGTAATCGCCCGCCCTTTCTCGACCTCCTGGAGAAGCTGCGAAAGGTGAGTCTTGGCGTCAAAAGCACTCACGGTGTTGTCTTTCACTTTCATTTAACCAGTATATTAAACCAGTCTGTTGTTGTCAACCACAAAGCCGAGGCCAAGAAAAAACTCAACTTTGATGTCCTGAGCACCGACGAGGATGGTCAGAAATCAAACAGTTACATGACCAGTATGTCGCTGGCACCGCTATGTCTCAGAAGACGGTTCTATGAGGTTGAGCTGGATCATCTTCCGGACCAGCTTGTAGATATCTTTCTTGTCGCCTTCCTTTCGGATGCCGATGGCTACGATAACAACAATGACCGATGTGTCCTGGACCCTGTAAATCACACGGTGCCGCTGGCCGGCCGCGCGTACGCTGCGATAGCCATTCAATTCTCCGAGCAATGGCTTGCCCTGCTTTTCGGGACCGTCTCCCAGCCGGTCGATCCTCTGCGCGATCTGCCGCGCAATACTTCGGTCTTTCATTCCTTTGAGCATTTCAAGGGTTACGGGCGTGATCTCGATCCCGTACCTCAACCCTCAATCTCCTCTCTGGCAACGTCCCAGGAGACCGTCTTCCCTTCCCTGGCCTCTCTTATGCCCTGGCGCAGGGATGTCATCAACTGTTCATCACCCATGATCTCCAGCGTCTCGTAGATAGCCTCAAAAAGCTCCCAGCTCATAATGGCAAGAACCGGCTTGCCCCTGCGGGTAACGGCAACAGCGTTGTCTTCCATGCGGCCTTCCAATTCCTCAGGCAGTGACGTCAACTTCCTCCGCGCCTCCATCATCGGTAATGTCTCCATACCCACCTCTCTGCTACAAAGTACTTTGTAGAGTACGTATTACTGTACATTTCCATTTGGGTCAAGACAGCTACTAAACGTCCCCTTGTCTCCTTCTCCCCCAAGCCAAAACACTTCCTGGTAGCGAAGGGCTACGATGGGGGAGTAAATACCACTGTGGTTGTTCTGTCTGTTGTTTCTGTACCTATTCTGTAATGAAACGTCAGTGAGTATTGTACGCCCGTAAACGACGAGTCGGGAAGGTCGAAAACAACTCTAAAAACACTTGCCGTGCCAGCCGGCACTTCATGAGGAGAATTAGCGGTGAATGTGAAGTATGTGGTTCCGGAAGGTATCCGGATACCAGTTTTGGATAAGCCCCACCAATCAACTGTATCCTTGCAGGGAAGGGGAACAGACCCTCCACAAACAGGGAAAGATGAGTCGCTCATATAATTGTACGTCTGCGTTTCTGCTGTTTCAGAGAAATAGATGTTTTGAAGATACTTGCCTGACGTAGGCATCGTGATACTGATACCAGAGATACGCACACTCAAATGGTTGTTATTGAAAAAAGGTACTCTAATCGAACCTGAGGAATAATAAGGCCTTCGGCTCGACAAAGGAAGACTGGGAACATACTGCAGCGTTATGGAATCCATGTATCTTCGGAAGTTATTGAGATTTGCTCGTCGCGTAGACTCACCAGAAAAACCAGATACTCTTAAAGCATCAGCGCTGGTAGTGTAAACTTTTCTGTGTAAATTAATCAGAGGATGACAAAAAGGATGTACCTCCTATAAAATAGGTGACGACCAAATCACAATATTTTAGGGAGGAGGAACATCCATGGA
>Ga0302251_1001527_pt1 | contig 13733 bp, 11 predicted proteins | sample AAG_RA_Gln_MG_FD_193534 | JGI IMG/M metagenome (GOLD analysis project Ga0302251, IMG submission 193534) | Enriched activated sludge microbial communities from anaerobic digester in WTTP, New Holstein, Wisconsin, United States - AAG_RA_Gln | ecosystem: Engineered > Bioreactor > Anaerobic >...
GTGATAACATCTATTCGGGCCTCCTTTCTAGTTCTTAGTCAATTCAATGGTATCACCATTGAATCTTTTGGAGGCCCTTCTTTTCGAGACACCCTAATGTATTTATAAATTCAGATGTTATTCTATCAATGTATAGATAACTTATGAAAATTTAGCAAAGGAGAAAAGGTGAATTTCTCAGAGACAGTAATCTTAGTCCAATCTGAAAATGACTGCAGGATAGACAACGCATCACAGGCTCTACACGGAGCTTTGTTCAATGCGCTTTGGGGTACTGAACTGGACGAGTTTCATCAAAAAGAATTAAGGAGTCCCTTTTCGCTCTCACCATTATACTCAACAAAAGGTAAAATATCGGGACGCTTTAACGCTGGTGGAACCTATGTATTTCGCTTTGCCTCTGGTAATAACAATATTTCAGAAAAGTGGATAGATAAGCTTATGATTTCAGGCTCGCTGGAGCTACAGAGAAAAAGATTCTGGATAAAGTCTCTTGAGACATGGACTTCGAATCTCCAAGAAATTAAACCGTGTAGCGACGTGGAGATGTTCTTCATATCTCCGGTTTCTTTCAGGAAAAGTCAAGGGGTAGATCTTTCAATTCCCTGCCCTGATTACATTCAAAATCATTTCTCTCTATTCTCATCGATCACGGGTGAGGAAAGCTGTGAGCTTAAGCTAACAATGCTAGAAGGCAAAACAATTCCACTCAAATTCAAGAACCATTTGTTGATCGGTTTCGTCGGACGGATAAAACTTTCCTTCGATAAGTCAGTCAAATATCCACTCCTGACACACTTCTATGGCCTTGGACATAATTGCGCAATGGGCATGGGTTCGACAATAGTGAGAGAGATATCGGCACCCGAAAGAGTTTCGGTGCTATGGAGGGAATTCAATTGGTTGCCAGAAAAGTGAGAAGGGTTTATCAGCTGCTCCTGAAAATATTTACCGATGGAAGTATGACAATTGCCACCTATGCTCAAACCCTAGGAGTGTCTTCAAGAACACTTCAGCGGGATGTCAACGATCTAATTGAAATTGGTTTACCCCTAGAACGACACGCTGGCACAATAACATTTAAGGGCTCAAAAAGGTTAGGTCTTCCTGACCTGGATCTTTCAGAGAGTAATAGACTTTTTTTAGCGAACCTTCTGAACCTTGCCGAATCTTATTTTGGAGAACTCGATCAAGATAACATCAGATCTTTGCGACGAGCACTTTCGAATACATTCATAAGTGAAAAGCAACGCAACCAAGTGCTGAATATCTCAAACTTCTATTACTTCCTGAACCAAAAGCAGGAACGCGTTAAGTATTCAATACTAAAGACCCTTGAAAAAGCAATGGCAGAAAACATAAGCCTCTTTGTAGTCTACTCGCATCCGCTAAAAAATGAGATCAATTTCTGTTTTGAACCACATAGTATCGTGTTCTCAAAAAGCCACTGGTATGTTTTTGGTAGAAATGTGGAACTCAACGCGCGACTTTTCTATAGGGTTTCCAGAATAGTGAAATTGATGCTTTCATACGAACATTTCCATCAGCTAGAGAAGGATGAAGTTGAGCGAATGTTGTCTAAAGTGTGGGAAGTCCACTATGGAGAAAAATCTTATGAAATATCCGTAAAGTTCGCACAATCAGCAGTAGAAAAGCTTATTGAAACAGATAGACATCCCTCGCAAGTTATTAAAGAGAACGACGATGGTAGTGTCGTTCTCACGGTCAATGTCTGTGGATACAAGGAGTTTATGTGGTGGGTCCTCTCGTGGGGCAACCAAGCCGAGATTCTTTCTCCTCAATGGATAAGAGAAAAGATGGCACACGAAATATCGGCAATGAAAGATATTTATTCAAGAAATTACGACAAATAATATGTCGTAATTATTTGTGAGATATAGCTTATTAGATTTGATTAGTTATATAATCCAGTTGGATAAGTTAGGAGGTGGACTTTTGGAAAAGAGAGATTACGCACAGATCTTTAGAGTGCTCACGCAAAGGTATTCTACCGGAGAATTTGTCCACACCACAGGTCCCAAGTCGGGAGAACCTGTTTCTGTACATCTTATCAACGTGGGATTTGCAAGCGCTACAATGGCAGATTTATATCACAGGGAAATCAAACCGCTTGATCAAAAAACCCTTGATAGTCTCATTCTCGCCGCATTCTTTCACGACACTAACAAGATCGATCCGGACAAACGTTCCTTGAGAGGAAGTGTAGGTGAACTGGGGGAATTCTTAAAGACACTTGACCTTGGAATAGACTTTGACGAGAAAAAAGTGGTAGGATTCGCAGCCAGTCACGGAAAAAACGGCCCCGTAGGTAGCAGACTGGACATGGATCGTGACCAGATAAACCTATCCAGGATTCTTATGGTAGCAGACAACCTTGAGCTCTTCAATACGGCCAATCTTTCGACTAACCTTCAAAAGTATCATGAATTGAACGATTATGTACAGACGATCTTCCCCGGACGTGAGCTTTCTTTCATAAGTTTTCGTGAGTTCAGAAATGTCCTGACAACGGAGCTTATGAAAGCCACTTACAACTTTCTGAAGTCAGTTTGTGGTGTACCGGTAGCCTTTTATCGCGATGGTATTGTCTATCTCAAGGCAAAAGATAAACCAGTAGAACGTGAGGCCCTTAAAAACGAGTATGTGAAGCATCTGCTCGACAAAATATTGGATGCAAGAACAGCCGTTAGATACTGGCAAGGAATGATACAGATAAAGCCAGCTGCCTTTGGAGGAATACCGTTGGAACTGATAGTGGTGATGATTGGCTCAATCTCATCGGATGATAAGAGCAAACTCTTACAGGGCCTTTATACACTTTTAAAGAGAATGCGTGAAAAGGACAAGTCAGCCACTATCCTGGATGATGAGCAGTATCTGAAAGTTACAGGTTTACCCTCGGGTACGGAGATACCCACTAGTGGGAAGCCTTCTGACTTCGAGCCACTTGCAGCCAAAACAAGTAAGCCTGTCGATGAGATAATGGAGGACTTCAAGAACTATTTCTTTGAGATTCATTACAACCTGTCCGATCAGAGAATGAAAATCTTCCTCGAGAAATATATTGAGGCGAATCTGGAGACTCCCGAACAGACAGAAACAAGCATTGAAGGACTGGTTAAATCGCTCAAAGGTTATGGCACCCCAAAGAACACCTGCAGCATATGTGGAAGTGAATTCGATGTGGCAGAAATGCAGGCGGCAGAAGTCCGCAGAGGCACAAGTGTTCAACAATTCTCTAATAACCTTCACGCAAACATGCGAAGAGACCCAAAGAGATATATATGTATGGCTTGCAGGGCAACCCTGATACTCGAGAAAACTTCACAGGAGAACGCAAGGAGTGATTTCTACATCATCGGGACACCCTATACCTTTTTTCCAGCCCAGTTAGAAGACTTTTTAAAAGACGACCTGAACGAGAGGATAAAGATTATCCAAAAAGCCAAAAAGCGCAAGGATTCATACGTAGATGACTTTCTGAGTGCGGTTGTTGGTGAAATCAACAAAATGATTAACTACGACGATCCTGATCTGAACTTCGCGAATTTCTTCTCTATACCGCTTTCAATTTACAACAAAAAGCTGAACCCTGGACACAAAGCGACAGAAGCACTGGGACACATATCCAAGCTCCATAATTCATTACCTGTGAAGTATTTTATATTCAGCAATCTGTCATTCACCGGTGAAGACCTTGAAAGCACAACCTTCGAGGCTGGATATCCTGCGATACAGTTTCAGTCAATCCCTTCTTCGGCATCTGGCGCCATGAAAAATCTAGATTTGCTCTATGAACTTAGAAAACTTGTAGAACACTACTGTGAGCTGGATCATGTGCCTACTCTTTTCTTCAAACTAGCCACTTCAAATCGTGAAGAAATGTGGGTAGAAGCGTCAAGATCGCTTAGATATTTGAGGGGGAAGGGGGATAACTCAATTGCCGGCAAATTTTTGTTGGTATTGAACGATGGACTGGAGAAAAAGGGGGTAGCTATGGAAGAAAAAGTAAATTTGACTCTATCGATCGCAAAAATCGGTTTCGAAACACTGAAAAATACTAGAAGACCCTACTGGAATCTAAGCGATTACGCGCTTTCGAAAGCCTTTGAGGAGGCCTTTGAAGCGGTGAGAAAGTTCGATCCAAAGCTTCATGAACGGGATGATCTTGAATCGCTGGTTCTGAACAATGTTCTCAGAGCTATTGAATACCGACCAGCAGCACTGGAGTTCAAGGATGAGTTTATGAAAATAGTTGATACTTACGGTGGAGGGAGTTTGAAGCTCGCACGCGAAAGGCTTATAGAAAGCCATAACACACTGAGAAGCATCTATCTCGGCGGAATCAAAATGGAAATGGCGAGAGGGCGGAAAGGAGGAAATGAATAGAATGACAGTGAAACTCGATCAACTAAAAGAAATTTTCAAGGACAATCTAATTGAAGGTGAGTTCCCCTACATTCCGAAAGGTCGAACCATCTCCCTGATAATGGTCCGAACTACCCAGAGCGAGGCAATTTTCAGGACAGACGGCGACCTCAACAAGGAAACGGTCAGTACAAGTTTGATGGACCCTTCCCCAATAACCAGGGTCGTTATAACGAAGAGAAAACTGACTGCCTCAGAGAGAAGATCCGGTAGGGAGTTCTTCAGAGAGCTTGGGATCATTCCCAAGGACTGTTCAATAAACAAATCATCTATGTGTGGGCAGTGTGTTGACTGTCTGACCTACGGTTTTGCGGCGGGAGACAAAGATTCAGATTCAAAAGGCTCCATGAAAAGTCGTGTTATAACAGATAACGGCTATTCGCTGCTGGAAGCATCACAGATATCCGATATAAAGACCTTCAATGCTACTGGAGAATCCGGAACCATGTATGATCTTGAGGAAAACAAGCAGCGCCAGTCGATAAACTCCGACGAATATGTCCGACCTCAAGTACACTTTATAGACATAGAGACTTTCAAGGACCTCAGATTTGGTGAGTTTCTATATGCCTTTGGAAACATTCTCAGAACCTCGCGGTACGGAGCGACTTCGACCAGGATAGGGAAGATAAACAACAGCATAGTTGCGATAATTCTCTCTAATGCGGAAGTGTTCTCTTCTCTTGAACTAACAAAAGGTGTTTGGGACAGACTTGAGAAGAAAGAACATCCCATGAATACCTCCGAGGTGGAGGGAAAGACACTCGAAGTAACTCGTGAACTGGCAGATAAGTTGCCCTTCAAGACAACCATCATAGCTGGAGAAGAACTGCAGGAAGTACTTGAATCTGTCAGACAGGCGTACAAAGAACCAGAGGAACTCAAAGCAATACTATCAGAACTCTCCAGTTGGAAGAAAGACGAAAAAAAGAAGGGATAGATATGCAACTGATAAGGGTTTCCCTTGAGCTTTGTGAACCTCTTTTCTTCGCAACAAAAGAGGTAGGGGCGATGTACATTACTGAACCGTTCGTGGGAAACTATGCGCTTGCTTATGCAACTGGTATAGAAATAACAACCTATAAGCGCAAGTCTGCCGTTAGCTATACCGAGGATCTACCGGGAACCGGTTTTTACTGTACGCCAGCACAGTTCAAGAAATTCGGCTGGACAAGTGAATCTTTCAATTCAGTCGGAGAATCAAGGTATCTCCTTATGGACAAGAACAACTACAAGAGCTTCCCCGAAGAAAAGACACGCGCGGCAAATATTCCGCAGATTGGTACCATTAAGATGATTGCCAGCGAAAGCAGGGCGGAGTTCTACGTTCTCAAAAACACGAATGACGCCCTTCCAAAATATATACGACTGGGAAAGTTCAACACCAAAGCGAGGCTTGATTTTGAAGAGATGGACTACGAGGTCATGAGTGGTCACTTTGAATGTTCAGTTCTCCTGAACCCTGCAGACCTGCCGGATATACAGATACATTCCTTCAGAAGCAATCCCGTAAAACCTGTACCTCTACTTAAAAGCCTCAAAGCGACTGGTAAGTATATAAACAGCGGTGATATTTCTCTCCCTTACGGCATGAGTTACTGCAGGAGACTACTTAGTGCTAATTAGGGAAAGTTCCATTCCCGTTATCGAATACGATGACGGACCCCTGAAAGGAATCTGGGCAACTCACCAGATAAAGGTAGCCGATGCTCTCAAACAACACGAGATCACTTTTAATACTTTTCCTACAGGTTCAGGAAAGACATTGTCGCTACTCAATGCGATAAGGTTGAACAATTACAACAAGGCACTTCTTATAGCACCTACAAATGAGTTGCTGCACCAGTATTATGAAGATGTGCTCGCCTATGTGAGAAGGTATGGAATGGAACACGAAGTGTATCTCGTTACCTCAGCGGCACTGAATAGAATTAATCCTAATAGCCACAGCAAAGGATTTGAAAGCCTTCTACGAAAACCGGGAAAGATTATTCTTCTAAGCAATCCCGACATAATCCACTATGTTCTGTCGATGAGCTATGGAAAGAAACCGGGAGTCAGGAACAGGTTCGTCGAACTTACCGCTGGCGCCGGACTGGACCTAATAGCTTTCGATGAGTTTCACTATTACGATATGAAGCGCAGCTTCATCGCTTTGCTTCTTATATCTCTCAAAGTGACATTCAATGCCTGTAATTGGAAGCTCCTTTTCATGTCGGCAACACCTTCAGATACTATCATTACTGCCGCCAGAGAAACTGGCTTAAGTTATTGTATTATTGCTCCCGACAGATCGGGAGAGAAAACCATGCCATTTCTCGCTAAAACCCAATTTGAAACTCTACCAGGGAATATCGGAGATCATTTAGCCCAGATAATTGCACACCTTAATGAATGGAAATCAGAGAAACTTGATTCGGTAGTGATATCCGATTCACTCGAGAGAATATCTAGATTGTCTCAGGCACTAACAGCTGAAGGTTGGGAATTCGGTAAAGACTATGGAATGATAACGGGTCCAGCAACTACAGAAGAGAGAAGAAGATCGCTTGATTTACCTCTTATACTTGCTACGCCAACTGTAGACATTGGATATAACTTTTCGAAAACAAACAAAAAGCCAAAGAGACAAAACATAGACTGCATTGTATTTGAAGCCGGTAATCCTTCAGACCTCATCCAAAGACTCCACAGAGCGGGGAGAGTCTTTTTCAAGGAAGTAACAGAAACTCCCTCGAAAGCACTGTGCCTCTGCCCAAAATCATTTCATTTGCAGGTGCAGTCGATGAAAGACATAGTTCTGGATCGGGAAGCTTTTGTAGAAATGGCAAAAACAGGATTACCTCAATGGGAAGACTTGACTACCAATTACTACGTGGCGATGGGATCACTATTCCTCAGAGTCTTCAGAAACCGTTTCAAGATGTTGTTCAACACAACAGAAGCATCTAACGAAGACTCGAGCCTTTACAGATTGCTGGAGTTGCTTAATAGATCCCTCAAAGCCGGAGACAAGTGGGTATCTGTGGAGAAGGAGGCCTTTTCGACTTATTACCTCTTCCAGGATATACAGGAAAGCCGGGGACAAAATGACGAATCACTTAAGGAGAGATATTTGTCTTTATATCGGACCTTAGCAGAAAAAAGGTTTGGGACGGGGGATAGATATTATTCAAACACTGAAGATGTAAAGCTGGCAATGAAACGGATGAATTCTTTCATAGAACAGCTCGAGTCCTTCAGAGGTTCAGCATCTCCTGTTTTCATCGTCAGGGCTTCACCAAAATTCTTTGGGACTTCAGAGAAATTTGGTTATGATGCGTTTATGATAATGAGTTCCTACGATTTTGAGGTTATTTGTGTCAACGAAGGTGTCCCTGAAATAAGAGTAATTGGCAAAAAAGACAGAAAAGCCCGTCCACAACTTGAGTTAGAAAGACTACCAGAAAATCATGGTTTTTTCATTCCCCTTCGTGTGAAACTCCACGAATCAAGTGAAATCGCTTGTTATATGAATAATATGCTTGAGGAAATCGCTTTACCTATGTACTATATGGGTCCAAACACGGCTCTCCATGCGCGAGTTGTTGGTTATCATCCGTCTTACGCAAGGTGTAGAGGAGAAGAAGTCAACGTTCTTGTCGGTGAAGAGGCGTTGTCTGCAGTTGGTCAACTAGGTGGAAAGGTGAGCCTTCTACCTATCTGAGGTGAATTATGGACGAAATCCCTTTCTACGCAATTAACGCATATGTGTATTGTCCCTATCGATACTACCTGGAACACGTTCAGGGAGTCTTTGCCGATAATGAACACATAACAGAAGGGCGGTTCATCCATTCTATTAACAACAAAGACTCTCGTTGGGGAAGCAAAAAAAAGAGATCGGGTGTTTATGTAGGCTCTCACACATATGGCGTTTATGGCTACATTGATTATGTTAATCAGGACGACGAAAGTGCATATCCAGTTGAGATAAAGAAATCCTCCTCGAAAACACTGTATATTAACGATCGGATGCAAGTGGTTGCTGAAGCAGTTGCTCTGGAAGAAAGCCTAGGGATCAAAGTCTCCAAAGGAGTTGTTAAGTACGAGGGGTCTGGCAAAAGGTTCAATGTTTCATGTGACGAAAAAGCTAGAGAAAAACTTGTAGCAATTTTGAAGGATATGAGAAGCATTCTCAACGGCACTAATATGCCCCAACCTCGTAGAACGCCAAAGTGTGAGGGTTGCAGCCTAGTAGACAAATGCCTTCCCGCTGATAAGAATCTGAAAAAGTCAGTTACACCTCTTTCCGAAAGAAGAGACTCACTGTACATTCTTCAACAAGGGGCAATGGTTGGCAAGACCGGGAAGAGTTTCTCTGTCTCATTTGACGGAAAGACAGTGAGTAGGGTACCTGCTTTCTCAACGGCAAGAATAATGTTGTATGGTATGTCCAGTATATCTACTCCTGCCATCAGGCTGGCAGTTGAAGAAGGGATCCCTGTTAATTATCTTAGTATGACGGGCAACTTTGTGGCAAAAATAGAACCTGCAACAGGAAAGAACATTAATCTTAGGAAGAAGCAGTATTTGATGTTGGATTCGCCAGATAAGTCTCTGGATATCGCAAGAAGGGTAATTGAAGCGAAGATTTCCAATCAGAGGACAGCTCTTAAAAGACTTTCCAGAACCGGTCGCGTAAAGGCTTCGTCCGATTCTCTAAAAAGACTTCAGTTGCTTGCTCTTGAAGCTAAAGATATTGACACTTTGCGAGGCGTTGAAGGATTAGCCTCGGAAGAGTACTTCTCTGAGCTCGCCCTAATGATCCCGGAGGAATACAGTTTTTCCGGCAGAAACAGGCGACCTCCGAAAGATGAACCCAATGCTCTTATGAGTTTTGCATATTCTCTTCTGATGACAGAGATCTTGGGACAGCTTGAGGCAAGCGGACTAGATCCTTATTTAGGATTTATGCACAGTACGGCTTATGGGAAACCAGCTCTCGCCCTTGATATGATGGAGCACTTCAGACCTGTTATGGACGTCATGATAAGAAATTTGTTGAGCAGCAAAAGACTTACTAAGACTGATTTTGTAATACAAAGTGAAGGAGTGTTTCTGAAAGAAAAGGCAAAGAAGACTTTTCTGGAGGCCTACAGGCAAAGAACTCTGCAAAAGACTTCTCACCATCTGGTTGAGGGAAAGATCGAATACATTAGGCTATTCGAAATGGAAGCTAGAATGCTTTGCAAAGAAATCCTTGGGGAATCTATATATGAACCTTACAGGTGGCAAGCCTAATGTTCCTTGTTACTTATGATATTGAGGATGACAGAAAGAGAAGCAAAATATCCAAGATTTTTGAAGATTATGGTAGTAGAGTTCAGTATAGCGTTTTCCAGTTAGCAGTAGAGAGAAAGGTCCTCTTTCAGATTCTCGAAAGAGTGGCCGCGGTCATTGACAATTCAAAGGACTCCATCATTTTCGTTCCTTTCTATGAGGAGACAGTAATATCATTAGGCACACCAAAGAACAGAATTGGTTCATCAAACAAAGGTAGTGTCATTATAGGTGGCTGATGAGTATACACACTTTCCTAGAGAAGGTGTGTAATCTAATCTCAGAAACACTCGCAAGAAACCATTTTTGTCTCCCATATGCTTTTCTAAACTCTTTCAAAGAGAGAGTGTGTGATAATATAATCTTAGATGGCTTCAAATAAGCTTTTTGTATGGTCAACCCTGAAATACCAGATTCCAGTAAGTGGAGTTCAAACCGACAACTGCATCATCACAGGCGATGGTTATTACATGGCCTGAAATACCAGATTCCAGTAAGTGGAGTTCAAACTCGAAAAATGGCGATAACAGCGCCGAGTAATTCACTGCCTGAAATACCAGATTCCAGTAAGTGGAGTTCAAACCGGATGCGACGTGCAGGAGACTTCATCTATTATGCCTGAAATACCAGATTCCAGTAAGTGGAGTTCAAACTCGATTTCGATCTGGTTTCTGGTAAAATCAATCGCCCCTGAAATACCAGATTCCAGTAAGTGGAGTTCAAACATAGTCGGCGACAATCCGTACGGTGCGTTTTGTTTCCCTGAAATACCAGATTCCAGTAAGTGGAGTTCAAACAGTAAAACCGTCTCCGGTGAAAGCCATATAACCTCCTGAAATACCAGATTCCAGTAAGTGGAGTTCAAACTAGCGAGCGGAGAATTGCATCAATTAGGCAACTGGACCTGAAATACCAGATTCCAGTAAGTGGAGTTCAAACTCGTTAAGAGCTGCCGCAAACAAATCTTCCGGCTCCCTGAAATACCAGATTCCAGTAAGTGGAGTTCAAACCGAGCGATGGTATGTATAGCGCGATGACCATGAGAATGCCTGAAATACCAGATTCCAGTAAGTGGAGTTCAAACGAGATGATCATCTCGGGTTCCACGTCCTGATCGTTGCCTGAAATACCAGATTCCAGTAAGTGGAGTTCAAACAACGTCGAGACAGTTGTCTCCATGATCGGGCTGCCTCCTGAAATACCAGATTCCAGTAAGTGGAGTTCAAACATACCTGGGGATATGGTGAGAATTGCAGTTCTTACCTGAAATACCAGATTCCAGTAAGTGGAGTTCAAACGAAGATGTATAAACTTCTGTTGTTGGTGGGAGACAGTCCTGAAATACCAGATTCCAGTAAGTGGAGTTCAAACAAGGGTACATGGACGGGAAGTGGAGGTATTACAAACCTGAAATACCAGATTCCAGTAAGTGGAGTTCAAACGCAGCTGCGGCAAGTTGAGCGCCCTGTATATGAGATACCTGAAATACCAGATTCCAGTAAGTGGAGTTCAAACATGCTGACTTCGACTTCTACAGAGCCGGCCTGAATCCTGAAATACCAGATTCCAGTAAGTGGAGTTCAAACATATCAATGGCCGACGTTAAGTGGATTAAGCTCTACCTGAAATACCAGATTCCAGTAAGTGGAGTTCAAACGGAGATTTCGTGTTCGGGCCGATCAACGAGGTAATATCCTGAAATACCAGATTCCAGTAAGTGGAGTTCAAACGGATTGGTCATTGCTTGTCCTGAATAGTCATCGCTCCCTGAAATACCAGATTCCAGTAAGTGGAGTTCAAACCCTCACATCGCATGAGGCTAATAAGGGGTAAGTTGCCTGAAATACCAGATTCCAGTAAGTGGAGTTCAAACGTCTGTGGCAACTGAGCCTTCTTCGAGTTGTAGCGTGCCTGAAATACCAGATTCCAGTAAGTGGAGTTCAAACATCATCGAAGGAGAACGCATGACTCTTCTTCCCAGACCTGAAATACCAGATTCCAGTAAGTGGAGTTCAAACGAAAAGCTCAAGTCGATCGCGGGTATCACGGATATCCTGAAATACCAGATTCCAGTAAGTGGAGTTCAAACACGGTTGACAATGTGCCACAGTTCACAGAAGAACGACCTGAAATACCAGATTCCAGTAAGTGGAGTTCAAACATGTGATACTCGACGTCCTTGTCCACAAAGTCGGTGCCTGAAATACCAGATTCCAGTAAGTGGAGTTCAAACCGTTTAGTCTAACTGGATACGCAACTGGAAGTAAAGCCTGAAATACCAGATTCCAGTAAGTGGAGTTCAAACATGTAATAAGATGTCGCGTCCGCGCCAGGATCTCCAGCCTGAAATACCAGATTCCAGTAAGTGGAGTTCAAACCCTTGTTCTCAGGTGGGCCGATTTTCTTGTTCTCCCCTGAAATACCAGATTCCAGTAAGTGGAGTTCAAACGTAGCAGCAATCATGGCAGAGAATTCCCTTATGCTCACCTGAAATACCAGATTCCAGTAAGTGGAGTTCAAACAAAAAACTCTTTGGACAGAGTCGCCATCCGCGAATGCCTGAAATACCAGATTCCAGTAAGTGGAGTTCAAACCAACTGAATGAAGAGCTAAACTACTTCGATATTCCGCCTGAAATACCAGATTCCAGTAAGTGGAGTTCAAACTCAGATGCTCAATTTCGAGCGGCACGTCTTTCTTCCCCTGAAATACCAGATTCCAGTAAGTGGAGTTCAAACAGGGAGAGATTGAGCGGGTTGGCAAAAGATGATAGGTGCCTGAAATACCAGATTCCAGTAAGTGGAGTTCAAACTATATACGCTATTACTCTGGACAAGTACTCGTAGGCCTGAAATACCAGATTCCAGTAAGTGGAGTTCAAACCGCATCAAACCGAAACACAAAGAAAAACCGGCTCCACCTGAAATACCAGATTCCAGTAAGTGGAGTTCAAACCAACTTTAATGTCCTTGCTGGATACGATAAACACCGCCTGAAATACCAGATTCCAGTAAGTGGAGTTCAAACAAACTCAATTGCCCCCGTGGGCTTCGATTGTTAGCCTGAAATACCAGATTCCAGTAAGTGGAGTTCAAACGATCGGGGTCGCAACCTTTGGATTAAATTCAAGACCTGAAATACCAGATTCCAGTAAGTGGAGTTCAAACAAGATCCCGGCAGGCGGAGCTACCGCGTTCGAAGTCCCCTGAAATACCAGATTCCAGTAAGTGGAGTTCAAACGGTCGAATGCTGGCACCGAAACAAGTCCATAAACTCTGCCTGAAATACCAGATTCCAGTAAGTGGAGTTCAAACGACAGAGAAACTTCGTCGTTGTGTGAAATGGGAGCCCCTGAAATACCAGATTCCAGTAAGTGGAGTTCAAACAAAAAGTTCTCCGACCCCATCGTGATAATGGATAAACCTGAAATACCAGATTCCAGTAAGTGGAGTTCAAACATAGAGAAGCACACGAAGGTCCAGATCGCTGTGTACCTGAAATACCAGATTCCAGTAAGTGGAGTTCAAACGTTTGTGTCTGTGAACTTGTCGGCGTATTCGTTGACCTGAAATACCAGATTCCAGTAAGTGGAGTTCAAACGCGCACGAAGAATCTGGACAGCTCGTAAGGCACTACACCTGAAATACCAGATTCCAGTAAGTGGAGTTCAAACTAGTCTCTTCCGGATAGCACGGTATCAAGTATCCGCCTGAAATACCAGATTCCAGTAAGTGGAGTTCAAACGTTAAGAAGTCTTTCCCTGGAGAAAAGGTTAGGATGCCTGAAATACCAGATTCCAGTAAGTGGAGTTCAAACAGGGAATGAAGAACGCAATCAAACCAAGCGGCATACCCTGAAATACCAGATTCCAGTAAGTGGAGTTCAAACCGGATGTCGAGATAAAGTTCACAGGAAGGTGTTTGCCTGAAATACCAGATTCCAGTAAGTGGAGTTCAAACGTC
>Ga0302251_1001528_pt1 | contig 13696 bp, 13 predicted proteins | sample AAG_RA_Gln_MG_FD_193534 | JGI IMG/M metagenome (GOLD analysis project Ga0302251, IMG submission 193534) | Enriched activated sludge microbial communities from anaerobic digester in WTTP, New Holstein, Wisconsin, United States - AAG_RA_Gln | ecosystem: Engineered > Bioreactor > Anaerobic >...
ATCGTCGACATGCCTGGAACCTACTCCCTCTCATCCTACTCCGAGGAGGAGCTGGTGACGAGGGATTTCTTGCTCAGCAGCGCCGCCGACGTCATAATCAACGTTGTCGATGCGACCGCTCTCGAGAGGAACCTCTACCTCACGCTCCAGCTCCTTGAGATGGGGCTGCCGATTATACTCGCAGTCAATTTCATCGACGCCGCTTACCACAAAGGCATATCGTTCGACTTCAAATCTCTGCAGGAGGGCTTGGGTGTCACTGTGATCCCCGTGGACGCGTCCTCCGGGCAGGGCATGACAGAACTGATGGGAGCGGCGATGCGGCAGCTCCGATCTAGGGGCGGCAGCCGCCCGCCACGCCCAAAGTACGGAAAGGAGATGGAATACCTCATCGCCGATGTGGCAAGGGAGCTGCACGCCGGCAATGTCCCGCTCCCCGATGGCTATCCGATCGAGTGGATCAGCCTCAAGCTTATTGAGGGCGACCCTGAGGTCATGCGGAGGGTCAAGCTGCCGCCCGATCTGCTGGCAAGGGTGTCCGAGAAGACTTCTGCCGTCGAGTCCATACACGGCGAGTCGGCAAACGTCATAACCGCCTCGGAGCGATATTCGCTCTCCCACCGGATTGTCGAGCGCTCGCTGAAGCCTAAGGTCGAAGCGAGGAATGCAATCTCGGAATGGGTAAGCGACCTGCTGACCCACCGCGTTTACGGCTATCTGGTTCTGGCCGCAGTGCTGGGCGGCACCTTCTACCTCATATTCCAAGCGGGCGGCATCCTATCAGGCATGATCGATTCGGCCTTCTCATCGGCCATAGTCTATCTTGCTGCGGCGCTGTCCTTCCTGCCTCCGATGGCGGTAAACCTCCTGCTCAACGGCGTCGTCTTCGGGATAGGCGCGGCGACCTCGATAGCGCTTCCCTACATCGCCACCTTCTATATCGCCCTCTCCATATTCGAGGATACTGGCTACCTTCCGCGGGCAGCCTTTCTCCTCGATTCCTTGATGCACAAGATCGGTCTCCACGGCAAGGCATTTATCCCCATGTTGTTGGGGTTCGGCTGCAGCGTGCCTGCATGCATGGGCTGCAGGATCATGGAGACCCGGCGGGAGTGCCTGCTGCTCGGAGCGCTCGTCGTGCTGATCCCCTGCTCCGCCAGAACCATCGTAATACTCGGGGTAGCCGGAGCGTACCTTGGCATAGGATACGCGCTGCTGATCTACCTCATCGACATGCTCCTCGTGCTGGCGATCGGAAGGGTGCTCTTCAAGGCCCTCCCCGGCGAATCGGTTGGTCTTATAATGGAGATGCCCCCCCTCCGCATGTTCAAGCCAGTAGCGGTGCTGAAGCGAACTTGGCTGAAGACCAAGGACTTTGTATTCACCGCGCTGCCGCTCATCGTTCTGGGATCCGTCGCCGTTGAGGCCGCCTCATCGCTCGGTGCGATGGATGCTATCGTGAACTCATTCTCGCCAGTAACCGTCGGAATTCTGGGCCTGCCGGTCGCAACTGGCGTTGCACTGATATTCGGCCTGCTGCGCAAGGAAATGGCACTGATTATGCTCGCGGCATATGCCGGCACTACCAACTTCGCCCTTATAATGTCCCCAGCGCAGATGTTCGTCTTCACACTCGTAATGGTGATATACCTGCCTTGCGTGGCTACGCTGGCTGCCCTGATCAAGGAGTACGGTGCGCGCCGTGCTGCACTGATTGTTGTCATGGATATATTGCTTGCTCTAGCGGTCGGCGCCGTCGCATCCCAGATGCTCTCGATCATACGCTTCTGAGCCGGTCCCTTATCTTCGCAAAAGTAGTCTCGAGGTGCTCAGGCATGACCTTGGTATCCGCAAGGACCGGCATGAAGTTGGTGTCACCGTTCCATCTCGGCACGATGTGCATGTGGACGTGCTCGAAACCCGCCCCTGCGGTCTTGCCGACGTTGAATCCAATATTGAAGCCGTCGGGTGCCATGCTCCCCCTTATGGCGCTTATGCAGTCGCTCATAAGGCATCGCATCTCCTCCCACTCGCCGGCGCTCAGGTCCTCCGCTGCCGTGACGTGCCTGTAAGGCGCAATCAGGACGTGCCCCGTATTATAGGGAAATCTGTTCATCATCCCGAATACGCTTGCCCTCCGTGCAAATATCATCGCATCGTCATCTTTGTTGGGCTTCGGGGCATCGCAGAATATGCAGCCCTTGCTTTTTCCCGCTGACACAAATGTTGAGCGCCAAGGCGCCCATATTGTCCTCATCCGATTCACTGCTCTTGGATTGATTGATCCGACAAAAAAATGTTTGCAAAAGGGGGCTGATCGCGTGCCCGTTAACCCAGCATTATTCGGTTCAGGTAGATCTGCACGTCTCTCTTCGTGGCGTCAGCCAATCCCTTCAAGCGATCAACTGCTTCGCCCTTGGATTGATAATGCATTCCCATCTCGGCTATTAGTGCCGCAAGCAGGCCATTCTTATTTATGCCTGCAAAAACCCCCCTCTTTACCGCCGAGCCCTCGACAAAACCGCCTATCTCGGCGAACCTGTTCAGCGCTTCCAACTTGGATGTTGCAAGGTAGCCTGTTTCTGGATATCGTTTGTCATTGTAGAACTCCATCCAAACGCCCGCGCCGTCCATCAGCTCCTCGTACTCCTCGTTCAATCTCACCGGGTTTACCGCCCCCAAACCGATCCTCGGGTATGCGCTCACCCCTGCCTCAGTGGCTTGGAAGCCGCAATTTATCCAACCTGATATGGACATCGTCAGCCGCGCCGCTTCGAGCCTAACCTGCGGGCCGCCCTCCAGTATGTACTGTATGGACGGCACGCCGCCGTTCCTTATGTTGAACTCTGGGGAGAACTCCCTGAGCTCGTCGATTGCTGCCTTGCTATATAGCTGCGTCATATATGTTGAACGCGACACTATCTTTACTGTCCGCGGCCTTACATTATACACCGCATAGCTGAGTTCGGAGAAGATCTCGTGCAAGGTCGAATCTTTGCCATAGAACCTTACGCAGTACTTCCCCTCGCTGCTGTATGTCGACCCGCCCGCAACGACCGCCCCGAGGAGCAGCCTCTTCAGGTCCTTCATGTTGGCCCCATTTTCAATAATCTTCCCTACGTACCCCTTCGAATAGTTTGCCAACCCCGCGAGCATAACGACATAACTTATAGGCATCAGGCTCAATGCGAGCGGCGTTCCTTGGGCATTTCCTTCCCCGCACATGTCCAGGAGCATGGGTTCCATCGTAGCCGTAGTGTAGATGATGCTTATGGCTGAAACCGCAATCAGCATTACGCTCAATGGCTTCCATGCATTACCCAATTTTCTCATGCCGCATGCCTTGCCTATCCCAAGACCCTGACGGGTATTGTTATCCCCTTGCCGTCGTATGCCTTCAATACACTCTCGTTATACGGATAACCTGCTATTATCATTATCCTCCCAAAGAAGTGGTTGACATCGTCGTTGGACGGTGTCACGTTGCCGCTGGGGTGCGAATGCGCAACTCCTATTATGCTCAGGTCGAATGGTATCATGAATGGCGAGAATCCCGAGAAGCCGCCGCCATAAGTCGAGAATGGGGGGATCAGGAACTCCTCGATCTCCGCCGCCCCGTGCTTAACCTTGCCCCTTATCAGCATTATGTTCTCGTTGGGATATATCTCCCTGCACAGCTCTAGAAACTGCTCAAGAACCTCCCGCTTGACCGAGATCTCACTTATCAAACCGATCACCTACGCCTCGACAAACCTCGCGGCGCCCTCAGTCTTTCCTTCTATCGCAGCTGCAGCGACGTATACGAGAGTGGATGCCGCGATCGTCCATACGTTGGCCGGAATGTCCAGCGGCGATGCCTTGAGCAGATACAGCGCGAGCGCGACGCCGAACCCTGCAACTATCGTCGCTACCGCAGTCCACTTCCCTCCCCTGCACCAAACGAACATGCCTATGACCACTGGCACCTGTGGGAGCAACAGCGACGAAGAAAGCACCGCCAAATCTACTATGAATCCCGGCTTCGAGAGCGCAAAGATCGTGCACGCAATGGCGATTGCTACTATCGTAATCCTCGCTACCGCAATCTCTGCCTTCTGGGTTACTCCCTTGGCATACCTCCTCAGGACATCCCTGACCGTCATGGAACTTAGCGTGAGTATGATCCCGTCTATGGTGGATACAGACGCCGCGATCACTGCAACGAGCCCTATTATGCTGAGCCAGGCCGGAAGCATGCTCAGCAGTGTCGGTGTTACCGCGTCCCGGTTTGCTATGAGGGGGAACGCGCCGTCCGCCGTCATGAGCCTGAGCATCAGCCCAAGCAGAGTGACTATGACCGTGAATGTAATTCCATAGATGCCGAACCATGTTATCATCCCCCTCTGCGCCTCCTTGGTCTTCGGCGCAAAGAGCCGCTGCACGACTTGTGGGTTCGTTATCGCAAAGAAGAACCACGGGAGTGTCATGTTTACGAAGTTGGCGAACGTCCATGTGCTGCTGGGCACGTAGGAGAGGCTGCCGAGCGCCGCAAGGTCCAGCGGGCGCTGCCCGAACCCCTGCCAGTATACAAAGCAAACCATTATTACCCCCGTGCACACCATCACGATGCCCTGGAAGACATCCGTTAACCCGACGCTCCATATCCCCGCTATCGCCGCCCACAGTAGCGCAACCGCTATGGCTATCACCACCGCAGTCGAGAAGGTCACAGCGCCGCTGCTGGCCCCCTCTGCCGCCACTGCCACTCCGATTACCTGCGACGCAGCATAGGGTATCAGCGCGACGAGGGATAGAAGCGTGACTGCAACGCCCACGCCTCCGCTCCCATACCTGTCGCTCAAGACCTCTGCGGGCGTTATGTAGCCGTATTTCTTGTGGAGCGTCCAATACTTGGGCGCTATGTGATAGAGCAGGAAGAGCGTCCCGACTAGGTAGACCAGCTCAAAGCCCAGCGTCCCGACGCCGGTCGCATACGCCATCCCAACCAGTCCTATGAACATGAATGCGCTGTACGTCGTGGCGGCATACGAGAGCGAGGCGAGAACCGTCCCGAACCTGCCGCTGGCCGCGTAGAAGTCTTTAGCTTCTTTGCGGAGGAATCTCTTGGAAAGCCATGCAATACCCGTCCCGACTAGTATGAAGATCGCTATCGCGATGTATGTGAGCGTCGCATCCATCTCAACGGCCCCTCCTCATGAAGGCTATTACTATGATGAGGTATGCGAAGGCCGCCGCTGTCCAGAACGCGAATGTTGGCCATCCCTGAAGACCATTAAGCAGACCATAAGGCACGGCATACATGAGTGCGACTAGGAGTGCCGAGACTGCAAGGAATGCTACACTGCTCTTCATGGTTCTAGATAAAACTGAATTGTTCAGATAAATGTTGCCATAAGAACACATTAAACTGCAATCGATGCAGAACCTTCAGGCGCCGTTGTTAAAGATATATACTTTGGTTTCCGTTTGTATTACACATGCACAATTATGCCGCTCCTAGATCCCTCGTGGGCTCCCTGCTTATCGGTATAATCACCTCGTTGCTTTTCATCTCCCTCTTCACTTCATCGATAACGACCATCGCCCTGCTATTGGCCGCGGTGGCGATTACAGTTGCCGCTTACTACAGGCCTGCCGTGAGCCCGTTCATCCTCGCTTCCTTTCTGCTGCTGCCTGCCCTCCAGTTCCTCTTCGCAATAGAGGTTGGCAGCATGCCTTTCAATTACCTCGGTCTTACCCTGCTCTTCCTCCTCTTCGGCTCTTTCATCTTCTGCACGTTCGACTGGCTTGGCGCATATGCCGGACTCTGGATCGGCCTCGCTCTGCCCATTCCATACTCCGCAGCATTCGTCCTTCCTGCAATTGCTGCCGTTACTGCCTTCAGGGGCGTCAAGGCAGGGGTGGCATGCGCGGGGACCTTCAGCCTCTTCGGGATGTTCTTTATGCTGTCGCTGGGATTCGGGCTGCCCGTCCCAGCCAGCTTCGAATCCTACTCTGTGTTCTTCCCTGACACTGCATACCTCGCTTCGCTCTACTTCCCTTCCATGCTCTTCAGCAGCCTGCTCGGTCCGCAGTGGGTAGACATACTCTCCTCCTCATCTGCCAACATCCTCTTCAGCTACACCCCGCTGTATTTTGTTTTCATCTCCGCAATCGTTATCGTAATCTCCCATTATGGGAAGCGCCTGGTAGCGAGGCTGCGCCTCAACAGCGCGCTCTGCAGGACATTTGTGGCCACCGTCGGGTGCGTCGTTGCCGGCACACTCCTCTTTGGGTCGTACCAGCTCTTGGCATACTCGGCGCTCGCAGCTGCAATGGTGACGATCTTGGCGACCTCCATCAAGCCGCTCCTCGGAAGGGTGCCGCGGCTCTCCTCCTCAGGATTAAGGGAGCTAATCTCGGGACCGGCAATAGTTGACGGCATCAACTTCGAGAAGAGCGAGGGCGTCATGATCGAGTCAAAGCCATCAAAGTCAATTGCAATGAGCAACTGCTGGGATAGGACCGTAGGCGTCGACGGCATCAAGAACGACCTGCTTAAGGCGGTGGCGCTTCCTCTTAGGCACAAGAGGGAGGCTCAAAAGTTCGGCATAAGGCCTGCAAGGGGGATCCTCATTTACGGCCCTCCTGGAACAGGCAAGACTACCCTGCTAAGAGGGTTGGCCTCGCAGCTCGGCATAAAATACATCGAGATCAATCCTAGCGAGGTTCTGTCGAAGTGGTATGGCGAGAGCGAGCACAGGATGAGCGAGGTCTTCAAGGAAGCCCGTGCAAGCGCGCCGAGCATACTGGCCATAAACGACATCGACGGTCTCGGGAAGGAGCGCACATCCTACAAATCCGACGACGTTACCCCCCGGGTCCTCACCGTGATGCTGAGCGAATTGGACAACATGCTTCAGAGCGACACCGATGCGATAGTCGTCGCCACGACAAACAAGCCGCAGATGCTCGACAAGGCGCTTATCAGGCCGGGCCGCTTCGACAAGATCATCTACATGGGTCCGCCAGACGCCGCGGCGAGGGAGGCCATCTTCAGGCACTATCTCGAAGGAAAGCCTACTGTGTCGGCCAACATAAATTACCAGCAGCTCGCGGCCTCCTCTGAGCGCTTCACGGGGGCCGATATCCGCGCCGTAGTCGACAAGGTGCTCTCGGGGGCATTCTACAGCGAGGTGAAGGATAAGAAGGAGGCCCTAATAACGCAGGAGATGCTCGCACAGGCGATAAAGACCACGCGCCCCTCTATCGACTTCTCAATGCTGGAGGAGTATGAGCGATTCAGGGCCACTTACCAGAGGGACCGGCTGGTCACAAAAGGATGGGAATCTGAGATCCCTGACGTCCGCTTCGAGGACATCGGCGACCTCGACCAGGTTAAGACCGAACTGCGGGAGTCATTCGAGCTGCCGTTGCGCAGGCCCGACCTGATGGAGAAACTCAAGGTCAGGCCGGTCAAGGGCGTGCTGCTTTACGGCCCTCCTGGCAACGGAAAGACGCTGCTCGCCAAGGCGGTTGCTACTGAGGTCGCGGCAAACTTCTTTATCATTAGCGGGGCCGAGCTTGCGAAGACCGGCGCCAACGACGCCGCGTCGAAGGTCAAGGACCTCTTCAACCTTGCCAAGGAGAACGTGCCGTCCATAATCTTCATCGACGAGATCGACCAGCTCGCCCCGGACCGATCCTCAAGCGAGGGCAGCGCATTCGTACCAGTCACCACGCAGCTGCTGTCCGAGCTGGACGGCGTGAAGGCGCTGAAGGGTGTCATGATCCTAGCCGCGACCAACCGGCCTGAAGCAATAGATCAGGCCCTCCTTAGGGCGAACCGGATCGAAAAGCACGTGCTGGTGCCCCCTCCTGACGAAAGGGGCAGGGAGGAGATCCTTGGCATATATCTTCGGGATGTCAAGCTCTCTGACGACGTCATCATCAAGGAGTTGGCCAAGATGACTGATGGCTTCAGCGGCGCGGACCTGCAAGGGTTCGTAAACGAGGCAAAGAAGTCAGTGATAAGGAGCTCCCTGATGGGTGACGTGAGGGACTGGCTCAATATGGGCGACTTCAAGGCCGCCCTCCAGGCGAAGGCCGCCTCATCGATCAAGAATGTTTGAACCGGCTTGGCGCCGCGCTGCCCTTCATGCCAGCTTTCCCTTGCACATCCTGAACGTATCGTCGGCAATCTTCATCAGTTCAGGATCGTGGGTCGAGATGACTATCGTCTTGCCCATATCCCTCAGCTGTGTCAGCGTCCTGTATATTATTCTGGACGTCTCCTCATCGACGAAGACTGTGGGCTCGTCTGCGAAGATGTACTTGGGGTCCTTTATCAAGGCCCTCACGAACGCGACCCGCTGCTGCTCCCCCCCTGACAGCTGCTCCACCAGGTGACCTGCACGGTCGGTGATGCCAAGCTTGTCTAGCATGCTCATCGCCCTCTCCTTGTACCGTGCCGGATCTTCGTCGGATGAGTAGATCGGCAACAGCACGTTCTCCAACGCCGTATACTGCGGCAACAGGTTGATGTGCTGGAAGACGAAGCCAAAGTTGTTCCTCCGGAAGATCGTCTTCCAGAAGTCAGATGACCTGAGGACGCTGTCGTTGTCATATAATATCTCGCCGCTGCTGGGCGTAAGTATAAGGCTGAGCATGCTTAGCATGGTCGTCTTCCCGCATCCACTGGGACCCGTCAGGGCCACAACTGTCTTATCTTTGATCTTCAGGCTGACGTCAACAACTGCCGATGTTTCATTGAACTTTCCTCTGTTGTAAACCTTCGTAATGCTGCGCGCCTCTATCATGTGGCAGCCCTCCTCATTGCAAGCTCTGGATCAGTAATGGCATTCAGCCATGCTGGCACGACCGTCGATATGAGTAGCGGGATGATCGTGACAGCATAGATCGAGAAGACCGACTCGAAGCTTATGACCACTGGCAGCCTGAACTCGCTGGGCAAGAATGCCCACCCAAGCAGTATGTTCACCAAGCCTGGTGCGTTGAAGATCGCCGCATAAACGAATCCGAGCAGCATCCCAAGCGAGGTCGCAAAGAACCCAAGCGTCAAACTCTCTATCAGCCTCACCTCTATCACGTCAAGCGTTGAGAATCCGAACGTCTTCAGCAGGCCGACCTCAAACTTCGATTCGTGGCCCACGACTATTGCTTGGCTGAATGCTATCAACGCAACCGCGACAAGTATGATCGTCCACAGCGTGGTGAAGATGCCGCCCTTGGCAGCATATGCTGCCTTGTAGCCTCTTATCAGTAAGTCTTGGTCCAAAATCCTGACATTGGGCATGGACGACATCTTAGCTGCCACATCCTGCGGAACTAAGCCATCGTCGACATACACGCACAGGTCTGTTACCATCCCCTCATCCATCTTGAAGAATTCGTTGGCATCTGCCAGCGTCATAACCATCATGTCTGCCGTGTAGATCGATGATTCGTCTGAGAACACCCCTACTATGTGGAACCGCATTGCATCAACCGACTCGCTGAGCAATATCATATCGTCGCCCGCAGTCACATCCAATATTCCTGCAATGAGTTGCCCTATCACAACATTTCCTGTTCCCGAGTCGTTAGCGTTCAGAAACCTCCCGCTCTCAAGGCTGTTCGTCGCAATGCCTGAGCAGTTGAGCCCGCTCGGGTCCAGGCCGATAACCGTGTATGTATTCGTGCCTATGCCGACGTATCCCCATGTTCTGAGCAGAACCCTGTCGACGCCTTCGACACTAGAAAGGTTCTCCGCATAGGCAACGGGTATCGGAGCCACGCGCCCTGCCTTCAAGTATTGCACCGTAAGGTCGGGCGAGACTGAGACGCTGAATGCCGCCTCCCGCTCTAGGCCGTCCTTCGCGAACAGGACGGCAGAGATCATCGTTGTTGCCACGAGGAAAGCGATTATGATCGCGGCAGTCCTCATCCTGTACCTCTTAAGGCAATCAAAAGAATACGAGAATACGTTCCTGTGCTTCTTGAGCATCCTCAACCCTTCTCCATTGTCATGTTGAACTCTGGAATCGTTGCGCGGTAGTAGTCCTGCCATATCGGCGTACCTATGAAGCTTGAGGGGACGATGTAGTCATATCCGCCTGGTATGTCATACAGCGACCTTACAAAGACCTCGATCATCGGGTTCCTTGTCCCTTCATAATTCGTCCCTATGGCAATGCTTGGCAGGCCGATCGTTCTGCGGAGCGACTCGTCAAACGTCTTTGACTGCCATTCTGCCTCGCTCGCGACGGTCACTGAAATGAGCACCACTGTAAAGATCACTGCGCACAGCGGCATCAGTGCAGTTTTTTTCATTATGAGCAACATCCTCCAACGGATCACTTCGCCGTAGGTATTATGATGAGGTACCTGAACTTGCCCTCATATCCTAGCGATGTAATTTCTACGACGTTGTCGACGCCGGCATTGACCAGCGTGACGAAGCAGCAAGATGCGACGGAGGTATTCACCACAAGCGTGTTCTCTATCCTTGTCTGGCCCAGCGGGATGCCGTTGAATTTTATGTTTACGTCCCCTATCTTGTCGACCGACAGCGGTTGTACGCCCAGTATCATCGCTGAGAGCCCCCCGGCGCCGGAATACCCAAATATGTCTGTGGCAACCGTACCTGCTGTTATCGTCATGTTGTTCGATACATAGGTGTTTGCGTCGATCCATCCCTCAGGCAACTGGGTGGGCTGAAACGCCCCAAACTCGGGATGCGCCGCTATGAATATGCCGACGAGCCCCACTATCCCTGCCAAAGAGATTGCCAGCACAACGAACATGACCTTGAACGGGCTGCCCATCTTGCTCATATCAACGCTCAGAAGATTCATGCCTATTTCGGTAAATAAACTTTTTACTTTTCACCCTTTTTTTGAGAATTCAATTCCAAAGTGCTTAATTTCAAGACAATCTATGTCTCTCATTGAGGTTATTTTGGTATGCGCAATGTTGTTATCGCAGGCGTATTCGTGGTTGTTGCCCTTGTGATGCTGGGCTCTTCCGGATATCTCTACTACCAATACTACGGCCAACCCCGGTGCGAAGCCTGTGGCATGATAGTTACTTCCGAGATGGCTGAAAATATGTACCTAATTGATACTAACACCAACCAGCGGCTTTATTCCTGCTGCGCGGGCTGCATGCTTAGGTTGGCTGCGGCACACCCGAATATGCATCTCGAGGTGCTGGACAGCTGGTATGGGACTGCTGCCCCTGCAACGGTTATTGAAATAAGGAATGGATCAGTTGTGAGCGTGTCAGTCGACACAGCGAGAATAATGCTTGGCTCCAAGCTAACCAACAGCTGCGTGAGCAACCGGTTTGCTATCAATGCGACCTCTGCGCAATTCCTGCAGACAAATGGCTATAACCCTTCAAACCCCCTGAGTCCGTTCAAGACGACGCTGCCTGACAACACTCCGCTGGTGAACGTCTCGGCGGCCCTGACTGCTTTGAAGGCAAAAGGCATAAGCTATGTTCCCCCATCTGCTGCCTTCTTGATCGGAGCGGCGACGGCGGGCATCGCAGTACTTGCGATCGGTCTAGTGGCATGGAAAAAGTTATCTGTCCCACCAGTCCGTAAAACGTAGACTACGAGGGCCAAACGATGATATGGACGCCGCTAACGACGATCATGACAGTGCTAGGCATATTCGGTCTAGCACTGATGCTCTTCTCCGCCACAAAGGCGTTTTCTATAACGCGCAAGTCCGGGCACGCATCGCTGGAAGAGAAGTATGTGCTGGAGAAGGAGTATTACCTGCTGTCAACGGTCGTCTGGATCATTCTAGCTTCGAGGTTAGTGGCAAGCGGGCTCTTCTGGGCAACAAACGAGAGCCTCATAGCACTCATCCCCGGTGCCATGTGTCAGTTCGGTGTATATCAGGCCGGATCGCCTTATTCTTGGATCGATCAGGGAATCAAGCTGATGGTCGTATTAGTCTATGGCATATGGCTGGTCTTGGACTTCATAAACCGGCGGACGAAAGGCTCTCCGCTCCTCGCATCGCTCTCTAGGCTCTTCATATTGATGACGCCGCTGCTCTTTATCGATACGGCTTTGGACCTTCTGTTCTACGGTTCTCTCGAACCGGTTACAGTCCCCTGCTGCAGAATAGTCTTTGACCAAACCTCCGCCGTTCCCTGTCCCTACTGCTTCGTCTTCCACGATGCGCCTCTGTTCTTGGTGGTGGTTGCCAGCTATGGCCTATCGATCGCGGCTGTCGTTTGGAGCTTGGCAATAAGGCACTATCTGAAGATTGGAGGTGACCTAGAATCGGTCGGCATGGCGGCGATCAGGCGCTTGGTGACATTCTCGTTGATCTTTGCAGTCATCGGCACAATCGCACTCGTTCCTGCAATCCTACAGGTAATCGGCGCCGGTGTCTTCGTTCATTAACCCCTTTTTTTTATTAATTAACTATTTTTCATTATCTGCGGGCGATACGGTCTTCACGATCGCGGACGACAGGCTATCCACGCGTATCTTCCGCGCTTCCCTCTTGCTAATTTTACCGCCGATTATATCGACCAGCTTCCCATCCTCGACGACGACATATACCTGATCCGTCAGGCACACTCCTATCCGCCTGCCATTCATGATCAGCGTGTCTCCCATGTTTGCATAATGCACTTGCCTGATCTCCTTCCTGCCTTGTACCGTTATTGCCTTCGTTTCAAGGTTAGGCATGAGCATGGGTATCCTGAGTTCGTCTGCAATCCTCCTGGCAAGCCCCCTCGCTGCGTCGCACCAGACTATTAATGCAGCATCCGCCTTCCCAAACCTCTCTATCTGCATCAGCGGGAGCGATACCATGTTCTTCAGTATCCTTGTGTTCGATATCGTCTGCGCCCCAAATATGACGCCGCTCTGCACGCTCCTCCCCGAGTTGAGAATTATCAGCGCGTCTAGGTCGCTTAATGCCGCCTCGTCCAGCGTCCTGCTGATGCTCTTGTTGATCTGCATCAGCGACGCTCTGATGCCGCTCTCCTTTGCGAGCGCAACTGATGCACTTTCTCCAAGGGGCCTCACGTCGACCATGAACCCCATCTCCGTGAGCACATCCTTCAGTGCAAGGTGCGCGCCTTCGAGCACCGGTCCGTTGCCGTTGACTGCTATGGACACCTTGAGGAGGCTGACCTTTGCCGGTGAGACCTCGCCTATAGTCCTCGGCAGCCACTCCGTAATCTTCACAGACCCACCAGCGCTCCTATACTCCTTCACTATCCCTAGCAGGCAGTCGTTAATCTCATCGATTACCCACGCAGACCTATGGAGCTGGTATGCGCCTGCCTTCCTGAGCGCCCTCACAAGCCTTATCCGGATGCCATGGGGATCCTTCTTCGCCTGGATGTCATATAGCAAGAGGTGCATCGGTGCATTATCTCCGTATGGTGCTATAGTTTAACGGTACCGTCATCTTTAACTTTATGCCGTTGTTACTTATTGGAATGTGATCGGCATGTCCGTCTTTCCGGTGACTACGATTGCCAGGCACCCGCCAGCCGTCGTGCTGACGCAGGACACCAGCTCGAGGTCAGCAATTCTGAAGATGGCAGGAAAGAGCGTCCGGCATGCTATTGTTTCTGACGACGGGCGCAAGATGATTGGCATAGTGTCGGCAAAGGACATACTCAATTACTTGGGTGGCGGGGACAAATTCGAGATAGTCAAGCGCGACTGCGAGGGCAA
>Ga0302251_1001529_pt1 | contig 13685 bp, 10 predicted proteins | sample AAG_RA_Gln_MG_FD_193534 | JGI IMG/M metagenome (GOLD analysis project Ga0302251, IMG submission 193534) | Enriched activated sludge microbial communities from anaerobic digester in WTTP, New Holstein, Wisconsin, United States - AAG_RA_Gln | ecosystem: Engineered > Bioreactor > Anaerobic >...
TACTGGTTCTCAGAGTCGGTCAGATGACAAAAATAAGAAAACTGGGAGTGGAATTTGCCGCAATATAAATTTTTCCCAATTTTGTTAATAAATAACTCTGAAAAAGTCTTCACTGCAACAGCCTGCGCGGCGGAATGACAACTCCGACCGTGTCGGAATGACTCCGCCGTGCAGGGTGTTGCAGAGAAAAATATCACTCACAACATTTGTTCTTCTTTGCGTTCCTTTGCGAAAAACTCTGCGTTACTTTGCGTTTAAGAGCTATAAATCATCTGAGATGCACATTTGAGAAACAGATAAATGGATATTCTCTTAAATATTCTCACCTTTCATGAGTTCTGCAACACCCTGCGTGTCGGATTCGTCCTTCGACTACTTAATGACAACTCCGACTGAGTCGGAATGACTTTTGACCAGGCACCAGGAACCAGTCACCCTAACCCTTCCTTTTTCCCGTTTGGAAAATTCACTTAACATTCCTATTTTTAATTAATGTTTTATCTATTTTAATAAACTAAAGGAAATATTTGGTAATTTAGACAAAAATTAACATTGTAGCTTTTGCTATGTGCTTCTGAATGATTTTGTGAGCGTGGGATGTAAAGATGATTAATGAGCAGATTATGTGAATAGGGAAGCGGAGATATATAAAGATTTTGAGAAGGACGTACGAAAAGATACGTCCTTTTTCGTTTTATTGGACTGTGAAATATAATAGGTTGAAATTGGTTTGTTGTATCATTGAATAAATATTAGGAAATATTAATGAAATCATTATTTTTGACAATTATGTTATTGTTTACTATTAGTGAAGTTTATGGTCAGCCTTGCGGAAAGCTTAAGGTAAAATATGAGAACAAAATATATAACACAGTACAGATCGGCAATCAATGCTGGTTAAGAGAAAATCTTGATGTGGGAACGAGAATAAACGGAAGTAAAGACGCGAGAGATAACGATAAAATAGAAAAATATTGCTATGCTGATAGAGAAAGCAATTGTGAAACTTATGGTGGTTTATACCAGTGGGATGAGGCTATGGGATATAGCAGAATAGAAGGGGCGCAAGGAATCTGTCCTACGGGTTGGCATATACCGACATACGCAGAATTTGAAGTTCTGCGAGCAGCAGTAAACGAAGATGCTAACTCATTAAAAGCAATAGGACAGGGGGACAGAGAGACAGGGGAAAATGGTACTGGTACAAACACAAGTGGTTTTTCCGCGCTATTGTCGGGTCAAAGGGACATCAATGGTATCCTCGACTATTTAGGAATCACCACTAAATTTTGGAGTTCTACGGAGTATTACGATGAATACGCCTACGTCATAAAACTTTCCTGCTGTAGTCGCTATTCTTCCTTGGGCAATCTCTACAAGGTGGAAGGTTTCAGTGTTCGTTGCGTTAAAGATTAATTAATTTATAGAGATTTCATATGAGTCGTTCGACAGTACACTACGCAGATAATAAGACAAATAATGCTTTAAAGTCGTTACACAATAAGTTAAGACCGGCAGGTACTCCTGTTCAAAGGGTTGAGTATATTATTGAGTTACTACTGCTTCGCGTTTTTGAAACAAAAATAAAACAGGATGATGAATTTAAGCCACTCCGGAAATTATTCTCGGCTGACTATAAATGGCTGAATACAAAGACAGGAAAGGAAGAATCAAATGAGAACCGTTTGTTTTCTTACTTACCAACCGTTTCGAATGACCGGATATTATCAGAACTAAATGAAAACTTTTTTCCTTTTTATTCAACCATCATGCAGAGTGCAAGAAATGTTTTCGAAAATAATTTACCTCAAAAGGTTCAGGACCAGTTAGTTTTGATTGAAGAGGTCTTTAGCAATTCAAATTTTACCAACAACGTAAACAGCGGTAATCTTGGCGAAGTAATCAATATTGTTGCCAACGATATTGAAGAATCACGGTTACTCAAAACTGATCTGTTGGGCGATGCCATTGAATCTGCTTTAAGCGAAACAGGAGGGACAAAAGATATTGGATTGTTCCGGACTCCCGCCCATATCAGGCATTTTATGACCGCTTTGATTGAGCCGACATTTGACGATTATATTTTTGACCCCGCTTGTGGTACGGGTGGTTTTCTTTTTGACGCTTTCGAATTTGTAATGCGTCGGATTGACCCGACACGTGAATGGCCCGGTGAAAAAGCTCATTCGGAATTAACCGAATGGTTTGATAATTATTTTGAAAAGAATCAAATTGACTTTCCGAGCATTGAGCAAACTTCCCAATTTTACCGGAGCGGTGTAACAGGCATTGAATATCTGGGTATGATTCGCAAAATGGCAGCTATCAACTTTTATATTCGAGGGTTAAACCCTGCCAATATTGAGCAAGGGGACTCCCTAGCTAAATATCTGCCTGTTACCGACCACGAAACAAAATCTGTTGTTCTTGCAAATCCGCCTTTTGGCGCTCAACGTGACCAGGAGGCTTATCCTGATGTATGGGGCGAATATTCCAAGGAATCGGAAACCACTATTTTATTCGTAAAACTTATGTTTGAGCATCTGAAACAGGGGGGACGATGTGCTGTTGTTGTTTCTGAAGGATTTCACACCTGGGACCAGTTCAGTGCAAAGGCGTTACGAAAAATGCTTTTGGAAGAAGCCCGGTTAAAAGCTGTAATTTCATTACCTCAGGGTTTGTTTGTCAGCAAAAACGGACAAGGTCCAAAAACTTCAATCCTTGTTTTTGAAAAGGGGGGTAAAACCGACTGGACCTGGTTTTATAAGGTAACCAATGACGGTTACACTATGGGAACCAACCGCAAAGAGCAAAAGGGGAACCAGCTTGTTGAATGTTTATCGCTATATCATGAATTTGTAAAACACGGTAAAAAACCACCTGAAAGCAAGCACCAATTTTGCATTCCTGCCGAATGGATTAAAACACTTGACCCTCGCGTAAAAGAAAAAATCCGCATTGAAACCCGCACCGATATGGAAGCAAAAGGCAAAATTGAAAAAGAAAAGAAAGCGGAAGAATCAGACAAAAAAATTAAGGCAAAAAAGATTACCGAAGCGGATAAGAAAATGGAATTGAAAGTATTCGACCAGATGCTTGAAAACCGGATACAAAACGAAATTGCCAAACGTATTGACAAAGCATATAACTATTCATTCAATTTATCCAACTACAAAAGCACCATAAGCGCCAGCCAAATTGCAGAATGGACAGAGGCATTAAAACACATAAAACCAAACGGAGAAACTACACTTGACGAGATATATAAAAAACTAAGTACAAGTAAACCCGAAAACATTTTACCTTACTTGCTTAAGTTGAACCCTGGCAACGCTTTAGAAGCCGACATTGCCCGTGAATATGTGAACAATTTGGATAATGACCTGATTGCAAAACATAAGGAGCTGAATGTAATAAAGGAGATTTTGAAAAGTGGGGCAAAATATGAAAAAGAGAAATTAGGCAACTTAATGTCAGTAAAAAGAAATGTCTTAAAACTTGAAAATTTCAATCCTGATTATCGTATAGTAGAAAAAATCAAATTTAAAGACGGTGCTCTTATATTGAGGAATGAAAGCGAAACAGGTATTGATTTGCAGTTTGCTGAGATTGGTGATTTGTTAATTTCAAAAATAAATTTTCACCAGGGAGCAACGGCAATAAATAATCACGGGAAGATTCTAGCTTCTCTTGATTATTTAGTATATGAAGTTGATAGAAGCAAAGCGATTCCAGAATTTGTTCAATATATGGTTCGAGATAAATATTTTATTCACTATGTAAATGAAAATAAGCCAGGCGGTATTAAAGGAAGAAGCAAACCTGAATTCATAGAAATTTTAGAAATCCCCCTTCCCTCCATTGAAGAACAAGCCGACATTGTTTCTCAAATTGAAAAACAAAAAGCGATTATTGAGGGGGCGGATTTGGTTTTGAAGAATTGGGAACCTGATTTTAGCTTTTCTAATTATAATAAAGACACTTGGAAAGAAATATCAGTTGGGGATGTCTGTTCTTTTGAATATGGTCGACCACTCAAAGAAGTAGATAGAGTTCAGGGTGAGTACCCGGTTGTTGGTGCTGGAAATATCATTGGTTTCCACAATGAGTTTTATTTAGAAGGTCCTGTAATTTCTATTGGTCGTAGAGGTGCTACTGCTGGCTCTATTCAATGGATTGAACAGAATTGTTTTGTCATTGACACTGCATTCTATATTGAAGTTCTAAATAAAAAAGAGGTAAATAAGCGATTCTTATTTTATGTACTGAAAAGCTTAAAGCTGCAAGAATTACAAAGTGGTGGAGCAATGCCTGGTATAAATCGAAATGATGCATATATAAAAAAGTTTTTATTGCCTGATTATGATACTCAATACCAAATTATAATCGAATTCGATTCTCAGATGAAAAATTTAGAAGGTTTGCGTAAAATGAAAACCGAAGCCCAAAAGAAAATCAATCAAATATTAGTCGATGTTTGGGGTATTGAAAATGTGGAACCTGTAAAAGAGGATATTGAAGATGAGCAAGAATGAAATAGAAACTACAATCTTGTTTTCGGATATTAAGCACCTGATAGAGACAAGCAAAAACAATGTAGCTGTCTCTGTAAATGCTGAGATGACCTTATTGTATTGGAACATAGGCAGGAGAATTAACAATGAAGTTCTTCAAAACGAACGGGCTGAATATGGCAAAAAGATTGTCGCTACACTGTCGCATAAATTGCATTCTGAATATGGAACCGGATGGAGTGAAAAACAACTTCGACATTGTCTCCGCTTTTCAGAGACTTTTCCTGATGTTGAAATTGTCTCCGCACTGCGGAGACAATTAAGCTGGACACATCTTAAATCTATTATTTATATTGAAGATCCACTAAAGCGTGAATTTTTTATTGAAATGTCCAAAATGGAAAAATGGAGTACCCGCACACTCGAAAACCGCATGAATTCAATGCTTTATGAACGTACTGCAATAAGCAGGAACCCCGATAAAAAAATATTGGGGGCAAAGTTGCATAAGTCAATAGAACATGTAAAAAACAGATTTATCCAAAATCAGGAATCAAATTATGGCAAGGAAGATTAACGAGGCAACTTCAACCGATTTGCCGATTATTCAAAAGTTGGTAAACGAATACGGCTGGAAAGCCGGCGATACGCTTTTATATCAGCAAATTTATGATATCCCCGAAAATCTTAAAAAGGATTATCCGTCATTCAAGAATATCCGCCCTGATATTGTACTGCAGGACCTAAATGGGGATGTATTGGCTGTTATCGAAAACAATTTGGATAAGGAAAACAAAGACCTGTTAAAACTTCGCACCATTGTTACACAACTGTTAAAGCCCCGGTTTTTGTATGCCTGCAGTGCCCAAAAAATCTTGTTTTACGATAATGCCTGGCGTGGTTTAGATGCAGGCGAATTCAGGCAAGTTACTACGTTCATGAGCCTGGAAGATATGAAGCTCAAGATTGAACAGCAAAAGACAATAACTTCCAACAAAGAAATTACAATTGATACAACCATTGCAGGCGGTTATGACCTGACTGTTGGCAAAGAGCGCTATTACCAGCTGCAGTGTATCCGGACTCTAATCGAAAACTACAAATCAGGCAAACAAAAAATGCTTGTTCACATGGCAACCGGTCTTGGTAAAACAAGAACAGCCGTTGCTTTGGTGAAGTCATTGTTAAGCAGTGGTTTAGCCAAACGCATTTTGTTTGTAGTGGACAGGCGAATGCTGGCAAAACAGGCAGTTGACGATGGTTTTTCATTAATCAGCCGGGAATATACTTCGAGTTGGATAACCACTTCAAATTTCAGAACAAGAAAAAATGCCAGTATTCATGTTGTTGTTATTGACACACTGGAATTAATTCACAGTGATCTCCCCTCAAACTTCTACGACTTGATAATCGTGGACGAGTGTCACCGGAGCATTAATGTAAGCAGAAAACTTATTTTTGATCATTTCCTTTGTCCCAGAATTGGTTTAACCGCAACCCCGCGCATAGCAATACCTAAAGAAGGAAAAAAGGTAGACGAAGAAGATCTGGCAATTATTGATACATACAAATTATTTGGTTGTGAAACCGGCGATTCTGATTTCCGGTTTGACATTAAACGGGGAATTGAAGAAGGTTTTCTTGCGCCCTACAAACCGGTTGAACTTATTTCCTCTTTGATTGCAGAAGCTGAAGAAGAAGGAATCGAGTTCGACCATGTTCTTGATCCCAAAACAGAGTATGTAACAAACCTGAATGATGTAAAGAAACTTAAATTAGAGCAACTTAACCGCAAATATATTTCAAAAGAAAATTGCCTTCGTATTGCAGAAGAAATAAAGAAAAACACGGAGTACGGTGAAAAGGTAATTCTTTTTGGCGTAAGTCAGGTACATTGTATTGAACTTGCGAAAGCTATTAACAAAGTGTTTCAAAACGACAATTCGGAAAAACCGTTTTATGCAGAAGCAGTTATTTCTGAAAATAATGAATTGAACGAGACACTGAAAGCATGGTTAAAAAAACCATATCAAAAACCCTATATTGCTGTTTCGGTGGATATTCTGAGCACAGGTGTTGATATTCCCTGCCTGCGTTATATAGCACTGGCTGCATTGACTAATTCGGTTGGCAGGTATATTCAAATGATTGGACGGGGCACCCGCCTTGATCCCAAAACAGGAAAATTCAGCTTTCAAATTCTTGACTTTGTTGGTCTTTGTAAACGTATGGAGGACAATGGAAAAGGCACTCTGAAAGAAAATCATAAGATTGTCAAGCCCGGGAAAGGTGGAGGAGGAGGCCCTGACACCCCCAGAGGTGAGTATTTTCTAATTGATAATCCCGACCCTGCCAATATGATTCAGCGTGTTGAAATTCATGGAGATTCTATCACTGTTAAGGATAACATCCCAATTGAAGAAGCCAAACGCATTTTCGAGGAAGAATTAAAGAAAAGCAGCGAACCTGTTATGCTTGAATTGAAAGAAAAAGCAGGGCAACCGGAATATCAGCCTTCAGAAGAAGAACTCAATAAATTTATTAAATGGCTAAGTATGCCAAATACTTTTATGGACGAAGGTCATTTGCAAAAAATGTATGACTATCCGGAAGGTTCAGCCTGGGACTTTTTGCTACACGCATTAGGGAAAAAGAAAATTCCGACACCGAAAGAGAGAATTGAGAAGAATTATCTTTCGTATATACATACATACAATTTTACTGACGAGCAGATAGTAATATTAAAGAAAATCAAGGATATTTTCGCCTCCAATATTCACAATAAAGGCAGGTTTACCAGTTCTGATATTTTTGGCAATCCGATTTATGAAAGGCTTATTGGTTCATATAACAAAGTTAATAATATATTCGACGGTAAATTTGATTTAGTTTTGAGTGAACTGGATTCAGCATTCAATTTTAGAAAGAGTGCATGATAACTGCTTTAAGGGGGAATACTTGAGTGAATGAATGCCGACGCGGAGCACTAAACATTAATAATTGAAAAATGTTGAATGCGAAAAGGAGGTTGGGTCGAAGAACTTGTTAAGAAATTTTTAGAATAACTTGATTATCGATTTTACTTTTTAATTGACCTATTTTACTTCTTAAGTCTTCTTTTAATTTTTGTGGAGTATCCCATAAACCTTTTTTATAAATAATTTCAAATTCGCCTTTAGATGTATTTTTTCTATAACGCATATTATCGTGTAATGGACCAATTTGTGAATAGGCATATTCTATTAGCTCGTCAATTTCTTCCCAAGTCGCTTCAACATGATCATTTAATGATAAATCAATCATTGAATCAATTCTATGCAAAGTATATCTTTCAGCGTTTCTGATATATATTCTTTCTTTATTAAAGACACAGCCAAAATGGTTATCACCATTTTCTAAATTATGTATATAAATTATAAACGACACCTTATTATACTCCTCCTTTATATTAAATATGTTATTCTACTTTAAATTCTTTAGAGTCCCAATTAGGCTTAAGTCCAAACAAAGAATTCGTGAATACTTCTCTTGGTGATTTATCTAAAGGAAAATTTTCGAGTAGGATTAATTCATTTTCCTTTTCCAAGGTCAAATGAATGATTGTTGGTTTACAATTATTGGTATTAATAAAAGAATTCATCCTTTCGACAATTTCTCTTTTAATATTATTCATAATTTTATCTCATTACTTTCTGTAGATTTCTACTTTAATTGTTTTTATTAAATTTAAATCCATTGGGTCAATAGCTTGAGTATAGACAAATCCTCTATTTATTAATTTTTCATCTGGAAATTTATCATATGTATTATTACCAACTTCAATGAGCACATCATTTAAAAAATCGCCTACTAATTCCAAATTGTCTTTTGATAACGCTCTAAATATAACAACGCAACTTTATAATTACACAAAAGCCAAATGCAAAAACGGCGTCCGCCTTGATTGGCTGGTTTAACGCGTTAAAAATATTCTACTAAAAATTCTTTTATTAAGTTAAAATCCAGGGAATATCTTTCAGTAACATATATATGCATTGCATTCAGATAATTAATTTCTTTTTCAATCTCAGTTAGTTCAAATGGAAATGGTTCTGGTCGATTATCCTTGCTAATTCCCATTACACTATGTCTGTTAAATAATAGTAGCCAATCACCATAAATAGATTGCGAATTTTGAAGAAGAATTAAATTAAAACCTTTACCATTATTAGCTTTAATATAGCCCCAAGCTAAAACACGTTTTTTATCGATCATTGGTAATCTAAGTTCTCTTCTTGTGAAAGTCCTATTATAGTCCTTTACTTTAATGTCTCGGTAAAAATCTTCCTCAATAATTGGTTTTAAATCAATCTTAATTGAATTAAAAGAATATTCTACTATATTCAAAAAACTGTTTTCATTAAAATGACAAATGATTTTTGACCCGTCGCTTTTATCATTAATCTCTTCGATAAGTTCCTTAATTGGTGTGATTATATCTTTGTGGTACTGATATTTCACCAAAAATATAAATTCGGAAATATCTTTCTCCCGTTTTTCTCTTTTAAGTCTTTCTTGCGTTGCAATCTCTACTTGTTCATTCCTTCTTATTAGAACTCTATCAATTAATTCTGAATTATCGGTTTTAGGTAAATTATCTTTTTCTAAATAAGTTTTAATTTCATCCCAATTTTTGGGTCGTTGTTTTGGATCCTTTTCAAGCATACGCATAATTAAGCGTGACAATACTGGTGATAAATTTGAATTATATTTTCCGACACTCATAGGATTTTGGAATAGATGTGCATTTTGCCATTCTTCGAAATCACCTTTTGTTACTTTATAAGGGAATAACAAAGAAGCAAGTTCATAAAAAACTATACCCATAGAATATATATCCATCTGAATAGTGTTATTCTCCAACTTCCAACCCTCTGGTGCAAGAAAGGGAAGACAACCAATCCCCTTAAAAGTTGAGGTACGAGTTGCTTGTGTTACGTATTTTGATAAACCAAAGTCGGAGATTTTTAAAATATTATCGTGAATAAGAATGTTATCTGGTTTTATATCTCTATGAATCAATTTTGAATTAATTGCTTCCATTCCGCAAATGAGTTGATCAAAAATGTATCTTAATTCTTCATTGCTATAATTTTCATTTTTACTCTTTCTTTCTTTTATTTGCTTTTCTAAAGTGCCACCATGTGCGTATTCCATAATTATGTACATAGGTAAATCTTTATATACTATGCCATCGTGAAAAAAGTAGTATTGTATAACATTTGGATGAGATATTTCTTGAGCCAATTTACCTTCATTAAAGAATGATTTTAATACAGTATCTTCAACAAAAGGTGTGCTTAAAGTTTTTAACGCATAAAGCTTTTTTGTGGTCTTCTCTTTTATTGAGTAAACATCACCAAAACTTCCTCTTCCTAAAAAATCACAAACACTGAATTCTCTTAAATCTTGATCGAATACTATTGTATTAGGCCTTATCATATTATCTATTCAGCGTTATAACGACGTTGTTTTTAAACCGCCGCCCATAACAACAATGTTAATTTGTTAATTAAATTTTATGTTTGAAAAAACTTTTTACTATTGCACCAAGTTAAACAAGTAACCCGAAACGGAATGACCAATATTAAAACTTGTAAAAAGCCGAATGCGAAAACGTAGTCGGGGGTGAGGCACTTATTGGGCACATTTTAAAGAGTTTTTCTTTTTTATTTCAGTTTCTGCGGTTGAATATTTTTTCTTATCCAAATATGCTATTAGTTCCAATCCTTTTGAAGACAACTCATATCTTTTCCATTGTACACCCGCAACTTTTTCTTTCTTAGCTAAACTGTGAGTTTCTAATTTTGGAAATACATTAAAGAAAAGAAAATTATCAAATTTGGATGCATTGTATTTATTAGTTGATCCAGTAGTTAATTTATCTCTTAGCAAATAAAAGAGATCAATTAATTTAAATTCGCGAGGTTTATCTTGACCCTCTTCATTAAATAAATTAGTTTCAACTTTGATTTTATCTAAAATCTGAATCAATTCATCATATTCTTGAGATTTCATAGGGGATTTTGAACTTGTTTTTGCAGATAAGGTAACTCCTTTATTTCTTAATTCGTCTTCTAATTTTTGATTGTCCTTTTTTAAGTTGTTTATTTCTTCCAAAAAAGGTTTAACGTCAGTGGCTTCATCGCCAGGTATCCAGCCTCGGAACTTATATCTATTCTGAAAATCGGCTAAAGTTTCGTGAACGGCTAATTTAATATCTTTTGAGTCAGCAAAAAAAGATGAGATTTTATTTAATACTTTATCCCTAAAAATATTCAACTTATCAGGATGTTCTTTTTCAAAAGCATCGGAACCCATTGATTTTATTTTTGCCTCAAGAGCATCTTCTTTTATTACCACTGAAAAGAGGGGGATTTCCTTTGATTCTGCATAATCATATTCCAGTTCTATATAACTTAAAGAAGTTGAAGGTTCTATTGAACCATATCTTCCACCTAATACAAGCATATACACATCTGATTCATCGATCCACCTTTTAATAGTTTCCATTTGAGATTGATTTCCAGCGGTAAATAATTCCATACCAGCAGGAATATGTCCAGCTTTTAGAATTGCTTCAACAGCAGCTTGCCGTTCTATTTTCAAATCCAAATAGGTGGATGAAATAAATACTTGTAACTTTTTATTCATAGATACTGTCCTATGTGTCTAACTACTAATTGAGCCGATTGAAACAAAGGGTGGTTAGGGAGGTTAGACCGAAATAATTTCTGCATAACTTCCCTGCTAATTTTTGGTTCGACCGACATAAAATATTTAATTAAAAACACTCTATATAATTTCATACTTCTATTTTATATTTCAAAACAAGAAAAATATTCCTTATGACTGCTTTTGCTAAATTGGATATATGAGGATAAAACATGTTTATTTAGACGGATAATTATGGTTGGAATGCAATACAGGTCTAACGGAATCAAGCAATTTCGGTCTGTTTATTGCAGTGTGAACATCTCTGTTCAGTGATATGAATTTTTGATAGATCAAGCGAAACGAACACCTTCTACATTATTAAGTGATATTTCGACCGTTAAATTAAAAAGAAATATTAACTCCACAAAGAACTTATTTAATAATAATAAATATTCCGGTGGTGTCGGTTAACGCGTTTGTCACGTTTTTAACGTTAATCACGTTTGTAACGAGGGTGGTCATTCTTAGGTCGAAGGTCGAATCCGACGCGTCGGACGAAGGTCGAAAGTCGAAGGTCGAAAGTCCAATCCGCCGTGCAGGGTGTTGCAGATTCGGGTCGTTGCGCCAAAACAGAAGATAACCAAAGAGACAGAAAAAAATATTAACGATTACGATAAAAAAGTACTTGACAAGGGGAAAGGATTTAAATATATTGTACCCATTAAAACAATCATTATTAAGAGAGTTAAATGGGTTTTATAAGTGGAGATCGAAGTCAGACAATAATACTAGGGCACAGTCTGGATGACTTTGTCAGCAAGGACTCGAAAGCGAAGTATATAGTGGAGATAGTAAATAAACTTGACTTAAGGGAGTTATATTCGCGCTACAGCAGGCAGGGGGGAGAAGCAATAGATCCGAGACTGCAATTATGTACGTGGTTTTTTGGATATACAGAGGGAGTAACAAGTACAAGAAAATTAGAGGAATGCTGCAAAAAGCACGTAGAGTTCATCTACATTTCAGCGAATGTACAGCCTGATCACACATCATTAAGCCGGTTCAGACAGAGACATATGGATTTGATCCCGAAGTACTTTGTTGAAATAGTGAGGATGGCAGGGAAAAGGGGATTGAGTGACTTCAAGGAGATAGCGGTAGACGGAACGAAGCTGCCATCGGTAAGCAGCAAAAAGAAGAGTATGAGGGGAGAAGAAATAGAGGAGAAACTCAAAAAAACAGAAAATGATATTGTTGAATATTTTGAGAAGATAGAGAAAGAGGATAACAAAACAGAAGAGATTAAGGCACTAAGGAAATTACAGAAGAAGAAAGAGAAACTCGAAAGAGCGAAAGAGTTGTTAGCAAAAAGGAAAGAGGAACTACAGCCTCAGAACAGGAAAAATCATCAGATAAACATAGAGGAACCGGAAGCGAAGATGATAAATCTTGGTCCGAGCAAGGGAAGTTTTCCGGGATATAATGTGCAGGTAAGTACAGATATGAAGACACAGTTGATAGTAAGCGGAGAAGTAGTCCCGGAGGTTAATGACGAGAGACAATTTATAGCACAGTACGATAACACAGAAAAAGTCATAGGCAGGGATGAAGAGAGAAAGTATGTTGCAGACGGGGGATATAACACACATGATACGATCGAAAAGATAGAGGAAGAAGGAATAGACGGGTATATCGGAAACAGACGACGAAGCAGATCAACAGAGGAAAAGATAAAAGAAAACAAGAATTTGAGTAAAGACGATTTTAAGTATGATGAGGAAAAGGATCTGTATATATGTCCTGCGGGGAAGGAATTACATCTGTGTAAAACAGAAATAGAGAAAGACCGGAAAGTAAGGCAGTACAAATGCAGGGAATGTGCGGGATGTAAATTAAAGACGCTTTGTTTGGGGAAGAACAATAAAAGTGAAGAGCGGGTAATCAGGAGAGATGAGAGAGAAAAATATGTAAATGAAATGAAGCGAAAGATAGAGAGTGACGTAGGGAAGGAGATGATGTTCAAACGGATGACGACAGTCGAACCGGTAATAGGGAACATTAAATCAAACATGAGGAACACGAGGTTCAGGCTTAAAGGACTAGTGGCAGTCAATGGAGAATTTATGTACATGTGTATCGCACACAATCTGAATAAGCTGTTCAAGATGCTTATTAGTAGCAAAAACGGTAGATCTTTTGTCCAAATAGCGCATTTTTGTTATTTACTGGTTCTCAGAGTCGGTCAGATGACAAAAATAAGAAAACTGGGAGTGGAATTTGCCGCAATATAAATTTTTCCCAATTTTGTTAATAAATAACTCTGAAAAAGTCTTCACTGCAACACCCTGCGCAGGCGGATTGCGAAAAACTCTGCGTACTCGGCGGTTAAAAGCATGCATTTGCCGAAGGTAGAGTCAAAGGTGAGCAGTAAACAGTCATTTGGCTTCACTGCTAATTATGCTCTTTACAACTCAA
>Ga0302251_1001531_pt1 | contig 13670 bp, 11 predicted proteins | sample AAG_RA_Gln_MG_FD_193534 | JGI IMG/M metagenome (GOLD analysis project Ga0302251, IMG submission 193534) | Enriched activated sludge microbial communities from anaerobic digester in WTTP, New Holstein, Wisconsin, United States - AAG_RA_Gln | ecosystem: Engineered > Bioreactor > Anaerobic >...
TCTATTATGCTGCCTACGGCCGGGAGCCGGAGAATATCGAGGCTCTATCTTATGATACGATGAAAATGATTATTCGCGTGCTGGAGGATAAAACTATTTCCACGCGAAAGCAGTTGGCTGCCGGTTTTAAAAAAATAAAAAACTATAAAGGGGTCACCGGAGATACATCTTTTTCTGTGGATCGGGTCAGCCAAAAGACGGCCTTTATTATGCAGATAAAGGATGGGAAGATAGAGCAGGTGCAGTAGCTGATACCAAAACGTATTAATCGCCCGTAGAGCTTGTCCCCCGCTGGCGGGGGTTGGGGGTGGTTGCCGAAGCCGATGCTTAGAATGAAACTTGGTATGAATATTGGGAGGGTGGACATTATTTCTTATGAGATTTTTGCTGACCAATGATGATGGAATTTACGCAAAAGGATTAAGCGTTCTTTATTCTGAACTATCCTCCGAAGCGGATTGCCTGATTGTTGCCCCGGAAATAGAACAAAGCGCCGTAGGACACGCCATTACTATTACCCGTCCGCTGATGGTGCGTCGGGCCATGAAAAACGGTCAATTTCTGGGTTACGCCGTCTACGGTACTCCGGCGGATTGCGTTAAGCTGGGCATCAAGGAGCTTTCAGATAAGCCGGTGGATCTGGTTGTGTCCGGAATAAATCTCGGCTCTAATGCGGGCATCAACGTGCTCTATTCCGGTACGGTGTCGGCGGCGACCGAAGCGGCGATTATGGGTGTTCCGGCGCTGGCGGTTTCTCTGGATACCCGCAAGGATGCCGACTACGTGTTTGCCGCCCAATTTGTCCGTAAAATGGTGCGCTTATTAGTAAACAATTCCGGCCTCGGCAACACCGCCATTAATGTAAATATTCCCGCTCTGCCCCGGGAAAAGATTAAGGGTGTGGTCGTTGTCCCGCAGGGAAGAACCAATATTATAGAAAATTTTGAAAAACGTACCGATCCCCGGGAAAATGTATATTATTGGATTTCCGGCTGGTCGCATGCAGAGTGGACGGAGGAAAACACGGACGTCGGCGCTCTGGCCAAGGGATATATTACTGTTACTCCGATACAGTATGACTTGACAAGATATGACATGCTGGACTCGATTAAGAATATTTTAGACGCAAATTGATGATCTTTCTAATAGTGATATTTAAAAATCGGACAGGCGAAAACTGGTTATTGCATAAGGAGCTGTTGGCATGGATGAAAAGTCAAAAACAAAGAAGCAATTGATTTCTGAGATATCGGCGTTGCGTCAAAAAAATGAAGCATTAGAAGAAGCTTTGGCTCTCCTTGGCGGTGATAAAAAGAGCACGGAGAAATACCGCCTGTTAATCGAGAATAGTCATGATATTATATATACCCTGAACCCGCAGGGAGAATTCACCTTTGTATCTCCCAGCTGGACTTCGCTGTTGGGGCATCCTGTTATTGAGGTTGTCGGAAAGCCGTTTCAAAAGTTTGTCCATCCGGATGATGTTGCAGCGTGTTCATTTTTTCTGAGACAGGTGATCGATACTAATCAACGGCAGGCGGGCGTGGAGTACCGTGTACAACACTTTGAAGGATCCTGGCGCTGGCATACATCAAATGGCGCCCCTCTGAAGGACGAATCGGGTATTGTTATCAGTTATCAAGGGATTGCGAGAGATATTACCGCCCGTAAACAGGCTGAGGAAGCCCTGAAAGAATCGCAGCAGAAATTGGCGGACATTATTGATTTTCTGCCGGACGCTACTTTTGTCATCGACAAGGAAGAAAAGGTGATTGCCTGGAACCGGGCCATGGAGGAGATGACCGGAATCAATGCCGCCGATATGCTGGGCAAGGATAATTACGAATACTCGCTGGTTTTTTATGGAGAAAGAAGACCGCTTCTTATTGATCTCGTTTTGCAACCCCGTAAAGATATTGAAGAGCTGTATACCAGAACGGATAGAAAGAATATGTTTCTGGAAGCCGAGGCATATATACCATCCTTTAAGGGAAGTGAGGTATATTTTTTCGGTAAGGCGAATATTTTGCGTGATTCCAAGGGAAACATAGTCGGCGCCATTGAATCCATCCGTGACATTACGGCGGCAAGACAGGCACAGGAGGCTTTAAAATATTCCGAGGAGCGCTTTTCGAAAGCATTTAATTTGAGTCCCGCCCCGACCACAATCAGTACAATTGATGAAGGCAGATTTATTGATGTTAATGACAGTTTTTTGCGCATGTTAGGTTATACGCGCGAAGAAATGATCGGCCGTACTTCTGCGGAGTTATCCGTATGGTTTGACCTTGAACATCGCCGGAGCTTGACCCGGAAGTTGCTTCACCAGGGCTCTTTTCGGGGGGAAGCAATTCATTGCCGGACGAAAACGGGCGAGAGACGGAAATTGCTGATGTCTGCCGAAGTCATCGGCCTGAAGGGAAAGAAATTCATTTTGGCCATATTTTACGATGTCACCGAGCAGGAAAAACTGGAGGCGCAGCTTCGCCAGTCGCAGAGAATGGAGGCCATCGGCACCCTTGCGGGCGGGATTGCCCATGATTTTAACAATATACTGGGCGCAGTGATGGGCTATACGGAAATGGCCCTGGGAAGATCAAATGTTGACGATCATCTCCAACGCTACCTCCAACACATTTTCAAGGCCAGCGAACGGGCGAGAGACCTGGTGAAGCAGATTCTCACCTTCAGCCGCAAGAGCGACGAGAAGCTGCTGCCTTTGCGGGTAAGTCCAATAATTAAAGAGGTTTTAAAACTGCTGAGAGCCACCCTGCCGTCAACAATAAAAATCAGCGAGATTATAGATTCCAACCCGGATACCGTTCTTGCCGACCCCACGCAAATCCATCAAATATTGATGAATTTGTGTACTAATGCCGCCTGCGCCATACCGGAGAAAAAAGGAGAAATCAAAATCAGTCTGGCTTCCGAACAAATTGAATCGGACATTTCTTCCGGTCTGGATTCCGGCATGTATTTGAAGCTAGCAGTAAGCGATACGGGAATCGGCATGGATTCCGGAACGATGGGCAGGATATTCGATCCTTTCTTTACAACCAAGAAACCCGGCGAAGGAACCGGTCTGGGACTTTCGGTGGTTTACGGGATTGTAAAGAGCTACGGCGGAACAATTACCGTGCAGAGCGAGGCGGGAAAAGGGTCGGAGTTCTGCGTTTACCTGCCGCTGTTTACGAAGGCGGAAAACAATGAAGAAAAGCCGAAAGAAGCCGCCGCCGGAGGAAAGGAACGCATCCTTTTCGTGGACGATGAAGAACCGCTGGTTGAACTCGGGGAAAACTTACTGGCCAGCCTGGGGTATGATGTGGTCGGGAAGAAAAATTCTCTGGAAGCGTTGGATCTGTTTAGCTCCTGTCCGGAAAAGTTTGATCTGGTCGTCACCGATTTGACCATGCCCGATATGACCGGCATCGATCTGGCCCAGAAAATATTGCGGATCAAGCCTGGAATGCCGATTATCCTCTGTACGGGATTCAGCGAATCAATCACGCCGGAAAGTATCGATTCCGTCGGAGTGAAAGACTTAATCATGAAGCCCTTCCAACGGCGTCAGATTGCGGAGTCTATTCGAAAAACATTGGATAAAAAAGAATGACGGCCTTGTAAAAAGGCATAAAAGTGGCGATTTACGGACGGCCTCGTAAAAAGGCCGCAGGCAAGGCGCGCGAATACCGAGAAACGAGGCGTACTTAGCGTACGCCGCAGTGACGAGGGATGAAGCGCAACGCAGCATCCGGCCTTTTTACGAGGCCGTCAAGAATAGATTCTTAGCGCATGAGCAGGACGGGAACAGGGCTTTTTTGAATAACCTGAGACGTGGTGCTTCCCAAGAGCAGTTCCCTGAGCCGGTTGTGGCCGTAAGCTCCCATGACCATTAATTCTACCGCGCCTTCTCCGATAAATTTAAGAATTTCCGTTCCTTCCTTACCGGGCAGGATGATAACCTCACATTCGGTTTCCTCTTTCTCGGCGGCGTTTTCAATTTGCATGGTAAGTTTTGAGGCTTTGTCCATATCCTCAGTGATAATGACGCCGGTAATCGGCCAGGCGGCCTGCTTCGATAAATTTAGAGAAAAATCGAGAGCTTTTTGAGCCGAGGGACTGCCGTCATAGGCGATGGCCATGCTTTCTATTTCCAGGAAGTTTTCCGGAGTAACCATAACGGGTTTGGCCGCATGGCGGATAACCGACTCGGCGACCGAACCCAGAAAACCTCCTGCCTTCAGATGAAAATGTTCGCCTTTTTTAGCCATGACGATGAAATCGGCGTCCCGGGCTTCTTCGATGATTGTTTCGCTGATCCTGCCGACTACTTTCTTAGTTTCCACTTGCAGCCCCTTCCATCGGCAGTGCTCGCGAAAACTTTTCAGAATGAGGTCCGCTTTTTCATTGAGCGATGCTTCTACCGCATCAAGAAAGCTTTCAGACGGCGGCATGACCGCCGCTCCGGAAATATCCGTCAGCATTGGTCCCTGAAGCAGGTTAACATCCATAACGTGAAGGGCGCTTAAGGTGGAATTAAGCTTCCGGGAGATATAAATGCCGTACTCTACGGCGATGTCGCTGTTGGCGGAGCCGTCAACGGGAATGAGAATTTTATTTGTCACGACGGTCGGTTTCCTCCACAATCAAAAAATTATTTGGTTTTTTCCTTATCAAAATCAGCTAAATCATCCAGCAGTCCGGTAACATCCTTTTCTTCCAAGACTTCGGTATATTCTTCCTCCGGGGCTGGATAAGCGTGAAATTTGCCGACCAGTATTCCCTCTTGATAAGCGGCCTTTTCTTTTACGGCGCCGTTTTGAAAATAAGCGATATAGTCGCCGGTGCGCTTATCTTTCTTAAAGGCGCCTTTTTCTCTTACCTGGCCTGTGCTGTAGTAAGCGGTATATTCTCCGTCGAATTCTCCATTCACGAAATGTTCTTCGTCTTTTATCTGCCCGTTGTCGAAGTAGGACCGGTAAAGACCGTCCAGCTTACCTTCTTTATAATTTTCTTCTTCCTTTAATTTTCCGTTTTCGTGATAAGAAACATACCTGCCTTCGAGGAGGTCATTGACGAAGTCCGCCTGCTCCCGTATTTGTCCGTTTTCATAGTATGATGAAGCTTTTCCGTTTCTCTTGCCGTCGACAAAATGCAGCTGCGCCATAATCCGGCCGTTTTGAAAATAAGAAGTATATTCACCTTCAATTTTGCCGTCTTTGATGAACATCAGCTCTTTCAATGTGCCGTCGGGATAAAATTGCTTTTTTTCTTCTACATCTTTGTTTGTTTTTGTCATAAATAATGGCCGCCTGTGATGTTTAGCGATATGATCTGCAGATTTTGTAAACAATCCTTATCCATATTGCAATTAAAAAGAACTGAAATTTCAGTAAAATTAAACTATTTTTTCTTCCAGAGGACGATTAGAGTTTGACAGCCGGATAATATATTTCCTATAATGACCTCTTAAAATTATACTAAAGAGCATAGTTGATGTTGATTTCTGATTTAGATACTTCAAGAGTTGCGATTATCGGGCCCGGCCGGCTGGGAACTTCTTTTGCCTATAAACTTGACCGCGACAACAAGCAAGTGTCCATTTATTATCATGATTCCGGCGTCTGCAAGGCGATCAACAAGGATCGTTTAAATCCCATTCATTTAACGGAGGATCTCGCCAATCGGCTGGGCGGCCTGGAAAACGTTCCTCGTTTTTCTTCCAAACTATACGCAACCAATGATCTGGAGCATATCGTCGAAAACAACGATTTTATTCTGCTGGCCATAACGATGAACCGCCTGCCGGAACTGCTCAATTATCTCAAGCCCATGCTGGCCAAAAAAGCAGGCGATACCTGTCTTATTTCTCCGATTAAGGGATTGATTTCCGACGAAATTTCCAAGGAGTTGATTACCCCTTCACAGCTCATCAACAACAATTTTTACAGATTAAAGCATAAATATCAGGTAGTGTGCATCGGGGGGCCTTTCTTCGATATAGACATCGCCCTGGGCAATCCTGTCTGCGTTACCATCGCCGGAAAACGGCGCATCGCGGGCATTATCAGAAATGACTTGTTTAAATTTAACCGCAAAGAGTTAAGTTCTTATTATAATTTTGATATTGTCGGCGTTGAAGCCTGCGGCGCCCTGAAAAACATTGTCGCCAATATCAAAGGATTAACTGATTCACTGGATTTGGGCGACTCCATCCCCGGCACCATATTTGCCCGGTCGGGAGTGGAAATCCGCTCTCTGTCCCGCCTCTTGGGCGGAAGTTTTCAGGCCTTTCACAGTCAGGCGGGTGTAGGCGATATGTATGTTACCGTTTCTTCCATGGCCAGTAAGAATTACCGCTACGGGAAGTATTTTTATGAGCTCTACACCGGCAATCCCATAGAAACAAACCTGCGTGTTCTGGAAAAGATTGACGGGACACCGGAAGGTCCCAATACCATCAGGAACGTCTACAAGTATTTGGACAAGAAAAACATGTACAGTCCGCTTTTTTCCTGCGCCCATCATATATTCAACGCTGTGGAAGACAAAAACGCAATTCGGGATCTGATAATCAACGCCTGTCAGTATGATAAGAGAAGCCAGGAATATATCGGGCCCTTATCGAGATTTATGTACCGCATTTTTCCTAATTACTGGTATCGCCGGGATAAGGAAATATTATTTTAATCAACTAGACGGCCTCGCAAAAAGGCCGGATGCTGCGTTGTGCTTCATCCTTCGTCATTGCGGCGTATGATAGATACGTCTCATTCCTCAGGATTTGCACGCCTTGCCTGCGACCTTTTTGCGAGGTCGTCTGAAAATTGTTAGTATTGTGACTTTTTACGAGTCCATTAATTAAGAAGGAGAGTACTCATGAATCAGGTCAAAGTATTGCTGGAAGACCAGGAAATACCCCGGCAATGGTACAACATCATGGCGGATTTACCGACGCCGATGAAACCGCCGCTGCATCCCGGAACAGGTCAGCCGGTGACCCCCGATGATTTGGCGGCGATTTTTCCAATGAACATTATTGAACATGAAGCCTCGGCTCAGCGCTGGATTGATATTCCCGACGAGGTTTTGCAGAAGTATTTGTTGTGGCGGCCTTCCCCGCTTTACCGGGCGCGCAATTTTGAAAAGCTGCTGGGCTGTCCGGTGCAGATTTATTACAAACATGAAGGAGTCAGTCCTGCCGGTTCGCATAAACCTAATGCTGCGATTCCAATGGCTTATTTCAACAAGATGGCCGGCACCAAACGGCTGACCACGGAGACCGGAGCCGGCCAGTGGGGCAGCGCTCTGTCCATGGCCTGCCAGATGTTTGAACTGGAATGCCGCGTCTATATGGTCAAGGTAAGCTTTGAACAGAAACCTTACCGGCGCCTGATGATGAATACCTGGGGGGCCGAATGCATCGCCAGCCCCAGTAATCTGACCCAGGCCGGCAGGGATTTTCTGGCCAAATACCCCGACTCCCCCGGCTCCCTGGGCATCGCTATCAGCGAAGCCATTGAAGATGCCGTCACCAGTGAAATAAAGACCCACTATGCCTTGGGCAGTGTGCTCAATCACGTGTTAATTTACCAGTCGATTATTGGACTGGAAGCGAAAAAACAGATGGAAAAAATCGGCGTTTATCCGGATGTCGTCATGGGCTGCTGCGGCGGCGGCAGTAATTTCGGCGGAATTATCGCTCCTTTCATCTGTGATAAAATTCATGGTAAAAATGTGAAAGTGGTCGGCGCGGAACCATCGTCCTGCCCGACCATGACCAAAGGCCCGTTTGCCTATGATTTCGGTGATCTGGCGCAAAAAACACCTTTCCTGCCCATGCACACCCTCGGTCATGACTACGTCCCCGCTCCGATCCACGCGGGCGGTCTGCGCTACCACGGCATGGCGCCGATCGTCAGCCACCTGGTGGAGGAAAAACTGGTTGAGCCGCGAGCCTACGATCAGTTAAAGACTTTTGACGCCGGCGTCAAATGGGCGCGTTCGGAAGGCTTTATTCCCGCGCCGGAGACTAATCATGTAATCGCGGCGGTTGTGGATGAAGCAATGCGCGCCAAAGAAGAAGGCAGGGAAAAAGTGATTCTCTTTAACTGGAGCGGCCACGGCCTGGTGGATATGGCCGCTTATGATGCCTATATGACCGGCAAACTTGAAGCTTACGAACTGCCCGACGCGGAAATTGAACGGGCGTTGCAATCGATCAAGGATTTTCCGAAGCCGTAGACGGCGGTCAGCGGAATTTTACTGCAATAAGCCGGTAGTCCACAAACTGCAGAGAAAAGTAACTCCATCAAAGTCCCCGTCGGGAGTGGCGGGGACTTTGATCATTTAACTCCTGAGAGTTGTTCGGAGAAAGTTTCACGGATGGGCTAACTTATCCGCAATCTTTTCGTGAATTAACCGGGAAGCCATGTTGTTGCCCGCTACACCGACGAAAACCGCCACGGAAGTGGAATTCTTGTCGATGTATTCAACGGAGATGCTGACATTTTCATCCTGAATAACGGATGTTATCCTGCCGGTCGAAATTTTCCGTTCCCGTTTGATATTCTTGCCATTCAACTCTTTTACGGTTTTTTCACAGGCCGCCCAGACTGAATCGATGCCGGCTTTATAATTGCTGATCAGGTTGCCGTCCTGATAAATAAATTGTCCGGAACTGACGCCCATTACTTTGCCGTTCATGCTTACGGCAGCGTTACATCCGGCAAGAACGCCGGAAAATAAAAGCAGCAAAAAGATCATTTTTTTCTTCATGGATGCACCTCGTAAATTAATACCTGGTCGAAAGAATAAAGTTTTGTTTGCCGGCCAGCATAAGGGAACCGGCAATACCTGTCAACGTCATTTGCATGTTGCGATGGCAACATTTCCTCCGTCCTTATTGCAGCAGGGGACGCAATAATAAAAAGATAAGAGAATAGGCGAAGCGCCAGATTAAAACTCCGGCTGTAATTACAAGACAGGCGGCAGCCAGGTGTCTATGCCAGGCGGATTCGGGTTTTTTATCATTATAGCCGCAGAGCAAAGCGATCAGAATTCCGGAAAGTATTCCGCCGCCGTGCGCCCAGTTGTTGATGCCGCTGATTAATATTCCAAAAATGGCCAGTCCCAAAACCCAGCCTATGGCCTGTTTGTAGATGGCTTCTCCATAATAACCGCCACGGCTCTTGCCATAATAGATGATTGCACCGATCAGCCCGCAAATACTGGCCGACGCGCCGATAGTGAAACGAACGCCGAATACCAGTGAAGCAAGATAACCGCCGACACCGGCGAGGATGTATATAATGAAAAAGCGATAAGCGCCGAACTCCCGCACAACAAAAGGACCTAACTGGGCTAGCGCCATCATATTAAAGATGATATGTAAAATACTGCCATGTAAAAAAGACGCGGAAATCAAGCTCCAGGGACGATGGTAAAGAAACACAGGCATTGTGCCCGTTGCCCCCAAATGAAAGAGACTGTTCATCGATGGAGACAGAAGGTCAAAAATGCCGCTTCCGCCGGAAAGCATTGATCCGGGGTTCAAAATAAGGGAGAAGACGTAAAAAATAATATTGGTATAAATAATGGTTTTTACCGGGTCAGCATTGAAAAACAGACTGCGAATAAATCCGGCTGTGTTGTGCATCCCGGGGCGGTTTAGTCCGCAATAGGGGCAGACAGGCTCACTGGAGCTGATCAGTTTGCGGCAATTGGGGCAGAGCATGGATTTTCTTTCCGTGGACATTTTCAACCTTTCCGGCAATCTGGTTTGGATGCTAAATTATCAGCAATGATTATGCTTGTAAAGAAAAATGCCGTCAGCTTTTGTATGAATGAAAGAGGTGCTTTTTGCAGCTGCGAGACCGCATGAAAATAAAAATAGAAAAAATCGCCTTTGGCGGGGAAGGGGTTGGCCGCATTGACAACTTTGTGGTTTTCGTTCCCTTTACAGCTCCGGATGATGAACTGGAAATCGAAATCACCCAGTCCAAAAAGAAATTTGCCCGCGGCAAAGTTTTAAAGATAATCAAGGCTTCTCCGCTGCGGGTGAAACCGCTTTGCAATTATTACGCAAAATGCGGCGGCTGCTGCTACCAGCATATAAGTTACGATCAGCAGCTGGAGATTAAAAAAAGGCAGGTTGAAGAAGCTTTCATAAAGATAGGCCGGATCGGCATGCCGCCGGTTCTGCCTGTAGTCGCTTCCAGAAGCGCCTATCATTATCGGGGCAAGGCGCAGTGCCACCAGATAATGATGTCTTCCGGGCTCAAAACAGGTTTTCTCGATACTTCCGGAGGCTCTGTCGTCGATATTGAACGCTGTGAAATCATGGATGAAACAATAAATGAGAAGATCGGCAGGCTTAGAAAAAATCCATTGACCCGGAGTAAGAAAACGGACACCCGCCTGACCGTCTGGTCGAATTTACCGGGTGAAGACACTACTCCGAAAGGACCAATAAGACGCGTGGTCAAAGGCAAAGAATTTATGGTTCCTTTTGATGGATTTTTTCAGAACAATTTGTTTTTAACGGATGCTCTGGTGGATGAAGTATGCCGGACGGCGCTGTCCCGCCGGTTGAACAGTGTAATTGATGTTTATTGCGGCTGCGGTTTATTTTCCGTTTTTCTGGCGCCTTTCGTACAAGAAGTTTTGGGGATTGAATTAAACCGGAAAGCAGTAAAGTTTGCGCAAAATAATGCCGAAAAGGAACATCTAGCAAATGTTAAATTTGTCTGTGGGGACGCCGGGGAAGAACTGTTAAAAGGCAATCTGTTACCGGCCGGCAAGCCGGTTGATCTGCTGATTCTTGATCCGCCGCGCGCCGGCTGCACTCAGCCGGTTCTCAAAGCCGTCGCCGGACTGCAGCCGCTGAGAATTATTTACATTTCCTGTAATCCGGTGACTCAGGCAAGGGATGTTCAGTATCTCAACGAATCCGGCGGCTACAAGCTTTTAAGTCTTCAACCTTTTGATATGTTCCCGCAGACGCGGCACATTGAAGTTGTCGCCCTGCTGGAACGGGCATAGAATCGCCGCCGCAGTCGAAATTGATGCAGGATAAACTAATTGACATAATTGAGGAATGAATATAGCGCATTTATCGCAATCTGCGGCGGGGCGGCAAAAAGTATTGTACGAATACCAGGACGTCCATGAAGCAGCCGGTAAAGCCGGGCGGTGTGTGCGGCATTGTATGGATTCAAAAAAATTATTGCAGCAGAGGTCATGTCGGTAATATGAATGACAGCAGAAAAACTGATCAATTCCCCCTGAAGCCGGAAGACAACCCGCCCACTTCAGACCGCGGGAAAAAGACACAGGGCTCAGGCGGCAGCACTAATTTGCCTGAAAAAAAATTTTATCCTCTATTTGAGTCCGTCAGCGACGCTATTTTTCTTCTGGATGGAAATAAGATCGTTGACTGCAATAATAAAACCCTGGAGATGTTCGCCGGCGGCGGTGAACAGGTAATCAACGAGCCTCTGACCAAATATTTACCGCCCAGACAGCGGGGCGGAGCCGACTCCCCGGAAAAAATCAGGCAGATAATGGATGCTGTTTTGCAGGGCAGCGCCCAGTTTGTCGAATGGAAGTTTATCCGGACGGACAAAACCATCTTTGATGCGGAGGTAAGCTTCAACCGTCTGGATCTGGAAGGAAAGAAACTGATCCATTGCATCGCGCGCGACATAACTGAGCGCAAGCGTGAAGAGAAACTCTCCCGGACACTGGCCGTAAGCTCTCTGATAGGCATTTATGTTCTCCATGACGGCACATTTCGTTTCGTCAACCCCAAATTCCAGGAATATGTCGGCTACAGCGCCGAAGAACTTATCGGCAGAAGTTCATTGGAGATAGTCCATCCGGAAGACAGGGATTCAGTGAGAGAAAATGCCGTCAAAATGCTCAAGAAGCGTCAGAGCCGGCCTTATGAATTTCGCACGGTAACGAAAAACGGTCAGGTTAAGTGGACAATGGAAACCGTTACTTCCGTGTATTTTGACGGTAAAAAAAGCGTTCTCGGCAATTATGTGGATATCAATGACCGGAAGAGGTCTGAAGAAATCCTGAAGGCCAGCGAGGAGCGCTACCGGACAATTCTGGAAAATATCGAAGACGGGTACTACGAAGTAGATTTGAAAGGCGTACTGACATTCTTCAATGAGTCATTGTGCAAAATATCCGGCTTTCCGGGAAAAGAATTGATGGGAACAAAAATCAGTCAATACGTGGATAAAAACGATTTAAAGAAAATATTCCGTATCACCAAAGAAATTTATCAGACGGGTCAGCCGAAAAAGCATCTGGATTTTCAAATTATTTGCCAGGACGGCTTCAAAAGACACATAGAAATTTCTTCCTCATTAATAAGGGATTTATCCGGAAATCCAATTGGTTTTCGCGGAATTGCCCGGGATATTGACGAGCGCAAAAAGGCGGAAGCGACAATCTTCCACATGGCCTATCATGATACTTTAACCGGCTTGCCGAATCGGATGCTTTTCAATGACCGCCTGAACATGGCTATTTCGACGGCGCGGAGAAATGATAAAAAATTTGCCGTCATGATGCTGGATTTGGATGGATTCAAGCTTGTCAATGATCTGTTGGGACATGACATCGGTGATTTGCTGCTGCAGAATGTGGGTTATCGACTGCGCAGTCACCTGCGCAGAAGCGATACGGTGGCCAGAATGGGCGGGGACGAATTCATGCTTTTGCTGCCGGAGATCAATCGAAAGGAAGATGCAGAGGCAATCGCCAAAAAAATAATTAATTCTTTTCACCAGGGTTTTATTCTGAAAAATCAGAAACTGAGAATTACCGCCAGCATTGGAATCGCCATCTATCCGGACAGCGGCACTGATTTTGACATGCTGAAGAAAAACGCGGATATCGCCATGTATAAAGTCAAAGAAAAAGGCCGTGATAATTTCCAGTGCTACGAATCTGTGGGAATATAGCATATACAAATGATATGATTTCGGCTGGGAATGTTTTCGGACAGCGCAAAAATACGGATATAAAAATTTTATAGCTTTTAGTTGAAAATATTGATATTTTCATTTTATAATTTTTAATAAAGCAAGGGGAGGAAAAATGTCATCGAAAAGTAAGGATGTGAGAATTGAGCAGCGCCGAATGTTGGAAGAAAAGCTGGATTTGCGACTACAGCAACTGGCTCAAAAGGGGATTAGCAATGAAAAAGCCCAGAGCAACCCTCTTGTTAAAAATCTCAAAGCAAAAATTAGAGAAACCAATACAAGAATTAAAGCGGTTGAAAAGATTGAAAAGCTAAATGAGGATTTGGCGCAGGCTAAAATCCTGAAGTTGACGGCACCCGCTAAAAAAGAGGGTGAGGAAGGAAAAGAATCCAAGTCGAAAAAGAAAGCGGCCGCGGCTGCAAATGAAGCCAAGAAGAAGCAGGCCACGGGCGACGCCGGTAAAACCGGTAAAAAGAAGCAAGCTTCGGCGAAATAATTTTCCCGAACAAAAAAAGGGCAAACTGTTTTTTTCCAGTTTGCCCTTTTTATATTTGGCGTCCCCACGCGGAGTCGAACCGCGGTTACAGGCGTGAAAGGCCCGTGTCCTAGGCCTCTAGACGATGGGGACGTTTTGGTATTACTTATCAAGTAAGGTGCGCCTTATATATT
>Ga0302251_1001532_pt1 | contig 13670 bp, 9 predicted proteins | sample AAG_RA_Gln_MG_FD_193534 | JGI IMG/M metagenome (GOLD analysis project Ga0302251, IMG submission 193534) | Enriched activated sludge microbial communities from anaerobic digester in WTTP, New Holstein, Wisconsin, United States - AAG_RA_Gln | ecosystem: Engineered > Bioreactor > Anaerobic >...
ATCCGTGTTTTTCAAGCCTTAGGCATTGGTATAAAACAGCAGAAGAAATCCGGAGTTTCCTGCGGAACAATTGTTGTTACGGGACAAGGACTTCGCGGGTTGAAAAAACCTTCCCGTCCTATCATCATTAAAGAATCCGGAACAACCTTTAGGTTGATCGCGGGGATTCTTGCAGGGCAGTCTTTTCCCGTTATTTTAAAAGCGGGGAAAAATTTAAGCCGCAGGCCGATGCTTAGGATTACCAGACCGTTAAGAATGATGGGCGCCGTGATTCGCGCGGCTAAAAAAAAGAAAAAGGGCATCTCTGAAGAATATCCTCCTTTAGTTATACACGGAGGGAATCTGCACTCAATAGTATATACAATTCCAGTCGCTTCGGCACAGGTAAAATCATCGCTTATGTTTGCGGGTTTGTATGCCTGTGGCGCGACTGAAATCACGGAAGCTTTTCCTACCCGTAATCATACGGAAAATATACTCAAGGCTTTTCATGCGTATGTTTCAATTAAAAAAAACAAATTGGGGAATGTTGTTTCTGTTTTAGGAGGGAAGGAATTAGTTTCTCCGGGAGAAATCTATGTGCCCGGGGATATTTCTTCCGCGGGATTTTTTATCGTAGCGGCACTGATCATTAAAAATTCAGAAATCACTATCCGCAAAATAAGCCTGAATGAGTCTCGAGCCGGATTGATACGCGTGCTTAAACGTATGGGGGCGGATATAAAAATATCTATGCTTAACAGTAGTGAATCGGCGAATGAGCCTGTCGGGGATATTTATGTCAGGTGCAGTCATTTACGGGGGACTGAAGTATTTCCGGAAGAAATTCCTTCTTTGATAGATGAGCTTCCTATTCTGATGGTGGCGGCTTGTTTTGCCGAAGGCAATACAACGCTTAAGGGAGTGGAGGAATTACGTGTCAAAGAAACCGATCGGGTTGAGTCAATGGTTTCCAATCTGAAAAAAATGGATGCGGAAATAGAAAGTGTATCCTGCGGAGATTCCGAAGATATTGTGATTAAAGGAGGAAGTTTCCTCCGGGGAACGAAAATTAAAAGCTATGGAGATCACCGTACCGCTATGAGCCTGATTGTCGCTGGTTTGAAAGCTGAGGGAAAAACAGTAATTGACGATATTTCCTGTATCACTAAATCATTTCCCGATTTTATCTCTGTATTGCGCCGGCTTTCAGATACGTAAATGACCGAGACATAAATAAAAGAACATCGGACTAAAGAATTAATTGACACATACTTTAATCTTTGCTAAAATTTCTTCTACTATAGTATTCATAGTAATAAGAAATTAATCCAGGAAAGCCTAATTGGGGGATTGGCATGGATAATAATAACAGTAAATTTAAAGCGGCGGCAGCAAAGGGGCTCAATTACTTCCTGGGTTTGTTTTCCAACGATATGGGAATTGATCTTGGGACCGCTACTACGCTTGTGTATGTTAAAGGCGAAGGAGTGGTTTTGTGTGAACCGTCAGTTGTGGCTATTGAAAAAGGGACAACGCGTGTTTTGGCTGTCGGAGATGAAGCGAAACGCATGCTTGGCCGTACTCCCGGTAATATCAGCGCCATCAGGCCGATGAAAGACGGGGTTATTGCTGATTTTGAAATTACGGAGGCAATGCTCAGGTATTTTATTAAAAAAGTCCACCATCGGAGGGTTTTGGTCAGGCCGAGGATTTTAATTGCTATTCCTTCCGGGATCACTGAGGTTGAAAAAAGAGCGGTTAAAGATTCAGCTGAGCGCGCCGGGGCTCGGGAAGTTTTTTTAATTGAAGAACCTATGGCCGCGGCAATCGGAGTTGATTTGCCGATCGCAGAACCGGTTGGAAATATGATTATCGATATCGGCGGTGGCACCACGGAAATAGCGGTTATTTCTCTTGCCGGTATTGTTTTCTCAAAATCAATCCGCATCGGCGGGGATGAGATGGATGACGCGATAATTGAATATTTGAAAAAGACGTATAATCTGATGATAGGTGAACGTACCGCAGAACAGATTAAAATGAATATCGGATCGGCATATCCTTTGCCTGAAGAAATGACTCTTGAGGTTAAAGGCCGCGACCTTGTCGCGGGTCTGCCGAAAACCATCACCATTAATTCCGAAGAAATCCGCGAGGCTCTTATGGAACCGGTGAGGGCGATACTGGAATCAACGAAAATTTCTCTCGAGCGCACTCCCCCGGAACTTGCCGGTGATTTGATAGAAAATGGCATTGTCATGGCCGGCGGAGGTTCTCAATTAAAAGGACTGGATAAACTAATTTCTGAAGAAACCGGTTTGCCGGTTCATGTCTCGGAGACTCCGAATATGGCAGTTGTCCGCGGGACAGGCAAAGTTTTAAATGAAATGCGGTATTTGAAACGGGTAACGGTTCCGGTTAAAGCGGAAACCCACTCGTAATCCTTCGAATTTTATTCCTGCGATGTTTGAATATAAAAAAAAAATCTAATTCCTGTCCTGGTTTGTATTGTTTTTCTTGTGGTCCTTTCCATTAGCATCCCCCGCATCAGAAATCCAATTGTTTCCTTATTTAGATCTCCCATGATTATTGTCCAAACAATTAAACGGGAAATCGGTGGTTTCATTTTCTTTCACAAGAATTTGATTGAAAACGAAAAACTCAAGCGTGAAGGTGATTTTTTAAGAAGCCAATTAAATGAGACGCGCGAGTGCGTTCTAGAAAACCGGCGTTTAACCCAGCTGCTTTCGTTAAAGCAAAAAGTTTCATACAAAGCTGTTGCTGCGCGTGTTATCGGCCGTGACCCCTCCAATTGGGAATCCGCGGTTATTATCGATAAAGGAAAAAACTTTAATATTAAGAAAGGATATGTGGCGGTCACTTTTCTTGGTCTTGCCGGTAAAGTGGTTGAAGTAGGGAGCGCGGCAAGCAAAGTAATGCTGATTAACGATCCTAATTTTGCCGTTTCGGCATTTGTTCAGAGAAGCAGATATGAAGGATTGGTTTCGGGAAGCCTGGGTAATTCCCTGATGATGAAATATTTATCAAAAGATTCGGATGTTAAAACCGGTGATATGATCGTAACTTCAGGTTTGACGGTATTGTTCCCTAAAGGATTGCTGATTGGGCAGGTCAGAGAGGTTGGAGAGGAATTTTCTGAGTTGAGCAGGTACGCGGTTATTAAACCGGCCGTAAATCTTGCCGCTTTGGAAGAAGTCCTGATAATAATACCCTGAGTCTGTAATTACATCGTGGTGTTCCCATGAGAAATATCATGTTTTTTCTGTTTATTATCCTGTGCGCGATTATTCAGGTTTCACTATCCGATTCCATTCAGTTTTTCTGGATCAAACCGGATTTACTCTTCATAGCTTTGGTAATTGCCGGAATCACCTTTAAAGCCAGGGCCGCAGTCACTTTCGGGATCGTCTGCGGGATTTTGAAAGACGCGTTCGGGATTGGCGTATTTGGGATGAATAGTGTGTTATTTCCTCTCTGGAGCGTGGCAATAATTACATTGACCAGGAGAATTTCTCTGGAGTATAATATATACGCGGTCATCTTTGTCGCGTTGTTTGCATGCGTTAACGCAATAACCACACGGGTTTTATTTGCATTCTTCGGTATGCCTGTCCCTGTTTGGGCTTTCCTGCGAATAGCCTTTTTTGAATCCCTGTATACCGCTTTATTCTTTCCCGTTGTTTTGAAAGTAGCCAAAGATTTCGTCATCCGAAAAAAATATGCGTTCTAAAATTATTGTTTTCATGTTTGCCGCTTTTTTTTTATTCTTAGCGGCATATTTGTTTAATGCTCAGATTATTAACGGCGGGAAGTTTCGTGATTTAAGCAATAAAAACTGCATCCGTCTGATCCCGAAGTCCGGAAGCCGGGGGAAGATTCTGGACCGTAATAATGCGATAATCGCGGGCAATCTTTTGGCATATGATGTCATGGTTATGCCTAAAGATTCCTGGGAGCTTGAAGCTTCTCTTGATAAACTCTCGAAAATTCTGAATACGGATCCTAATGTGCTTGAAAAGCGGTTTCAGGAAGGATATGGTTCTCCCGGAGCGCCTGTTTCTGTAGCACGCAGGGTGCCTGTTAAAAAAGCTCTTGCGGTTGAGGAAGAAAAGGGGGGCGCCGGAGGAATTATAGTTCATGCATATCCGGTGCGGTATTATCCTTTTGGGAGTATGGCTTCGCATGTCCTTGGGTATTTAAGCGAGATAGACCATTGGCGTCTTGCCGAACTGGAAGAGTATGGGTATAAGACCAAAGATATAGTTGGTTTCGGTGGAATCGAAGAAAAATACGATTATTATCTGCGTCAGGAGGATGGCGGCCTTTCTGTTGAAGTCGACCGGAAAGGAAAGATGGTACGGGTAATAGGTTTTAAACCTCCTCAGAGCGGAAAAAATGTTCAGCTTACCATAGATTCCCGTCTTCAGCAGATTGCCGAAGACGTCCTTAAAGAAAAAAAGGGCGCGGTAGTATTAATGAATCCGTACAACGGGGAAATTCTTGCTCTTGCCAGCAGTCCTGATTTTTCGCCGTCGGTTTTTGTAGAGAAAAATCAAAGTGTTATCCAGGGGCTTTTTAGCAGCCGTAGTTCTCCGTTGATGAACCGGGCAATAAGCGCAACATATCCTCCCGGTTCAGTTTTTAAATTAGTAGTTGCAGCTGCGGGGCTTGAAACAGCAAAAATAAATAAATCCCAGACTTTTGAATGTACCGGCAGCGTGATCGTTGGCCAACAGGAATTTGCGTGTAACGGTGTCCATGGTTTGCAGAATATGCAAGATGCTATCGCGCATTCGTGTAACTCATATTTCTACCGTCTTGGTTTATTGCTCGGCCCTCAAATAATACATGATTATGCGGTGAAATTCGGCTTTGCCGTTTCTTCTGGGATCGAATTACCCTATGAGTCTGCGGGGTTAATTCCGTCTCCGGTCTGGAAAAAAATTCATCGTTTCAGAAGCTGGTTTGACGGCGATACAGCTAATTTTGCTATCGGACAGGGTGATGTTCTGGTTACTCCGTTACAGGTGGCCCGCATGGTTGCTGTTTTCGCCAATCAAGGCAAATTAGTTCAGCCTGTTATCATAAAGGCGATTGACGGGAAAAATGTGGCTCAATACCATAGTAATATTCATGAAACACATTTGAAAGTTTCGACTATTGAGGATATCAGGGAAGGGATGCGGGCAGTAGTGCAGGATGCTCGGGGAACGGCGAATATGTTGAATAGTTTACCGGTTCCAATTGCCGGTAAAACAGGCACTGCGCAGGCTTCGGGAGGTGCTCCTCATGGCTGGTTTGCCGGATTTTTCCCGTATACTAATCCGCGGTTTGTAATGTGTGTTTTTTTGGAACGCGGGGGGTCCGGAGCTGAAGCGAGCCGGGCGGCAAAAGAAATAATCGAAAAAATGGTTGAGCAGAATCTTATATAGCGTTTAGCGGATAGCGATTAGCGAATAGAAAAAAATTTTTATATTCTTCGGTGTTTAACTAATAATTTTCTCAGATTTAGTACGTAACGTGATTGTTGAGGACATGTGTTCTTAAGCACTTTTTAAATCATGGACAAAACAACGATTAAAATACTTATCTTTGCACTGCTGATCGCTTTTTTAGGGATTCTTTCTATTTATAGCAGTACGTACCAGAAAGAGGGGGCGTTGTGGGATATGATTCCCAAACGGCAGGTTTTATGGGTTTTGCTGGGGGTATTGTGTTTTATAGGGGTTTATAATTCAAATTACCGACGCCTGTGGGATTGGACATATCTTTTATACGGTATTCTCCTGTGTCTTCTGTCTTTGGTTTTTATCATTGGAATTGTCAGGCTGGGAGCCCAGCGGTGGTTGAAAATCGCATGGGTAAATTTTCAGCCTTCCGAGTTTGTCAAGCTTTCGATTGTAATTTTTTTAGCGCGGTATTTTAGCGCGAAATCCGCAGACAACATTTCACTGAAAATCAGAAATTATGGATTAATAAAAGCTTTTCTTTGGCCTTCTCTTTTTGTCGCTATTCCTGCGGGGTTGATCATGGAACAGCCGGATTTAGGCAGTGCGACTATTATTATCATTATTTTTATCGCGATGCTTTTTCTGGCTAATGTGAAATTCCGTTATATAGTTCTTTTTTTCTCTGTAGTTATGCTGGCAATGCCGTTTATCTGGGATTATCTTCGGGGGTACCAGAAAGACAGGTTATTGGTGTTCCTTAACCCCAATGCCGATCCACTAGGCGCCGGATACACAATTATTCAATCTAAAATCGCGATTGGCTCCGGCGGTTTTTTGGGGAAAGGGTGGCTTGCCGGTACTCAAAACCAATTGCATTTTCTTCCTGAATCCCACACCGATTTTATCTTTGCGGTTTTTTGCGAGGAATGGGGATTCCTGGGCGCTTTTATCTTGTTACTGTTATATTTTTTGCTGATACAGCAAGGGTTTCTTATTGCGGAGCGGACTCAGGATAATTTCGGCAGGCTGATGGCCTATGGTATTTCCATGATGCTGGGAATACAGGTTTTTATTAATATAGCAATGAATCTGGGGCTTGCTCCTGTTGTAGGTCTGCCTCTTCCTTTAATGAGCTATGGCGGGTCGTCCGTTATTGTTACGTTCGCTTATCTGGGAATCTTGGCGAATATCAACAGGAAAAGAACTGTTTTTTAAGCATGAAGTTTCTAAACGTATAAAGAGTAGTCCATGAACCATGGTAAAAACACAAAAGGAGGCGGTATGAAAAAAAACGTGGGCGGCGGGGATACTTTTATCAGGATTATTCTTGGGCTTGGGATAATCGGCGCGGGAATTTATTTTAAGAGCTGGTGGGGCGTCGTTGGTTTAATACCTTTGTTAACCGGATTAATCGGTTTTTGTCCTTTATACAAGCTTTTGGGTATATCTACCTGCGGGAAAAAGTGCGGTTGTTGTAAATAATAGGAAGTTTACAGAATATAAGAGACTGAAAAAGCATCGGGAACAGAGAAAGCGTTATTCAAAACAGAATAGGTCACGATGTTTTTTGGAATTCTGTTTTGTATGAATTTAACAGCTCAAGAGCTTATGATTTATAGGGTGCATGGCTTTTGAGCGCATGGGTACGTATGTCTTTATTTTATAACGTGGTGATTTAAATTATGCTTAATGAAAATTTGCTTCTTGGTGTCCGCAGGCCGGGAAGATATATCGGCCAGGAATGGAATGTTTCCCGTAAAGACCGTTCTCAGGCGGATGTTTCTTTCTGCCTGTGTTTTCCGGATTTGTATGATGTGGGGATGAGCAATCTTGGGTTACGCATCCTATACGATATCCTGAACAAAAAAGATTCCTATGTGTGCGAACGCCTGTTTTGCCCGGATACGGATATGCAGGATGTTCTTAAACAGAACAATGAACTTTTGTATTCCCTTGAAAGCGGGACTCCGGTTAAGGATTTCGACTTTCTCGGGTTTTCACTCGGGTATGAGTTACTTTATACGAATGTCTTGAGCGTTCTTGAATTAAGCGGTATTCCTTACGAGGCGGCTTTACGCGATTATACCTTTCCTTTAATCATCGGAGGCGGGCCGTGTGTTTTAAATCCCGAACCGATGCATGAATTTTTTGATTTGTTTGTTATTGGTGAGGCGGAAGATGTTAGTATAGAACTTTGTGATTTATATTCCCGTTTTAAAAATGATTTTAAGAAAGGGCGTTTTTCCAAAGAGGCACTTCTGCGGGAATTCGCGAAAATCAAAGGAGTATATGTCCCGTCCTTATATGATGTAAAGCATGGCGAAACAGGAGGAGTGGAAAGTTTTACCCCTCGATATACTGATGTTCCTGCGGTAATAGAAAAAAGGATTGTTATCGATTTGGATAAAGCAGTATTTCCTGTTCAATGGCTGGTGCCGTATGTCCAGGTAATACATGACCGCGTTACACTTGAAATTATGAGAGGGTGTCCTAATACATGCAGATTTTGCCAGGCCCGGAGTCTCTATTATCCGCTGAGATTCAGGTCTCCTGGTACTGTTATGAATCTGGCGATGGAAACGTATCGCTGCACCGGCTACGAAGAAATAGCGCTCGGCGGGCTTTCGGTAAGCGATTATCCGGGGTTTGGCGAATTACTTAAGCCGCTGGTTGATTATTTTAAGAAATACGCGGTCAGTATTTCTCTCCCTTCAATCCGTCCCAAGCTAATGCTGGGAAGTTTTTCGTCTTTGATAGCGTCGGTAAGGAAAACCGGACTGACATTTGCTCCTGAAGCGGGAAGTGAGCGGCTCCGGGAAGTTTTAAGCAAAAATTTTGAAACAGAGGATTTTTTTACGGCGGTTGAAGAGTCGTATAAAGCAGGATACCAGCACGTAAAATTGTATTTTATGACCGGCATCCCGACCGAAAAAACGGAAGACTTGGATTCTTTGATTGAGTTTTCCACACAAGTGTCTGATTTGCGCCGTAAAACTAACCGCGGCCCTGCAGAAGTTAATATCAGCATAAACACGATGATCCCTAAACCTCATACGGCGTTTCAATGGGCCGGTATGGATGGCACGGATGGTATGAAAGAAAAACAGGATTATCTTAAAAATAAAGTTAAAAATAAGCGGCTTAAATTTAATTTTCACAACCGGTATATGAGCTTTCTTGAAGGGATTTTTTCCCGCGGCGACCGTCGTCTGTCCAGGGTTATTATCCGTGCGTATAAAAAAGGCTGCCGTTTTGACGCCTGGAGTGAACATTTTAATTTCGAAACCTGGATGGAGTCTTTTGAAGAGGAGGGGATATCACCGGAATATTATCTGGGGGAGAAATCCACTGATGAATTTTTGCCGTGGGATTTTATATCTACGGGTGTATCAAAAGATTTGTTATTGAAAGAATACAGGGCTACTACCGGTGTCTCCTGAATTTTTTTGTGCTGTTTCCGGTGATTAATAAAAAAATCTTCTTTACATTTTTAAAAATGCGTGTTAGTATAATTTCCCGTTAAGTTCCGGCAAGCGCCGGACGGGTGGCGTGTAAACGCCAGGATTTTAAAGTGTTTTATTCCAGGAAAAAATAGTTAAAAAAAATACTTGACAGATTTCGTTATCTGCGGTATATTAACACCTCTTCAATAGAGATCAAGTTTGACAAGTAAACCCTGCGGTCATAAATCGTTAAAATTCATCAATTAATTTTTGATGCTGGGGAAAAATAGATTGCGCAGAGATAAATTATCCTGTGACGCAGTCATAGGGATTTGTCGTCTGTATTGTTCTTTTGAGATTTAAATAGCCAAGCCATCGAGAGGGCCTTCGTAATTATATTACGAGGGAACTTTTTGAGTGATAAAGTAATGAAAAAGTAATTATAGAGCCTATTAAACTTACTCCAAATTTATTCGGAGAGTTTGATCCTGGCTCAGAGTGAACGCTGGCGGCGTGGATTAGGCATGCAAGTCGAGCGATATTTCATATGAGGAGGTTGAAACCGCAAGGTGGATGCCAACAAGTTTGATTTATAGCGGCAAACGGGTGCGTAACACGTGAGTAACCTGCCTCTATACCGGGGATAGCTTCGCGAAAGTGGAGGTAATAACCGATGTGTCTGATTCTACACATGTGGAATCATGTAAAGGTCTTCGCAAGAAGACTGTATAGAGATGGGCTCGCGTCCTATCAGCTAGTTGGTAGGGTAATGGCCTACCAAGGCATTTGACGGGTAGCTGGCCTGAGAGGGTGGTCAGCCACACGGGGACTGAGATACTGCCCCGACTCCTACGGGAGGCTGCAGTCGAGAATCTTTAGCAATGGGCGAAAGCCTGACTATGCGACGCCGCGTGAGGGATGAAGGTTTTCGGATCGTAAACCTCTTTCGATAGGGAAGAAGTCTCGCAAGAGATTGACGGTACCTAGAGAAGAAGCCACGGCCAACTCCGTGCCAGCAGCCGCGGTAATACGGAGGTGGCGAGCGTTACTCGGAATTACTGGGTGTAAAGGGCAGGTAGGCGGCTATGTAAGTTGGTGGTGAAATCCTTTGACTCAATCAAAGAACTGCCTTCAAAACTGCATAGCTTGAGGGTAGAAGAGGAGAGCGGAATTCCCGGTGTAAGGGTGAAATCTGTAGATATCGGGAGGAACACCAGAGGTGAAGACGGCTCTCTGGTCTACATCTGACGCTGAGCTGCGAAAGCTAGGGGAGCAAACAGGATTAGATACCCTGGTAGTCCTAGCCGTAAACTATGAGCACTAGGTGTTGGGAGTTAAACTTTCAGCGCCGTAAGATAACTTGTTAAGTGCTCCACCTGGAGACTACGGCCGCAAGGCTAAAACTCAAAGGAATTGACGGGGGCCCGCACAAGCGGTGGAACATGTGGTTCAATTCGATGCTACGCGAAGAACCTCACCAGGGCTTGACATACAGGAAGTAGGAACCTGAAAGGGGGACGGCCTGTCAAGTCAGGAGCCTGTACAGGTGCTGCATGGCTGTCGTCAGCTCGTGTCGTGAGATGTTGGGTTAAGTCCCGCAACGAGCGCAACCCTTGTCTTTAGTTGCCACTTTCAAGGCCGCAAGGCTTAGAGAAGCACTCTAAAGAGACTGCTCGCGATAAGCGAGAGGAAGGTGAGGATGACGTTAAGTCCGTATGGCCTTTATGCCCTGGGCTACACACGTGTTACAATGCCGACTACAAAGCGTTGCCAAACCGCGAGGTGGAGCTAATCGCAAAAAAGTCGGCCCAGTTCAGATTGGAGTCTGCAACCCGACTCCATGAAGACGGAATCGCTAGTAATGGCGGATCAGCTACGCCGCCGTGAATACGTTCCCGGGCCTTGTACACACCGCCCGTCAAGCGATGGGAGCTGGGGGTACCTAAAGTCTCCAAGTAATTGGGGCCTAAGGTAAATCTGGTGACTGGCGCTAAGTCGTAACAAGGTAGCCGTAACGGAAGTTGCGGCTGGATCACCTCCTTTCTAATTTTTTTTTCGCGTGCGATAAAAAAGTTAGAAAAAATATATCCCGTAGAATTTCCCTAGAGGAGATTCGGAGGGTTATAACTGCGCCTTCGGGGCGCAGGCTTGGCTATTTAATAAAATTTACGCGGATTTACGCGGATGTTAGTTGAGAGATGGGCAAGATATCGTGGATTCTCGCGGATATATGTATGATAAATGTTATCTGCGGTTATCTCTGCTATCGGCAGGTGCGATTTTATCTGCGGTATTCTGCGATTTCGGGCCCATAGCTCAGATGGTTAGAGCACAGCCCTGATAAGACTGGGGTCAGTGGTTCGAGTCCACTTGGGCCCATTTTTAGATTTAGCTCACCGGCAAAATTTTCTATATTAGCCCTGAGCAAAGACCTAAACAATGGGGGCGTAGCTCAGCTGGGAGAGCACCTGCTTTGCAAGCAGGGGGTCGGCAGTTCAACCCTGCTCGCCTCCACCAATTTTCCTGATAGAAAAATTCGGTGGAATCTGAATCAAAAATCTCTGCTAAAAATTAAATTTACTCGTGCTTTCATTATATGAAGATTATCTTCAATCTTTGTGCTGAAAGCATATTAAGTTCTTTGACAATTTCAAATAAAGATAACTACAAATTATAACCGAGAGAGTTTCTCGATTAAGCTACTAAGAGTCTATGCACGGATGACTTGGTTAGGTAAGGCGATGAAGGACGGGGTAAGCACCGATATTGCCTCGGGGAGCCGCAAACAGGCTTTGATCCGGGGATTTCCAAATGGGGCAACCTATCCGGTGTAATTACCGGATACCCTGCGATGAATACATAGTCGTAGGGAGCGAACCAGGCCAATTGAAACATCTAAGTAACCTGAGGAAAAGAAATCGAATGAGATTCCCCCAGTAGCGGCGAGCGAAAAGGGAACAGCCTAAACCTTCTCTTGTTTTCGTAAGAAAACGGAGGAGGGGTTGTGGGACCTTAATATGGCATGGCAGAGGGTTAACGGAACTGTCTGGAAAGGCAGACCAAAGAGAGTGAAAGTCTTGTACGTGAAAATCCAAAGCCGCTTAGAGGTATCCCAAGTACCACGGGACACGGGAAATCCTGTGGGAATCAAGGCCGACCACGGTCTAAGGCTAAAGACTATACCTAAACCGATAGTGCACAAGTACCGTGAGGGAAAGTTGAAAAGAACCCCGGGAGGGGAGTGAAATAGAACCTAAAATCATAGACTTACAAGCGGCGGGAGGACTATACTACGGCGTAAGCCGTAGGATGTCTGACCGTGTACCTTTTGCATAATGGTCCGACGAGTTATTCTTGTAAGCAAGTTTAAGTAACCGGTGAAAGCCGTTTACGAAGGCGTAGGGAAACCGAGTCCTAATAGGGCGATTGAGCTTGCAGGAATAGACCCGAAGCTGAGTGATCTACACATGGCCAGGGGGAAGTCCCGGGAAACCGGGATGGACGCCCGAACCTATTAGCGTTGAAAAACTACGGGATGAGCTGTGTGTTGGAGCGAAAGACTAAACAAACTCAGAAATTGCTGGTTCTCCTCGAAACAATTCTAGGGTTCGCCTTGAGACACTACATTATTGGGGTAGAGTGCTGAATGGACTGCGGGACGCTACCGCGTTGCTGAGTCCAACCAAACTCCGAATACAATAATGACTATCTCAGGAGTAAGACGACGGGGGCCAAGCTCCGTCGTCAAAAGGGAATCAGCCCAGACCGCCAGCTAAGGTCCCTAAAGATAAACTAAGTGGTAAAGGATGTGAATTCGCTCAGACAGCCAGGATGTTGGCTTAGAGGCAGCCATCATTTAAAGAGTGCGTAACAGCTCACTGGCCGAGCGAATTTGCGCCAAAGATGAACGGGGCTCAAGTTTATTACCGAAGCTGTGGGTTTTCGCCGTAAAGGCAGAAAGCGGTAGAGGAGCGTACTTTAACGGTTGAAGTCGTACCGAGAGGAGCGATGGACGTTAAAGTAGTGATTATGTCGGAATGAGTAGCGAATACGTCTGCGAGAAACAGACGCGCCGAAAGACTAAGGTTTCCTGGGGAAGGCTAATCCACCTAGGGTAAGTCGTGCCTAAGCTGAGGCCATTGTGGCGTAAGCGATGGATGATCTGTTAATATTCAGATACTAACTTATTGGCGTTCCTGGTAACAGGAGTGCTGTAGTGTGCGCAGGAGGGATGGGGCTGCGAAGTGTTGGATGTCTTCGCTCTTGCCTTCGGAAGGAGGTGAGGGGACCCTGAGGTTTCCGATGGGGAAGGGTTTCAATTCCACACTGCCAAGAAAAGCACTATAAGAAGTTAATAGGTTACACGTACCGGAAACCGACACAGGTAGTCTTCCAGAATATGGTAAGGCGCTCGAGATAACCCTCGTTAAGGAACTCAGCAAAATAGCCCCGTAACTTCGGGAAAAGGGGTGCCCTGATGGGAAACTGTCAGGGTCTCAGTAAAGTGGCCCGGGTGACTGTTTAGTAAAAACACAGCACTCTGCAAACTCGAAAGAGGATATATAGGGTGTGACACCTGCCCAGTGCTGGAAGGTTAAGGGGATCCGTCAATGGGAGCAATCCTGTGAAGCGTTGAACCGAAGCCCCAGTAAACGGCGGCCGTAACTATAACGGTCCTAAGGTAGCGAAATTCCTTGTGGGGTAAGTTCCCACGCGCACGAATGGTGTAACAACTTGGGCGCTGTCTCAACGAGGGACTCGGCGAAATTGTAGT
>Ga0302251_1001534_pt1 | contig 13660 bp, 10 predicted proteins | sample AAG_RA_Gln_MG_FD_193534 | JGI IMG/M metagenome (GOLD analysis project Ga0302251, IMG submission 193534) | Enriched activated sludge microbial communities from anaerobic digester in WTTP, New Holstein, Wisconsin, United States - AAG_RA_Gln | ecosystem: Engineered > Bioreactor > Anaerobic >...
CATGGAAACCATAAACAAAGAAATAATCGAACTGGCAAAAGGGGGAGATGAGAGGTCGATGACTGATTTATTCAATGCATATAAGGATTACGTGATGAGGTCTGCTTTTATCATGTTGCGGTCTCGAGACGAAGCAGAGGATGTTACGGAAAATGTATTCTATAAAGTCTTCACCAATCTTCATTCTTTTGATATGGAACGGGATTTTCATCCATGGCTTTCACGTATTATTCGTAATGAATGCTTTACCTATTTGAAAAGAAACCGCCGTCAGGTGACAAACACTGAAACATTTCTAGACACCATCGCTAGCGAAGATTCACATCCGGAAACGATTCATTTAGTTCAATCCATTCTGGATCAGCTTTCCCAAAAGGAACGCGAGATAATTCAATTACGATTTTATCAAGAACTCACTTTTGAGGAGATGGCAAAAGTGTTGTCTACTAGCGTTGGCAATGTGAAAGTCAGAATTCACAGAGCGATTAAAAAATTAAAGGAGATGATGCCAAATGACGCGTGAAGAAAAACAAATCAGCCAATGGCTGAATGATTCTTTGCAGTCCATTCACGCTGGCTCAGACCTGTTCGGAAAAGTGCAGAAGAGGCTTGAATCAGAGAAAAAACCTGTATTTCAATGGTATGGGTTTTTCAAAAAAGCTATTCCTGTCTCATTGGCAGTATTGCTTCTCATTTCGTTTGTTTTTCCTGTTTTTGGATCGGATGGCAACTTGATGGATCTTTATTACAACTATCGATTCCAAAAAAACATCACCAGTCTGCAAAATAGTACCAATAATGAGATGAAAAACCTTGATAAAAATATTAATATCAGCCGGTTGCTGTTGAACACGATTCTGGAAGAGCAATTCCAGATGAATCCTTCGTTGGCTCAGTATCTTCATTCGCACAATATGGATGCCATCGAGATGTTTATCACCCTCTATGTCTCTCGGCAGGCAAATCTGGAACCTACAGAGATTGTCGGTCTTCGAAACCGGAACATTAGCTGGGGAAGAATTATCAGAAGGTACAGAATCAAGCCCTATACCGCTATCCAACAGATGAAAGCCATGCGGGAACAGATCAGAGAGAAGATGATTACACCCGTGGAAAAAAAATTATTGATTCGAGGCAGAGTGGAAGCTTTTGTTCCGGATCAGCAGTTACTACTATTGGAAAACGCTCCGTTTGTGATTCATCTGAACAGCGATACTACATCAACCTCTTCACTCAATACGAGTGATTTCGTCCAGATAGTGGCGTATTACACGCTTGATACGCAGATAGTAACGGCGTATGAGATCGAAGCATACGATCCGCAGCAGGTAGGCATTATTACTCTCACCGGAGAAATCGAAGAAAGAAATGGCAACCAGATCATTCTAAAATTGCGTGATCAGACTACGCTGCACATCACTCTCTCCCCTAAAATCATGAACAGCTCGTTGAGCCGTTTGATTCGAAGTGGTTTGTATGTAAGAGTGGAAGCAATTAAGGGGTTGCACACCAACTTGATTGCCATTAACCTGAAGCGTTTAGCTCCGCCTGTTGGCAGCTTTAAAAATTCATTACCTTAGGAGGAAAAAAATGAAAAAATGGATCACAGTTTGTTTAGTAGCCTTACTCAGTCTTAGTTCATTCGGTATGATATTTGGGAAAGAAGGCACCAGGCTGATTGGGAAAACTAGTCAGATCAGTCAGGAATCGAAAACCTTCGTATTAAAAACCGAAAATGAAGCATGGAAGGTAGTCTGGGATGATAAAACAAATTTTATTGCTGATGGGAAAAAAGCAACCCCAGATGATCTAAAAGACGATGTTGAAGTGATGGTCGCAGGGAAACCTGTCGGAGAGGAAAAAACGATCAACGCTGTTCTGGTGGCGTGGGGTAAGATGCCTGAAGGAAGAGGTCCCGGTGAAGATCAGCCAATACCGAATATCTTCGGTGTGATGTCCGAGATGAATCTGACAGAAAAAACATTCAAACTCGAAGCAAAGGACCGGCAAGGGCATTCGGTGATTTTTACAGTTACTTACCAGGAAAGAACCGCCTTTATCAGGGACAAGAAACAAGCCAAACCGGAAGATTTCAAGGACGGAGAAGAAGTAACGGTTGCGGGAAAAGTAAATATCGATGAAAAAACTATCGTCGCCATGGCAATTGCGCTTGGCAGAGTGAAGTTACCGCCTGGCGAAGGTAATGACCGTCCCCCGATGGTATTCGGAAAGATGACTACCATCAGTTTGACAGACAAAAGTTTTCACCTTGAACTCAAAGATCGGGAAGGCAATGCAGTCGTCTTTGTGGTCGCTTATACGGATGATACCACCTTTATCAGGGACAAGAAACAAGCCAAACCGGAAGATTTCAAGGATGGGGAAGAAGTAACGGTAGCGGGTAGGGTCAACAGAGAAGACAAGACTATCCTTGCGTTGGCGGTGGTATTAGGAAAAGTGGAACCTCCTCCGGAAGATCCAGGCGATCGTGATCCGGATTCCCCTCCTGGTGCTCCCTATAAAGCAAAAGGAGTGAAAGGTATCGTTACCGAGATTAATTTAGATAAAAATCAATTTACCATGGAAACCAAAAAACAAGTTCTCATCACCATTCAATTCCATGATTGGACCGATTTTGTCAAAAACGGTTTATTTGTGATGCCAAGCCACTTGCAAAAAGAGGACAAAGTGACTGTTTATGGCCCAATAGACGCGGAAAACAAGACGATTGATGCGCATTATGTCGTCTGGTAAGAAAAGTTCCCGTTTTTGATTTACAAAGACTGCCAGCAATATGCTGGCAGTCTTAGTTTGTGACATCAATCTTTGTCTTTATAAATGATTCTCCAGTTCTAGGTCTTCGTTATCAGTCCAATTTCAGCTTTTAATTTTACTGTTTTCTAATGATTGATAAAAGAAACCAATTCATAATCATTCAATATGGCTTTCTCAATCACTCAATTTCTGATTCAAGGGTAACCGGAGCAACGACATTATCTTCAATAGGATTGTTATCTACTACATAACAGCGGTATACAAATTTCTTGCTGGGATAAAGAAGAGTATGATCAGGAGCGCATTGATGATGTAAAATTTCCAATTCTATTGTTTTAGTCCGCTAATTTAATATCAATTCCAACACACAAAAGCTGTTTTCTTCATTAGCTTTAATAATTCTAGAAAATGCTAATTGAACATCTATTTGGCCTACGAGAGAATCTTCTTTTATAACGGAATAATCGTCAATAAAGAGTGGGAATACAGAATTCAGCGGATAAGGACCATAAGTTTTATAAAGGTTTGTTTTGCTGCTTTTCGTAGTCATTTCCAATTGCACATTATAGGGGATATTATCAAATTCACCATCTTGGTCAAACCATAATTGATTTTGATTGTCTAATACAACGAATTGTTTTCTATTTTTGTAGTTCATAACACCCCATAACAAAGGCTTTGTCTTAAATTGAGAATCCTGCCCACCCCAATAAATTGGATTAATGTCTCCTGTATACTTTTTGTATGCAGGATCTAATTGCCATTTATTAAGGTTTATAGGTATATCTAGGTTTTTTTGAGTCGGATAAGAAAAAAGTAATATTCCGATAGATTTATTATTCAATACCTCATTAGTTTTACAGTTCATTAATGTAATTGAGCACAAAAACATCAAAAACATTATTCTAAAATTCATATTTAATCCTCCTTTAATACTCTCCTAAAATGGAGTCTGTGCACAAGGTGAAGGTAAACATTCACAATGAAAAAAAGCTTCATTGTCTCTATTTGATCCATACATTCTTCTATGGATGAATAGGTACCCAATGCTATTCCAGGATTTGCACTACCAATTGTACTGTCGTCTCCAGTTTGACCTGCACATATTTTTCTTAATTCATCATCAGTGGGCGGCGTACAACACCAACTTTTACCTGAAGAGCATTCTTGTCCACCACATGGTTTGATTGTTGCCCCCCCTTTTATCATCAAATCAGTCCAGGTCCAATTTCCACTGATCACAACAGGTATTATCTTTCTGACAATCAGGTCGTAATAAATAGAGATTTGGATATCACTGATCTCAAATGAGATCTTCTCTTCTTTTCCTTCTCCTTTGATCGCAAAGGTAAGGTTGTTCGGATTCCATTGATTCATTACTTTGTGATTCTATCTGCAAAGCATATCACTTTTTTAATAAAACTGAATTTGATAAAAGAACTACAAAGTCTTTATCCAATCCAACAATAAGAGCTTTTCTGTTCTCTGTTTCCTTGAAATATAACCCATCAGCTTTAATGGTGTATTGCTCTCCTGCTAATAGATATGGATTAAGAGGTTCTCCGTTTTTATCATAGATATCAAATCTTTCTAAAGAATCTTTTGTTATTATCGGATCACAATAGTACAAGCCTCTAGCCATAACAGGTTGTCCGGTATCAGACAAGAATAAGTTGCTTGAATCTGACATAGGAATAAGCGGTATTTTTGAAGTTTTACTACCATTGTTATAACCTATCCTATAGCTAATCATTAACAAGAAAAAACAAAAGACAATGGATATCGACACCCATTTTTTACTGATCGTTCTCATTTTTCTTCTCTTTTTTCTTCTCCTTTCACATTAGTTAATAACTGGAATCTTATTCATTCAATTGTTACAGCTCGTTGGTTATAGTGCCTGTGAATCTGTAAGTTCATCACTTCTTGAAAAAACTCCATAGGTAGAAATGTCGAGTAATTTCTGATTTCGGGAGTGCAATCTGCACATAGATTTCTTCTCTCTCCATTCACAATCACATAATTCTGATCTCTGGGGATTTCAATACGATTATTTTCATAGAGAATCATGATATGGCGGGTATCTGCATTATACTGAATCGTAGCACCGAATGTATCGCATATGACCCGTAAAGGCAAATAAGGAATGGATCTTGCCACATATGGAGCTGCGCTTAATACTACTCGTTCATGATTGGCAATAACATAGGGACTGTCAAAAACCAACGAAACAAACTTAGTTTTTTCAACAACATCCACTCTGACAGGTAATGAGAAATTCCCATAATCTGATATAATTTCAATTGTCTCCCTGTATAAACCTGATGAAAGAGTAGAAAGATCCAATTTGACTTGAATCTCAGTAGAACGTCCTTTAAATTCACTAGGTGACACATTAATCCAAGTCACGGAGGGTTTTATTTTTCCTTCAATATTTTTAAACTGCTCCCAAAAGTTAAGAATAAAGAAATGCATTGAGGGTGATTCAGATATGGTACATTGATGGAAATCCAATAAAGGATGAGAAACAACATAATCACAGTCTTTGCTGATGCTGATTGCTGTAAACATAGAAAAAAAAGAATACAGAAATACTACAATAAGCAATATCATTAATTTCTTTGTTTTCATAATGTCTTCCTATCAGTCATTATTTATCTAAAAAATCATTGTCATAATCTAATACACTAAGGTAATGAGACGACACTGACTGTTAAACTGTATCGAAAACTGAAAAATCTTCCTTACATATTCTATTGGAAAGAAAGCAGTGCTATTTCTGATCTGAATCCTTTCGGCAATATTGTTTTTCTCGCCATTGATCACCATATAATCATTGTTAAAAGGCAATTCTATCACCTGGTCTTGATATGTTATACATATTACCTTATTGTCCTCTTCTTTTTTAAAACTGACTGTCGCGCCGAATGCTTCACAAATTGCTCGTAAGGGAACAAAAGTTAAATCTTTGTATGCAAAAGGAGAGGCCAAAAGTAAAGTAGGCTGACCATTAACCATAATAGTTGGATTGCTATAAGTCAGTTGAACAATAGTCTTGCTTTTAACTAAATCCAGGCGTATTGGTAAAACATATCGATTATCATCAGACATAAATTCTATCTTTTCTCTATATAGTCCTGGAGAAAGGTCAGAAACATCCAAACTGACAATAATCTCTTTTAAATGATTATAATATGAAATCTCCGATACGTTAATCCAACCGGCTGAATAAGTCATGGTTTCCATTAGTTTTTCATCATGATTTTGAATAAAAAAACTCATCACTGGGCTAGAATCAGTTGTCCACCGATGAAAATCCAACTCATCACAAGACAAACAATAATAGGTTTCATCACTTGATTTTACAAATGGATGAAGCAAAGAAACAGAAATAACAAACAATACAAGCAAAATCAAACTAAAAATGAAATAATTCTTTATTAATCTATCCATTGTTTGATGGCCTCCAATGCCAAGAATCATCACATATTATAGTAGTACCACTACCAGTACCATCATTATTTCCAGTTCTGCATTCACAAGACAAACAACATTTTTTATGTTTTTGTGTCGTACCAGGTTCTGGATTTGGTTCTTTTGGATCTCCTATTGAAGAACAAATCAGCTTTGCTCCCCAATGAGAATTTCTGCAGTGTTGTGCCTCTTGACCAAGCATTTCAATTTGCCAATTAGTTAATCCTCCTTTTTTAAGTTCTTTCTTACTATCTTCAGAAAAATTTCCTCCTGCATCAACATCATTTCCATTTACTTCAATTTGAAAACCACTTAAATTTATACCATTATTAACATCACTACCAGCACTTTGCCATACCTGATGGTAATTTAAAACTAAGTGGCTGTACCGTGTCCTTCTCAATATCAATATTGGTATAAATATCAAATATGTTAATAAAACTTTTACATGTATTATTAATCATAATACTTATGGTTTCAATTGCTATATCAATAGATCCAACTTTTCCCTCATTCAGATTGATCACCTCCAGATTGTTCTCATTCCACTCATTGATCATCTTTCCGCTGTGGAGGTCATACTGGAAGGAAGCGACCGGGCTTCCCTGTGGGTTCGTCAACAGTGTCGTGTTCCCATAATTGTCGTAATGGAAATAGACGTAGTGGAGTGTGCTTATTTTAAAAGGTTGCAATGTAAAACAAAAAAAATCGATTTAGGATAACCGTTTGAATTAGCAATCGCCATAAATCCCCTATACTTTCCTATAATGGTTATTATGCCTCCTTTTTTTACAGTTGGGATTTTTCCATCAAATATGCAGTTGATGCTTCCTTCTTCTTGATTTCTAATGTCACCCAAAGAGATAATATGCGCTTTTATATCTTGAGCTATTACAGTCCCGGTAATCTTTATAATAGAATCTTTCTCTATATCAGTTAATTTAAGCTTTTGTGAAAGTATATCCAACGCATTGTATGCTATAAGCTTGCTTATAGTGCTCTTTACATCAGTTGATAAGTTTTTTTCGCTACTTGGTATATTTTGTTCGGTTGAACAACAAAATAGTAGCATCATCAGATATATTATAACAGTTACACTAATCATCTTTTTAACCATTTCTTTTAAATATCCTTTCTATCAGATGTATTAATTCATTTATGCTGATTGTATGAATTATACATATTCTTTTATAATATTACCATTAGCATCTCTACATCGCAGATGATATCCACCTTTGTTATGTTCACTATCCTCATAAACAACTACTTCAAACCAGGATCCGCCTTGTCCTCCATTTTTTTTGCTTTTACAACAATCTTTAAATTTTTTATTTGCACCAGTAACAGCATCATTTAATACATCTTCAGAGATAACCCATCCGGAATTATTTGCTACAGTCTGAAGGGCTTTCTTTACAGAATCACCATCTATTTTCCTATTTTTACATTTGCAATCATGTGCTTTACCATAAACAATTGTTTCAGTGCTACTACTATTCGAAAAAACTGAAGATGAAAAACTTGCTAAACCATAACTTAAAAAGTTTAATGTATTTGTAAAAACGGTCGAGTAAATGCTATTTAGTATAGTTATCAAACCAGAAAATGAAATTAAAACTCTTATAAGAGAAGAGATATCACATTTTATTCCTCCTTCTCTCCCCTCATTCAGATTGATCACCTCCAGATTGTTCTCATTCCACTCATTCACGATCTTTCCGCTATGGAGGTCATACTGGAAGGAAGCAACAGGGTCCCCATCGGTATTCGTCAGCAGTGTCGTATTCCCTAGATGGTCATAATGAAAGTAGAGCTCTCCGTCATAGCCTTCTCCGGGGGTAGAGTAGGTCATGGAGAGGATTGTACCGTTCGGGTCAGTGGTGAAGTCCTGGGTCAGGGCAGTTTGTCCGTTTACGGTCTTGGTGGCTTTTTCGAGTCCATGGAGACCCCAGGCATAGGTCCAGATAGATTGGGTGATGCTGTCAACCAGGTGGATACTGGAAGCCAGTTTGCCCAAGTCATTATAGGTTAGGACATAACTGGTGGTGCTATCAGCGGAGAAATCGTAATAGTCTAGCCGTGTAACCTGGTCTTTGGCGTTCCACTGAAAATCCAATGTATCGTCATTGGGATAGGCAATCTCCGATAGTCGACCTTTTCCGCCACTGTACGTGTAGGTCTCTTCTCCCTGGCTGTTCGGGTAGGTAATCGAATCGATGTTTCCATTCGTCAGGTAATCGATTGTATACGTCCCCAGATCAGAGAATTGAAGCGAGGTGAGTTGTCCGTCACTGGCGTCATACCCATACGTGAGGGTGCGGTTAGAAGAGTCGGTTTCCATCGTGGAGAGCCTGCCTTTGGTGTCGTACGTCAGGTCATAGGCTTCGGAGAAAGTATTCTGTCCGGCGTTCACAGAGAAATCATAATCGGTCATCTGTTCGTTCGCATTGTATGTCGCATCCGAAGAAAGGTAGGTGGTTTGCTGATTTGCATCCGTCACGGTTAATAAATCCACCATTTTAGAAGACCAAGTTTGATGAAGCTCCAAAGTGTTCGGGTAATCCAGCTCGTTCAATTCTTTGGAAGAGGAGTATGCATAGGTATACGATTGGTTGGTTTTCGATGTGTCGGATAGTCCCGATAACCAGTGCTGGGTATTGTAGGTGAACGTATAGTCTCCCAAGTCATCGGTGCCGGTTACAGAACTCGGGAGCTTAAGCACTTCAGAGAGCGTATCAGTATAGGCATAGGTCAGGGAGCCGTCACCGCCCAGATCGGCTTCGGTGACCGCACCGATCTTGTTGTACTCATAAAAAATGTTGTTATGGGAAGCCAAGTACCCGTCCGGGGTGTAGGTCCAGGTCTCGGAAGAGCCGTACTCGTAGGAAGCGCTTGTCTTTCTGCCCAGTAGGTCATAGCCGAATGAGTTGGTCTCATCGCCAAAGGTTTCGGAAAGAAGATCGCCTCGGGTGTTGTACTCAAACTCGATGGTTCCTTTGACCGGATCGGTGACATCGGTGACTCTGCCGGCAAAGTCATAAGTATACCCAGTGGTGCCGGTGCTCTCATTTGCAACACTGGTAATCCAACTGTTACGGTTATAGCCGTAGGTGACGGTATTGCCATTCGAACCGGTAACGGTGTCAAGACGACCGTACGCATCATAGGTATAATCTGTATCGTTATCCAGGTAATCGGTCGCTTGGGTGACTAATCCCGAATCGTCGTAGGTAAAAGTCGTGGTATGCCCTTGGGAATCCGTAGCAGAACAAGGAGCGAGATCATCATAGATTGGAAACGTGACGGGAAGACGGATTGATCCTCCTCCCCAACCGGGAGAGACGGTAATCGGAGTGGGACGGTAAGAACCATCCTTTATTCTATCAAAGATATGTTTCCACCATTGAGTAGCCTTATCAGTGACAGTAGAATAACTTTTAGACGATTCGCATCCGAGTGCAGAAGTGGTCGATAAGACAGCACCATTCACATTGAAAGTAGCAGAAGTGGTTAGGTCCGTGACATTGTCTTCGGTACCGGTGATGAGGAGCAGGTCGGAATAGGTATAATCCACATTGGCAGCGATGACTCCTCCGAGCTGGGTGCCGTTGTAGACAGTTCGGTTGGAGACCAGCCCGTTATTGTTATAGGTCATGACCGTATCGTTGCCTTCTGCATCGGTAATCTTGGTCAGGTCATAGGTGGTCTGGCTATAGGCGTAAGAGGTGGTTTTGGTCTGGCTGTTCGGAATCGGTTGGATCACGGAAGTGACCAATCCGACCGAGTTATAGTCGATAGTGGTTTCCTGGCTTAACGGATCGGTGATGGAGGAGGGCTTGCAGGGAGCGTCTTCGTCTTCGTACTCGTAATTGGTCGTCGCGTTGGTTTGGGAGGTAACCGTTTCCGATTTCGAGACCAATAAACCATCGACGCTGTTGGAAGGAGAGTACGTCATGGTCGAAGCATACGAATCTTCGTTTTCGGCTGGAGCGGGAGCGGTATAGACCAGAAGATGGCCAACCGTATCGTACGTATACGAAGAGGACTTGCTGTAGCTGTCGGTCACCGTACTGACCAATCCGAGGGCATTGTAGGCATACGTGACCTGGAGAGAGGTAGCTCCGGAGCCTTGTTGGATCCGTTCCACCTGTCCGGAAGTGCTACCGAAATAGTACGCCGTATCCCGGTCTTCCGCATCGGTCAGGATGGTCTGTTTGGCATAGCCGTCCACGTTGACCGCATAAGCAAAGGACGTGACATGGTCGTTCGGATCGGTGACGGAATAGAGTTTGCCAGCATGGTCACCGCTTGCGATATAGTCTATCTCATAGACAGAACCCAGAAAATCGGTGTGGGTTTCCATCTTGTGGTTTGCATCATAGGAAAATTCACAGTTGGGTGGTGTGGAAGCGATAGGCTGGGTGATAGAGGTAAGATCGTCACCGGCTTGACTGTAACCGAGTGTCCAGCTGTGACTCATACTGTCGGTGATACCGGTTAATTTGCCACTTTCATTCCAAGTTAAGGTAATCGCTCTGTCCGAAAGGGAATCGGTGATCGCAGTCGGTCTCCCGGAGGTGTAGGAGACAGTCTGCTCTCCGTCGTCACAACGGTTGGAGAGGGTAGTCAGTTTGCCGGTGCTATCAAAGGTGAGACTGCCTTCCCCGAGAGGAGTAATGGTGTAAGTGCCGTCGCCGTTCTTTTCGGCTTCTCCGACAAAACCGGAGGGGTTGATATACGGCGTTGAGGGTCCGGCATAGGTAAATGCCAGTTTGGCACCGGTAGCGGTGACATAGGTTAAATCATTGGTTTGGCTATCTTCTTCTACGCAAGCATGGAGGTTGGTCATCCACCCTTTTCCGACTCCGATGTCCACCGAGGCATTAAAATGGTTGTACGTCAGAAAAATTGAGAGGGAATTCGGTACGCCTTGAACGGTGACCAAAGGAGCTAACACCATGAAGTTGCCAGTTTGCAGGTTAGCGGAAAGAGTGGTCCACTCGGAGGTAGGCAGGAATGCAAATTCTGCTTGACTGTTTTTCTGTCCTGCGTTGACTGACCCTTCATTCACCAAACCTTGAGGATACACTCTGGAGTCAAAGTAGGAAGGGGTCCCAATGGCATGACAGAATTCCAAGGGAAGGATGGAGAAGGAAAAAAGAAGAAGAAACGCTAAAACAAAAGAGAAAATTGAATACACATGCTTTTTTTCTTTTTTTCTTGAATCTAAAGAAAAATCATTTTTTAAAACTTGTTGCTTTCTTAACATGATTGAGCCTTCCTTCATTACTATTTTATTTATAAAGAAAAGAAAACCAAGAAACCAAACCTACTAAAACAAACTGCTTGCAACAATAAATTGCTAGCTACAGAGACAAAGTAAAATGATAGATACAACTGATACAACTCTTTGTCCATAGAAACACTGGTTGTTTTTTTCACCTCCTTTCCTAGTTGTCAAGGAAACTGGATGTGATAGGGTATCCTGTAAGCTGTTGTCATGTAAAGCTCTTTTACTGAAGAGTGCATGAATAAAGTATAATTACTTATTCTGTTACAACTATATGTTGAAAAAAAAGTTTTGTCAAGAAAAAAGAGAAAAAAAATAATGAAACAGCAGCAAAAGACTATATACATTATACCGTTATGAATAGAATCGTTAATTTATAATATATTTTTCATGGTTTTTTTGAAAAAGCCTTCAGAATGGTGATTTGTGGGAACAACTTTTTTTCAGTTTTGTGATAATATAATACTCGAGCGATTAAAAATTAATACAGCACTTTTTAAAAGTTTAGATAAAAAAACTACGATATACTATTAGCAAGACTGTTCTGTTGAGAAGATCCAGAGCGGTTCTAGCATCAAAGCTATCACGAATAAGACTTCACACAGGAATCCAACGGCATTCCTTGGTTTTGTTTAGGATGGCGGAGATTACGGTATAATCAGTTGCGAAAATAGGTCTTGGAGTTGTTTAAGGGATGGAAAGACATGCTGACTTCCGGGTGCATAGTGCAATCGGATGATCCAATCGGTCCAGGTGCGCAACGCATCGGAGGGAAAGCGAGTTAAATACTCGTATGGAGTGAGATGATTAATCTGCGGTTGCGAGGCGCGTATGCCTGCATATACACGGTCGATGATCTCGGGTATGGGTAAATTTTTTATCGCATCCCACACCAACGGAGTCGGACTCTCTGTTTTTTGCTGTATCGTCTCGGAATCGATCTCCTTGTCCGGTACAAACGTGATTTGAAACAGCTGGAGTAGCAGCTTGGTTAACAGAAAGATACCGATCAGCATACAAAGAGCGATCAATGAGAGAACTGCATATTGAATAGCGGGAGGAATTTGACGGATGCTTGTGATGATTGGGTTTGTGTTTTGCGGGGAAACGGTAGAGGGTATTGCAGGCGCTTTGAACTGCTGGAGAATAGCGGTGACGGGGGAATCCGGCGGAAGGTCCTTCACATTCATAAATACTAGTCTATAGAATAACGCCATACCACCAATTAATACAGTGGAAACGGCGGTTACCAGGAAAGAGCGAATGAAATGCGGACCTAACCGATGACGGACCTGTCGAAGCATGAACAGCATCCTAACCAGAATTAGGACAATTAAAATCATCAGGATAAACACAGTCCAATCGATGATACTGTCCATCCAAGTCATCGGGTGTGCGAAGGCAACCTGCTCGGATTGTGTACCAGCGCCGACATCTTCTTCAGAGGCTGTTTTATGATATTTCCCCTCGTAATTGTGAAAGCCGAATTGCTGGGGCGTCTCTCGTGTTATATTGTACTTTGGCAACCACCAGATTGACGTTTTTATCGGTATCGGGAAGAACAGGAGAACCAACAGCACGATGGTGATGCCCAGTTTTTTGTACCACTCCCACTCCATCCAGACAACCAATAAAACGCAAAAAACAGCCAGCGGTCCGGAGAACCATCCTAATAACGCCAGCCAGATCACCAACAACATCCAGAAGGGCACCTTGTCAGATTCTCGAAGAACCAGTGCGGTTACAGAGGCTGTGATGATTGCTACCAATTCATGCTCAGTCGTCATCTGAAAAAAGAAAAATGCAAGCAGCAGGGAGAAAGTGCCCAGCGTATAGTACAGCCAAGCGTATCGTTTCAGAATGCGGTTATATAAAAAAAAGAGGGCAGGGATGATCGAGAAAAGCGATAGTGGGCTAATCAGGGAAAGGTAGATCAGTAAAGGGTAGTAGAGAGAGATCGGTTTACGGGACAAGGCTAATCGCTTCCGTCAGAGAGAGGTTGTCTGAGATCAACTGCATCATGATCTGATTTTCATACAGCAGCGTTTTGTACTGCAGAAGCGCTTTGGCATCCGGTAGGACGGAATACCAGGTCTTTCTCGGTTGTGTTTCATTTTCACG
>Ga0302251_1001536_pt1 | contig 13652 bp, 10 predicted proteins | sample AAG_RA_Gln_MG_FD_193534 | JGI IMG/M metagenome (GOLD analysis project Ga0302251, IMG submission 193534) | Enriched activated sludge microbial communities from anaerobic digester in WTTP, New Holstein, Wisconsin, United States - AAG_RA_Gln | ecosystem: Engineered > Bioreactor > Anaerobic >...
CGACAACATCGAGTTTAAACTTGACGAAACATCATTTTATTGATTGAATAAAATTGGGCTTATGGTCTAGTGGTACGACACTGCATTCGCATTGCAGAGACGCGAGTTCGATTCTCGCTAAGTCCACATTAGACGATTTCTTTTTTTCCTCGCCCCTCGCTTGAGCTTCGCCAAAAATTTTTTGCGAGCGGGCGGCAATTAAAATCAATCTGGTTTATTCCAATTTTTTCTTTCCCGAATTTTGTTAATATATCCATATCCATTACTTGCCCATTCTTCTCCGAAAGAAAAAAATCCATAAGGTAAGGAATTTTTGGCCAACGGGTTGTGAACGATGATAAAATTTTCTCCCATTTCTTCCGGCGAACGCGGACTATTCAAGATGCTGTCTATGCAATAAATTACGGCACTAATGCCGGAATGGGCCTCGTCTTCGAAAAACAACATTGGCACATCTTTGCCACTACGCTTTCCGATTGTGGGGCGGCTAGACCAAAATGATTCTGGATTTTCTTGTCTAATACTCTTAATGGGCAAGGTCAGATGCCCAATTCCGAAAAGGGATTTTAGAATTAGCGGAAGGCCGGGTTCAACATGCTCAATAGCCGAACGATTAACCGCTATCACATAAGGTTCATTTTCTTTCACAATACCGCTCGTAAGTTTAGCTTGATATTTTTTAAATTTCTTGTCCAGCACATTGGCGATACGAAGCAACATTGCTTCTTCCGGCACATTTTGCACGGTTCCATAAACTATATCTGGCACTTTATCGCTTCCGCTACCTTTTTCCGCCGCTACCGCTTCAATCCAGGCAAGTCGCTTATTTTCGCCACTTCGCAAATCAAAATCGGGACCGGAACTAATATGTTTTCCTAATTTAAATCCCCTATTAAGCAAAGTTGCCCCAAGATACAATTCCCACGAACGTTGCGTAAATTGTTTTTTGAAATCGTTAAGAAATTGGGTATCGGCATATGGTTCATATTGTCGCCATAACTCTTCCATCCATTCTTTCGCTTTACGCCGAGACGTGTCAGCAGCTTGGTAAATATAACTGATGTCGTACGCTGGAAACTTCTTCTGCAAATTTGCTAATTCTTCATTGTTTTTTACTTCCCCCAAGTCTTCAAATAAGTTCATCTCGTAATTATTAAAATTTTAGAAATTGTTGTGTAGGTTTTTTTCTTAAAACTAAAAACAATTTCGTCTTTTGTTGATACTAAGGCGTTATCAAAAAATTTATCAATTTCGCTAAATACAAAATCAAAATCTCTTTTCAATTTCCAGCTTTCCTCTAAATTATTTTTACTTGCCAAAACTACGAAAAACCTATTATCTGCCCCAAATCTTTGTGTGCCCTGATTTTCATAAAGCCAAACAATTAAATTTTTTGGGTTTTTCAAAGCTTGCTCAAGAGTAAAATTTTTTGGTAGATAAGTAATTTTTAAGTCAAACGGTTGATCATCAAAGAAAATATCAACGCCAAAATTATTTTTAAGCGTAGGAATAACTTTTGAATGTTGGCTGATGTGGTCTTCAATTAAAACTGTTGTCCAGTGATTATACCAAGTAGCGATTACATAATGCGTAATATCATCATGAAGTCTGCTTTTTACACCTTGAATTAAATCTTCATACCTTACAAATCTCCGGACATACTCGGTTTGAATTTTTTGGTCCAATTGTCCTTGAACAACGCCCCATCTAAATTCTTGAACTTTTAATACCTCTTGCTTTAATGCCTCATCTGATATAAGTTTTTGCCTTTCTTCAACTTGTTCTTGATATTTTCTTTTAATAAATTCATCGATTTTATTTTGCGGAACATCAATGAGTTTTTTAATAAGATTTGAAGCAGTGCCTCTTGCGTCAACGCCTAAAGTTCTCGCCAATTCTTTTAAATCATCTAATTTGATAGCCCCTAATTTTAGATTCGCTAATTCCTTTTTTGAAACTAACATAATTATTTTTTTTGAAATAATAAAATATATTCGTGCCTAAAAATATAAAAGCCCCCGACCAAGGCCCTATATCGCCATAAATGTTCTTGGTTTCTTTTGGCACGATTATTAACCATGTTTTTAACTAAAATACTTTTTAGTATCAAGCCGCCTCGGTTTAATACTTCTTGCATAGTCATAAATCCCAACGGTACCCATTCGGAATTTGTATATTTATCGCCAATTACAACCGCTAAATAATGTTTTCTTTCAAGCAAATTCAAAAAATTAGAAACAACATCGCCGAAAAGTTTTAGAAATTCCTGAACTGATTTAGCATTACTTAAATCATCTTCTCTATCGCTAAATTTAATGATATCGTGATATGGGGGGTGCATTATTATAAGTTGAACGTTTTGTTTCTTATGATTTTTCAATACTTCCTCAACCTTTTTTCGCGTAGCTTCTTTGGTGCTGTCGGCAACTAAAATTGTTGAGAATAGTTTATCTCTAGAATCAAATAGTGTTTCCTGTCTGATTCTTTGCTCGGCCATTTCTGCAATTTTTGGCAATAACTCGATTCCTACCCCGTTTCTCCCCAACCTTTTACATTCAATTAAAGTAGTTCCGCTTCCTAAAAAAGTATCCAAAACAACATCACCCTTTTTTGTAAATCTTCTCATTAGTTGGTTCGGAATTTGAGGAATAAAATTTCCGTGATAATCACCCTTATGCGAACCGGACTTATCCCGTTCGCCAATAATCCACAAACTATCAGTCAAAAGGTCTTGATATTCTTTCCAATTTTTTAAGTTTAGGTCATTTATTTTTGGCATAGTTTTATTTTATTAAATCATCAACTGCCACCTCTAACGCTTTGGCGATTTTAGCCAAAGTTTTTATCGTCGGGTTTTTGTTCGCCCCCGACTCAATTTTGATAATTGTCTCATAGGTAACGTCGGTAATTTTTGACAACCTATCTTGCGAAATCCCCATTTTTTTGCCTGTATTTTTTGATGTTATCGGCTATTATGGATTCGTTGTCTGACTTCATTGTAATATAATATATTACTATATTTAAATTGTTGAGCTTTGTTAATTTATTACTATAATATCAGAAAATTAAAACTTAGTAAATTGAAAATTATCAAGCAAGGGAGTTCCTTTGTGTCGCCCACGTCGGGCGGGCGGGACGAATTTTCAGAAATTAGCGTCAGGGTTTTCTCGGTAAAAGCCCGAACTTTTTCCAGCAAACACCACCAAATTGGATTTATCCAGTAGCCATAGTCTTGATAGCCGTCGATGAATTGTTCAACTTCCAATTTTTTCTCAACCGCTTTTCGGATTCGGTAGCTTGTATTTCCCATAGACTTCCTGCTTGATAGTCCGGTGATTTCGATCAGCTCGCGATAAATCATACCATCATTAAAAATATGCGACCGGTTTTTCTTTCTTGAACAAACTTTTCTGTCACTGGTGCCTAACTTTTTATATTCTTTATTTCCTGCCAGCAAAGAATCTACCTTATGGGGCTGGTAATCCGCTATTTTGAGTATTTTCATTGTTATACTCATTTTTTAGTGAATAAAGGCTAATTTACAGCCTCAATTCACTAATTTGTGAACTACCTCCAGGGCTCTTGTATTTACCTTCCACATATATTATAATATTTCTACTGGACAAAATAAGGACTTTTTGTCCACTACACTTAAAATAATATGCAAAAAGACATAGTTTTGAACCAAAAACGGCAAAAAGAACAGCTTTTAGCCGTGGAATACGTGCCAAGAACCCAAGATCAATTCGGCAAGAAATGGCTGGATTCGAGTTTAATAAAAGTCGTTCTGGGACCACGCCGAGCTGGAAAATCCGTTTATTCCCTCATGCTCCTTAAAGATCGGCCGTTCATGTATTTCAATTTCGACGAGGAAGCAATGGCAACCATGAACGCAACCGATACCTATGAGTTGATGAAAGAATTACACGCCGCGTATGGCGATGTAAAAACCATACTTTTCGATGAGATACAGAATTTGCCGAACTGGGAATTGTTTGCCAACCGCTTGCACCGTGAAGGATATAATCTCGTGCTAACCGGTTCGAATGCGAATCTGTTGTCTAAGGAGCTCGCTACCCATCTTACCGGCCGGCACATGCCGATAGAAATATTGCCGTTCGATTTTGACGAATTTTTGCGTGCGAAAAAATTCACCCTAGATCCGCAATATGCCTCTTTGCCGGAACAGCGTGGAATGCTTCTGAATTTGATGGAGCAATATTTACATAACGGCGGATTTCCTGAGGTGGTGGTAAGCAATCTCGATCCGAAAGATTATCTGCAAGTGCTTTTCGATGCTCTGCTTTTCAAAGACGTGGTAAAAAGACATAAAGTTAAATTTTCAACAAAGGTCAGCGTCCTTGGATCGCATCTTATAAATAATTTCGCGAGTCTTTACACGACGCGAAAACTTTTAGACATTCTTGATTTGAAGAGTGCGACAACAACAGAAAAATACATAAACTATCTTGAAGAGGCATATCTTATTTTTTCTATTTCCAGGTATTCGCACCAATCATCCTACCGCATAAAATCACCAAGAAAAGTGTATGCCGTAGACAATGGTTTTGTGACCGCAAAAGCCATACAGCATTCACCTGACAGGGGTAAGCTTATGGAGAATCTCGTTTTCATGGAATTAGTGAAGCGTGGTTTTGAACCGGAACGTGAATTGTTTTATTACAAAACTCGAAATAACCGTGAGATAGATTTTGTCGTGAAAAAAGAAATTGAAGTGCTCGGGCTTTATCAGGTCTGCTATGAATCGGTAAATCAAGCCGTGGAAGATCGTGAAGCGAAAGCCCTCATAGAAGCGAGTGGCGAACTAAAGACAGATAATCTCACCGTACTCACATGGGATGAAGAGCGCGAAATAAAACGAAACGGAAAAACCATACAATTCAAACCGCTCTGGAAATGGCTGCTTGAAAGTAAATCTGACATAAATACATAATTTGAAAAATTAATTAACTAATCGCATGAAAATTTAGCCATAGCTGATCATCCACCCAAATTAAGCATTCTAAAAACAATTTCTCAAAATAATATAGACCTGGTAGTCACTTTAGGCGATCTCACTATTTTTAATATAAACGAGCTTAAACAAATAAATATTCCTAAAGTCAGAGCCTATGGAAACCACTGCTCCGGAATGTATTGTGAACCACTTGATATCAAAATGCATCTTATAGTATTTAAATTCCAGAGCATTACCTTTGGCGGGTTTGGGGGGGTCGTTAAAATACAAAAAACAATACCAAGATGTACACGCAGGAGGAAGCAGATGATCTATTAACAAATTTTCGCAGTTAATGTCATGATAGCTCATTCACCTAGCTGGCGCCAATTAATCAATTTTCGCAGTGTTTTGTTCCACCGGTTTTGCCTCAAGTCCACCAGAGTAAGTTGGACACCGTCTAATCCCCCAGGGCTATATTAAAAACGCAGGATGTTACCATTTACTGACTTTTTGGACTCCGAAGAAAAATAAAACGAGGTAGACCAAAACAGAAAATTGCCAAGTGGCCAAATGTGAATTATACTACAGATAAGATCAAAAAATTTCGTATAGTCACGGGGTGTGGCGTAGTTGGCTAGCGCGCAGCGTTCGGGACGCTGAGGTCGCCCGTTCAAATCGGGTCACCCCGACCAATCTAAAGATTGCGAATTCTATGGACAGTATGTTTGTTTGTCCTGCCCGCCTTGTCTCATCATATTCATACAACAAAGGACCCCTTAATTTTGATGGACACAAGAAACTAAATCGTGTATTATAAAGATAATGTTAATCATTTATAAGAATATTTAAAAATTGCGAAAACAAGGGGTTTGTCACAAGACAAGTTATCTAAACTTGCCACTCAAGTGGCAGGAATTTGATTTAGGCCGGAAATAAAATTATGACTAAAGAACAAAAATTTTACAAAGCGCTACAGGATGTTTTTATTGGAGCCAGAATTGAAGGCAAAGGCGGTTTTGTTAATTTAATGAGGATAAAATCAAATTACTACTGTAAAATTGAGGATATTCTCAAAAAAGATATTGAAACAGCGCTAACAAACCATCCAAATTTTAGGGACGAACTTTTTGACAAACTCTATTCATTTTTCAGCCGCTATTTTACGGAAAACGGTTCAATCTATTTCAATTCAACACCATTTCATAACAACATTTACGAAAAAGTTTATACTGATGAAAAAGATGTTATCCTCTTTTGGAAAACACAGATGCTTTATTATGTCAAAACCGACCGAATTTTTAGAAGTTTGCCAGTTGAGTTCGATGGCTTTAAATTTTACTTTGACGCTTCAAAAATAGAAAGCAAAAAAGCTAACGAAAAACGCTCACTCATTTTTGAATTAGATAAAGTCAAAGAAGATACCACGATTGTATTTAGTGTGCAATATTCCGAAAAGGGAACAAAAACAAAACAAGATGAGATATTAAAAGCCATAAAAAGAAAAGGCATCGCAATTACCGAAGAACAACTGGAGCGTGCTTTTCATATTTTTGCAAAACAAAGTGAAGTTGATTTTTTCATTAACAAAAACGCTAAATCATTTTTAGAGGAACAGTTTAAACTTTGGAGTTATCAATATTTCTGGGAAGGAGCAAAAGAATGGAACGCTGACAGAGTTAATGAACTGCAAATCTTAAAAGACATTGCTTTTAAGATCATTGATTTCATCGCGCAGTTTGAAGATGAACTAGTAAGAATCTGGAACAAACCAAAGTTTGTTAAAAACTCAAATTATGTGATTACGCTGGATAGAATAAAAGATGGAAAACTGATTGAAAAAATCAAAAAGCATACAAACTATAAAGAGCAGGTTAAAGAATGGGAAGAATTAGGCATAGACAAAGACAATCCTAAAGCGCCGATTGACACCAAGTATTTCAAAGATTTGGAGTTAGAAATTTTGAGCCAGTTTGATGATTTAGATAAATCTTTGGACGGCTGGTTAATAAAAAGTGAAAACTACCAAGCATTAAACACCATTCTGCTGAAATTTAAAGAAAAAGTACAGACGATCTATATTGATCCGCCGTTTAATTTAGATTCTTCAGACCAATTTATATATCGCACAAACTACAAAGACGCTAATTGGGCAACACTATTGGAAAACCGATTAAAACTTGCAAAAGATTGGTTGAATGAAAAAGGAAGCATTTTTGTTAGATGTGATTACAATGGGAATTGGATTGTGAGACCAATAATGAACGAAATTTTTTATAAAAATTTCAGAAACGAGATTTTTGTTAAAAGAGGATATGTACCAAAAGGATTAACCAACCAATATTTAACAGGCATTGATTCAATATTCTTCTACGCAAAAGATGTTAACAAAATAGCTTTTAAGGGTGCAAAAAGAAAAATTAGAGAAGAAGATAGGCAATGGATTTCTTTAGATATGCCAGGGCAAAGAAAAACTTATGAATTACAGGTAAGGTATTTTTTTGGCAAACCATGGTTACCTCCCAAAGGACAACATTGGGGTTTATCGCAACAAAAAATAACTGAATATGAAAAATTGGAATGGATAAGAATTAATCCCGGCAGACAATATATTGATACACGAGGCAATACAGTTAAAGGAATGCCAGAATATCTTAAAGAGCCAGAATTACTTTTAGATACAAATTGGACCGATATAAAAAGTTACGAAACTCATAACACTTTCTTTGCCACCGAAAATTCAGAAATACTACTTAAGAGAGTGATTGAGGGAATGGAATATGACGAACAATTAATCATAATGGATTTCTTCCTTGGCTCAGGCACAACAACAGCAGTAGCACATAAATTAGGCAGAAGATGGATTGGTGTAGAGATGGGGGAGCATTTTTGGACAGTGACATTGCCAAGAATGAAGAAAGTTTTGGCTTATGATAAATCAGGTATTTCAAAAGAAGTAAAAGAATATCAAGGTGGTGGATTTTTTAAATATTATGAACTTGAGCAATACGAGGAAACATTGGCAAAATGTAAATATGAAGACAGTGATTTGTTTAATTCACCATCAAAGACTCCTTATCAAGAATATGTCTTTATGAAAGATGAAAAAATGCTTGATGCTTTAGAAATTGATTATGAAAAAGAAAAAGTCAAAGTTGATTTAGCAAAACTCTATCCAAACATAGACATTGCCGAAACATTGTCTAATCTTACCGGCAAATGGATTAAGAAAATCAGTGATGATGAAGTAGAGTTTGAAGACGGAACAAAAATTAATACAAAAGATTTAGATTATAAACTCATTAAGCCCTTAATTTGGTGGGAAGCGTCATAAAAATGTTGCATTAGTGTAACATTTATATTAAAATGTAACAGAAAATTGATTTAGTGTAACATTTATGGTTAAAACTGCAAGACCTCAAAAACTTCCAATTAAACTTGATCTTGGTAAATTTGCCGAGGAATTGGCTAATGCCTCTTTTGAATTGGGAAAATTGGACGGATTACAAAGAGATCTTCCAAATCCTTCTCTATTAATATCTCCACTCATCACCAAAGAAGCCACCGTGAGTTCAAGAATAGAAGGAACCAGAAGCACTATTTCTGATGTTTTTTTCTATGAAGCGACAAAAGAAGGAAAATACGATGATACAATCGAAGTTTTTAATTATAGGAAAGCAATGATTTTAGCAATAGATGCTTTGAAATATAGAAAGCTTGATATTGCTTTTATCAAAGAACTACACAGTGTTTTATTAGAAGGAGCAAGGGGGGAAAGTTATAAAGGTAAGTTTAGAGAAAATTTAGTTTTTATAGGAAAAAAAGGGGCAACCATAGAAAAGGCCACCTACGTCCCCCCTGAACCGATTTTAATAAGGGATTATATGGAAAATTTAGAAAATTATATTTTGAGAAACGGCGAAAATCCTTTAGTCAAATCGGCCATTATCCACTATCAATTTGAGGCAATTCATCCTTTTGAAGATGGAAACGGAAGAATTGGCAGACTACTTATTCCTTTATATTTATACCAAAAGGAATTGCTTTACCAACCCATTTTATTTTTGAGCGGTTATTTTGAGAAACATAGAGATGATTATATTAATTATCTTCATTTAGTTGATAAAGAGCATAACTACGAAGAGTGGATAAAATTTTTTTTAATTTCTGTTAAAAATCAAGCGAAAGAAACCCAAGAGTTAATTTATCAAATAAGAAATCTCATTGAAGAAATTAATGGCATAACAGAGTCTATAAAATCCCCATATATTTCTAAAATTGTTGATTTTATATTTTCTAATCCAATTTTCTCCAATAGCGAATTAAATAAAAACATCAAAGCAAACAAGGTCACATCTTTACGGCTAATAAAAAAACTTGAAGAATATAAAATTTTAGTTCCTTTTGTCCCGCCAAAAAGAAAAAGAGAAATTTATATATTTGAAAAATTGATTAAATTACTATCTCATTAAACCCTTGATTTGGTGGAAATAAAATTCTATGAAAGAGCAAGAAATTAAAAAGGGCGAAGTAATTATTTATAAATCTAAAGAAGGACCAAAATTAGAAGTGCGTCTTGAAGAAAACACTGTTTGGCTTACGCAAAATCAAATTGCTCTTTTATTTAGCACGCAAAGACCGGCAATCACCAAACATTTAAATAATATCTTTAAATCGGGAGAATTAGATAAAAATTCAGTTAGTTCCATTTTGGAACATACTGCTAACGATGGAAAAACTTATAAAACACAGTTTTATAATTTAGATGCAATTATCTCTGTGGGATATCGCGTTAATTCTAATCGTGCTACACAATTTCGTATCTGGGCAACAAAAACATTAAAAGAGCATTTAGTTAAGGGATACACTTTAAACGAAAAAAGGCTTTTGCAATATCAAAACTCTTTTCAGGATTTACAGGAAACAATTACTCTACTACAGGAAAAATCAAAACACGAATTGCTTGTCGGACAGGAACAGGAAATTTTAAGTTTGCTTTCCTCTTACTCGAAAACACTTACTTTGCTTGAGCAATATGACAAGGAAAAACTTAAACTTACGAAAAAAGCTAAAGAAAAGTATGTCGTGCAATATGATGAAGCAAGAAAATTGATTGATAAAATTAAAAAAGACCTAATCGCAAAAAATGAAGCAAGTAACCTTTTTGGACAAGAAAATGAAGATAGATTTAAGGCTATTATAAAAAATATTTACCAGACTTTTGATGGTAAAGAATTATATTCCTCTTTGGAAGAAAAGGCGGCTCATATATTATATTTGGTAATCAAAGATCATCCTTTTGTTGATGGCAATAAACGCATAGGTTCTTTTTTATTTATTTATTATCTGAATAAAAACAATTATTTATATAAAGAAAACGGAGAGAAAAAAATTAATGATAATACATTAACTACACTGGCACTTTTGGTTGCAATAAGTGTTCCTAAAGAAAAAGATAAATTAATAAAAATCGTTACTAATCTATTGGCATTATGAAATTATATTTGCAAGACATCGTAAAAAATATTTCTTTTGAAAACTTGCCAATCAAGTGGCAGGGATTTGATTTAAGCCGATTTTCAAAAGACAAAACGCTTTTTGATTTTCAAAAGCAAGGCCTTCAAAATGCACTCAAGGGTCTATGGCTTTATTTTATAGATAAAAAAGCTAATAAGCAGAGTTTATTCAATCTTTATCAAGATAATAATTTTACGGAAAATTTTGATTACGACTTGAAAAAGAAAGAAGGCAAAAAAACGGCAAAATATCTCCTAGAATATGATAAAGATTATCCCGCTATAGACTCAAAAATTTCTTTTGCTTATTTCATCAACCGAATGAGTTTTTGGATGGCGACTGGCTCAGGCAAAACATTGATTATTGTTAAAATGATTGAGCTTTTAGGTAAACTCATTGCCAAAGGAGAGTTACCGACTCGGGATATTTTATTTCTAGCTCACCGTGATGATCTTTTGGACCAATTTAAAGCTCATGTTGAGGAGTTTAACAGCTTTAACTTTGACACAAGAATCAATCTCAAAAATTTGAGAGATTATGAAAGCGTCAAGCGCGAAAATACCCTACCATTTTCCAAAAACGAAATTACTGTTTTTTATTACCGTTCAGATTTAATTTCCGACGAGCAAAAAGAAAAATTCATTAATTTCAAAAATTACGACAATAATGGACAATGGTATATTCTTTTAGATGAAGCCCACAAGGGTGATAAAGAAGACAGCAAACGGCAGATTTTATACTCTATACTTTCAAGAAATGGTTTTTTATTTAATTTTTCCGCGACTTTTACTGATCCGAGAGACTTTGCGACCTGTGCTTTTAACTTCAATCTTTCAAACTTCGTTGAAGAAGGGTATGGCAAGCATATTTATGTTTCGGATCAAGAAGCACTAGCGTTTAAAGATAAAACAGATTTTGCGCCTCAGGAAAAACAGAAAATTGTTCTAAAAACACTTTTACTTTTAACTTATATCAATAAACATTTTGAAAAAATAAAGCAGATTGATAGTACACTTTATCATCGCCCGCTTCTTTTAACCTTAGTGAACTCTGTTAATCCAGAAGATTCTGATTTAGAGTTGTTTTTCAGAGAGTTAGAAAAAATCGCGAAAAATGAAGTTAAAGCCGATTTACTCAAAAAAGCAAAAGATGAACTTATCCAAGAGTTTAGTAATAATGCTAGATTTATATTTGAAGAGTTGGAATGCGTTATCAACGCTGATTTAATTTCAGAATTAGATTATAAGGATATTTTGAAATATGTTTTGAACGCAAACACGCCGGGCAAGATTGAAGTTTTGAAAATTCCTGGTAATAGGCAAGAATTGATTTTTCGATTAATGACAGCTGATAAACCGTTTGCTTTAATCAAGATCGGCGATATCTCCGGTTGGCTAAAAGATAAACTTGATAACTATGAGATAAATGAAAGTTTTGAAAATGAAAGTTATTTCCGACGAATTAATTATGATGATTCTGACATAAATATTTTAATGGGTTCCCGCTCTTTCTATGAGGGCTGGGATTCTAACAGGCCAAACCTGCTTTTGTTCATAAATATCGGGGTTGGAAGCGACGCTAAAAAATTTGTCCTGCAATCAGTAGGCCGGGGTGTAAGAATCGAACCGCTAAAAAACCAAAGAAAACGTCTCCAAAATTTGTTTAATGTTGAAGCTGTACAAGAGCAATTATTTGAGAAAGTAAAAAATCTGATTTTGCCGATTGAAAGCTTATTTGTTTTTGGCACTAACGCCGAAAACCTGAAGGAAATAATTGCCACACTAAAAGCAGAGAAGCAAGATAAAAATTTGGGTGAAGCATTTATTTTAAATCCAGAAGCACAAAAGCACACTCTTTTAGTGCCGGTGTATAAAACCGCTGAGAGAATTTTTGCTGAGGAAAAAGACCCACAAAAATATCCTATCAGCCGTGAAGATTTTAACATAACTTCGCAATTCTACAAATTTTTAGACGATAAAATCGCTTTAGCTAAATATGATTGCGAAGTTAATGTCTTAAAAAAGACAAGTGAAAGTTTTGCTGAATCAAATAAAGATAGATATTATACTTTGGACAAGGACGAGCCATCACTTCTTGAACCGGAGTTAATTCTTAGCCGGATTTTTGACTATTTTGGAATTAAAAGCAGAGAATTTGAAAAATTTAAGGAGTTGGAAGACGAAATTGTGCATTTCAAAAAAGTTAGGTTTAGCGATGGTGAGAAATACGAAGAAATTAGACGGAAGATAGAAGAAGCCAAACACTATCCCGAAAGGCAAAAAGAGTTAAATAAGCAGTACGGCAAAATTCCCAGAAAAGAATATGAAAAACAAAGGACTCTGTTTGAAGAGGCGGAGAATTTTGAAATAAAAAATCAAAAAATCAAAATCAAGTATTTAGCTAATCATTATTATCTTCCGGTAATAGTTTCGGACACAGAAAAAATTGACTACCTGAATCATATTATCAATGTTGACAGCGAGGTAAAATTTATTGAGCAACTGGAAGAATACCTTACTAAACCGGACAATGTGTTTAGGCAATTTGACTGGTGGATGTTTTCAAAACTTGACCAAACTCTAGACGAGGTTTTAATTCCTTATTACAATCCAAAGGAAAATAATATTGCCAATTTCAAACCCGACTTCATTTTTTGGATGCAAAAAAACCAACAATATTTAATTTTATTCGTTGATCCCAAAGGGACAGAACACGCAGACGGATATAGAAAAATTGACGGTTATTCAAAGATATTTGAAATTGGCGAACAAAAAGAAAGCAAAAAATTTTCATATAATGGATTGACCATAAATACAAAACTTTTATTGAAGCCACGACGAGGGATTGCTGAAGTTTTGGAAAATTACAGAAAATACTGGTTTGACAATTTTGCTGATTTTGCGGACAAAATCAGTTAATTTACAAACGGCGGTAAAAAACAAGGACGGATTTCTGTCCATTAAGGCAGAAATTGTTGTTCAAAAAAGGTTCGCGCTTTGTTCAGTAATTGCGACCAATTTTAAAGACTACAAAATAAATCTTAATAAATTGACAACAAGGTTAGGAGCTTTGACTAACCGCTTTTTTTTAGTTATAATAATCATTTAATTAAATTACGTAGTTTTACCTATGCCTTCTAAACATAACCATGATTGGTTAAAAATTCGGGGAGCTCGTG